>Ga0310334_100218_pt1 | contig 17115 bp, 16 predicted proteins | sample LakMicMIDCLREDC7_FD_195548 | JGI IMG/M metagenome (GOLD analysis project Ga0310334, IMG submission 195548) | Enriched freshwater cyanobacterial communities from Lake Michigan, Michigan, United States - MI23.DCL.RED.C7 (v2) (version 2) | ecosystem: Environmental > Aquatic > Freshwater > Lake...
GTCAACCTGTATTGATCATGCTTGCCAAGGGGAAATTGGTAATAAAGCCTGTCGAGATAGGGGGCATCGTTGCTACTCTCCGTTCGAATGAGCTTAAAGACGTTGCTTGTCGAGGTGCCAAATGGATAACTCGCAAAATTTCCCGCCCCCAAGCGCACACGTAAAAGATCCTTTCCGCTGTAACTGGTATAGAAGTTGAGATGCACCTCATAATTGAACGTGGCATTGCCTCCAGCGTTGCTGTTTGGGCTGCCATTGCGGCCATAGTTCGGAATACCGCCAATTGTCATCGTTGCATCAGCCTTGAACTTGGTAGTGGTCGAGAACGCTTGGGCATCCAGACCCTCTGGCTTTGCGCTAAGTTCCGTAAACTTTCCGGCAAGAATGGCGAGCTCGTTGTTGAGCAGCTGAAGTAGGCGGGGGAGGTCTTCGTGGGCTGCGGGGATTTGAGCCAAGCAACGGTTGAGGAGAATGGCCGCCTGCTCGCGCGGGATCCCTTGGGGTCTACCGAAGGCTTCCCTGGCAAGGGGGGAACCACACCCAGGCCGCTTCAGCAGGTTGTGCAAGGCCTGATAGGCCCAATCGCCCGGCCTGATATCAGATGAGAGCTTGTGGGCGTCGTCTTGTGGTGGGATGTAGGAGCTGGCCGCAACCCCGATGTCACCGGCCGGCAGGAATTGGGCTGAAGCCGCAAGATCCCCCATCAGGCAGCTAGCAGCCAGCGCCCCAAGCCTGCAGACCATTTGAATCAGGGGGAGATGGGCTGGCAAGGCAAAAACTTGTCAGCAGGGTGCAAACTTAGGGGGGATTCAAGGGCTTTAGGCAGCAATGGGTCAAAGCCGGTTACTGGCCATGGTGCTGGCCCTCAGCGGCTTGCTGACTGGGTGTGGCTCCTCTGGGACCACCGGCATTTCCGAGCTAGGCAGCTCCATCACTGTGCTGGCGGAGCTCTCGTCGAAGGCGGATCCAATTGAGCAAGCCCGGGTGCAAGAGCTGCTACAAAGAGAGATCAAGGAATTCAAACGAATCAACCCCCGGCTAAGCATCAGATTTCGAGCGATTCCTTCAGACCGCCTCGAGCAGGAATTGAACTATCGAACCCAGCGTGGCTTGGGCCCCGATTTACTCCTGTTGGAATCCAATCGCGATCTCATCAACCTGCAGGAAAAGGTCTACATCTCACCGGTGGTGCTCTCCAACCAGGAGCAGAGCAACTTTCGAAGCACCTATCTGGGGCAACTGCGGTATCGAGGCCAGCAGCTCGCTGTGCCATTCGTGGTGATCCCAGCCCTGGCCTGCTTTGATCGCAGGCAACTACCCCAATCGCCCCAGACCCTGGCAGCGATCATTCGCCTAGGCCAACAAAACCATTCCTTTGGTCTTAATTCGAGCTCCGATGGCCTGGATGAGGTAATGAGCGGTTTCGGCATCGAACTATTCCACGGGAAGACTGCCAGTTCTACCAACAACAATCAGGTACTAAACGCCCTGCAGTGGTATCGCGAGGCGAATCTGCAACCCCACATCAGCTTTGTAGACAATGACGAGGAATTAAGGCAAGGGCTAATCGCGGGCCGCTTCGAATGGATCCCTTGCTACAGCGGCTGGCTGCCCAGCCTTCAGAAAGCGCTCGGTACAAACCTGGGCATCGCCATTTTACCAGCGGGGCCGGGAGGTCCTTCCAAACCGCTGGTGCGTACGCCCCTATGGGTCTTTGGAGCCCAGTCGAGCACAAGGCAACGCCAAATTGCCAAGGAATTTGTGATGTTTACCACGAACGTCGTCAACCAACGGGGCATGGCTCTTGAACTGGGAACAGTGCTACCGGTAAATCCCTCTATCGAATTACCACTCAAGGCCTATCCCACTTTAGCGGTCATGGATGCAGCAATAAAAAACGTCACCCTAACAACCCTTGAGCAAAAACACTTTCTGCTACAGAATGCAAAAAAAGCAGGGGCATGGGTTAATCAAGTGATCACAGGTGTGCAATCACCAAGTGCAGTGGCACCAAAGATTCAGGCCCTATTCGAAGCCATGCCCACCACGGGAAGCCAACCATGAATGAGATCTCCCTGCTGCTTCAAGACTTACTGGCCGATCTGCTCAGGATCGAGGTTCTCAGACAGTTTGCGGCCTTGGGCCTGGCCTTCGGCGCCTGGCTTGTTCTGAAGGCCCAGTTAAAGCTGGAGCACCGCCCCTGGCCCCAAGAAAAACGCTGGCCATGGCTGGCACTGGTGAAGCCCCTGGCCAATGAAACCCTGCTTTGGCTCTGTCTTGCTGGGGCAAGCACCTGGTTGGTCACCACCACGGGGGTGGGAGATCTGGCCAGATATTTGACTAGCTTTTATGCGATCTGCCTATTGTCCCGCTTTGGGCTGGTGGTTCTCAGGCTCTACATACCTTCCAAAGTTGTTAAGGCGACGGATCTACGGGTTATTAGGCCTTTGTTGCTTTTGATTGGTGTCCTGCTCTTTTATTCGCAGTTTGCCGACCTAAATCAACTTTGGTCCACCCAGGTACTGCATTGGGGCAATGATCATCTGACATTTGGTGCCTTAATCATGCTAGTTTTTGGCACCTATTTTGTAATTGCTGGGGCTGAACTTCCGGCCCTTGCTGCGGCCGAGGTCATGCGGCGGGCGTTTGAGATGAATGGGCCTACCCATCGGGCATCAGCCCTGGTGATTCGCTACGGCCTGGCCGCCTTCGGCCTGGTATTGATCCTGGCCTATGTGGGGGTAAATCCCACCTTGCTTGCTGCTGTGGGTGGCGGACTTTCGGTGGGGCTGGGCTTTGGCCTCAAGGAAGTCTTCAGTAATTTTGTGAGTGGCCTTTGGTTGTTGCTGGAAGGCGCTATCCGGCCAGGGGATGTGTTGCTCCTTGAATCTGGAAAAGGGGAAGATCCCTGTGAGGTTCTTGAACTGGGGATGCGTGCTACCACCCTCTGGCGCGACAGAGACAACGTGGAATTGGTGGTGCCCAATCAAACCTTTTTCACCCAAGCGATGGTCACTTACAGCGGCCTCCGGGATCGCCGCCGCCGCGGACAGGTGCTGATTGGCGCTGCCTATCGCCACCCTCCAGAAACGGTGATCGCCCTTCTGGAAGTAACGGCGCTCACCATTCCCCGGGTCTTACATCAGCCTGCTCCCAAGGGGCTGCTCCTCCGCTACGACGACTCGGCCATCACCTACGCCATTCGCTATTGGATCGAAAACCCCATGGATGGGGTTGGCGTGGCCAGCGAGGTGGGCATCGCTGTTTGGAATGCTTTTCACAGGGAGGGCATTGAAATTCCCTTCCCCCAAAGGGTGCTGCACGGTGCACCGTCCCTGCCGGGATCTGCCGATAGCCAATGATTGTCCACTCTTAGGCGTTCATTGACGAACACGAACATCAATGGGACAGGGGCCTAGCCAACGCTGGAATTCGTTAAAAAGAAATCAGTCAGCCCCCTAATCCTAAGGTTACCTGCGACACCTAGCCAAGTCTCTATACTTGTATTTGTGTTGAAGTTCGGGCATGAAGCAGCTGCCGCAGCCGGAATCGCTTCGACAAAGCCCTTCCTTCGGCCTTGCTGATGGGGTTGTGATCCTTGGGGTATTGGCCTTGCTGGCCCTCATCGCCCACGTGGGTTCAGAGGCGATGGTGAGCTTTGTGCCTCCCAATGACAGCCCCAGAATTTCCCTAGACCCCCACAACCTGCCGGAATACGCACTGCGCTCCACCACGCGCATGTTTATTGCCTTAGCGGCATCGATGGTCTTCACCTTGGTTTATGGATCCATCGCCGCCCACAACAAAAGGGCGGAAAGGGTTTTGGTGCCCCTACTCGATATTCTTCAATCGGTACCAGTTCTCGGTTTTCTATCGATTACAGTCACAGGCTTTATCGCCTTGTTTCCGGGCAGCCTCTTGGGCTTAGAGGCGGCATCGATTTTTGCAATTTTTACGAGTCAGGTCTGGAATATGACCTTCTCCTTCTACCAATCCCTACGGACAGTTCCCAAGGAGCTACTCGAAGCAGCATCGCTGTATCGACTCTCCCGCTGGCAACGGTTTACCAAGATTGAAGCCCCGTCAGCTGCGATCCCCCTGCTCTGGAACGCCATGATGAGTTTTGGCGGAGGCTGGTTTTTTGTGGCAGCCAGTGAAGCCATCAGTGTGCTGAACCAGGACTACACCCTCCCGGGGATTGGCTCCTATGTGGCGGCGGCTGTTGCGGCCCAAGATCTTTGGGCGCTGGGTTGGGCGATCATAGCCATGACGGCCATCATCGTGCTCGTTGATCAACTCTTTTGGCGGCCCCTTGTTGCCTGGTCGGATAAGTTCAGAATGGAACAAAGCAGCGCTGGAGATGTGCCCCAATCCTGGTTGTTTGACCTCCTCAAAACCACCCGGCTCTCCAAGCTTCTAGCCCCAGTTACAACGCCAGCCATCGATGCTTCCGATCGATTGATGTCATCGTTGCTCGGTCCAGTTAGCCAAGGGCCCACCGCCAGGCAATCCGGGCGACCAGACCGGATATTCAACCTGGGGCTTTTGGTGATTGTGGGCTCCCTGCTTGCCTGGCTTGTGCATTTCGTGCTCAACACCGTTGGCTTGGCTGAAGTGATAACGGCCTTCCGCCTTGGCCTCTACACGCTGTTCAGGGTGACGATCCTATTGATCGTGGCCACCGTGATCTGGACACCCATTGGCGTGGCCATCGGCTTCAATCCCAAACTAGCCAGATTGCTGCAACCATTCGTTCAATTCATGGCTTCATTTCCAGCCAATTTCATCTTCCCCTTTGCAACCCTCTTTTTTGTTTACTCCCACATCAATATCAATTGGGGGTCAATCCTGCTGATGGCGCTTGGCTCCCAGTGGTACATCCTGTTCAACTCAATTGCTGGGGCCCAAACAATCCCCTCGGATTTGCGTGAGATGGCCGATGACATCGGCCTCAAAGGAATCCAACGCTGGAAGAAGCTGATCATTCCAGGGATCTTTTCAGCTTGGGTCACCGGGGGTGTAACGGCTAGCGGCGGGGCCTGGAACGCCAGCATTGTTTCCGAGGTGGTGAGCTGGGGCTCCACCACCCTCACCGCCGCTGGCCTAGGGGCCTACATCGCAGAAGCCACGAGCCACGGGGATTGGCCCCGCATCGCCCTGGGGATCGGAATGATGAGCCTCTTCGTGGTGGGCATCAACCGGGTGCTTTGGCGCCGTCTCTACAGCCTGGCCGAGCGCCAATACCAACTCTGATCGAACCATGTCTCTCATTACTGTCAACGACGTTTCCAAGCGCTTTCCCCTGCCCGATGGCAAAGGCGAATTTTCTGTACTAGAGGGCGTCAGTCTCACGATCAGCGCTGGTGAGGTGGTGGCCCTGTTGGGCCGGAGCGGCAGCGGCAAAAGCACCCTGCTTCGCATCATGTCGGGCCTGATCGGGCCCAGCGATGGTCGCGTTCAGTTCAAAGGTGCACCCCTGGTTGGCTCCAATCCAAACCTGGCCATGGTGTTCCAGAGCTTTGCACTCTTGCCCTGGCTCAATGTTCAAGACAACGTGGAACTTGGCTTGGCAGCCAGGCATGTAGGGAGGACTGAACGGCGCGAACGTGCCCTCAAGGCCATCGACATCGTGGGTCTGGATGGCTTTGAAAACGCCTATCCCAAAGAGCTCTCTGGCGGAATGAAACAGCGCGTTGGCTTTGCCAGAGCGTTTGTGCTGGAGCCTGAAGTGTTGTTCATGGATGAACCCTTCAGCGCCCTCGATGTACTCACCGCAGAAAATCTTAGGGGTGAAATTGATGACCTTTGGAATGCGGGAATGTTCCCTTCCAAGAGCATCCTGATTGTCACCCACAATATTGAAGAGGCCGTTTTTCTAGCTGATCGGGTTGTGATTCTGGGCTCAAAGCCCGGCCGTATTCGCGGCGAATTGCAAATCAACCTGCCCCGGCCCCACGACCGCAGCCATCCCCGCTTCAAGGCCCTGGTCGACTACATCTATTCAGTGATGACCAATCCCGAGCTCGAAATGACCGGGATGGTGGAGGAAAGCAATGGGCGGGCCCCCATACCCCGCAGCACCATCTCACCGTTCGCCAAAGCTCTCCCCCATGTGCGCGTGGGTGGCATTAGTGGCCTGCTGGAGTTGATCGTGGAACGGGGTGAAGCCCTCGACGACATTCCCCTACTGGCCCAAACCCTGCAATTGGAGGTGGACGACCTCCTGCCCCTGCTCGATGCCGCTGTGATGCTCGGATTTGCCGAGATAGCCGAGGGAGATGTGCACCTCACTGCCATTGGACGGGATTTTGCCACCACCACAATCCAGAGGAGCAAAGATCTGTTTCGGCAACAGGCCTTGGGACGAATCCCGGTGCTGAGCAGCATTGTGAGCACGCTCAAAGAGAAGAAAAATCTGGCGATGCGTTCGGAATTTTTCTTAGGCATCTGGGACGACTATTTCCCCATCGAGGAAGCGGCGTCTCAACTTGCAACAGCTGTTGACTGGGGCCGTTATGCCGAACTCTTTGAATACGACTCCAACGAAGGACGGCTCTACCTGCCGGGCAACTAGGCCGGTACAACCATCCTCACCCCAGTAAAGCCGCTCCATCGAGCCGCGTGATCGCCACCACTCCGGGCCTGGGCAGCCGCCCTGGCAATCCAGAAGGCCAGTTAGAGCCAAGGGGCACCTGGCGCAATTGGCTAAACGGCTGATTGCCCCGATCCCGCAATTGAAAGGCCTGAAACTCCTGATCACCGCGTTGATGAACACCGTAATCCTCTCCAGGGTGCTGCACTGCCAGAAAAAGAGTGGATTCCGTTTGATCGAAGCAGGGTCCGCAGAGTTCAGATTCCATTGGGCCCGTGGCAAACAGCAGGGCTTTACCAGCCGATACTCCCTTGGCCGGGAACAACCAGCAGGAGTTATTGCCAAAGACATCGAGTTCGCTATTCGTTGTTGATCGATCGGTGACCATCCAAATATTCCCAGACTGATCAATGGCCAAGTTGTCGGGATTAGCGAATCCCATCCCTCCCTCCCAGGGCAGGCCGCCGGTTGCCACCATCCGCCAGCTGAACGTGCCGCCTGGGACCTCAGGCTTTCCAGGCTGATCCTGCAGGCGCATCACCCAGCCATAGGGCCATTCAGGTTGTCCAGATGGGCCGTGGAAGAGGGCTGGATCAGCACGGCCACCGGTATCGGCACCGCCGGAGGTGAAGGTGATCAGCAGGTCTCCGGTTCGGGGATCCAGCTCAGTGTCTTCAGGCCGGGCCATGGGGGATGCACCTACGGCGTTGGCTGCCAGGTGGGCGTCGATGAGAATCGCGCCCATTTGCTCATCACCGCTACCGAGATAGAGATCTCCGAGGGTCTGGAAACGATTTCGATAGCTTGCCAATTCCGCATCACTGCGGATCTTCTCTGCCCCAGCGCGGTTGCGATCGCTATGGGGAACCAGGGTCGGCTGGTCATAACCAAATCTCTCGAAATGGCTGGGAGCTAGGGGTTCAACTGCCGTGGTTGTTAGCAGGGGAATCCAGGAACCAGTTCCATCCGGCTGAAGCTTGGCCACCTCAAGCCGACCGTTCTCCAGCAGCTGGGAATTGGCTGGGTCTTGGGGATCCTGAATCGGGGCCGTACCCACGAACCGGTAGAGGTGGCCTCCGTGGCGGTCACAACCGGAATACACCACCAGCGGTTCATCACGCCGAGCCCTGACGGCAACGGCCTCGTGGCGAAATCGGCCGAGCCACGTGTGCTTAACAGGTGGTTGCTTCGGTTTGAGGGGATCGATCTCCACCATCCAGCCATACTTATTTCCAGCCATGCCGAAGGGATTACCAAGCCCTTCCAGACGCTTTCCGTCAAAACGGAATGGACAGTCGGCAGGTGGTGGCGAAGATCCATCCGCAAAGACCGCCTCCACCACCTGGTTTTGGAAGTTCTCCTCAGCCGACAAAACGGTGCCCCAGGGGGTCTGGCCACCAGCGCAGTTGGCGAAGGTACCGATCACCCGATCGCCCAGGCCATCGTTGTAACCCATCCGTTGTTGACGCCGGAACACAGCTGCTGCCGGACCCGTGGTGCGCAACTGCTCCTCGGCCTTTTTCCAGCCACTGAGTCCGGTGATGCGTCGATCGAGCTCACCCGATTGGTGAAGCCAACGACCCTCGGCATTTCTCTCGATGGTGGCAACCCCAATCCCGAGATCCATCAAGGCCGCACGGGCCACGGGCATCAGAGAGGAGAGAAGCCCATCGCCAGCAGGCAAGGAGCTGACATCAACGCTGCCTCCTCGACGGGACAGTTCATCGATCAGCGCCCTAAATGGCAGGCTGAAACCCATGACCTCTTCGAAACCAGCACACCAAGATTTCGCACTGATGTACTCAAAGTTGACCGTGAGTACACCCCGGTTCGCTGTCAGCGGCTGAAAGGCCAAATAGTCATTGTTGAAGCCGAAGCGTCCACTACCAAGCGAATCTCCCCAGCTCAACACCAGGTCACTGCGGTAGCCCTTGGGCACGACCAGCTTGTCCTGGATTGCGATCCTGGCGTAGTGGTGGCGCTGTTGGGCAGCCGTTAAGCCATCGGTTGGGAGGGGAATGGGACCCAAAAGTGGTTCAAAAGGCTTGGCCTTGTCCCGCAAGCCCCCTTGTCTGCCCGCCAATGATCCGCGCGCAAGTGATCCGCGCGCAAGTGATGGAGTGGCGACGCCTGCGGCACCGAGGCCGAGCAATTGGATCAGCAGGCTGCGGCGGTTCATGAATCAGAACGGCAGCTGGTGGGCCGCTCGGGTTTCAGCAGGGCCAGGCGGTTTGCCTGGGCTGGGTTGAGGTTATCGTCGCTCACCATCAGCAAGGTGGGGCTTCCATCGGCCGAAGGTGGGCCTTGGCTTAATCCCTCCCAGTTATCCGGTGTCAGACCGATGGACTGCAAATCCCAGGACTGGAGCGGTTTTGATACGGTTCCAGGCCTTGGCAGCCGATACAGGGCTAACCGGTTGTGCCAACTATTTGGAGCGATGTAACGACGCAGCAGGGCTAACAGTGTCACGGGTTGTTCTTTCCGATCTCTCCAGGCCAGCAGATCGGTTAGGCCCCAGCCCTTATCGGAAGGCAGCTCTGAAGGTAGATCGAAGGGCAGCTGGAGTGCACCCTGGGGACTGGCCTGGGGTGGATCAACATTTGAATTGTTCTGCGGCGACCACCACCAGCGCAACAACCGAACCTGATCGGCAGGGTCTTGCCTGAGCGGTTTCTCCGCCGCCATCAACAGCTGGAGAGGCTGGCCAGGGGAGTTCAGCTGGATTAATGACTCTGGTCCAGAGTTACTTTCGAGCCCTCCAGTTGGCGATGGTTGCCAGTCGGGTGGCAGGGCCATGGCCTTGATGAATGCGCCCGTTTTGGCTGCCAATTGCAGCAGTTGGGCCGGACGTTCGGCACTTCGACGACCCTCACTGGCCAGCCAAATCCGCTCGTTAGCTATCACAAAAGCTTCGCCATCGATCACAACATTCGAGCGGGAGGAGGGTCCAGTCGCCAGGGCCATGCTGAAGAGGGGCTTCAGCGCTGGTCCATCGGCCACACCAGACCAGGTGCTCAGTTGGACATCGGATAGATCACTCAGCAGCGAAAGCCGATCGCGCTTGGCGTCGTAGCTGGCGGCCGAAAAACCACCGATGGCAGCTCCATTGGAATTCTGCCGAGGCAGGGTTGTCTCCCAAACCTTTTGCCATCCAAACGAATGGGCACAGGCCGAGCTACTTAAAAGCAGGGCGGCAATACCAAGAACGGGCACCGTCAAAAGATGGATCAGAGGACGTTTTGATGGAGCCCCTCAGGCAGGCACGACTTAGAGATTAGAGATCGCCCTCCACATCGGTCTTGATGGTGCAATCCGACAGGGGGTAGCTGACGCAGAGAAGGGCGTATCCATTGGCAATCTGCTCGTCGTCAAGAAAGCTCTGATCTTCCTGGCTGACACTTCCCTGGAGAATCTTGCCCGCGCAAGTGCTGCAGGCCCCTGCCTTGCAAGAGTAGGGAAGGTCGATTCCGGCCTCTTGGGCAGCATCGAGAATGAAGGTGTCGCTGGAGCAGGAAAAGCTCGCTCCGCCCTCAATCGTGATCGTGGCCATGGCTCGATGGAGCGTATTGACATCCATTCAAGGCCTGGTCAGCAAAGCCCCTTGTCGCGTTGATCACATCCCACCGGTCTGCAGCCGACTATCCGAGCGGGAGCGCCAAGCGGACCCCCAAGACTCAACCGAAAAGCTTCAACGGTTGAGTTTCTGCATCTGCCAGGTGACGAAGGTGCCCACCGGGCTCCAAATCAGATAGGGCAACAGCAGCAGCCAGGCCCCAAAAGAGTATTGGGCCACCACCAAGGTGAGGGCGATGCCCCAAACCCATCCTGCAAAACCGATCCAGGTTCCATTGGCCAGGGATCGACTCCGGCAGATCACCAGGGTGTAGCTCTGCACCAGCACCAGCAAAACCATGTAGCCCATCAATAGGGTCCCCTGAGCTGCCGCATTCCAGCTGAGGAGCGCCGATCCATAGAAGCAGGCGTAGATCACCAGCCAAATCACCGGAATCCATCCCTCAAAGACGAGCCACCGGGGCCGCCTGAGCCGAAGAAACCAGCTGAACTCCCCCTTACTGGGATTGAGCCCAAAGGCAACCGCAACCATGGCCATCAGGATCCAAAAAGCCGCCATGCTGCCTGTGGCTAGAGACCAGATTTGGTGGATGGGGCCGCCGCATAAAGGCTATTCACCTCTTTCCAATTCACCACATCCCACCAGGCACTGATGTAATCAGGCCGGCGATTTTGGTAGTTGAGGTAATAGGCGTGCTCCCACACATCCAACGCCAAAATGGGCGTTCCGCGCTCAACCCCAGGGAGATCCATCAGGGGGTTGTCCTGGTTGGGGGTGCTGGTAATGGCCAAGGCCCCATCCGGCTTCACGATCAGCCAGGCCCAACCCGAGCCAAAGCGGCTTGCCGCTGCTTGGTTGAACTGCTGCTCCATGGCCTCTTGGGAGCCAAAGGCTGCTGTGATGGCCTGGCCAAGGGCTTCCGAAGGCTGACCTCCCTGGCCCCCTGGCGCCATCACGGTCCAAAACAAACTGTGGTTGTAGTGGCCGCCACCGTTATTGCGGACAGCAGGGGAATAGTTCGAAATCGAGCCTTGCAAGGTGGTGAGATCCACCGATGCCAACGCTGGAAACGTGGGGATCTGGGCGTTGAGATTGGCCACATAGGCGGCATGGTGACGGTCATGGTGAATCGTCATCGTGCGGGCATCAATCGAGGGCTCCAGGCCATTGGCCGCGTAGGGCAAGGGCGGCAGGCTGAACTCCGCGGCCGCCTGCAGGGGGGCCCCCAGCACGACGGCTAAGCCCACCACCAGGCTCAAGCCATAGCTCAACCCAAAACTGAACCAAGAACTCAGCCAAGAACCAAACCAACCCATAGCCCTTGGCAACGGGGGACCCCAGGGTTTTAGCGCCGGATCCCGCCGCAGGGGGGCCTGGCTCACGGCTGCTTGAGCCTGTCGGTCACATCCGCCATCGGCATCAGGGCACTACCCCAGCCATTGGCAGGCAACAGATTCACCGCTGCTTGGGATGGGCGCACAGCCTCTCCAGAGGCAAAGGCCCCGTTGATCCAGGCAAGCAACAGGGGGCCCAGCACCCCACCATCGGCCGCTGGCCCGGGCCGCAGGTTGAAGTGATCGCCCCCTTGAACCAGCACCAGCCGGTTGCCCAAGCGGGAACCCCACTCCATCGGCGCGATCGCTTCTGGATCCGGGGGCACGACCCAATCACGGCTGCCGCTCACCAGCAAAACGCGGGCACTCAAGCTCTGCCCCGAGCCCCGGGGGAACAGCAGGGAAACCGGAGGGCTCACCGCCGCAACGGCGATCACCCTCGAATCTTGAAGGGCGGCCTGGTCCACCCCTTTGAGCCAGCTGCACTGCAGGGTCCAGCTCAAGTTGCGACTGGGGTCGTCTTTCTTGCCGCAGCGGGCAACCAAATCCACCCGCTCGGGCCGCACCCCCGCCAACTGCAGGGACGTGGTGGCGCCCCAGGAGTGGCCAATCACCACCACACGGCTGGCATCCACCCCGGTAACGCCGCCCAGGCGGCCGGCTTCCAGGGCATCGATCACCGCTTTGAGATCCTTGGGCCGCAGGGCCAATTCCTCCGGCCCTGGCGGCGGTGCCTCGCCCGTCAAAACTTCCTGCTGCTGGCTCTTATCGCTGCCGGGATGGCGGGGCAGGATCACGGTGTAGCCCTGGCCCGCCAGGAAGGTTCCCCATCCCTGAAAGCTGGCAGGCCCATCCCAAAGACCATGGGAAACAAGCACCAAGCGGCCATTACCCCCTTGACGGGGCTGCAACACCTCCAGCTCGATGGGCTGGGAGCGATGCGGCACATCCAAGCGAACGATGCTCTCCAGCACAGCGTTCCGGGGCACAACTGGAGCAGCTGGGGCCTTGGCTGGCGGTGCGGACGCGAGCAACTGTTCGGCCCGTTGACGCTGTTGGGCCATGCGGCTGACGATCTGGCGAGCCCTGCCCACATTGAGGATCACCCGTTTGCCAGGAATGGCCTCGATCAAGCTCAACAGGGTGGGTTCGCCGTTCTTGGACGCCTTGATCAAGGCGTCGCGCAGGGTTTTGCCGCTGAGATCCGGGCTTCGGCCTTCCAGCGTGCCCAAGCTGGAGAGAACGAACATGGCCTGCTCGAGCAAGGGGGATCCCACCGAACCATTGGCCACCTGGGTGAGGCTCAGCGGCACTGGCTGATTGAGCAGGGCGAGGAGCTCTCTGCCAACGGCTCCTCCGCTGGCCCGATCCAGTTCGGCGAGATCACTATTGCCGGTGCGCAGGGCCCTGGGGTCCCGTAATTCGCCCACCCGCACCGTGAAATCGGTATCGAGCAGGGGAAGCTTGATCACAATCTCCTCGAGGGCCCGCGCAGCGGGTATGGCCATCAGGGGGGAGAGCATTGCCCCCAGCAGCAAGCCGCGCCACGCCCTAGGCATCAGCGGCAACCCTGCACCGAGATGCGATAGCTGAAGCCCAGGGCATTGGGATCATTGCTGGCACCCACCTTGAAATTCATCTGGGTGGCCTGCTTACCGGGCACCGCCGCAAAGGGGCCGAACATCTTGCCCGTACCCATTGGGGGGTTCATCGAGGTGTTGATCACCTGGAGGTTGGAGCCATCGCTGAACTTCATGAAGCCCTCCACCGGGTATTGGGCATTGGCATCAGAAGAATTGGCCGTAAAGAAGAATTTGTAACTGGTGTAGGGCTGGGTCACAAAAAAGTCGGTGTTCCAATTGGTGTTGCCGATCAACTTGCCGCGCCCCACCGACTTACTGACAATCGTGGTCACCCCATTGCCGCCCACCGGCTGGAGGAAGGTGCAAACCGGCGCGGCCTGAACACCAGATGCCAGGAGAACGGCCAGACCACCTGCGAGGGGAGCAGCAACAAGAGGCCCTGCAAACAAGGAACGAAAGCTTTTCATTGTGATCCTGGCTTCAGGATGGAGCCCAAGAAAGCTAACAGCACCATGACAGGTCGCAACGCCACTTTTGGACCGCCTAGGTAGAACCAAAGGCCACCTGGCAGGCCGCATTGAGGAGTTCTGCCTGGGCCGCAGTCTTCGGCTCCTCCCCATTGATCGTGCCGGCATTGCAATCGGCACTGAGTTGGTAGTCATTGCCGTCGGCTTGCACCACGAAATTAACGGCAGACTGGCCGCTGGGTTGGACGGATCCGTAGTAAAGCGAATAATCGCTATTGGGCACAACAATCGTGGTGTTGTTATCAGAAATTGCGTTATCTACCGCATTGTTGATGATGGCGGCAGTGGCGAGGGTGCCCACGCCCCAGAGCGCCGCCCGCGCTCCCCACCATCCCCAGGCCGGGGTTGTTGAAACGCCATACCAGCCATAGTTCCAGGGGCGGGCGACGCCCCAGCCAGGCCTTGCCCAGCCCGGACGAACGACCACATTGTTGATATTGACCTGACGATTCCAGTTGCGATTGACATCGCGATTGACATCGCGGTTGCCGTTGATAGCGCGGTTTTGATTCAGGGTGCCCGCTCCAATGGCATCCCGATTAGGGCGATTGGCCCGATCAAGGGAAGGCCCGCTACTCGCCCCAGGCTTGACCTGGTTACTCCAGCCGCCGCTGGGGCGCGTGGAGCCGCGGTTGAGACCAGCGCCAGCATTGCCAAAGCCGTTGTTAGCCCGACCGCCGCCAGCCGCTGCTCGACCGCCACCACCCCTGCCGCCACCCCGGGCAACCAGGGAGTCGGCCGAAGAGGTCACGGCGAGCGGCGCCTCGGGGGTGAATTGCCGACTGGCCAGGGCAGGGCCAGCGGGGACGGCCATCACCGCCGCCAATGCCATTCCGAAGGCAGCACGGGCATCCTTCATGGGGCCACCTTCTTGCAGCCATCGTCGTAACAACTCAGGTTGATCCGGCCGTCCTTGCCAAAGAACACCTGCACCAGATCGCGACCGGCCATCGCCTCGGGGCGATCCTGCACAACACTGTTGAGGTAGTTGGGGTTGACCACGCAGAGATCACGGCCGTTGAAACACACCGTGTTTCGGGAGAAACGGGCGGCCGCGGACGTTAGCGACTGCCATCCCTTGGCTTGGGCATCCCAGCGCTCCATCCGCACCGGCTGGTCGGTGATGCGAATGGTTTCGGTGGTGCTGCCAATGGTTTGGCGATACAGGGTGGCGCCTTTTTCGTTGATGGCCTCCACCTGGCAAGGCTGGGGATTGCCTGCGCCCAAAGTGCATTGGGTGTTGAGCTTGTAGAGCACCTCGGCCCTTGCCAAAAGGGGCGTGCCAAGCAGGCTCACCGCCAACAAAGCCAGGAGCCCAGGGCGACAGGTGGGGATGGAGACGGGAGTCATAGAAGAAGAAAGGGCCCTGGACTGGTAGCGAGCCAAATCGTTGGTCCATCCTGACCAGGTTGCGCTTTGGCGCCTAAGGGCTGTGGCTTTTCTCTATAAATTGTGCCCTCGAACCGAAACCCACTAGCCACGCTGGGATTGGTGTTGGTTGTTGATGCTTCTCTGACAACCTTGACTGAAATCCCAAATTGACGATGCCCACGACGGAAAGGAGCAAATCAGGCCAAAGGATGCGCCAAACCATGTACGTGCGGTTGCTGGCCACTGAAGTGATCGCCCTTCTTGGCCTCCGCCTGATGCAGCAGGAGCCGCGCCTGACAAGCCTCGTTTATTTGCTGATTTCAGGAGTGGCTGTCCTCACGACAATACCCATCCTCCAAATGTCATGGTACCCACCAACGGAGGCGAGACCAACATCGAGAACGATTTATTTTGAGAGGGGCGGGCTTCCAACCCTTTTGACCCTGAAATGGATGTGGCTCAGCGCTGTACTAACAGAGGTTATTTGGCAGTACGCCATTTGGTTTCGACCTGGCCTCGGGACTCACATCAGCATCCTTCACATGCTGACATGGCTTGCTCTCATGCTGGCTTTGCTGCGGCGCATGCTCCACGCCTTGGTGGCTGAGTCAGTGATTAACGAGTACGTCGTCATGGGCGCCGTAGCTGGCTACCTGCTCATTGGCTTCACCGGCGGGGTCATGATGAATTCCTTACTCACCATTGACCCAGGCGCCTTCCTACTCAATACCGACAACCTGATCATTGACGGCAAACTCCTGCCCGCCAGCATTTATTATTCAGCCACAATCCTTGGAACAGCATTTAGCAGCCTTACGACCCTGGGAACAACTATCATCAATCCCAATAACATGGGCGGTCAAACAATTCAGATTTGCATCGCAATCCTGGGGCAGCTCTATATCGCCATTCTCATTGCAGGCATTCTCGGCAAAGCCAGGCAATGGAAGTAACGCCTCCCGCCAAGGGCCCTAGCTAGGGCAACCCCGTTTCGTAGGCCAATCCGGCCCGGGCCAGGTTCCAACGGTGCAAAGCCGCAGCTTCCGCTGGGCCTGGGTCTATCGCCATGTCGGCGCCATTCATGGCCTGAAGGAAAGCCTGTATTTCTCAGGCATCACCTTTACTACTGTTGGCTATGGAGACATTACGCTGATTAAGTGCTGGCGGCTGCTAAGCGTTGGCGAGGCCGTCAATGGTGTGCTGATGGCCGGCTGGAGCACGGCCCAACTCATCTTTATTGTTCAGCGGGTGATGACCTTACGGATACGCGCAGAAGAGCCCTAATCCGTTGGTCGATTCTGCGTTTAAGTCGCCTGCAATTCTACTATGGTCAACTCCAATTGGGTCAGCCTTTGCTCGGGCGGGCCAACAAGTTCAATCAACCGAGGTCCATCCGGGCTGGGGAACAAACCAAAGCGACCATCGCGATAAATCTGTTTAAACAGTGCATCCACATCATCCCGATAGGCATGGTCCACTGGCCGAATGCCATCGTCCTCCATGGCCACTGGCCACTGCTCAGACTTGGGAACGAAGGCCAGAATGTCGAGCCGATCAAGAGACTCCCGGACAGCCGGCACCATCGAATCCACAAAGCAGTCGTCGATATCCGATAGCCCCTGGGCTGCCGTATACATCGAATAGGCAAGATAATCGACCGGCGCGCGATCGAAGATGACGTTGTCGGCAGCGAGGTAATAGCGCTGAACCCGGCCAATATTGTAATAAAGCTGAAGGCCATTCTGCAGCCTGGTTGAGGCTTCTCGAAAATCGATTGTGTAGGGGCCGTAAAGACCTAATACGCGGTAGGGCTCTTCTTCCCGCCGGTAGCTGGGGTGCCTGTCCACCCACTGGTTGACGACCGTTGATTTACCGAGGGAATGGGATCCCGTAATCGCAATACGCATGGGGTTTCCGGCTCGGGCGTCCGGTTACTTGGCGGCCACGCCCCGGCCCAGCAAGAGATCACGAGCTCCGTTCACAAGCTGCATGGTGTCGTGCTCACCGCCCCGATCCGGGTGGTGCTCCCCTGCGGCAGTTTTCCAAGCCCGGGTCACATCAACCTCCGTGATCCGGCCAGACAGGGGCAGGTGCAAGCGCTGCCTCGCCACGATTGCATCCAGATCCGGGTGCT
>Ga0310334_100219_pt1 | contig 17069 bp, 17 predicted proteins | sample LakMicMIDCLREDC7_FD_195548 | JGI IMG/M metagenome (GOLD analysis project Ga0310334, IMG submission 195548) | Enriched freshwater cyanobacterial communities from Lake Michigan, Michigan, United States - MI23.DCL.RED.C7 (v2) (version 2) | ecosystem: Environmental > Aquatic > Freshwater > Lake...
GTGAAGCAAGCTATTGTCTTTAATAGTTCTAACGTAGCCAAGGCCAAAGACTTACTGGCTTACGTGCTCAAAACAGAAAATTTAAGTCGTTATGTGGAAGGTTCCCAAGGTCGCTTCCTGCCTACCACAAAGTCAATCATGGCGATGCCCTTTTGGCATAATGCTAAAGACATACACATCGCCACTGCAAAGCAAATCCTAAAGTCTTCAAAAGTAGCTTCATGGGTTGTCAATCCTGCCTACAGTGAGGTCATTGCTAAAAACATCTGGGGCAAAGCGATTGAGGCCATTGCCACCGGCAGCCTCACAACACCGAAAGCTGTTGATGCTGCTATCACTGAAATTCGCACCATTTTTGCTGGTTGGAACTGAAAACTGAACCATGAAAAGTAGTTCTTTTTGGATCAAGCTCTCCGTCGCCACCCTGGCCTCCTCAAGCGTCATCTCACTAGTCACCTACCTGGTTGCTAATGTTCGGCTAGAAGCCCAAGCACTCACGCAGCAGCAGGCTATCTTGAATGTTAAGCAAGATCGTATTGCGAAATGGTGGAAAGAAGAAGTCAAAGACATTGCCCAAGATCTTCAAAATCCCAAACTAGTAGACCATTCGCTTGCTATTCTGCAAGCAAAACGGCATACTCGTGCAGAAATTACTTCGGCCAACAACCTATCTCTCGAGGCAATTCTCTCCAACCATGAGCAAAATCGCAACAGCGCTTCATTGCTAACCAAAGGCGGTATTGTTGTTTTTTCAACAGATCGCAAAAAATATGCAGCTTATCAACCGCTTAAAAATACAACGACAAGCCTCGGCCTAGAAGAACTACCGAGCAAACCTCTAAATTTCTTTACCAATTCAATCTCTGGCCTGCCTTCAATCTCGGTTGCCCTGCCTATCTACATGGCTCCAAACAAAAAAGCCGGATTCCTAACAATTGACCTCAATCTAAGCAAGCTCAATGAACAAATTGCCGATCCAGCCCCCGCCAGCAAAAAAAATCGTCAGAATGGACCTGCACCTGTCGCATCCTATTTAGTAGCGCGCACCTCCTTAGACAAGGCCACCTTTATTGCGCCTCCCGCCCAAAGCCCACCTAATTACGAATTCAAACCTTTAGATAGTGTGGGGATTCGCAAGGCCCTAGACGGCAATGCTGGCCAAGGCCTCTATCTCAACAGTGCAGGGATGCCCGTGATTGGTGTATACAAGTATTTACCCAATTTTCGCACGGCCCTACTGGTTGAAAGTCGCCAAAAAGATATTTATGCACCAGCGCGAAACATGGCTCTGGAGATTTTTGAAGTCGGCGTACTTCTATCCTTGCTGAGTTTGGGGGTGGGTTTACTGGTGGATCGCAATGCGAATCAGCCCATAGAGACCTAAAACCGTGCCTTAATAGGCACGATCAGATCTAAACAATCGCCCAACCCCCATCAGAGCCGGGGCGGCCCCCAAGCAATAGGGGGGTTCCTTGGTGTTGCGGGGGGCGCCCAGCTCAAGGGCCTTGCGCAGCCCACCTACTTGATCCAAGCCGTAAAAGGCATGCCGTCCCTGATGGGCAGCCAGGGCGTCTGCTTCGTTTCCAGCCACGATCCACTGAGTCGCACACTCTTGGCGGACCTTATCGAATCAACATCGCCGGCCGAACCCCTCCCTGGCCAAGGGGTTCGCCACAGCTGCGGAGTTGGCGGCGGCCGCCCTTGAAGCACCGGAGCAGATGACCGCCGTTTTCGATCTCGGCCGCGAGATCGGCTAATTCCTGCTGCAGTGGTTTGCCACGGCGGCCAACCAGCAGTTGCTGGGCCATGCAACGGCGGGCCTCACCCTGGCGGCGGGACCCCAGGAACAGGAGGAAGGCCAGCAGGGGCAATCAAGCCCCGTAGGCGGCAGGACCTTTGTGCTGACAGGCACCCTGCCCAGCCTCAGTCGTAGCGCCGCCCAGTCCTGATCGAAGCGGCCGGCGGCAAGGTGAGATGTTCAGTGAGCAAGACAACCAGATCTGGGGTGGCGAGCGAGGTCGCCGGCAACAAGTTGACCACGGCCAGGGCGCTCGGGCTTGCCGTGCTCGATGAGGCGGGTCTACTCGCCCTGCTCCAGGAGGATTCGGACGGCAGTTCCCTAGGGGGCACCACACCCTGATCCAGCAGGCCCACCTAGACCCTTTAAGCCTCCAAACCCAACCGGCCAGCGGCCATTTTGGTAAGGCCATCCCATCAGGCCCCCTCCATGGGCGAGCCTGCTGCCTACCGCTGGGTCAAGCCGACTGCGGCCGCACGAAACACAACGAGCTGGCAGCCCGCTGCGTATGGGCTGCCCAAATCCGCCTCGCCTGGTTTGTGGGGATTGCAGCCCTGCGGGACTGGAGCCTGCCCAGGGCCTAAACGTGAAATGTCCCGGGGCCTGGCCAACACAACCGGCAACGAACCCTTAGGCCCCCAGGTTCATCGGGACCAACCCCCTTGAGGACCCGCTGGGCGGTCCGACCGACCAGCCAGGCCGATGCCACCGTGGCCACCAGGCCGATGATGGGCGGGCTATGTGCCCAGGTCGGCGTCCCGCGAGGACACCTCGCCAAAACGGGCCCCGTCGGCGGCCAGGGCGCCGAGGCTGCAGAACAACATCGTGCCCGGCAAGATCGCGATCAGGCCGATGACGTCATCACGCAGACTCACCTCGCTGGTGTCATCGACCAAATTGAGCAAACTGGAGGGAAAGGCCGGATATAACCGGGTAAGGAGCACCAATTTGAACCCCTCCCGACCAACGGCATGCTCAATCGCCAGCAACTGGGGAACGGACGCTAGGCGTCCCCGGACCCAATCCCCCAGCCAGGGCCGCCCGAGCAACAAGGCCGCCATCGCCCCGAGGCTGGCCCCACGAAAATCAGTCCACTGCCTAGAACGGTGCCGTAAAGGGCACCTACAAGCATCGAAGCCCATGCCCCCGGCAACAGCAGGGTGACCCAGAGGGCATAAGGGACATCAACGCCGCCGCCCCTAAAGGCGATAGCAACGCCTTTAGCAGCTGCTGCAGCCATCGGCGTATCAGGGAGAGTTAACGATAACCGCGGGGAGAGTCAGTTCAAGTCCAAGCTTAGATGCCCCAAATATTGGGATGGCAATGGACCGAATCAAGCGCCAATCCCATTGGGTTGAAAGAAAATTAGAACTTTCAAATAGTATTAAATGTCGGCATTTAACGGTAAACAGGAAGCCTAGAGGGGGGCTGTTTGCAAGCCCCCCACCGAAACTTTCTGCATTTTGCGTGCATAGTCGTGATCGGAATCCGGCGCAATCAACAGCTCTTCGCCAGCAGCAATGTCGCGTGCGGCAAGGATGAGATGTTCGCCGCAATAGAGCTGATGGGAGATCACCGCATTTGGCAGTTCATCGTCGGATGAAAAATTCCAGAAACGGGAAGAATCACCACAAACGACAACAATGTTTGGCATATTCGGATTGACATAACCCCAATGCAATAGCTCAGAACGCCGTTGCCAATGCACGCTAGCAGCTATCTCTATGCGATGGTCAACGTTCGCATCAAAGCGCCACAAAAGATGACCCCTTGGAATATCGATTTCAACATGAAGGCCCAAACCATGCCTGGAACTCGGACGTACAGAAACTGGAACTAAGATCATGACTGCAAACAAATTAATAGTGATTAGCCAAAGCCAATGAAACGCCTATCTCGGAACGAAAATAGGCAATCTAGCCAAGAATAGCCAAACTCTAGGAGTAGAATAAAGGCTCCACAGAGTCTTTTTCACCATAGGAATCTAGAGTCCGAAAATTGTCCTGCATTGCATGGCTGCTGACTGAACGGATCCAAGATTCAAGGTGATACCAATCAAGTCTCCACAAATCAAAAACAAAGCCTCTTGAACTACTGGCTTTTCATTGATACGCAAAAAGTAGGGGATGGTGATCGCCTTCAACAAGCTTCCGAAGACTAGAAAGCCTGCCTGATAATCAGGAAACACCCAAAGCAGCACATAAATCACCATGCAACCATAGATTCCAAACGAGGCCGTAGCCTGATTAGAAAGCAAGTGCAGGGAGACTATTTTTTTCTCAATTGGAGAAAAAATACTCATTGATGGGCGTCCTTCAAAGGGCTATGAAAAGCATGGGCATTGGGCACAGGAATGGATGCTGATCCAATTCTAACAGATTCCGGCTGCCTGTCGCTCCATTAAGGGCAACGACTTCGAGTGCCTGCTTATTTATGGGTCATCTTCTCGATTGGGTCCCAATCGGAAGGTAGATTCTCTCCCTTAAGTTGTTGGCACTTTTGCAAGAGCCTTGCAACATAGTGCAAGGCAAGAAAATCTTGATCCAAACCGGTGAGTAACGCTATTGAGCCATCAAAATCAGCCTGCATGTACCGATCCATGGCGGCTTGCATGGTTGCCGCGAAATCGATTTCTCGCTGCCCCAACCGCTCACTAAGTCCCCGCAACTCAAACAAGCAGACGGACTTCTCCTTACCCTTCACTTTCACGACATCAACGAGAACAAAAACAAACTCAGCGGCCGCTGGGCCAAGGGCTTGGACGAGTTCACCGGTGGCAAGAAGTTCGGTCATATAGCCCTTATTCAGGGATTCAATACGACTAGCCAAGTTAACATTGTCGCCCACAATGGTATAATTAACTCGATCAACGGAGCCAATATTACCGACAATACAGTTGCCATAATGAAGGCCAAATCGAGTGAAAAATCCCCCTTCCAGCCCCTGCTCAATGCGGCGCTGGTTCAATGCCTCAAGTGCATCCCGGGACCGCATCGCGGCCAGGCAAGCAAGTTTGGCTGACTGCTCAACAACCTCGGGCGCACCCCAGAAGGCCATGACAGAATCACCAATGAACTTATCAACGGTTCCGGACGTTTCATTGATAATACCGGTTATCACTGTAAAATATTCATTTAGACGGGAAACACTTTCAGCCGGAGGCAAGGATTCGGCAACGTTCGTAAAGTCACGAATATCTGTAAACATTACCGCAAGATTCTTCGCTTCGCCGCCCAAGCTAATCGGGCTCTTGCTATCCAACAATTTACGAACTAATGCCGCAGGTACATACTTACTGAAACCTTCTAAGGCCGATGCCAAGCTCAATACGGACTGATACATGTCTTCAATTTCGATCAACCAGCGCCCCTTAGAACCCTCATCAATGAAACAACAAGCCATGTTGAGGGTCGACAACTGGCCCAAAAGCCTAGTAACATCCCTAATCGGCACACTAATACTGCGCCCCAGCAAGGCACCGATCGGGATAGAGACAATCAGCACAATTATCAAAGCTATAATCGTCTCCCGCATAATTAAGGCTCGAAACCTATCAACACTCTCGACTGAAATATCAACTCCCACCACCGAATCAAAGCTACCGTTAGGCCTCTTCAGTGGCAAATAAGCCGACAGCCAGGTTCCATACTGATCGTGTACAAACGTGCGATCAACAACCATATCCTTCTCCTTCCAAACACGAATTAAGGCATCAGCATTGCGCGCCAAGGGGAAGGGTGCTCCCGGAGGAGCATAAATCGGATCGGTAAACTCGAGCGAATCTAGAACAAAAACAAGCTTGTGTTTACCATGGGTCGGCAACTTGCCGGAACGGTCAAGGTTGCGAACGGTATAAATATAGCCGCTACCACTAATTAGCTTTATCGCATCAATGGTGATTGGATTTAGCCTTGTATAGGGGTAGCTATGAATATCTTTTTTGCTGCGAATTTTATCGTGCAAAATGGGATCAATATCTGCTTCAACCAAGCGGGTAACATCCTGTAGCCGGGCAATCACTGCATTTCTAGCAATGTGCTCGCTGCTTAGCAAAAAATAAGTGCCCAAGCAGGTCACCGGAATGGCGCCAATGCCGGTAACTAACGTAGCCATCGCAATTGAGAGCTTAATATTTTTTAGCCTTAATTTAAGCTTCATGGGGACAGTGAATAAGAGAGTTTTAAGGCAAAATTAATAAGCAGAGCCACCCTGGGGGAGACCAATCAGTCGTCAACCTGAAGCAGATCGTACTTGATCTCAACCAGTTCGACAAATTTAATGCAAGTCCAAAGGCCAACGAGAACCGCCAAAATTAAACTAAGATATGATTCGGAAATTTCAGCAAATTTGGAACCTACCGACAAGCGCCGAGCTTGATACTTGCGTTGAATTTCATAGGCGACATCTCGCCAAACAATTGGATCATAATACTGAGGGACATCAGAACCCATCCAAGAGGTCACAATTTGATCTTGCTTTTTGATCAAAAAGCCCTTGTCATTGAAGTATGAGGTGTTGAGAAAATGCCAGCTACCTGGCACATCCTGAAAACCCATCTTATCGGACGGCAATGCAATGAAGAATCGAACCAATGAATATGTATTTATATTGGCATAGCGAAAAGACACTCCCAGCTCTGCCGTTTTCAACTCTTTGTGGGGCAGCGAATGTATTTCATGAAAACAAACTTCCAACGGTTGTATTGATTTTGCCTTGGCAAGCTGGGGAGGCGCGCTCAAATTACGACACAAAAATGGACGCGGTAATAGCCAGTTGGTAAGCTGGGCTACTCCTGAGATGCCAGCAATCACAACGGCAAAGCCAAAACTGGTCAGGGCAAGGGTAGTTCGTGATTTAACGCCGGAAGTTTGTCGAATTTTCTCAACCCCGTTGGAATCTAATGATGGCTGAAGATGCTTTTTACGCTTTTGCAGGACCGCAAAGCCAAAAATACTCAGGGCAAGGGTAGTGGGTGATTTAACATCGTCAGTTTGTCGAATTTTCTCGACCCCGTTGGAATCTAATGATGGCTGAAGGCGCCTTTTACGCTTTTGCAGGATTGATTGGGCGGTCAGCACAATCGAATAAAGCAGCAGCAAGGATGCCGTCAGATTGAGGGCATTGAGCGACAGGAAGCTGCCCAGAAATCTGGATAAAGAATGGCGTTTAGCGACTTGCGAAGGAGCCACATCCAATTGCACCATTCTCCAAATCGCCACCTCAATCTCAGGCGAAAGGTCTTTGCTACTCCAGGATGTATGGGGCTCACTGCTGGCAGACTCAAGAATACCAAATGGGCTGTAGGTATTGGTTTGGTAAACAATCCAATCCCCAGGCGCATCATTAAACTTCGTTGGACCGAAATTGCGCGCAACAAACAGATTTGTTTCCTTGGTGACCATACGACCATCAGGGCTGACTATGCGAAGGCCTACAGTGATAGATCCTGATTTGGCCGAATAGGGAGTGACTATTTCATCTACACAGACTAATTTTTCACCTTTTTTCAATTCTTTATAACTTTTGCTTGCCTTGACCCTGTCCCATTCACCCTTGCTGCCTGCTATCCCACAAAAAGTAGGCGCCGGAATAGCCCAAGAAGTACAGTTAGCCAGAACAAACATACCCCCCAAACTGAAGGTCACGGCCAGTCCGGCAAAAGCCTGCCGTTTGACGGAGCGATAGTAATGGCTGGATTTCATGAAAAAGGCTCAAAAAATTGCATAGCATTCACGCAGGGCCCCTGCGACATGATCCAAGCGCAGAAACACGGCGATTAATTCAACGCTAAAAAAGAATGCCGATTGCCGCACAACAGCCTTTTCTTTTATTCGTATGAAATAGGGGATACGCAGAGCGTAAAAGAAAAGGCCTGCAAGCAAGATTTGACTTTGATAGGCAGGGAAAATCCACAGTGATGCATATTGGACCATGCCAAAGTAAATAGCAATTGCTGCCGCTCGTTTTCCAGTAATAAATTGCAGCAATGAGGTTCTTCTGATTATTGATCTACTCTAGCAGCGATCCGGAAGGAACGGCAAGTCACGGGCCGCGATTTTTTTAGAAGCTGGAACCCAGGGCACCGATGGTTCTCCCTCTCAGGGCAACAGAAACAGCGATGGGTCGTCGCGCCACGCCCACCCCCCTCCAAAACGGGGGCCCTCAAGCGCCTTCCATTTGAAGGTGACCCTGGCTAATACAATCAGCAGCCACCGCCAATGCTAAAATCTCAGAAAATCACCTCCTCAATTGCCTCCTAACTATAGATTACCAGCCGAATGGGAACCCCACGTTGGCACCTGGATGGCCTGGCCAGATCCCCAGCAAAATCGCCAATATTGGCAGGGTGATTTTCAAGTCATCTGTGAATTATTTGTCGAGTTAGCAACAACCATCAGTCAGTTTGAGCCAGTTCATATCATCGGGGAAGCCCGGGCACTAGCCCTGGCAAAATCCCGTTTTGGCATTAGCAATCAGCTTACTTTTGAAACAATCCCGACCAACGACTTCTGGATTCGCGATACGGGCCCCACGTTCCTAGTACCACTCAACAGCAAGGATTCGTTCGTTGCCAGGGCGATTGCACCCCAGTGGAATGCCTGGGGCGGCAAATACTCTCCCTGGGAGAAAGATGCCCAAATTGCTTCAGCCATTGGCACCAGCTTGAATTTGCCGGTGACCAAACTACCGATTGTGCTAGAAGGTGGCGCTTTTGACAGCGATGGTGAAGGAACCTTGCTGATCAGCCAGTCCTCCGTTGTGGATCCAAAACGCAACAAAGGCTGGTCCCGCAGCCAGATTGAATCATTAATTCTTGACACCTTTACGGCCGAAAAAGTGGTCTGGCTAAATGGCTCCCTACTGGGAGATGACACCGATGGGCATATCGACCAATTGGTTCGTTTTATTAAGCCTGGCGTGGTCGCCGTTGCCACCCAGCCCAATCGGGAGGACCCCAATCACGCCACCCTGGCCACCCTTTGGCAGCAACTCATGGGTCAAACCGATGCGAAGAATCGGAAGCTCGAGCTTGTGCCAATTAGAATTCCATCCTGTTATGGCCTGCCTCAGCAACAACTGCCCGCCAGTTATCTCAATTTCTATATTGCCAATGGGCTGGTAACCGTCCCCCTCTTTAACGTTCCCGAGGATGGGGCTGCCCTTACGTCGATCCAGAAGCTGTTCCCAGATCGGCAAGTGATTGGCTTCGATTGCAGCGATCTGGTCAAGGCTTCAGGCTGTCTGCATTGCATTACCCGGCACCAGCCCCTGGCCCCCTGACCAGCCAGTCCCAGCGGCCCCTAGGCAAGTTGACTTCAACGGCCCCTGCTCACCACAGACCCTTGCACTTAGCAACGGCCTCGGCCTTGCGCAGCTGCCAGAGATTGCGCCCCAGGCGACGGGCCTCGATGCCACCACGGCCAAGGGGGTCAGAGCCGGGGCGGACCCCAAGCAACAGGGTGGTTTCCTTGGTGCTGAGGGGCGCACCCAACTCAACGGCCTCGCGCAAACCAGCCAGCCGGAGCTGCAGCAGCTCCAGGGATTCCCGTTCCTCCTTCCGAGAACGGTTCCCAGCGGCGGGCTCGGGCGCCTGGGGTAGCCAGGCCGCCGGCAGCACCGGCTTGCCTGGAGCCAGGCTCACCACGGTGGCACTCGGTTTCTGGTCCTGGCCCAGCTGGTGGCGATAGTCGTTGAGGATTGCCACATCGTGGCCACTCAGCCAGCTCTCCTGCCGGCCGGTAGCCGGGTTGACCTCCTTACGAATGCGCACTGCACAAGGTCGGCCCATTGGGACGCCGTGCTGCGGGCACAGCCCGCCTGCTTGATCCAAGCCGTCAAGGCCTTGCCGTCCTGATGGGCCGCCAAGGCTTCTGCTTTGTTTCCAGCCACGATCCAGTGAGTTGCACACTCTTGGCGGACCTTATCGAATCAACATCGCCGGCACATCCCCAGGCCGGCAGTGATTCCCTGGCAGCCTTGACCCAAGCCAGCCCTGGCAGGGGCCACCCGCAGCAGCCCAGGCGCCAGCTGGGCTGGCAAAACGTGAAGCAAGCAGCAAACTCCCTGCCAAGACACTTCATTTGACTAGTTTGCAACTGATCTGTTCTGCAGCCCTTCAAGAGCACATCTGCCAAAGCCTGGATCAGCTTGGCTGAGCAAGTCAAAAAACAACAAATCTTGGCGGACGCCTAGCGACGGTCAAGTCACTTCTAGGCGCCCAATAATCCCCAAACAAGAAGAGTATAGATTGCTATACTGTTTAAATACGCTTACAGCTTCGATGCCGCTCCCCAGCAAGATCTGCCTGTTGCTGACTAGCCGGACTGGTCATCAGAGCCATCGTCAAGCGATGATTCGACGCATTCCTACAGCCTTTGTTATTGGTTTGCTCGCTTGGATCCAGCCCGCCCAGGCTGCCCTTCGGCTCCAGGTTCGCTTTGGCGAGTTTGAGCGCTCCGTCGCCGTTGCCGACTTCGCCCAGTTTGCGGATACGGGCCAAGCGCCGCCTGGTTTGGCCTGGTATTTGAACCGCATCACACCGGCGGATCGGGCGGCCTTAAGAAACGCCCTCAGCCAAAGTCTGCCGATCACGCCCGTGATGGTGTCGAATTTGCTGGCCACACCCATCGGCCAGGAACTGGTTGGCCAGCTAGCCAAAACCCTGGCCCTGCCAGCTGTTCAAGCCCAACCGGCGATTCAAGCCGCCCTGTTACTGGGGGCCGCCAAAACGGGCCAACTGCGTCTGATCGACGCCCTAGAAGCCTTCCCCCTTCAGGAATTGCCCATTAATGGCGATGCTCTTGTATCGATCAGCCGCCAACTTGGCAGTCAACTCAATGAGCAAAATAATCTCTACCCAGGGCTGCTCGCCCAAATCAGCAAGGCTGGAGTCAAGCCCGTTGCCGCAGGCCCTGATTTTTTTGGCGCTGCCAAGCCGGGCACGGTGACCTACACCAGCAAGGCCTTTCAATTTGTTGATCGGGCGGGCAATACCATTCAAGCGCTGATCAATCTGCCCATTAACGAGCGTGCCAATGTCAAGCCAGCCTTAGTGGTCTTGGCGCCAGGACTGAATACGGATTACACGGCCTTGCTCTATGTGGGCAACCATCTTTCCAGCCATGGCTATGCGGTGGCCACCCTTAATTTTCCCTATACCAGTACCGATGCCATTCAGTCGGGCATTGCCGGAACGGCACCGATCCCAAGTCCGAGCGCCTGGTTCAGCCAGCCAACCACCATCAGTGATCTGATCGATGTAGTGCAACGCCGCTGGGGGGATCGGCTGGACAGCAACCGGGTGGGCGCCCTCGGCCAATCCCTGGGGGGCTACACCGTCACCGCCCTGGCCGGGGCCCCCCTGGATTGGACCCACTTAAGGGAATCCTGCAAGCGCTATGCCAATCCCAACCAGGTGGAAATCAATCTGGCCAAACTCTGGCAATGCCAGGATCCCGGCCAGCCCGGCCAAACCTTGAATCAGGCCGATGCCCGCATCAAGGCTGTGATCGCCATCAACCCCGTCACCAATCCGATCTTCAGCGCAAGCTCTCTGCGGTCCCTGGCCACCCCCTACATGATGATCGCCGCAACCGACGATTTCTTTGCGCCGCCGCTGTCTGAACAGCTGCTTCCCTATACCTCCCTCAAGCAAGCCGATACCTATCTGGCGCTCGTCAACAAAGGCACCCATCTCTCCTTTCTGGCGGGCACATCTAACCTTCCCAGCTTCCTTGTTGGTCCCACCCAACGGGAAGCCTTTGTCGAACTCAAAGCCCTCTCACTGTTGTTTTTTGATCGCTATCTGAGCGCGGTCGCCAAAGCAAACGACTTGGTACCGCCCCAGTCAACCTTGCTGGTGGGCGTGGAGCCCCTCCAGATGATGGTGATTCGGCAGCTTGACGAGCAGGTGGTGCGTTCTGCCGCACCAATGATCTGCGATGCGAATTCCCCAGTCTGTTGAAGCGATTGCGAGAGTCCCTTGAAACGGGCTCATCCCACCGAAACGCCGCCCTCTGCCTCCAGGGCGGTTACCAAACGGTGTAGGGCAAGAAACAGGCCATCGCGGCGGTGGGGCAGATCAGCGCTGGCCAGCTGGGGCGACCAGCGCCCTTGAACAAGGAGCCACCAGCCACCGTCGCCATGGTCGAGGTGGGCCTCAGCCCTGGCCAGGTCTTTGGTTGCCGTGAGTAGGGCCTGGGCCCGGCTTTGCAGATCAGCCAGGGCCTGGGTCTCCAGCTTGGGAATCGACAGCCGCAAGTCCAGGGGCTCGGCGCTGCGCAGGCTGTGGTTCGTCACCACGGATTCAGCCACCTGGGAATTGGGCAGCGAAAGCTGGGAGCCATTCTTTAGCCGCAGGCTGAGTGAGCGCATCCCCATCGACAGCACGGTTCCATCGACCTGGCCGGATTTGGAGGTGCCAATGCTGCACTGATCGCCCACCTTGAGCTGGCCATCCAAAAACAGGCTGAAACCATCGGAGATATCGCGGATCAACTGCTGGGTCCCGAGGGAAATGGCCAGGGCCGGCACCGACGACATCGCCAGGATCGTGATCGAGGTGAGGCCCAGGCTGCGGGCCCCCTATACCAACCCCGTGACGGCGGCCGCCAGGCCAATCACCCGGATGATCGTGAGCAGCTGGCCAGCCCCCCTTGCGGCGCACCAGGACCAGGGTGCCCTCGGCGCTGCGCTGGCGTTTGCGAATCAAGCTCTGCCCCACGGCCTCGGCCAACAGGTAGAGCAACGGCGCGGCTACCGCCATGTTGAGCACCCGGGCGGTAACCAGGACCACCAGGGCCCGATCACCGGTGAGATTGACCCAGTCGATGCAAAACCAGCGCCACAGGGACAGAAGCGGCAGCAGGGGCAGCAACAACCCCACCCGCTGCCAGTAGGGACTCCGCCCCAGGTGCCCAGCGGAAGGGCGAAATTGATGGCGCACGCGCAGCAACAGCCCTAGCCCCAAGGCCAGACCGATCGTCGAGCTCGGCACCAGGATCAGCCATTGCAGCAAGGACTGGCCGCCAAAAGGCTGATTCACCAGCCAATGCTTCCAGGAGACTGGCAGCCGCAGCATCCACTTGGGCGGCAGGGCCCCACCAGGGAGCAGGGACCAGGTGACATAGAGATCACCGCCAAACCGATGCCGCAGGGCCGGATCCTGCGCGAAGAGGCGATTGAAATCGGCATCCACCTGGGCCACCGTGCGGGGGCTGAACAGAAAATCCTGGTCACTGCACTGCTGACAGGGCAGGGCCGCCGGCGACGCCTTGGCGCCGGCCTCGGGCTGGTTCAGCGCCAGGGTGATCGGGGTCTCGGGAATCGTCCAGGTCTTCAGCCCCTGGCTGGCCACCTCGTTTGGCCCAGGCAGCACCAGACCCGGATGGTGTGCAAGGTCGTAAAGCAGCAGGCTGCGCAACATCACCATCGTGCCCACCCCACTGATCGGATGGAGGGCCTGGGGGAGTTCGCTGAGGTTGAGGGCCTCTGTGGCCTGGTCGAGCAGCCCCTGGCCCTGCTCGACCTGGCGCCGCTGCCCAGGGGTATAGAACCAGCCCGGATCGGCTCGGCCCTGGTCAATGGCCCCGTGGATCAGTTGATGGGCCTGGGCAGTGGTTGCCAGGAAATTGGCGATGGTCTGGCGGGGACTAGGCCCCGGCACCTGGCGTAGCGCTAGAGGTTGGCCAGGGAGCTGGGCGCCGTCCGAGCGAGCCCAGGGGGGCACCGCCAGGGATCCCACCACCAGGAGCAGGGGGAGCAAGAGGGCCACCAGACGCCGGCTCCATTGCCTGCTGGGCCTGGAGCTGCCACGGCCGGCCATAGGGGCCCATCCAGGATCAAAGAAGTCCATGGTCGCAAAGGCCCGGGCGGTGGGATGCCCCGGGCCCAAGGCCAGCGGACCTGGTTGATCGGCTACGTCCGATCAAGTCCCTGTCGGCAGCGGTTGCGGCATCCCAAGCTGGGGCTGGCCTTGGGCTGAAAGCGTCGCGGCCGGAGCCCGTGACTGGGCCGAATCCTTCAGCCGAATCCTTCAGCCGAATCCTTAAACCGAATCCTTAAGCCCAATCCTTAAGAAGTGAATTCGCTGTTGTAGGCCTCTTCGCCATGGGCGTGAATATCAGCGCCCTGGCGCTCCTGGGCGTCGGTGAGGCGCAGGGGGACAAAGGCACCAATCGCCTTCAACACCGCATAGGTGCCCACGCCGACCCACAGGATGGTGAACCCCGCCGCCTGGATCTGGATCCAGAGCTGGCCGATGCGGCCCGTGATCAAGCCATCGGCCCCAGCCGGATTCAGGACCCTCAGGGCAAAAACTCCTGTGAGCAGGGTTCCCAGCAGGCCGGCCACGCCATGGATCGGGAGGACATCGAGGGTGTCATCCAAGCCCAGGCGATTCTTGAGCTGCAGGGCGCCATTGCAGACCACCGCCGCTGCAAAGCCAATCAAGATTGCCGCCAGGGGGCTCACATAGCCCGCCGCCGGTGTAATCGCCACCAGGCCCGCGACGGCACCGGTGGCCACACCCACCGCCGTTGGTTTGCCCCGTTGCAGGTTTTCGAGCACCATCCAGGCCAGGGCCGCCGCGGCTCCGGCCGTGTTGGTGGTGAGACAAGCCAAGGAGGCCAGGTTGCCCGCCACCAGGCCACTGCCGCCATTGAAGCCAAACCAGCCAAACCAGAGCAGGCCGGCCCCCATCAAGATGAAGGGCACGTTGTGGGGTGGGGCAATTTTGCCGGGATAACTGCGGCGCCGCCCGACCACCACGGCGGCCACGGCAGCGGCAACGCCGGACGCCAACTCCACCACCAGGCCCCCCGCAAAATCGATGGCCCCGAGGCCATCGGCGCCGAGGAAGCCGCCAGGAGCCCAGACCATATGGGCCAGGGGCAGGTAGATGAAGGTGCTCCAGAGCAACAGAAACCAGATCCAGGCGCGGAAGGCCATCCGTTCCACCACCGCCCCCGAGATCAGGGCTGGCGTGATGATTGCAAAGGTGAGCTGGAAGAAGGCCACGGCGCCATGGCTGAGCTGGCCATCGCCGTAGGGCGCCGACCAGTTACTCAGGCCGACCCATTGCCAGCCGCCAATGAAGGGGGCCAAGGGGCCGCTGCCGGGGGAAAAGGCCAGGCTGTAGCCGAACAGCACCCAGAGCACGCTGACCACGGCCATGGCCGCAAAGCTCATCACCATGGTGTTGAGCACGTTGCGGCTACGCACGAAGCCGGCGTAAAACAACGCCAGGGCGGGGGTCATCATCAGCACCAGGGCGGCGCTGATCAGCACAAAGCCATTGTTGGCGCTATGAAGCGCCCCACCTGCAGCAAACAGAACCAAGCCGCGACCGGGCGATTAAGTTCAACATGAACTTTGGCCAGGGGCCAATCAGTAGCGACAGCTACCGATTTCGAACTTCTGGAGGCAACCGATACATTTTGCCGGCCGGGCCCTGGGTCGCCGATCCCACCCCCCTGCCTTGGCCAAGCCCAGCGCGCCGTTGGAGATGGGCCGCCATGGCCTGCTGATAGGCCCCTACCCCAATCGGCTGCAGCCGCACGGCCCAACCGCCACCACCCCAGGCCAGCGCCTGCCATCTCTGGAACCACCGCCAGGGCATGTCTTTGGGCTGTTCATTCCCCCGGGGGCTGCCCTGATCAGCCAGCAGTGACAGCGCTGCTGGCTGATCCCAACGCAAAAGGGACCTCGGCACCCAACAGGCGCACTAATAAGGAATACCTCTCCCTTCAGGGTCTCCCCAAACCCAACAGAATGGCCTCCAGCCTTCGAAGCTGGCGGAGATCAACCCTTGCTATCACCCAGCGTTCTCACCACCCTGCTGATCCTGCTGGTGGGGCTGGCCCTGGCCCGGCTCAGTGCGGGAAGGCTGGCCCGCTGGGCGGTGCCGGCGATCGTGGTGGAGCTCTTGATCGGCTTTGGGCTGGGCAACAGCGTGCTGCCCTTCGACGCCATCAAACCGCTCAGCGGCCTCACGGAACTGGGGGTGCTGGCGCTGTTCTTCCAGGTGGGCCTGGAGGTGCGCGGCGATCTGCTGCTCTCCCGGCGCGGCACGATCCTGCGGCTGGTGGCCCTGAGCTGCCTGGCGCCGCTACTGGGCTACTGGCCGCTGACGCTCGGCTTCGGCATGGCCCCCGCCACGGCCCTGCTCTGCCTGGCCTGCGTGGCCGCCACGGGCACGGGGGTCACCCTGCAGCTCCTGGCCCAACGGGGCGCGATGCACACCCCCTCGGGCCGGTTATTGGTGGGGGTCTCCGTCCTTGATGACCTGCCCGCCATCGGACTGTTGAGCCTCTCGGTGGCCCTGGGGGGCAGCAACTGGAGCAGGGGCCCGGGATGGCCGGGGATGCTGCTGGGCCTAGGGGCTGCCGCGGCCAGTCTCGTGCTGGCGAACCTCTGGCGCCAGCGTGGGGGCCCAGCCCCCAACAGCCCCCTGACAGTGCTCCTGCTGCTGATCGGATCGGCCTGGGTTGGGGAAGCGAGTGGCCTCACGTCCCTGCTGGGGGCCCTGTGGGGCGGCGTGCTGTTCAACCGACTCAACCCTGAAAGCGACCAGCTGGCGGGGCTGCTGCCGATGCTTTCGGGGGTGTTCCTCCCGCTGTACTTCATCAGCGTCGGAATGCGGATCCAGGTCAGCACCCTCCTGGACAGCCAGGCCTGGGGGCTGGCCCTGCTTCTGCTGGCGCTGGCGGTGGTGTCAAAGCTGCTCTGCGGCTTCGGGGTCAGCGCCAACGATCGGCGCGCCGGCATCGACCGCTGGCAGGTGATCTACGGGCTGATGCCCCGCGGTTTGCCGGGGTTGGTGTTCGCCAGCACGGCCCTAGCGGCGGGGGTGATCAATGGCGTGCAGTTTTCGTCCTTGGTGCTGATGGTGAGTTGCACCTCGGTGTTGGGGCTGCTGCTGTTGGAGCGGCGGTTACAGACCCAACCCAGAACCCCAGGCCCAGGGGCCGGGGCAGGCCTTGCTGGCGTTGAGGATTCCTCCCAGATCTGCGCTGATCAGCCCGCAGAGAGCAAGCCCAAGGCTGGTGCCGCGGGCGTCGCGGCAGGTCTTTGAGACCCGTTGGCACAGCTTGGGCAAATCCGCTCTTGCCTGTAAACCCCCGGCAGCACTTGGGATTTCGGCCAACGGGGCTGGCGGGACTCGAACCCACGACCTACGGTTTAGGAAACCGTCGCTCTATCCGGCTGAGCTACAGCCCCAGGTGGGGTCAAACCCCTGACGGCATTATGGGCTGTGAAAGCAGGCGAGGTG
>Ga0310334_100221_pt1 | contig 17006 bp, 19 predicted proteins | sample LakMicMIDCLREDC7_FD_195548 | JGI IMG/M metagenome (GOLD analysis project Ga0310334, IMG submission 195548) | Enriched freshwater cyanobacterial communities from Lake Michigan, Michigan, United States - MI23.DCL.RED.C7 (v2) (version 2) | ecosystem: Environmental > Aquatic > Freshwater > Lake...
CACAGGCCTCGCCCACATCGGCCAGGGCCCGGGTGAGCAGGTTGGTGTGGCCCTTCTGGCCGAAGCCAAAGATCATCGAGGCGCCCACATCAAAGGTGTAGCCCTCGCGCCTAAAGCTGCCGCCCGAACCCCCTGGAATGAGGTAGCGCTCCAGCACCAACACCTTCGCCCCCTTGGCGGCCAGCTGGCTGGCGGTTACCAGTCCGCCGATGCCGGATCCGATCACCACCACGTCCCACGGGCCCTTGCCTAGGGCCCGATCAGCGGCGTCTGGAGCGGCGCTGGGCCGGCTGGCTGATGCGGAAGACAGGCTGGCGGACACGGACGCTCGGGCTGGGGTGGGGCGACGGGCCGACCCTACGCAGGGGCCAGCTGGGGCTGCGCCGGAGCTGGCGGTTCGGCAGTGGCTAGGGCCTCGGGCTCAACCGGCGGGGCTGGATGGCGCGTATAGGGAGCCAGGTCGGCCAGGGCCCGGTCCCGGTAGGCGCCGTAGCGGCGCCGTTTGTCGCGGATGCGCTCGGGCAGCTCGGGCAGCAGGCCGAAGTTGGGGGGCATGGGTTGGAATTTGCCGCTGGGGGCTTCGGCGATGAAGTGGGTGAGGGCGCCGATCATGGTGGTGGGCGGCAGGCTGATGGGTTCCAGGCCCAGGGTCAGCCGGGCGGCATTGGTGCCAGCCAGCCAGCCCCCAGCCACGGCGGCCGCGTAACCCTCGGTGCCGGTGATCTGGCCGGCGGCTAGCAGGGTGGGTCGGCTGCGGAATTGCAGGGTGGGATCGAGCAGCTGGGGGGCCTCCAGGAAGGTGTTGCGGTGCATCACGCCAAAACGCACGAACTCGGCGTTCTCCAGGCCCGGGATCAGCCGCAACACCCGCTTTTGCTCGCCCCATTTGAGGTTGGTTTGGAAGCCCACCAGGTTCCAGAGCCGGCCGTCCTTGTCTTCCTGGCGCAGCTGCACCACCGCATAGGCCCGCTTGGCCCGACGCACGTCCCGGTCGTGCAGGTCGCCCCAGCGGGGATCCCAGAGCCCGATCGGCTTCAGCGGCCCATAGCGCATGGTGTCTTCGCCGCGGCGGGCTAACTCCTCAATCGGCAAGCAACCTTCAAAGAAGCTGGCGTTGCCCAGCTCGAAATCCTTGAGTTCGGCCTGCTCTGCGGCCAGAAGCGCGTCCCGGAAGGCCAGGAACTGCTGCTTGTCCATGGGGCAGTTGATGTAGTCGGCATCGCCCTTGTCGTAGCGGCTAGCCCGGAAGGCCACCGTCAGGTCGATGCTGTCCCCGTCCACGATCGGGCTGGCCGCATCAAAGAAGTGGCAGTCCTCGCGGCCCGTGAAGCTGCGCAGCTGCTCGGCGAGGGCGTCACTGGTGAGGGGCCCGGTCGCCAGCACGGCAATCTGGCCAGGGCCGGGTAGCTCCAGCTGCTCGCGCCGCTCCACGGTCACCAGGGGATGGTTCTCCAACGCGGCGGTGAGGGCGGCGCTGTAACGGCCCCGATCCACCGCCAGGGCACCCCCGGCCGGCACGGCGTGGCGATCGGCGGTGTCGATCACCAGGGAACCCAGCTGGCGCAGTTCGGTTTGCAGGAGCCCGGCGGCCCGGTCGCTGCTCAGGGCCCCAAAACTGTTGCTGCAAACGAGCTCGGCAAACTCCGCGCTGTGGTGGGCCGGGGAGCGGCGCACGGGCCGCATCTCCACGAGTCGCACCGGCAGGCCAGCTGAGGCAATTTGCCAGGCCGCTTCCGTACCCGCCAAGCCAGCCCCAATCACCACCAGGGGATCGGTTGGGCTGGGGGGCGACTGGCTCAGGGAAGACAACAAGGCAATCGCTACAGCCGGCTCAAGGGGTCCGAGCGGAACTCAGGCGCGGGCGCGCTTGAGCAACAGTTGCAATTGTCCAACGGCGGCGCGGCCGATGTTGAAGGCAGCCCAACCCACGGCAAGCAGGACGGGGGTGGCAACCAGCAGAAGCCGAGCATCCATGGGTGTGGCGGAGCAATCGCGTGGCGAAATCCTACGGAATCGACCGCCGAAACGCGGCCAGATCAAACGAGCCGATCGAAATTGCAGCAATTGGTTCAGGGAGGGGCTTGGCGGCCAGAAAGGCTTTTGTCAGCAGCCTTGACCACAACTTCAATCGCGTGACCCGACGGCTGGGCCCTAACGGTCGCCATGGGGATTGCCCAGTGGTTGGTTGGGTCTCCCTGGCGGCTTCAGGGTCCGAAGCCTGTGCTCTGGGAGCGGCCGGCATGGGCCTGGGCCAGTTGCTGGTAGCGGCGCGCATGCTGGCGCTGCTCCTCAACCGCCTCGGCGCTCAGCTCCCGTTTGACCTGGGCCGGCGCGCCCATCACGAGGCAGCCGGGGGGCACGTCGCGGGTGACGACCGAACCGGCGGCTACCAGGGCGCCTGCGCCCACGGTGACGCCATTGAGCACGATCGCGCCGATGCCGATCAGGCAGCCGTCCTCCAGGGTCGCCCCATGGACCACGGCCCGGTGGCCGATGGTCACGTCGGCGCCGATCGTTACGGGCTGGTCGGGGTCCCCGTGCAAGATCGCCCCGTCTTGCACATTGCTGCCTGCTCCAATCACGATCGGGCAGACATCGCCGCGGGCCACGGCCGTGGGCCAGAGGCTGGCGCCTGCGGCCAGAGTGACATCGCCAATCACCACCGCACTACTGGCCACCCAGGCCTCCGGATGCAGGCGCGGCTCAGGCCAGGGAAACGTAGTCATGCCAGTGGGTGCTTGGGGCCGTAGGCGCCAGTGTGCTCTGTTCCTGACCCCCTGGGGCCCGGTTGACCCTTGGAGGAGACCCCGGCTGGGTGATACGTTCCCTTGGTGCCCGAAAGGGCTGCCCCGGGGCTTGTCCCACGCGGCGGGTCGCTAGCTCAGCGGTAGAGCACTCGGCTTTTAACCGATTGGTCCTGAGTTCGAATCTCAGGCGACCCATAGCAGTGACGGCCTTGAACTGGGCTAAAAAATATCTTTCGGGGCATGCAATGTCCCTTTCGCCAGCATCTGACTGGATCGGCCACACCTAGTTTGGATGGCTGCTCTCTGAGCGTTTTGTTTCCCTACGTACAGCCATGTTTGCAAGCATCGTCGATGGGACTAGACGGGGCAGGATCGAAGCCCGTGGAGCCCTCCAGTAGGACCAGGGGCGGTTGCGGTTGGCTGGGGTTTTTGGGGGGCTGCAGTGGGTGGTTGCTGGCGTTTGGGGTGGAGTGCCCTGGGGCGGAATGATGGTTGGTGGCCGCAGCCAAGACCGCTGTCCTGTTCAGAGCGCGGCGCCTTCATCGAGGCTGAGGGCCTCGAGATAGAGCCACTCGCCCGATTCTCCCCGACCAAAACGGGACCACTCCTTGAGCACACCTTCTCGGCGATCGCGATCGCGCCAGCGGGCTGCAAAGGTCACTGTTCCAAAGTGATCCAGCGGGCCGCCGTTCTCGAAATTGAGCACGTCGAGGCTGAGCCACTCGATGGTGCGGCAGCTGTCCTTCAGACCCTTCCGACGCGCCGCTGCCGTCTGGCCTGGCTCGGGATGGGTGCGCAGCAGATGCTCAATCGCCTCTGGATCCCTGGCCCCCAGGGCGAAGGCGCTGTATCGAGACCGCATCAGCTGTTGGGCCGTGACCGCCACCTGCTCCCCGGTAATCAAGGGCCCGCAGCAGCGGTTGTAGGCCCCACCACCACAGGGGCATTCCAAGGGCTCGGGCGACAAGGATTGCCTGCCGAAGCCCAGGGGTATGGCGGGAGTTGGTGGCATGGCCATGGCTGGGGGGTACCAGTTTGGTGTGGCGCAGACTCAGGGCTTGAGCCCTGACCTTGAACCGATGAGCACGCCAGCACCTGAATGGATGCCTGCGCAGTGCCGGCTGACCTATCCGGGCTGGGTGCAGCGCAAGGCGGTGACCCTGTGCAAGCGCGATCAGAAACGCGGCGGCAGCGGCAATGTCCAGCAATACCGATTGGCTATCCATGGGGCCGTGGTGGCCAGCCAAGGGCGGGACCACTGGAGTGGTGAATTGCTCGCCTGGGAGCTGATCGGCACCTACGACAACAACGAGGCCGCTGCCGGGAAAGGTGAGCATAAAAAGAAGTACGCGATGCTACCCACCGTCGACCACCGAACCAACAAACCGGAGGCCGACTTCGTGATCTGTGCCTGGCGCACCAATGACGCCAAGCACGACATGACACCGGCGGAACTGCTGACGTTCTGCCGGGCGGTCATTGCCCACAGTTCGCATTGGCACTCAAACGATTAGGACTTGCCGCAGGACATTGGGATCGGTTTCAGGTCAGTTAACCCTGCGCCATGGCCAGGTTAGGGAACAGGGGACCCGGCCGCTGGGTGGCTCGACACGCTGCATGCCCGTGGACAGAACTGGCTGCGGCCCCGATAGCGTTAGGTCGTACGTGAGCCAGGACGATCAGACCACGGCATGAACAAACTATTCCCGAGGTCCCTTGCTCCGACCATTGCGGAGCTGCTGCCGAAGCAGCCGCTTCACTTCAAGGGGCCGACGCTGGCAAGCCTATCAACGATGCTCTTTTTGAGTCTGATTACCGTGCGTAGCCTGCTCCATTTGTTGCTACCAGATGGTGGGGCGCAGAGTATTGCAACCATTGATCTTTCGGGGGCAAGCGGAGTCAATATCATCGCAATTTTCGGGCAGTGGGGGGCGTCCCAACTGCTGCTCGCGGTGCTGCTTTGGGTGCTGATCCTTCGCTACCCGGGCTTCATTCCACTCGCGCTCCTCGTGCTCGCGCTTGAGCCGTTCGCGCGGGGCCTCGCCGGCCACCTGAAGCCCGCCGTGACGGTTGCGATTGCGCCCGGTGCCGCGTTGAATTGGGTGGTCGCACCGGTGCTCCTGGCACTGCTCTGGTTGTCGCTGTGTCCGGCAGGGGCCCGCAGGTGATCTGGATGCCCATCCGGCCCTCACCCCCTCCCAGGCCTAACTCCTCCCAAAGATCAAGCGCCTACGCAAGGGTGAAAGACGGACCTTTGGGCGCTGCACCGATTGCTGGGATCAGTGGCACGACCAGCCCACCGGCTTTTGAGGCGCTCCTAATGCACTTAATGATCCGCAAAATAAGGCTTGATATAACATCAACGTGTAAATTTTTGGTTTTGCATCATGATTTGGCTGCGCCACCTTTCTTTGGGAGTAATAGTTGCTTAGGCTTTGCCTTGTGGGGCTGGTTTAGCCATTAGCGCGGCCAGAAGACCATCCACCTTTTCTCGCTCTGGAGAAGGGTTTGTGGTCGCTGGTGCTTCTTGCGTAGCTTTAGCTGCGGCTTCCAAGGTTTCCACTCGCTTAGCCAACGCTGCTAGCTCTTTTGCTACTGCGGAAGTATCAGTGGCTAGCGACTCAGCAGTCTTGCTGCTATCTGCTGCTAGGAACTGCTCGATCGCTTGTCCAACTACGGTTTCAATATCTAGCTGGAGGGCAGTGGCTGCCTGATTGAGCCGGTCTGCTAGCTCCTGCTTGATGCGGCAATTGAGCTGAACCATGGGCATTGCTAGTAGGCGATAGGTTGACTAATCATGCCGCTTCTGGTCATGCAGTTCTGCTATTGTCACCACATTTAGTTTTATTAGCCAAAGGCTCTTTTCAGCACTGGTGAGCGGCTTTTATGGCTCTGCCCCCCTGGCAACAGCCCCCAGGCAGCCCAGCCCCGTTGCCGCGCAGCGACCCGAGCTGCCCTCGCCACCGCAACTGCTGGCCAGCTTCTCCCAGGATGGGTGCAATCCGAGGCGGTGACGATGAAGGTGATCGTGGATCTCTGCGTGGTGCCGTTAGGTGTGGGCGTCCATCTGGCCCCCTACGTCGCTGCCTGCGAGAAGGTGCTCACAGAAGCGGGGCTCAAGATCCAGTTGCACCCGAACGGCACCGCCATCGAAGGCGACTGGGGCCCGGTGTTCGCCGCCATCGAGGCTTGCCACCAGGCGGTGCACACCATGGGCTGTGCGCGGGTTTACTCCTCCGTGAGGATCAACAGCCGCACCGACAAGGACCAGAGCCTCGAGGACAAGGTGGTCAGCGTGCAGGCGTTGCTCTGATGCCAGTTCAAGACCAACAAGCCAGCGACGTTCTGGATTTCTGGTTTGGTGAAACCTTGCCGCGCCAGTGGTTTGCCAAGGATCCGGCCTTTGACGCCCTGGTGGGCAGCCGCTTCTCGGAGCTGGCCCGCGCTGCGATCCGCGGTGAGCTCGCCCCGTGGGGGGAGGTTCCTGCCAGCGCTTTGGCGCTGGTGCTGCTGCTGGACCAATGTCCAAGGCAGATCTGGCGCGACACCGCCCATGCCTTCGCCGGGGATCCCCAGGCTTGTGCCCTGAGTTTGGCGGCGCTGGAGCGGGGCTGGTTGGCGGCCGAAGCAGCCCCACCCTGCCGGCAGTTTTGGTTGATGCCCTTGATGCATTCCGAAGAGCTGGCGGTGCAGGAGCAGGGGCTGCCCCTGTTTGCCCATTTCACCGATCCCCGCACCGCTGATTTCGCCCGCAAACACCGAGATGTGATCGCTCGCTTTGGCCGCTTCCCCCACCGCAATGCTGCCTTGGGGCGGGTGTCGAGCCCAGAGGAGCTGGCGTTTCTGCAGACTCCGGGATCACGCTTCTAGCCGTTTAGCTGGCTAGCGCATCGCGGCACTGACTGGATAGGAGGCGGTTCTCTGACCGGATGGGTTCTTCGATCGGGAGCGTTCGCGTTAAGGGCAGCAACTGCCGGGGCTGGCCGAAAGAGCCAACGCCTTGGCTTCTCATCTTCTTCACGCTTCGTTACGGGAGTTGCCAGAATCGGTTTTTGCTGCTCGGGCCATGGCGACGCCGCTACCCCTTGAAGTTGTGGCTGGCATCTGCGCTGCCACCTTGACCGTTGCCATGCTCCGCAGTGGTGGCGAAACCAGCCAGCCCCCTGGCGGCCTAGTGACGAGCCCATCAGCGTCCTGGCGTCTGCCCCACTCCATCGCTGATCGGCTTAGGGCTTACCTGTTTGGTCCCGGTCAGGCCCAAAGCCTGGGCTTGCTGGCTTTGCGGTTGGCGATCGGGTTGATGATGATCCACCACGGCCAGGACAAGCTGGCCGATCCCCAGGGTTTTGCGAACAACTACGTCATCCCCCTGCATCTTCCGTTCCCATTGCTGATGGCCCATGCGGCCGGATACGCCGAAATCTTTGGCTCCTGGCTCTTGATTTTTGGCCTGTTGACCCCGCTCGGAGCCTTGGCCCTCACAGGAACCATGGCCGTTGCGGCCTACCACCACATCCTCACCAGTGGCTTGAATATCTACGTGTTGGAATTGGTTGTGCTTTATCTGGGCGGCAGTTCGGCCCTGCTGCTCCTGGGCCCAGGCCGGTTCTCCTTTGACGCTGGCATTGCCAAGGAACTGTTGGACAACGATGTCGACCAGGAGGATTCTGTGGGCCCAGTCGCCCAACAGCGGGCTCTGATAGCTATTCCTGTCGAGTCAAAGCGTAGTTAGCCACTGGGGCTGCAAGCAGTGACGCCCTGCCTGGGTTTGGCTCAGGCAGAGGGTTTCGCCGCTGGCTCCTTGGGCTGGGGGGCGGGCTCGGTTCTCTGCAGGGTTGGCAGAAGGCTGCTGACGCCCAGGGCCAGGAAGGAGAGGGCGCCAAGTAGCGCTAATAACCGCAGTCCCAGTGGACGGCCGGGATCCTTGTCCCAACCGTCTGGATCGAGCGGCTCATTCGATTGAGCGGCACTTTTGGGGAACTTGGAGTGGGGGGCCATGGCAGAGGGCTGGGCAGGCAAAAGTACTGGGGCAACAGTGTGTCTTTGTTTTGAGTAGGGGCCATCAGCTTGAAAGCATCGCCACCCCTGCCAGCAGGGCTCCGATTGTGGCAGCCGCACCGATCACTTGAAGAACGCCCCAGCCCAGGCTCAGCTGCACAAACAAAGCCAGTCCCACCACAAGCAGCGCCCAGGGGTTGAAGACGCCGCCGTGAAAAAGCACGGGGACGGAGAAAAACAACGCCAGGCTGGCGATCACTCCCACCACAACCGCAGTGATGGCGCTGAGCGGTGCCCCGAAACGGTGATCAGCTCTGGAGCCTTCACGAGAGGGGCCCCGACGAGGATGAACCCACAAGAGGGCACGAAGGTGAACCAAACCGTCATCAACACGGCCGTTAGGGCCGGCAACCAGGGGCCAGCGCCGGCGTTGACGGCCTGATTCCATCCACCCATGAACCCGACAAAGGACTGTTGAACGACGCCAGTGCCAAGAAGCCTGCTATGGCCAGCGCCACCAAGAAGGGGGTGTGCAGGGTGCGGCGGCCGCTGCGCCAGGCGGCCATCAGCACGATTGCCAGCAGCGATGGTTTGAGCACGGCAAACACCGACACCAGCAACGGCAGCTCTCCCGAAAGGGCGGAGAGACTCGCCAGGGCCGTGAGAACGAAGACCGAGGGGATGACAAACAACCCACCGGCGATCAGGCCACCGGGTACGCCGTGCATGAACCACCCGAGGTAGGTGGTCAGCTGCATGGCCTCAGGGTCAGGCAGCAGCATGCAGTAGTGGAGCGCGTGGAGGTAGCGCCCTTCACTCAGCCAGCGGCGGCGGTCCACCAGCTCGCGATGCAACAGAGCGATCTGCCCCGCCGGCCCCCCGAAGCTCACCCAGCCGAGCTGGAACCGGAAGCGGGTGGCCTTGGCCAGGGTTACTGGGGACGGTTGTGCTGTCGTCATGGCTTGAATTCAGCCTGCCATCACGATTCATCCTGTGGAAAACCGCTCGCTTGTGCCGTGGGCACGACCACAGGCGCCTTAACTCTCCAAGGACTGGAGGATTCAGGCTGGATGGATCCGGTAGTGGTAGCCGCTCATAAAAAGACTTGTATTATCGGGTTTGCCTTATATGGCTTGATGGCTCTTAGATCTGCGTTGATCCTTGCGGATGGAAGAGCGAAGAAGACTGCTGAACCCAACCTGTTGAGACGGGGCCTTTCGGCAGCCTCACACTTCATAAAGGTCGTCTGCGCCTTTAGTCGTCGCCCACTTCGGTTCGTAGTTGCTGCCGTCGTAGGTAAGGACATTGCTTTCAAAGCTCAGCAGTTTCGGGTCGAACTCGCTGTCTAGCTCCAGCTCCCACCACCACTTGCGTAAGGAGGGGCGAACCAGTCCTTCGCTCGTGTAGTGGACTTCCGGGTGTTCAAACCCAGCTTCGTAGGCGGTGCCTGCGTCTCCTACAACCCAGATTCCCCGAACAAGCCACACGTATTCGTCAGCTTTTAAGTCTTCAAGTCCGTCTGTTCCTGTCTCTTCATTTGATTTGAGTTGGTCCAGAGTGAGCCCCTTATAGAAGGCATACTCAGCTCCCCAGCCGACCACCTTGTAGGACTTTTGTTCTGCTGTCACTTTGGCCTGTTTGGTGGGACGGTTTAGGGTGGCAGGGGCCGCACCCCCATAAACTCAAGCGGAAACCGCCTGGTTCGCTGCTCGTCTAGTTTTACCTTACTCGACCTGATCGGGTTTTTCTCGGTGAAGGCTGTCCCTAGTCCGTCAAGGAAGAAGTCGCTAACCATGCCTGGTTTAGGTGTTTTGGGTCCCAGTTAGGGGGGCTTAGTGATTTCAGTTCTAGTTGATGAGATGTTGTTTGGCCCTTGCCGAAGGGGAGGGATGTGGCTAGCGAAACACCAGCCACTTATGCCAACTCTCTAAAAGGCTATCCGTTTTGGCTTAGGTATTGGACCAGTGCCTGACGACCGTCGGTTATCGGTTTTTGCTTAGCGGGATGGTTGGGATTGATAGAAATAGCCCTCACTCCCCTCCCATTGACTGACGACGGTGCACCGGGTGGCAATCCGCCAGAGGGCTTTGTGGATAGGAGTGGGGTCGTAGCGAACCAACGCTGGAAAACTATTTTGAAGCAAGGCGCTGGCCTGCCAGGCGTTGTAGTGGGGGATTCGGGGGTTGATGTGATGGCACACATGGGTGGAGCCGATGCCGTGATGCAGCAGGTTCAGAAGCGGCCCATAGGGACGATCCACAGTCTGTAGAGCACCTTTTGCCCAATCCCAATCGCTGGTAGAGAAATGGGGAATGTTGGTATCGGTGTGCTGCAACCAGGTGTAAGCCACCAACCAGGCATTGATCACCAGATAGGGGAGCCCATACACCAATAGAACCCTGGCTGGCGAGAATTGGATCGAGGCCAGGATAAGGGCGATCACCATCACCAGTAGGCCGAGGTTGGAAACCACCATCAGTTGACGGAAGGAATCGGGAAACAGGCGGCGCCGTCCATTGCGGAAGGGTGCAGCTGTGCTGAAGTGGGACGTGGGGCTGCCGTAATCTTCGCCACCGGCAACACCAAAGAGTAAGTAGAGCGGCCAACCCAACACCAGGTGGGTAAACAGGGAGACCACGCCGTAGAGGGTGTTGCCGAGGCGCTCCCTGACCCCGGCCACAACTTGGCCCGCCTTGGAATCGGAGCGGGGCGGCACATGGGTTTCGCCTGCCTCGAGGTGGTTGCAGTTGGCGTGATGCACCGCATGGCTGCGCTGCCAGCTGAAATAGGGCACAAGCAGAAGGCTGTGCAGCGCAAATCCCACCATCGCTTCCACCCGGGGGTTGGGATGGAAGGCGCGGTGCCCGCACTCGTGGGCAATGACCCAGCACCCTGTCGCCACTGTCCCCGTGACTGCGGCGTAGAGCAGCCAGAGGGGCGCAGCGTTGAGTTGCAGGGGAATCAGGGTTCCTAGTCCATAGGCCAGGCAAGACAAGCCCAAGGACAGGGCCAGACTTCCCCATGCCTTGATTGGGTTGATCTTGGTGAGATCGAAGGGCAGGCAGGCCAGCAGTTCAGCTTTGCTTGGATAGGTCGGAGCTGCCGTTGGGCTTTGCGCTGTGGATCGGGGCTGCAGGGAAACGGGAGGAGTCAATGAAGCGGCCCACAGGGCAATGGGAATGGAATCCGCACAAGGCTACGAATCGGCGCCCACCGCCCGCGCCATGGTATATGCGTTGGCATCTTCGCTCTTTGGCTGGGACTAGGACTCCCAAGGCCTCTGGATTTCTCGTCTCGAGCGGCCCTAGGGGATTAGGGCGAAAGGAGCTTTGTAGTCTTTGGGGTTGAAGTGGTGACTAGGCGTTCAAGGCTTTGACGTGAACCCCAACCACTGAACTCAATGCTTATGAGAGTTCACCCACCAGCCAGACTTGGCAAAGGGCAGACCCATGACAGTAAACGCCAAAGCCCGAGCCGATCATTCGCCTGTTGCGCACTGCTGAGTAGCTCTTGAATCAGGGTCAGGTCGTCGTTGATGTCTACCTAGCGGACAACTCTCCTGTTAGGTCCCATGGCCGGCTTATGGTCATTAGTTCCTGGCTGAAGAGGTCCAACTAGGTTAGCCGATACCCCAACTCGGCGCGGCCATCCCTCAGCCAACAGGTGCGTGAGGTGGAGGGAGGCATTGGGCTGGGATCTTGGCTCATGGCACTTCCTGTGCCCGCGCCCGCGGGCCTGATGTCTTACGGCTGCAATTGCTGATTTGCTTCGGCGAAAGCGGTAGCGGGCTACCTCGACCCTGAGCTAGCAACGGCACCAGGGCTGCGTTCGTGAGCCGACGAGGAAGGCCGTTCGTTGTTGAGCTTGGTGTGCCATCTGCTGAAGCTGTCGACGGGAAAAACCGTCAAAGTCGCGTCATTTAGGTCCATGGGCTTGAAAGAGGAGGTGGATTGAGGAGCCATGGGTAAACTTCTGGCGCCCTATTAGGGGGCATTAGTCAGGGTCAGCATGCTAGATGAAGAACTCAAGAATAATCACAGAATGAAGGCCAGCCTTTCAATTGAAACTACCTTAATTTTATCAATTAATTTTGGCTACCATATGGTGACCCCGACAGTTGCCCTGTACACCCTGACTCGCCTGTCACAACTGGGGATCGATCGAATCTTTGGGGTACCCGGAGATTACGCCTTTGCCATCGACGATGCCGCCGAGCTAGTACCGGGTTTGTCATGGGTGGGCTGCGCCAACGAGCTCAACGCGGCCTATGCCGCCGATGGCTATGCCCGTATCCGTGGTGCCGCGATGCTCTCCACGACCTACGGCGTGGGGGAGCTCTCTGCCCTCAATGGAGTGATGGGAAGCAAAGCCCATCGCCTGCCGGTGTTCCACTTGGTGGGGATGCCCAGCGAACGCATCCAGCGCCAAGGCCTGGTCACCCACCACAACCTGGGGGACTCGGTTTATGACCGCTTTCAGGAGCTGTCTGCGGCGGCTGCTTGTGTCAGTGCCGTGCTGACTCCTGACAACTGCATCGACGAGCTTGAGCGTGTCATCAGGGAGGCGCTGCGCCAGAGCATGCCTGCCTACCTGGTGATCTCCGAGGTCAGCGGCGGGCAGCCTGTTCTCGGCACCCCGGTGCCAGGCCAATCGCTCAGCGCGATCAAACGGCAGCACAGCGTGTCTCAGGAGCTGGACGCTGCTGTTGGAACGATCGTGGCCAGACTGGAAGCCGCAGAACGCCCCGTAGCGGTCCTCACCCACCTGGTGAACCGGTATGGCGTGCGTGAGCAAGCCCTAGAGCTGATTCGCAAAACCAACTTGCCAACGGCCATCACCCCTAATGACAAAGGAACCATTGATGAGTCGATGCCCCAGTACGCCGGCCTCTACGCCGGTGATTGGTCGTCGTCAGATGACGTTCGCCATTTAGTAGGTAACGCCGATCTGATTCTCGACATCGGTGGAATTGTGAACACCGAGCTCAATACAGGCATGTGGACTGGTGGCTACGACCCCGCCAAGGTCGTATCGATCCAGGACAACTGGGTCCGTGCTGGCAGCAAGGTGTTTGTGAATGTCGCCATTGATGATGTGCTCAACGCTCTTTGCAACCAGGTCAGCACACGCTGCAACGACCACGGTTTGACACTGGAGCCGAAACCATTGGTCGGTGCCCCTGGCGATGCCACCTGCTCCGCCAACTTCTATCCGCGTCTTCAGAGGCAGCTCCGCTCAGGCGACACCTTGGTGATCGAAACGGGAACCTGCATGACCATCCTCAACAAAATGTTGATGCCTGCTGGGGTGAGCGCCGAAGGACAAGGACTCTGGGGCTCGATCGGCTGGGCAACACCCGCTTGCCTCGGTGTCGCAATGGCCAAAACATCGGGCCAAACCTGGATGGTGACGGGCGATGGTTCTCACCAGCTCACACTGAATGAACTTGCTGTAATGGGGCGTTATGGCGTTAAACCGCGGATTTTTGTGCTCAACAACAACCTGTTTGGCATCGAAGATGTGATCAGCGAACGCGGTCATGGCTACGACGATCTTGCTGAGGTCAACTACCACCTGCTACCAGGGGCTTTTGGATGCAAAAACTGGCTGAGCGCCCGTGTGAGCACCGTGGCTGAACTTGATCAGGTGCTCGACCAGATTGAAAGTCATGACGGTGCGGTTTACATCGAGGTGATGATTCCCAACGAAGAAAGCCAGCCGATGCCTGAATCCACGATCGACAGTGGTTACAAGCTGAAGACCCCTGAGGTGGGTTAACGACGTCCCTTCGCTGTCCCATGGGCGGGGTGGAAGGGCCATCAGCCTCTCTTGGCCTCGGCGGAGGCAGGCCTCTCATCTACGGACTGCCCTCCGCCTGCACCAGATACGCCCCTATCCAGTCGTGCTGCTGCTTGGGGGTGATCGCAGCCGCCACCGAGGGCCCATCGCTAGCTGGAACCGCTGGCGGAAGGCTGTGACAAGTGATTCTGACTGGTATCTCGGCAGGCCGGATCGTTTTGGCTCGGCAAGTATTGCTGGGCAATGACGATGGATTGGACCTTTAGCCTGCGGGAAACGACTGGCGCGGTGGTGGCGGCAACCTAGTGCTGACCAAAAAGGCCGCCGCCACCAATAACGCTGAAGCCGCCAGACATGTCTGCATACCACCGACCACGAATAGGGCACCTGAGAGCAGCGTGCCAACCAGGCGACCAGCGGCATTGGCCATGTAGTAGAAGCCGACATTGAGGCTCACCGATTCAGCATCGGTGTAAGCCAAAATCATGTAGCTATGAATTGAAGAATTCATGGCAAACACCACCCCAAACACCGCCAGGCCTACGACAATCGCCACCCCTGGATGCCCTACCTGACGCCAGAGAGCCAGGGCAATCAGGGCCGGGATTGCGGTAAGCACGGCGCTCCAAAACTCAACTGCCTTGACGCCCGGCGGGGCGCTTTGGCCCCAGGCTCGCCGTAAGGCCGGCGCTGAAGCCTGCACGATGCCGTAGCCGATCACCCACAGGCCCATGAAGCCGCCAACCTCCCAGAACTTCCAACCCAGGACGGCTTCGAGAAACACCGGCAGCGCCACTACGAACCAGACATCGCGGGCACCGAAGAGAAAGAAGCGCGCCAAGGAGAGCCCATTGATGCCGCGGCTTTTGGAGAACAGGGCAGTGAAGCCAGGTTTTGTCTTCATGCGGCCCATGTCGGCCGGTAGCACCAGGGTGCCGCAGAAGGCCAGTAGCAGGCAGCCGGCCATCACCGCCACGGCTGCGTTGAAACCAATGGTGGCAAGCAGCACGCCGCCGAGGAAGAAGCCCACCCCCTTGAGGGCGTTCTTAGAACCGGTGAGGATGGCCACCCAACGAAACAATTGTTGTTCGCCCTGCTGCTGATCGTTCGGGGTTTCTGGCACCACGGTCTTGATGGCACTTTTAGCGCTCATCTTGTTGAGATCCTTGGCGATGCCGCTGATGGCCTGGGCCACCATCACGTAGGCCACGCTCCACCATTTCGGCCAGCTGTCGGCCACCGGGATTAACATCAACAGGGCCGCCACCTGCAGCAACGTTCCCGTCCAAAGGGTGAGTCGTAAGCCGAACCTCCCCCCCAGCCAGCCGCCGTAGAGGTTGGTGAGCACCCCAAAGAACTCATAGAAGAGAAAGAGCAGGGCAATTTCGAGCGTGCTATAGCCGAGCGCATGGAAGTGGAACACCACTAGCATGCGCAGGGCCCCATCGGTGAGGGTGAAGGCCCAGTAGTTGGCCGTCACGATCATGTATTGCTGCAGAGCTGACAGTCCTGGCATGGCTGGCCGTTTAGGCGGGAACAACGGGGTGGGTTCTGGTGTCGTCATGGTGGGAACGCTGCCCTGATCCAGCGAAATCAGCGCGCGTCAAGTAAGGCGACATGGCTCACCAAATCCGCCATGCGTGAGCTGTAGCCCCATTCGTTGTCGTACCAGGCATACACTTTCAGCTGGGTGCCGTTAACCACCATCGTGGAGAGACCATCAACGATGGCGCTACGGGCATCGTTGACGTAATCGACGGACACCAGCGGCCGGGTTTCATAACCAAGGATGTCGTGTAGGGGGCCATTAGCAGCCTCTTCAAAAGCTCGGTTGACCTCTTGCACCGTGACGCTGCGTTTGAGCTCGAACACCGCATCCGTGAGCGAGGCATTTAATAGCGGTACCCGCACGGCATGGCCGTTCAGCTTGCCTTGCAGTTCCGGGAAGATCATGCCAATGGCCTTCGCTGACCCCGTGGTGGTAGGAATCAGGCTTTGGCTGCAGGAGCGCGCCCGGCGCAGGTCGCTCTTGAAGGCATCGACCACCACCTGGGTGTTGGTCCCATCGTGGAGGGTGGTGATCGAGCCGTGTTCGATGCCGAAGCTTTCGTGCACCACCTTCACCACTGGCGCTAGGCAGTTGGTGGTGCAGGAAGCGGCGGTCGTTAGGCGGTGGAGGTTGGGGTCGTAGAGGTGGTGGTTGATGCCGTAAACAATGTTGAGTGCTTCGGCGCCGGCGATCTCGCCCTTCACGGGGCAAGCCACCACCACACGCTTAAGGCCCACCTGATCGAAGTAGGGCTGCAGGGTTTCCGGTGTCTTGAACTTGCCGCTGCATTCGAGCACCATCTCGACCCCTGCCTGGCGCCAGGGCACAGCAGTGGGGTCTTTCTCCTGGCTGTAGCTCAAAGGAGTGGTGGCAACAGAAAAGCCACCGGTCGTTGCTTGAACGGCCTGGTGCCAGCGGCCATGCACCGAGTCAAACTCCAGCAGGTGGGCAGCGGCATGAGCATCGCCGGCGGGATCATTGACGTGCACCAGCTCGATGCCGGGCCGATCCCAGAGGGCACGGAAGACAAGGCGGCCGATGCGGCCAAAGCCGTTGATGCCGATTTTCATGGGAGGGAGCGCTGGAGCGCCGGCCGACGGCCCAACCATAGATCAATAAAAGTTGATTGAACCTCGGTCCCAAGTCCATGCCCTGGCGTTTGCGCCGACAGCCCCCATCCCTTCGGTCCCTCTACCGTCGGCTATTTGGTCGACAGACTCGTGTTAGCTGACCCAGTCCTCTCCACTTTGGAAACCACCGCACCACCTGGCTCAAAGGAGGAGCCGCTTGCAGAAGATCAGGCCCAACGGCTCCTCCGTGCCCTGGCTGAGCCCATTCGCCTACAGGTGCTGGCGGCACTGCAAAACGGCGAACGTTGCGTCTGTGACCTCACCAGCGACCTGGATCTGGGTCAGTCCAAGCTTTCCTTCCATCTCAAGGTGCTCAAGGAGGCGGGCCTGATCCGCGCTCGCCAGGACGGACGCTGGATCTACTACGGCTTGGAGCCCGCCAGTTTGTTGCTGCTGCGCGACTGGCTGGGCGAGCTCGCTGTCGCGTGCCAATCCCCTGCCCCTCCCTGTTCCTAACTCCCATGGACCATCCCGGCTCCGAGCGCTCCGCGCCTGTTGCTCCCCAGGGCAGGGTGAGCGGCCATCTTTCCCGGCTCGACCAGCTGCTGCCGCTGTGGATTCTGCTGGCGATGGCCTTGGGCCTGCTGTTGGGGCGCCTGGTGCCTGGCCTCCAGACGCTGCTGGGTTCGGTCCAGGTGGGGCACACCTCGTTGCCGATTGCCTTGGGATTGCTGGTGATGATGTACCCGGTGCTTGCCAAGGTGCGCTACGGCGAACTGGGCTCTATGGCCCGTGATCGGCGCTTGCTCAGCATCACCCTCGGACTCACCTGGGGCCTGGGAC
>Ga0310334_100224_pt1 | contig 16918 bp, 18 predicted proteins | sample LakMicMIDCLREDC7_FD_195548 | JGI IMG/M metagenome (GOLD analysis project Ga0310334, IMG submission 195548) | Enriched freshwater cyanobacterial communities from Lake Michigan, Michigan, United States - MI23.DCL.RED.C7 (v2) (version 2) | ecosystem: Environmental > Aquatic > Freshwater > Lake...
TCATCGAATTGGTGTCCAACCGCACGCTCAAGTTCACTTCGGCCCAAGCCCGAGCCATTCTGGAGATGCGGCTGCGTCAGCTGACCAACCTGGACGCCGACGAGCTGGTTTCTGAAAACGCTGAGCTCGACCAGCGTATTACTGAATTGAAGGTGCTGATTGGGGACAAGGCGGCTCGTACTGAATTCTGCTTCACGCAAATGGGGGGATTGGCCAAACGCCACGGAGAAGCCCGCCGAAGTCAGGTCATCGAGCCACCTGACGCCTTGGAGGTGGGGCGCCAACCCGGGCAGAAGCGGTCCGCTGTGCCTTCCAAGCCCCGCTTTGTCAAAGTGGACGCCAAGAAAGGTCTGGTCACCCAGGAGAAGGGCCCACGTGGGGCCATGGTGATGGACCGCACCGAAAAGCTCGTACTCATGACTGAGGACGGTACCCTGCGCAAGGTACCCTCTAACTTCAAAGGACCTATATCTACCGACTACTCACCAGTGGCCCTAGCTAAGCGTGAGTCCGAAGTGGCTGAGCGCTCGTACCTCACGGTGTTCATACTGGAGGGCCAGCTCAAGGCCGTGGTGCTTAGCGGTGCAGACCTCTGTCGCGCTAACAGCAAAGGCAAGAAGTGGATGCCCGAGGGGGCCGAGTTCCACTACTTCGGCGAAGGCTCCTATACTGTGCCGTGGGTTTCACCGCGTAAGAAAAAGGTGGAACTGTTCCCCGTGAACGTCCGCAAGGGGCGCCCCGGCGCCAAGGGCCAAAAGGTAGCCAACGTCGAAGACGTTAAACTTGGGGCCGGGTAAAAGCCCTTTACCGAGCTAAACCACAGCTAAACTAGATCGTGACATGGAACCCACATGATCCCAGCGAAAAAACTTCCTAGTCAAGAGCTGTTAAAGCAACTCTTCGAATACTCGGAAGAAGAAGGAAACCTACTGTGGAAGAACCCCCCTAGGAAGGGTAAACGCCTAGAGGGGGTGGTGGCTGGGTGTGTCGGGTCGGCAGGGTACAGGCAGGTCAGGGTCAACAAGACCCTCTACGCCGCCCACAGGCTAGTGTGGATGTGGGCCTACGGCGAGGACCCCCTTGACTTACAGTTGGACCATATAGACGGGGACAAGGACAACAATCGCCTAAGTAACCTTAGAAAGGTAACTCCTAGGGGGAACATGACGAACCTGCCTTACATACCTGGTCAAACTGGGGTCCCAGGAGTAATAAGATTAGGCAAGTACTATGTGGCTCAAATTTCCCAAGGACCTGGCAAACCTAGAGTCAGGAAGTACTACTCCACACTGGAAGAAGCTACCGAGGCTAGAAAACAGATGGAATTGTCCCGTCAAACTGAGGTACTAGACTAATGACTAAGCAAGTTATCTACCCACTTGACCGCCTGCTTGCCAACCCCCGCATCTTTCACGTCATAGCCAACCGGCTAGGAGGCCCGGACGGGGAAACCCTCAAGACGGCCTTCTACGACCTGATTGAGTATGACCTTCAAGAGTTCGATGACGCCAACGAGTGCGACTTCGACGCCACTGAAGCCTGCTTCCGTTGCGAAGGTGAAGACGAAAAGTGTGAAATCATTCTGGATAATGGGATGATGTCCGTTCTTGAAGCGATCGAGGGCGAAATTAGAGCGGAAATCACCAACGACGGTGAATTTGCAGCTAGCTCAGCCATTTACACCCGGTTAGTGGACGCCATAAAGGACTCACACCCAGAGCTGGACGGCAACATCGTCCTATGCTCGCCTCCCACACCTGGCAACTCCTACCTTCGGTCCGAGGATGGGGAGAGCTTCGTGGGGCGCTTCCACCTCCTATCCGACCCCGACAAGCTCTATCGCTTCAATGTGGAAGTGGTGGACCTAAACACAGACCAACTCAAGGCAACCATCGAACCCATCGGTTAAATGAAAGACAACCTCGTTCTTACTATAAACTCGCTGAGAAACAACTTACTGAGTTTGAGAGGAAAATCGATCAAGATTAAGACCAGTCTGGAAAGCCTGGACACTGAAGTAGACGCACTGGCGGCGGCTCTCAAGAGAAAGATCACTCATGTTAGTGTCGGCCTGGAGAACCTGAACGGGGAAATAGACAAGACGGACGCCAGGTTCGACAAAATGCTGAGTGACGTCGAAGTTTACAAGGCGAAGCTCGAACGCGAAATGGGGAGGGAGGTGAAAAGGCTGGAAAAGGAGCTGGAGCTGGCCCGCAAGAACCCGGTATTCATGCACCCCCCTGAGCAAGAGACCGACCCAGAGTCACTGCGCGTAGCCTCCACCATATCCATCCTGGAATGTATCGTTCGTTCCATATGCGGAAGTGCCGATGACTTCCGACTAGCCTCTTACTCCTTCCTGTTTCCAGCCGTCTTCGAGAGGGTTGTCAGAGCGGATGAAGAGGCTTATCTGTTGGACACTGTGCCGTCCTCGGCCTTGACAGTTATCCAGAGAGGTCGAGAATACCTGGAGTGGGTGAGGTCTGAGTGTGACACGCACCTGACTGATCCCAACGCGTGGGAGTTGTTCTCCCCCTTCGTGTCCGACTGGTGGAGGAATGACGCACTACCCCTTCTCTACGGGGCTAGAGACGAGCAGTGGGACACCGACGAGCCCATGGCCCTGGTGGAGGTACTGTCGTGGCAAGATGACGTTGCTGGGAGACCCCTGAACTTCTCTCCAGTGTGGGACGCCTATGAGATATACTCCAAGTACAAAGACGAAGTCTACGAGTCCAGTGGGGTTCGTGCCTTCGAAGTTAAAATGTTCTCCTTCCAATCCAACTGAGATGAAATCCAGATCAGGACTATCTAAAGCCGACAGAATAATTGAAAAGGTAGGAGTCGGCATGGTTGAAACAGTGAAGTCCAAGTACGAGGATTATCTGGAGAGGCCCAACAAAAAGAACGCCCTGGAGTACTGCAAGTGGAGACTTCGTCTGCACAGAAAGTTGGGAAATAACAGAGACAGACTAGAGGAGGTGAATTCAGCCCGATCTTTGGGTTTATACGACGAGAACCCAGGGCCCCTGTGCTTCGACCTGGAGTTTGACGACGTTTTTATGCGTAGGGAGTTTAACTAGGGTAAAACCAGTTATCTTCAGACTATAGCAGTGCCATGATTCCACGGACTGTGCAAATGGCCGCAGAGGTGGCTTCCACCTTCACCCCAACCGAGCTAGACAGCTTGGGCAATGTCATCTACAATGGTTACGCCATCACTGGTGCTAACACCACCAACGAGAAAGCCTGGCAGTACAAAGAAACCAACACAGCTCCTGTGGACTTGCCTAGCCTCACGAGCTACACACCTGCCATGAAAGGTTGGTCCACCAACTACATGCAGTACTACACCCAGCTTCAGCCAAATGGCTACGGAGTTAATCCGGGTGACCCGACGATGTTTAACTACAGCGTTCACTCGTTCACTCAGGAAACCGGCCCGATTAGCACTCTATCCTGGGTTACACCAGGCACAGGCTACACCCCCGGAACCTACACTGGCGTTGCCTTAACCGGCGGCACTGGTTCAGCCGCTACCGCCAACATTGTCGTGGTTGCTGACCCTGACCCCCTTGTCGTAGGCTACGTCCAAAGCGTCACCCTAGTTGCCCCTGGCACCGGCTACACCCTAAACGACTCTTTGAGCGCAGTTATTCCCGGCGGCAGCGGTTTCTACGTCCTTGTGAGTCAAGTTAACCCGGTGCCTGGAACAGGCGCTGAACCTAAGTGGGCCCAAGCCCCCCGCCGCTTCTTTCAGAACCAAGTCGCACCGTTCGTGCCCCCCAACAACAACCCCCAAGCCATTCAGTACTCGTTCATCTACCCGGTCGCCGACAGCACCACGCCACCTCCGATCGACGTCCTCTAGTTTACCAAAAAACCAACCCGTTAAAATAAAACACACCAATTGAACGCAGATGCAACTATCTGAACTCGGATACCCGCTACTGTCAGAGACCCTGCACCGGAAGGTGTTCGGGTCAGAGTCCCGACCGATCATGAGCCGGAGTGAGAAGCAGAAGGCGACTAACTTACTGAAGCAGTTCGGAATACCAACACCCGTGTACTACCCGGAGGGCCTGTACGATGGCCCTCTGCCACTGCCTATCCTGAAAGGCCAGAACCTGGCTGAACACTTCGAGGCAATTGCAGAGGGTCAAGTCGGGCAGTATAAGAAGCTAGCCGACGAGTTCGCAGTCTGCCAACTGCCCCCACTCCCCTCCGTAGAGAGGTTCCTGCTGGAACCCGGGTGGACCCGGTACGAGTGGGTGGAAGCCAAAAGTGAGTGGAAGATCGAGCACGTGGACTTCCCCGAAGAAGAAGCCCTGACCTTCGACACGGAGACCTACGTGCATGGCGGGGCCTTCCCCATCATCGGTACCGCCCTGAGCGCCAAAGCCGCATATATCTGGCTGGCTTCCGAGCTGCTTGACCCTACCATCCCTCAAGACCTGTGGGACCAATATTCGCTGATCCCCATTGGCAAGAACAAGTTCGTCGCTGGTCACAACATCAGCTATGACCGTGTGCGTGCCCGCGACGGATACACCCTGAACAGCAACTGTCCTGAGAACTTCTACTTCGATACGCTATCTGCTCATGTGGGCGTGTCTGGTCTTGCTAGCGGCCAACGTTGGCTTTACGTGTTGGCAGGTAAGGACCCAGAGGACCTCACAGACGAAGAAAAGCGGAAGCTGAGGTACGCACCTCGCTGGCTAGAGAAAGGTAGTACCAACTCCCTGGTACAGTGTTATAACTTCCACGTGGCTGCTGTGCGCAGCTACCTAGGTGAGGAAAGCAGAGAGCTGGGCGCCGACGATAAAAAAGTGCGAGACATCTTCGTCACGGCCACAGACCTGCAGCACATCAACAACCTGCTGCTGCCAGCCCTGGACTACGCCCTGAAAGACGCCTTCTACACTGCTGAGTTGTTCCAAGCGATCTGGCCTAAGTACCTGAACTCCACCCCCTCCATGGTGGCTCTGGCTGGCCACTACCACCTCAATGGCAGCGTTGTGCCCTTGGTACCCGATTGGCCTGAGTGGGTCGAGCGCGTGGAGAAGAGCTACGATAGCCATAACGACGAGATGACAGGCATCTGCTCCGCCTTGGTGCAGAAGTACTACGATGAGTGGAGAGAGCTGTACGACGAGGACCCCGTCAAGGCTGAACGGTGGGTAGATAAGGACCCCTGGATGAGCCAGCTGAACTGGGAGGTACGCGCCGTTAAAGGCAAGTACTCCCACGTCCCCGAGTGGATAAGAGTGTTCGTGAAAGACCCCGACACTAAAATCGGCGTGAAGTCTAACCTGTCCCACTTACTGCTCAAGCTGAAATGGGAGGGCTCCCCAATGTTCCACACCAGAGAGGGCGGGTGGCAGTACAAAGACGAACGCGGAGTAGAACGCAAAATCCCACACCCCAAGCACCCGGGGGACAACGTGGGCGGGGTTCTGAGTAAGGACTTCGTCGACGATATGGCTGTGGGGCGCCTGAGCAGTGACATACCCGAGGCCAAGCGGGCTCTGGAGATCGCCAACGCTGTGTCTTACTGGACGTCGGTACGCAAGCGCGTGATGGGTAAGGTCTTCCAAAAGGTGGAGAACCCATACGGTGAGGACGCCTTTGTGACCCTCCCCGAGATCCTGGCGCATGGGACTGTGACCCGTCGCACGGTGGAATCACTGATGGTGTCGATGTGCTCCACGAAGAGCTGGCGAGTGGGCACTGAGTTGAAGACTCGGGTGCAGGCGCCAGACGGCTGGAAGATCGTGGGTGCCGACTTCGACGGTCAGGAGCTGAACATCGCCAGCATCTACAGCGACAAGTGGGAAGGCGGTCACGTCGGGTGCTCCCCGTTCGGGTTCGCAGTGTTGAGCGGGTCCAAAGAGCAGGGAACTGACCCCCACAGCGCTCTAGCCAAGGCTGTGGGCATCGACCGGGACACCTCCAAGTCGGTGGGGTTTGCTATGCTCTACGGCGCGGGGGTGCACACCATCCAGAACTACATTCAAATGAAGTACCCAAGCAAGTCCCCTTCTGAAACCAAGCAGTTCGCCTTTAGCGCTCTAGCCAAGAAGAAGGGAAAGCTGCAAGGTGGTGTGTACGAGGGGGGGTCTGACTCCGGGTGCTACAACTACATGGAGCAAATCGCAATGAAGTCGAACTTGCCCCAACTGCCCTGCCTGGGCACCAAAATCTCCACAGCTATGCGACCTGCTGCTGTTGGCAACGACTTCAAGACCGCCCGCGTCAACTGGACGATCCAAGCCTCAGGGGCTGAGATCCTGTCCATAATCCTGACAGCTACCCACTGGCTGGCCGAGGAGTTCAAGGTGCCCTACCGGTTCGCCCTAAGCATCCACGACGAGATGTGGTTTATGGCTCCTGAGAAGTACGCCGAACAGTTTGCTGTAGTCTTCCAGCTAGCTCACCTGTACACCTGGTCCCTGTTCAGCCATTCGGTCGGCGTCCCCGACATGCCCCTGTCCCGGGCCTTCTTCTCCTCTGTCGCAATCGACACCAGGGTGCGAAAGTCTCCCAAGGAGAGAACTGTGACCCCCTCCAATCCTCAGGGTGCAGAGGAGAGCTCAGGCGTGGAGTACACCATGTCTGAACTCGCAGAAATAGGGGCTGTCGACAAGCTCACCACCCGATACAACGCAATCAAAAAAGGTCTCATCTGATGAAAAAAGCACGCAAGTCCCGAGTCTCCTCAGCAGCAGTCTCCCTTCTCTACGGAACCCCCACCGAAGAAGGAACTCAAGCGATATACTATGTGGTGACCCCTTACGATAAGAAAGGCAGGGAGATCCCCTCCTCTGTCAACTGTGCGTACAACAGCGAGTATTACTCTTACGACAGTATCCTGCCAACCGCTCAGGCCCTCTGATGCCTTTCCCTCTCCCCCTCGACCCTGAGTTCCGCAAGGAAGTCGTGTCCCTTTGGATGGACGATGTGGAAGACAGACTCGCCCAAGGTGACCTCGAGGACGCCGAAGTGAGCTGGAAAATAGCGAACACTATCTACCTCGAACTCCCTCCAGGTGAGGGATGCCTAGAGACCGAGGCCCGCTTGTTCGGGCTACGGGTAAAACTATCACAGCACCACTAAGCACACAACATGCGAACACTGTCTGATGACGCCGCACAAGCTACTGCGGCTCCCGTGAAGAAGTCGACTCCGGCTCCCTTCCCGAAACTAGAGACCTTCTCAACCAAAATTTCTGACGGTCGTGAGATCACCATCCGCGAAATGACGGGTCGTGACTTGATCTACATGGAGAAAGAACTGGCGAAAGCAGGCGATATTGAGAAAGGTCTGCGCATCATCGAGCGCCTTATTGTTGGTGACGACAAGATCACCTACGACGAGATCCTCGACCTTGGTGTGAAAGACTTCCGTAAGCTGAGCGACCTGGTCGGTAAAGCCAATGGCGGGGACGACGAAGACCCAAACTGACGGTAACTGACCAAGAAGACTTTTCTTACCTGGTGGTCTGCTCCGACGAGGTGACCCTTCACTTCAGGGAGTTGACCCCAAAGGACTTCTACTTCGGTCAGATATTACGACAGCAGAAACGCTCCTACGTCGAGTTGATGGAACGCCTTCTTCTCTCCCCCGAGGAGGAACTGGACAAGGTCACTGCCACTCGTTTCCGCTCGGTCATGGTGTGGGCCTCTGAGAACCTTCTCGAAGAGCGACTATTCACTGTCGAGAACTGGTTGAAAGCCTCCTTCCACTTGTGCAAGGAGCGGTGGGATAGCTCGATGGACTGGCTAGAAACCCAACCCATCAGCAAAGTCCTGGCCATGATCGATGTGATGAACCAGTTCCACGAGAAACAGGCGGATGAGATGAAGAAGTCCTCTCGGAGAAAGAAATGATTTCCTTCGAAGTCAAAAAACTCCCCACCATCAACCTCAACTGGTGGAAACCCACGCAGAGACAATGGGCACCTATCCTCCTCAAGGACCATGCTGTTCCGTGGCGCCAGGAGTCCGACCCCACCACAGGCAGGCCCTGGGCGTCTCTCTCGAGGAGTTATCGGGAGAACAAGCAAAAGAGATACGCTGGTCAACCTATCCTGCGGGCCACCGGCAAGATGCAGGACAATGCTAAGATCCGGCCCAAAAAGGACGGGTTCGAGGTGAAGACCGAGAAGTACGGTCGCTACCACCAGTTCGGTACTTCTAAAATGCCAGCTCGTCCTTGGGTGGGCATCCCAGACAAATCACTCAAGCAAATCGTACCGATCGCTTGGAAAAACATTCTCTCTAAACCCAGATAGACATGACAACACGCTCACGCTCCAACGCCAAAGATCCCGTCATCGGTGACCTGAAGCGCACCCCTGCTCCTGAAAAAATCGAGTCCCCGCTTGAGAAAGCTGACGACAAAGCTCCGGTCAACATCGAGACCGAGTCCCTCACCGAGGAGCCCGTCGAGGCTCCCGCAGCAGTTGAGAAACAAGTCGTCGAGACTGACGTCCGCAAGAAGCTGGACCGCAAGACCGACGATGACAGCAACCCTTTCGTTCCTAGCAACCCAGCCCAGGTGGAGAAAGACGCCAAGCGTGTTGCTGAGGCAGCTGGTTTCGAACTCAACCGTGGCACCTCTGTCGGTGCTCGCCTGATGGCCCGCGCACAAAATAGGCCCGGACAATGATCACAGTGCCCTTTCAGCCTCAGCATAACTGGAGACACCTCGGCTACCTGTTCTATACGGACTCCCTAGAGTACCGCAAAGTACTAGACTCGAACCCTCAGTGGACAGTCACCGAGTTACCTCCGCTGGGGGCCCAGCTAGCCGTACAGTCTGAGCTAAGTGCAACTAGCGGGGGTTTGCAACAGTCTACCTTCGTTTTCGGCTTAACGGCTGGTGACGAGTCGGACGTTATTTTCCCCTACGATACAACTCAGGAGTATAGAACAGCAGTAGACAGATATTCTGTCTACTCAGTATTGTTTCAAGACCAACTCAATGGCTACTCAGCTGATAGTGACGCAGCGGTCACAGGGCTGCAGTACGGGTAAAACCCCGATAAGCATTGCCTCTTAGGAGACCTAAACGGAGTCTGCTCTGCCGGTAGCGGTGCCTAAAAAGAGAGCGTATAAGGTTTAACAATGGCTACTTTTTCAATGGGCTCAGGAGACACTCCTGGGGCTCCAGGTGTACACATAAACGAAAAGGCAGGCATCAGCGCTGCTGCTTCGATTGCAAGTTTTTCTACAGTCTACATGTTGGTAGAGGCGCCTGAATCGGCACCTGTTACCGTCTTCCCCTTCAACACTCCTGTCCCCATCACTAGCCTGGCTGACTACCGGGTGCTGGTGGGCGGTTCGGTCCCCACAGACCGCATCCCCCTCCTGAGCTACAACTGCGTCAACGAGTTCTTCCAAAATGCTCAGGTAGGCGACCTGAGGGTGGTGCGCGTTGGTACTCCCAACAGCATTGTGGAAGTTGAGTTCTTCCCCTCTGCTGCTAAGGCTAGCGCTGCTGCCCTGCCCTCTGCTTTGATGGCTGGCGACAAAGTGTATGTTCAGATGATTCTGAACGGCACTCGCCTGGTGGCTGGCGACGGTTCCACTGGCTACACCGCCGATGGCGAGTGGCTGGGCGTTCCCGTCATCATCCCTGTGAACTACGTTGCTGGCGACGAAGTCAACAACCGTAAGATCTCCAAGGCTATCGCCGATGCCGTTGCTGCCGCTATTGAGAGCAACCCCAGCATCCGCACTTCCGTCTACGTTCGTAGCTTCGGCCTTGTGAACGATGTGGACCCTGCGTCCAACTCCCAGAACGGCTACGTTTCGATCGCTGGTGCAACCTTCGACTCGAACGTCACTGTCATCACCAAGACCGAGCCTGTGTCTGGCACCTTCGCCTTCACACAGAACACCTACGACGTTGCTAACGTCAATGGTCTGCAGGCTGACGCGACTCGCGTTCCCCAGGACTACATCCAGTGCATCGACACTGCGTTCGACGGTCAGCAAGACCAGGGCTACCTGGTGACACCTACCGCTTACGCTCAGTTCGACGCTGCTGGTCGCTCCTCCGTGGGCGCCAAAGCTGCTAGCCACTGTGCCAGCAACAACTACAAGTGGATGGCCCTGGCTGACCCCGGCCCCTTCCTTGTTACCGACCTGAACAAGTACGAGAACTACGTTCCTCACGAAGCTGCTGCTGACCTGATTCAGGGTCTGAAGTACCTGGTTGACAACGCTATCTATGAGTGGACAGGCGACTCTGTCACCTTCTCCCGTCTGGACTACCAGACAATCGTTGGTGGTGGTTCACCCAGGATTGGTATCCAAGAGTCCACTAACTCGAACATCGCCCCCGATGTGAAAGTGGGTATGCTGGATCGTGGTGAGTACACCATCTATGCCCCTCTGGCTGCTGGTTCCAATGGTCGCCTGACTGTTGACTCCAACGCCTACTGGCCTGTTGACTTCCAAATTCAAGAAGTTACACTGACCGCCCCTGACTCGACGAGCCCCTTCGCTGCCTACCAAGGTACGGTGTTCGTGGTTGCTCCCCCTTACAACAGCAACTTGTCGGGCGAGTACCCGATGAACACAGTGTTCCTGGCTCAGACCTCCACTGCTGCTGTCTCAGTGTTCAACGCTGTTGTGGCTGCTGGCGGTTCTCAGTTCGTGGCTTCTCTGCCTGCTGGTGCTATCAACATTGCGGTTTCCGCTAATGGTGTTCAGTCCGCCACTATCAGCTACGCTGCTCCCGCTTACGACCTGCCTGTTACAATCAACGGTCAGACCTCGAACCTGGTTCAGAACATCCGTAGCCGTAGCCATGGTGTTAACACCCAGCACCTTCCCGGTACGCTGCAAGACCCTACCAGCACCTTCGTGCTCGGTATGTTCAACCGCACCTTCCTGGACCCCTCGGCGCTCATCCTGGCTGGTACCAACCAGAACGCTGAAGTCACCTGTGTCGCCCACGGTTTGACCGACGGTGTGAAGGTGTTCTTCAATGCCCCTGTGATTACTGCTTCGGGCTACTTCCTGTTCAAGGCATCTACAAAGACTGTCCTGAACGCCTACTACGTGAAGGTCATCGACGCTAACACCTACGTGTTGGCCTCCAGCGCTACCAACTTCGCTGCTGGTTCCTACGTCAAGGTTCCCTCCTCTGACCCTGTGGCAACGACGACACCCGTCATCAGCTACTCGACAGTTCTGGCTGCCCTCGAAGGTTCCACACAGCTGAACGAAGCTGGCACCTTCCCGCTCATTCGCGGTCGCAAGTACGCCTTCGATAGCAGTGCTATCTACAACCAGGCTTCTCCTGCTGCTGCGGCGCCCATCGCCGACCCCGAGAACCCCCAACTGGCCATCAACCTTTCCCAGAGCAACACTGTTCTTGGCGAAGGCACTGTTGCACCTTACGGTGAGACTGTGGACGCTGGCTGGCTGCCCAAGCTCGAGCTCCTCGAGCCTGCTGTTGGCAACACCGCTCTGGCTAACCTTTACGGCAACACTGGCGCTATCTCCTCGATCGCTCCCCAGTTTGTTACTCGTGACGCTGACGGTAAGGCGACTGCTATCGCTTTTACTGCTGGTGGTGACCTCCTCCCTGGAGCTCAGGGTTTCTGGAACGTGGAAGGCGAAGCCCTCATGTTCCTTCCTCCTGTCTGGGTTGAGAACGCCCTGTTCGCAGGCGCTACTCTGACTTGGGTCTGGCGTGTTAACGGTTTCGCGGTTGCTGGTACAGCAAACCTCCAGGGTGTCATCCTTGGCGGTCTTGCCCCTGCCTTCCCTGTGGCCGACGGCGACGTGGTTGACGTCTTCTGGACTGTTACAGCTACAGGTGGTGCTCCTCTCACCATCACTGGTAACACTCAGGACACTCCTCCTCTGCTTACCTACGCGACCTTCTCTGCTAACGGCTACAACCTGGCTGGCAACACTCAGGCTTCCGTCGCTGCTTACAACTCCGCTTGGGTCACTGGCCGCACTGTGAGCTTCACAGCTGCGACACTGAACCCCAACGGCGGTGCGCTGACCTTCCCGTCTGCTATTGACACTTCGCTCAAGAGCTACTCTGGCGTGAAGCTGTTTGACGCAGGCTCGGTCTCGAACGCCTCGGCTCAACTCCCGACTTCTACCAACGGTACGTACGTCGCTGTTGACACTGAGTTCACTTTCGGTGCTAACATCGCTGTTAGCCGTGTTCAGTCCTACGGTCCTGTCGGTCCTCTGCAGGCTAACGCTCAGTGTGACTGGTCTAACGTTGCTGTTCAGACCAACTCCGCGTGGGCTATTGCGACTGCGGCCAACAACGTGACCAACACAGGTGCTCAGAACTTCTTCGCTGTTCCGACAGTGGCCCAGGAGTTCCAGACTGAGTCCTACCTGGTTCCTTCGTCTGCCATCTTCGGTGGTACCTACAACGGGACCCTGGTTACAACTCCGACAACCACTGCTTACACACAAGCTGCTGGTCTGTCGAACCTCGGTGCTGCTCCGACCTCTCAGGCTGCTTTGACAGCACTGAACGGTGTGTACTTCGAAGTCACCGTTGCTGGTAACCTCCCTGGTTCCGCCACAACTGTGGCTGTCGGCGACTACGCTGTTGTTTACAACAACAATGGCGTGTACACCTGGGTTGCCGTGGCTGCTGGCGAAGACCTGTCTGCCTATGCTGTGCCCCTGTACGGCTCTCAGACTACCTTCACCTACACCACACAGGTTACACCTTCTATCTCTCTGTGGCGCTTTGACGCCGTGACTTCGACTGAGCTCATCGACCAAGCCCTTCGCGGCGTTGGTACCAACGGTGTTCCTCAGGCGCTGTTCATCGAGGCTGGCGTGGACAACGTCAACCGTCTCTACGCTGACTCGCAGAACTACTTCAACGCGTTTGGCTTCATCGCCTACTACGGTTCGTACATCCTGAACGCTTCAGGTCAGTACATCCCACCGTCACCCTATGTGACTGGTGTGGCTCTCCGTCGCTACCGCGCTGAAGGCTTCCAGTTCCCGCCTGCTGGTGTGAAGTTCCAGCTGATCGATGCTGTTGGTGTTCAAATTCCCATCAACTCGGCTCAGCAGAACCTGCTCAACCCCGATGGCTGCAACGCCATTCGTACACTGCCTGGCTACCCCCAGACAGCCGTGTTCATCTGGGGTGGCCGCACTCGCGTGAATGCTGCAGATGCTCAGCAGAAACTGTACCAGTTTGTGAACACTCGCGTGATCATGAACGTTGTGTACGGCTCGCTGCGTACCGCCTTCGACAGCCAGATCTTCAACGTGATCGACGGCTTCGGTGTTGTCTACAACCAGATCATCTCGGTTGGTAACAGCATCCTGAACCAGCTGTACGTCAAAGGCGCACTGTTCGGTTCACGTCCGTCGGATGCCTTCCAGGTTATCTGCGACGCTCGTATCAACAGCGCTGAGAACCTCGAGAACGGAATCGTGAACGCCAAGGTGTTCGTGACTCCTGTCCCGACCCTGGAGCGTATCCAAATCGACCTCATCCGCGTCGCTATCGGCCAGATGCAGAACGAACTGGACATCCAAGGGCTCGGCCAAAATAACGGTTGATCCCTAGTTTACTCACTGTCCCTCTAGGCTATAACGGTCTAGAGGGATTTTTCGTAACTGCCGAAGGGTAAAACAACCTATGGTAGACAAACTAGTAGTGCCAGACTTCTACTCAGCACTCGACTACAACCAGGTCAAGGGGGAGATACGTAAGGTTATGGAGAGCGACCTCCCCATGCACGAAGTTAAAAAGCGGTTAGTCGCGTTGGAGACCCAGCTATTGAGACGATACAGATGAGCGTCACCCCTGACATACTGTCGGCCAGTATCCGTGGTATTCGTTACCCGCTGACGGTTCAAAATGGGAACTTGGCTACGAGTGCTGACTACGCCTTGGTGTCTCAACAGATACGTAGCGTGCTAGAGTGCCGCTACTACGAGCGGGTCATGCGTGCGACTTACGGAATCGATGATTTTATTTTAGAGATCCTGAACCCCAGTCAGGTTAACTCGTCTATCCAGTACTCCATCAAGCAGAATGTGGGAGGACTGACTTCCCTGAATGTAACTGGGAACTGGGAGACAAATGGGGAGGACGGACTGTACCGAGTCTACATCGAGTACGGTGTGAACGGCATTCCCCAGCCTCCACTCCAGTTCGCACTGGCTAACTGAGGGTAAAAACTTGCATGAGCAATAACAACCCGTGATCACATACGTGCCTATTAACTTAACCAACAAGAAGTTCTACGTGGGCAGTGCTGTAGACTTCGACCGCAGGTGGAGACAGCACCTGGGTTCTACTGCTAGCTACCCGTTCCAAAATGCTTTAAGGAAGAGTCCAGACAAGTTTTTTGTGCTGGTGTCGGAAGATGACGGGTTAGATACCCGCGATGAGGAGCAATACTATCTTGACTTCTACCACGGGTCAGAGTGGTGCTACAACCTGAACCCACTAGCCAGCGGCGTCAGCGAAGAGATGTGCAAAAAAGGCGGTTTGTCTACTAAAGAGCTGCACGGTGATCATCAACCTGAGTGGGGTAGGCAAGGGGGGATCGCCACGCACTCAAAATACCCCGAGCTGGCTAAGTTGAGAGGTGAACTGGGTGGCAGAGTGGTCGTTGCTACCAACGCTGGGTTTTTGAACCCGGAGCACGCCGACTCGGTTAACAAAAATAGGCGCAAAAACAGCTCCAAAAGTGGGGCAGCCACAGGGCGGTCTAACGGGCAAAAGAGCAGGAGAGCGGTAGAGGTAACCTCGGTGTTCGGGTACGTCATGGTGTTCGACTGTGCTGGTAAAGCGTCCAAGTCTCTGGATATACCAAGGTCTAGTCTGGTGAACCACCTGCAAGGCAGAGTAAGTCACGTGCATAACTACACTGCGAGGTACATCTGATGGCATCAAGATTCAAGACAGCGCCTGTTCCTAGTGGCGAGGTCGCTAGGTATACTAGCGATCCCTACAACCTGTCATCTATTTACATGTTCGGGTCTTCGAGCCCGTTCACAGGTAGTGGCAATACGATCGTACGGCCTAACGACGATCTTCTAATTCAAAAAGGTGGCAATAGGGCTCTAGTAGTATATCAACGTTTGCTGTACGACGAACAGGTGCAGGCAACGTTCAGCAAGCTACTGCAGGAAGTCACATCCAGGCCTTGGTACGTAGAAGAGTACAGTTCCAAACCCGGCGACCTTGCCGTTAGAGATTTTGTGGCGGAGGTTTTGGAGGAGATGCCTCTTGACGACATCTACAAGGGGATGGCAGAATGCCTAATAACGGGGTTCTCCGTCGGCGAAGTTATCTGGAAGAAGACAAAGAGGGGAGTGATCCCGATGGATGTAAGAATGCGTGACCAGCGCCGGTTCGTATTCCAAGAAGACGAGAACTCACCCGGTGGGTTCGTACTAAGGGTTCTCACATTCAACCGCATGTTCGAGGGTGTTGAGATTCCGAAGCGGAAGTTCATCATCAACCGTTACTATGTCAGTCACAATGGCGATCCCTACGGTTCTGCCATGGGGCGCATCTTGTATCCGCTCGTCAAGTTCCGCCGTCGTGCTATCGAGTCTTACGTGCTTTATGGGGACAGGTTCGCCACCCCCACGGCTGTAGCTACTGCCCCCTTGAGTGCTTCCACAAAAGAGCTCGACACACTATACGACCACCTGTCCAACCTGTCGCAGGAGACTGCGATGATTCTGCCCGAAGGTTACGAGCTCGAATTCGTCGTTCCGAGTGGCAGCCCTGACGTTTTCAAAAACCTGATCGACTACATCGACAAAGAAATCAGCATCTTGCTCTGCGGGGAGAACGAGGCTGGGCAAGCGGAAGCTGGCTCACGTGCCTCTTCTCAGGTGGCGAATGTGGTTCGCGTGGTGAAAGCTGCCGAACTGTCGGAGATGGTCTCACAGACCCTCACTCAGTCGCTAATTCGCTGGATTGTCGACCTGAACTTCGGGGTCGACGTCGCTGCACCCTCCCTGACCCGCGAGTTCCGCATCGAGGAGTCACCTCTCACGATGCCTGACGTCTCTCTTCTTATCCAGTCCGGTTACACTCCGAAGAAGGAGTGGATTGAGCGCCACTTCCGAGTGGAGCTTCAGGACGCCACCGACTTCGAAACCAACAAAGAAGGAGAGACCGAGGCACGCACTACGTACGACCCCAACTCGGACGAGGACCTTTACGGTTCTATCTTCGGCAATGAAGAAGAAGCAGCGCCTGAGGGAGGTGAGGAGCAGCAGTCGGTCCAGGACCTCGACACTGGCGAGGAAGTGGGACTGGGTGAAGCACCCGACCTTGACGGGGATGGCGTACCCGACGACCAACAACAGAAGCCCTTCGGTGACGAGGAAGTCACTGAGGACGAGGCGACTGATGAAGCCCTGGAGCAAGGGTAAAACCAACACAAGAGATCACGCATTAACACAGTGTTCACGAAAAAGATCCATGTCTTCAAAGCTGGGGACCAAACCTCAGCCCAAGGAGTACAAAGAACTTTCTCGCCGAAAGATCTCCAACAGGTGGTTGACACTTACGACCCCACCATTCACGAGGCACCACTAGTCATCGGCCACCAGGGCGATAACGACAGTGTTCCGTCGTTTGGTTGGATCAAAGGTTTCTCTCGCCAGGGAGACAATCTTTACGCCGACGTAGAGTTCACCGACACCGCTAAGGACCTGGTGAAGGACGGTCATTACCGCAAGGTTTCGATCTCGTTCTACTCACCGGACTCGCAGATAAACCCCAACCCTGGGAAGTGGTCAGCGCGTCACCTTGCTCTGTTGGGTGCTGCACCTCCTGCTGTCAAAGGACTCGAGCCCTTCTCTTTTTCTGAGGAAGAAGGTGTGTTTGAGTTTGCAGCTACCATGCTGAGCCCCGAGGATATCTTCGA
>Ga0310334_100225_pt1 | contig 16910 bp, 16 predicted proteins | sample LakMicMIDCLREDC7_FD_195548 | JGI IMG/M metagenome (GOLD analysis project Ga0310334, IMG submission 195548) | Enriched freshwater cyanobacterial communities from Lake Michigan, Michigan, United States - MI23.DCL.RED.C7 (v2) (version 2) | ecosystem: Environmental > Aquatic > Freshwater > Lake...
CCCCCAATGACCCCCACGCCCTAACCGTGAATCAAGCCTTGGAAGGAAGTCTCCCCAGCCTCACGCACCTTGATTCCCGCGGTGCCGCTCACATGGTGGATGTGAGCAGTCGGCCAGCCACGGTTCGCGAGGCCGTGGCCGAGGGCTGGCTGCGCATGCAGCCGGTCACGCTGGCGTTGGTCCTGGAGGGTCAGGCTCCCAAGGGAGATGTGCTGGCGGTGGCCCGGGTGGCGGCGATTCAGGCTGCCAAGCGCACCGCTGAGCTGATTCCCCTCTGCCACCCGCTGCCGCTTTCGGGGGTGAAGGCCACGATCGAGCCGGCGCTTGATGGGTCTGGGCTGCGTGTGGAGGTGCGGGTCCGCACCACCGCCGCCACCGGCGTGGAGATGGAGGCGCTCACGGCCGTGAGTGTGGGCCTGCTCACCCTTTACGACATGGTGAAGGCCGCCGATCCCGCCATGACGATCGGGCCCATCCAGCTGCTGTGCAAGCAAGGGGGCCGCAGCGGCGTTTGGGAACGGGGTGATGGCTGAACCCAGGGCTGAACCCTTTCCCGCCGAGGGATTGCCGCTGGAGGAGGCGCGGGCGCGGGTGCTGGCCGCGCTGCGGCCTGATCCGCTGATCGAGACCCTCCCGCTGGCGGCCTGCTTGGGCCGGGTGATGGCGCAATCGGTGCTGGCCAGCGAAGCGGTGCCGGGATTCCGGGCCGCGATCCTCGATGGCTACGCCGTGGCCGATGCCATGCCGCCGGAACCCGGTCGCCGCTGGCGCGTGGTGGGACGCTCCGCAGCCGGCACTCCCTACCCGCAGCGCCTGGGGGACGGTGAGACGGTGCGTATCCTCACCGGAGCCCCCTTACCGGAGGGTGCTGCGCGGGTGTTGGCCCAGGAGCAGGTGGAGGTTCAGGGGGAGTGGCTGCTCCTCACGGAGGCCGTTGGCCCGGAGCCCTGGATCCGTGCCGCCGATGAGGAGGCGGCGCCGGGGCAGGTGCTGGTGGAGGTCGGCCAGCGCCTCGGGCCCGCCGATCTGGGTCGGTTGGCGGGCTGTGGTGTGGCGATGCTGCCGGTGGCGGCCCGGCCGCGGATTGGCCTGCTGATCAGCGGCGATGAACTGGTACAGGCCGGTGCCGATCGCGGGCCCGGTGAGATCTGGGAAAGCAACGGCACTCTGCTGGAGGCTTTGTTCGCCCGTCTGGGCTACCCGCTGACCCTGCGGTTGCAGGTGGCCGACCGGCCGGAACGGTTGGCGGCCGCCTTTGATCAGCTGGCTGCCGGTTGCGATCTGGTGGTGAGCACCGGTGGCGTTTCCGCCGGCGACAGTGACTGGATCCGCCCCCTCTTGGCCGAGCGGGGCACGGTGGCGTTCTGGAAGTTGTTCCTGCGGCCGGGACGCCCCTTTGCGTTTGGCACCTTGGCTGGATTGCCCTTCTTCGGTCTGCCGGGTAATCCGGTGGCAGCCGCCATCACGGCCTTGCAGCTTGTGCTGCCGGCGCTGCAGGCGCTGGAAGGGGGCGATGCTGTGGGTTTGCGGCGGTTGCGGGTGAGGCTGGCGGCGCCCCTGAGGCGACGGCCGGGGCGGCCGGAACTGGCCCGGGCCCGATTGGCATTCGCCGCCGACGGGCTGCCGCTGGCGTTGCTGGAGGGCAGCCAGGCGTCGTCCCGCATCGGTTCGCTGCAGGGGGCCGAGCTGCTGCTGGAGCTGCCCGCCGAGGCAGCCGCGCTGGAGGCGGGTACCGAGCTCTGGGCGCAGCTGCTGCTGCTTCCCCTGTTCTGAGCTCCTGTCTTCACAGGGGCGTGTTGCCTTCCACCCAGGTGCCCACCCCGTTCAGCCATTCCCGTTTCCAGAAGGGAACGTCGTGCTTGAGGCCTTCCAGCAGGGCCTGGCCGCACCGCTGGGCCTGGCCGCGGCGATCCGCAGCCACCGCCACCAGCACAATGGCGTCTCCCGGCCGTAGCTGACCGATCCGGTGCCGCACCAGCACCGCGCTGGCCCCCTGGGCCGTGGCCATGGCCAGCTCCCGCAGGCGGCGTTCGGCCATGGCGGGGTAATGCTCCAGCTCCAGGGCTTCCAGCGGCAGGCCTTGGCCACTCACACCCCGAACCCGGCCGATGAAGTGGGCCTCGGCGGCGGGCATGCCACCGGGCAGGTCCGCCAGCTGCCTCTGCCAGGCGGCCAGGCAGGCCAGGGGATCAAGGGAGGTGGAGAGCAGCTGCAGATCCAGTCGGGGCAGCGTGGCTTCCACCGGATCGCGCCGTTCAGCCTCCACTGATCGGTGGCAGGAAGGCCAGTTCATCGTTGGGGTTGAGGGGCGTGTCGAAGTTGGCGAAGCTGTGGTTGATCGCCACCCGCACGCTGTGCGCTGGTGCTGGATCGAGCAGTTGGCTCCAGATCTGGTGCGGTGTGAGGCCGGCGCTGTGGGGCCAGGGTCGCTCCCCCCAGCCCGCCCGCTCCCGCAGTCCGGCAAACAGCAAAACCCTCACCGTGGCCACGGCCTCGGCGTTCGCTCCCCCATCACCTGGCCCGCGCATGGCTGGTCTGGATCACTCCAACCACTCTGCCGCTGCCCCAGCCCCACAATGGCCTTCTGCCGCTGGCCTGCTGTGGCCCTTTCGATCGCCCTGCTCACGGTGTCCGATCGGCGCAGCCTCGCCGACGACCCCTCCGGCGATGCCCTGCAGCAGCGCCTGGAGGCTGCGGGCCACCGGCTGCAGGAGCGTTGCATGGTGCCCGATGACCGATACCGGATCCGAGCGGAGGTCAGTCGCTGGATCGCCGATCCAGCCGTGCAGGTGATGATCAGCAGTGGAGGCACCGGCCTCACCGGTCGTGATGGCACCCCAGAAGCGGTGGCTCCACTGCTGGATAAGACCATGGATGGCTTCGGGGAGCTCTTCCGGATGCTCTCCTTTCAGACCATTGGCACCAGCAGCCTCCAGAGTCGCTGCCTGGCGGGGGTGGCCAATGGCACCCTCATCTTCGTGCTGCCCGGTTCGCTCGATGCGGTGTCCACGGCCTGGGATCGGTTGATCGGCGCCCAGCTGGATGCGGAGACCCTCCCCTGCAATCTGGTGCAGCTGTTGCCTCGCTTGCGGGAAGACCCCGATCAGCTCGCCTGAGCGCCGATGCAGACCTCCGCGCTGCTGCTGCTTGCCCTGGCTGGGGTGGCCTTTCTCTATGCCTCCGTTGGCCATGCCGGCGCCTCCGGCTATATCGCGGTGCTTGCGCTCAGCGGTTTTGGCGCCGCAGAGATCCGACCCCTTGCCCTGGTCCTCAACGTGCTCGTGTCCAGCCTCGCCAGCTGGAATTTCGCCGCCGCCGGCCACTTTCGACGCGAGGTGTTTCTGCCGCTCGCCCTGTTCTCGGTTCCTGCGGCGTTGGTGGGCGGCATGGTCTCTTTGCCCACCTTGCCGCTCCAACATCTGCTTGGGCTGGTGCTGCTGTTCTCAGCCTGGCGGTTGTCGCAGCCTTCCCCCTCCCCAGAGGTTTCTACAGCCGTGCCGGGGCGAGTCACCATCAGCCTGACGGGGGGCGTGCTTGGCGGGCTGGCCGGCATCACCGGCACCGGTGGCGGCATTGTCCTGACGCCGCTGATGATCCTGCGGGGCTGGCTGGTGCCTCGCCAGGCGGCGGCCGTCTCGGCGGCGTTCATCCTGGTCAATTCCCTGGCGGGGCTGGCCGGGTTGGTGATGGCCAGGGGGAGCGCCGCTCTGCCTGCGGCCGGAGCGGTGGGGCCCATGGCGCTGGCGGTGATGGTGGCTGGAGGGCTGGGGGCCCATTGCGGCAGCCGCCGCTTTCCTTCCCTGTGGATTCGGCGCCTGCTGGCCGTGGTGCTGCTGGTGGCAAGCGGAAAGTTACTGGGCTGGATGGGCTGAGGGCAGGTGTCATCGACAGCTCGCGCCCGCCGTCGTCCCCCGCCGGGTGGGTAGCCAATGCCCTGCGGAAGTTGCTGGCCACTAGCTTGCATAGTCTCCTCAGTCCGCTCCGATGGGAGACGACGCTGCCTCCGGGTCCGGGCTTTCCGGCCCCTCCCCCGCCGAACCCGGCACGCCCACGGTGGGGGGCGGCTGGCCGGTGATTGATGGCTGGGCCAAGGCCAGCCTCTCGCTGCAGGGGCCCCTGCTCTGGAAGACGCTGCTGCACAAGAGCGCCTGCCTCTCCTGCGCCTGGGGCACGGGCGGCCAGAACGGTGGCTTCAGTGATGAGCTGGGGGAGCCCCTGCAGCGCTGCCTCAAAAGTGTGGAAGCGATCTCGGCCGAACTGCAAGCCGCCGTGCCCAAGGGGCTGTTCGGCCAGCGCAGCCTCGCCCAGCTGCAGGAGCTCAGCTCCCTGGAGGCCGACCGGCTGGGGCGACTGAGCCAGCCGCTGATCCTGCGGCAGGGACGCAGCCACTACGAGCGGATCGGCTGGGACGATGTGTTCGAGCTCACCGAGGCGGCCTTCCGGGTGCCGCCGGAGCGGTTGGCCTCCTACAGCTCCGGTCGCTCCTCCAATGAGGCCGCCTACCTGCTGCAGCTGCTGCTGCGGGCCCTGGGCTCCAACAACCTGGCTGATTGCTCCGACCTCTGCCACGCCCCCTCCACCGTGGGGCTGGCTGAGGTGTTTGGCTCGGGCACCTCGATGGTGAGCTTGGAGAGCCTCAAGCAGGCCGATTGCGTGGTGCTGGTGGGCTCCAACGCTCCCGCCAACCACCCGCGCCTGATGAATGAGCTGATCCAGCTCCGGGAGCGGGGCGGCACGGTGATCGTGATCAACCCGGTGCTGGAGGTGGGCCTGCTCAAGTTCGGCTCCCCCGCCTTCCCGATCCGCTCGCTGCTGAAGGGATCATCGATCGCCTCGATCTTCCTGCAGCCGATCCCCGGCAGCGACACCGCCGTGTTCGTGGGGATCCACAAGGCGCTGCTGGAGGCCAATCACATTCGCCGCGACTTCCTGGCGGCCCACGCCGAAGGCTGGGAGGCGGTCCTGGAGCAGGCCCGCGCCACGCCATGGGAGGCGATCACGGCCTGCTGCGGCCTCAGCCGCGAGGAGCTCGCCCACGCCGCTGCCGCGATCGGACGCGCCAAAGGTGTGGTGTTCGCCTGGGCGATGGGCATCACCCACCACGCCAACGGCACCAGCAATGTGCATGCCATCGCCAACACGGCTCTGTTGAGCGGCAACGTGGGCAAGCCCGGCGCGGGCACGATGCCGATCCGCGGCCACTCCAATGTGCAGGGCTTTGGCTCGATGGGGGTCACCGTGAAGCTGCGGGCGGAGTTGCGGCAGGCCCTGGAGGAGTTGCTGGGCCGGCCCCTCAGCCCCGTTCCCGGCTACGACACCCGCGCCTTGATTGCGGCCGCCGACGCCGGGGCGGTGGACACCCTGCTCTGCCTCGGTGGCAACCTCTGGGGCGCCAATCCGGATTCGGCCGAGGCGAAACGGGCCCTCTCCCGCATCGACACGGTCGTGTATCTGGCCACCAAGCCCAACCAGGGCCACTTCCACGGCCTGGCGGCAAGGAACACCTTGGTGCTGCCGGTGTTCAACCGCTTCGAGACACCCCACCGCACCACCACCGAATCGGGCAACAACTTTGTGCGCCTCAACGAACCCGGCAGCACCCATCTCAAAGCCGCCGACCTGATCAGCGAGGTGGGCTTCCTGGCCGAGCTGGCGCGGCGGTTGCTGGGCACGGACCCGATCGACTGGGGCCGTCTGCAGGACGCCGCCTACGTGCGCGAGCTGATTGGCCGCACCGTGCCGGGTTACGGCCCGATCGCCCAGATCGACTCCAGCCGCAAGGAGTTCAGCATCGAGGGCAGGCTGTTCAGCGAGCCTACGTTTGCCACCCCCAGCGGCCGGGCCCGGATGGAGATCACCCCGCTGCCGGCGCTGGAGCTGCCGCATCCGCAGCACTTCGGCAGCCTGGCGCCGGATGAATCCGCTCTGGTGCTGTCCCTGATCACGGCCCGCAGCTACGGCCAGCACAACACCGTTGTCTACAAGGAAGGAGACATGTACCGCGGCATGCCGCATCGCAACACGATTCTGATGAACCGAGCCGATCTGGCCCGTGCTGGTTGGGTGGCCCACCAGCGGGTGACGGTGCAGGGGGAGGCCGGCGCCCTCGAGAACGTTGAGATCATCCCCGGCGAGATCCGCGAGGGTGCGGCGTTGATGTTCTACCCGGAGGTGAACGCGATCATCCGTGCGGTGATCGATTCCCGCAGCGGCACGCCCGCCTTCAAACGGGTATCGGTGCTGGTGCGGGCTCGTCAGGATCACCTCGGCCCCGAGGGTTGTGGCTGAGGCACGGCTTACCCGCCCAGGTAGGCCATCTCGGCGTGGGCTCGGGGGTTCTTTGCTTCGCTGCCTGCGGCCGCGGCCATGGAGCGCTCCTCGCTGTAGCGATCCCGGCGTTGCCGCCAGAGGCTGCGCAGGGCTCGATCGAGACCTTCAGGATCGGGGCTGGGCTGCAGCCAGGGTTTGAGGTCGAGACCATCGGCGGCGAACAGGCAGGTGTAGGCCACGCCGTCGGCGGTGAGCCGCAGACGGTTGCAGTCGCCGCAAAAGGGGGCCGTGATCGAGGCCACCACGGCCAGGTGGCCAGCGCCATCGCGGTAGCGCCAGCGGTTGGCGGTGCCATGGCTGGGGCGGCCGATCGGTTCCAGCGGCCAGCGGGTGGCGATGCGATCCACCATCTCGGCGGCGCTGATCACCTGGGTGGGATCCCAACCGTTCCGATTGCCCACATCCATGTATTCGATCAGCCGCAGCTCCACCCCCCGCTGCCGCGCCAGGTCCGCCAGCGCCAACAGCTGGTCGTCGTTGCGGCCGCGTTGGATCACGGCATTGAGCTTCAGCGCTCCCCTCCCCGGATCGAAGCCCGCCTCCCGGGCGTGGTCGATCGCCGCCAACACCTTCGCCAGCAGGTCGTCGCCGGCGGTCGCTCCGCCCGGCAGGCCCGCCATCGCTGCCACGCTGGCCCCTGTGGCGCCGTCGAGGCTCAGGGTGATCCGGTCCAGCCCGGCCTCGCGCAGGGAGCGGGCCCGAGCGGCTGTAAGCAGGCTGCCGTTGCTGGTGAGGGCGATTTCAGCCAGGCCAGCGGCTCCGCTGGCGGCGCTCTGGCGCAGGGGCGCGGCGCCGCTGATCAGATCCTCCAGGCCGCTGTGCAGCAGGGGTTCACCGCCGGTGAGCCGCAGGCTCCGCACCCCCAGCGCCACCGCGGCGTGCACCACCGCAAGGCGCTGGGCCTGGTTCAGCAGCCCCGGCGGCTCCACCCCATCCGGCAGGCAGTAGGGGCAGGCGAGGTTGCAGCGGGCCGTGAGCGAGAGGCGCAGAACCCCCAGCGGGCGGCCGTGGCGATCGAGGGGCAGGGGTGGCGCCATGGCCCGAACGCTAGGGGGCCTGTCGCGCATAGCCCCAGGTCCGCCTCTCCACAGACGCCCCTGAATCCGCCCAGAACGCTGTTGCCGCAGGCGATCTGGGCGAGAGAGTGGGCTTATGCCCAAGACCTTCCGCCCCTGGCAGCCTGAGCAGACGACGCTGCTGCCGCCATCACCCAGTGACTGGCTCTCGGATGACCATCAGGTGTACTTCTGGCTCGATCTGGTGGATGAGCTCGATCTTTCCATGATCCTGGTCCCTGCCCAGAGCAATGATCCCCGTGGGGAGAAGGGCTTTGACCCAGGATGTAGACGCAGTCTTCCGCGCAGCGATTGACACTGCTGCTGCTCTACGCCTACTGCATCGGCATCGTCTCCTCCCGCCTACCTGGCCTCAGGCCAGCGTGCCGGAGGCACTTGATCGAGCGCGTCTGCTACGAGGATCTGGCCTTCCGGGTGCTGACAGGGAACCAGCAGCCGGATCACAGCCGCATCAGTGAGTTCCGGCGCCGCAACCTCGATGCCGGGATAGTGAGCCTGGGCCATGTGGCGTTGGATGGCACCAAGGTGCAGGCCAATGCCTCCAAGCGCAAGGCCATGAGCCACGAGCGGATGCTCAGGACGGAGAAGGAACTGGAGAAGGAGATCAACGCCCTGATGCGCAGGGCCGAAATCCTGGATGCCCAGGAGGACAAGCGCTACGGCAAGGGGAAGCTGGGCAGTGATCTCCATTTGTTCAGAGTTGTCGTTTGGAGGCCCTCGGGAGGAGCGCTGACGGGATTCTGGTTGCGGCCACTATCAATCTTTGATAGGGTCAAGGCCAGTCAACAGGGAGGCCGCTATGCCGTCGAGCTATGTCATCGGGGAGCATTTCGAGCAGTTCATCAAGGGGCAGCTGCAGCAGGGCCGTTACGCCAGCGCCAGCGAGGTGATCCGCGACGGGCTCCGCGCCCTGGAGGATCGCGAGAAGCTCCGGGCCCTGAAGCTGGAGGCCCTCCGCGCCGATATTCAGCAGGGGATCAACAGTGGCCCCGGCCGACCCGTTCAGGAGGTGACGGCCGAACTGCAGGCCCGCTATCAGAACTGGGCCGAGCAGGGCGCACCCGCTGATGCGCTGTGAGCTCTCCCCCCAGGCCGAGATCGACCTGCGGGAGATTGGTGATTACATCGCCAGGGACAATCCGCAGCGGGCCGCCAGCTTTGTCGGTGAGCTGCTGGCCCATAGCCAAAGGATCGCCGAACAACCCGAGGCCTATCCCGCCCGGCCTGAGCTGAACGAAGGGCTGCGATCCTGCGCTCACCAGCGCTACGTCATCTTCTTCTCGGCCAGCCCTGAGCGTGTGCGGATCGAGCGGATCATCCAAGGCTCCCGTGATATCACCGATGAGAGTTTCGACCTGGAAGAGCCATAGCGCTTCGTTGGTTGTTCCAAGCTGGCCCAGCGCCGGTCCTGGTAGCCGGTGATCTCAGCAGCAGCCCAGAGCATCAGCACGTTCACTCCCCGGTATTCCCGCCTGGTGGCGGCATTCACCGGCTGCAGCGTGTTCTGACCCGCCGTGATCCAGGGCTTCTGCCAGCCAGCGACGCTGGCCGTCTCCATCTGCTCGATGATTCGCCCAGTGATCCGCTCGTAGAACTCCGCCTGCTCGCTCACGCCACGCCCTTTTTTCCTGACCCACGTCCCTGCCTGCGCAAGCAACCTGCCCGACTTTCCGCGCCGGGTAAAGGCCGCAGGTGGCCAGGCGTTACTCAAGCTCCAAGGATTCCACGTCGCGGCGCTCACCATGCGGCCCAGCTCCTCCAGCCGTAGGCGCAGCTCAGCCAGGCGGGCACGGCGCGGGTCGGGTGGGGGCGTGCAGCGCGGCTGCAGCTGGTTGCCGTGGAGGCGCCTTAAGACGAGGGGTGGTTCTGGTTACGGATGGCGCGGGGGTCGAGCGGCACCGCCTGGCAGGGCAGATCCGCGAGCCAGCCCTGCAGACGCCGCTCGCCCCGCTGCACAGCCGCCGCCAGGTGGGCGCGGATCGGTGCGCTGCTCGGATAGAGGCCCAGCAGCGGTTGCAGCCGGGTGCCGTCATGGGCGAGCGGAAGCCGGCCGGGGCTCGCAGCGGCTGCCGCCAGGAGCGTGTGCAGGGCCGCGAGGGTGAGGTCCGGCATGTCCACGGGGCAGAGCAGCAGGCGCTGCTCGGGGTGGTGCTGCATCAGCCGGTGCAGGGCCAGCAGGGGCCCTTCCCAGGGCGGTGGCTCGGCCAGGGCGGTGAGAGGGCTGTTGCCCACCTGGGGCTGCTCTTCGCTCGGCCGCAGCTCCTTCCCCAGCCGCTCGGCCAGCACCAGGTGCTGCGGGTGGCGGCTCAGCAGGGTGATTGGGCTGTGCAGGTCGGCCAGCAGCCGCAGGGTGCGCTCCAGCCAGGTGCCGCCCTCGGGGTGGGGCAACAGGGCCTTGTCGCGCCCCATGCGCCGGCTTTCGCCGCCGCTGAGCAGGCAGCAGCGCAGCGGCTGTGGTGGCACTGCGGGGGTGGTAATGGCAGGAACGGACGGAACGGTTTGAGCGGGCTGGTCCGGTTGGTCCGGCTGGGCGGGATGTGATCCAGGCACGGCTTCTCTGTAGCAAGGGCAGCCATCGCCGAACCCTCCGGCCCATAGGGTCGGGCTCACGACTCCTTGCCGCCATGCCTCTCTGCCCTCTGGCCGCCACGCTGCTCGCCGCCAAGCGGCGCTGCGGGCTGAGCTTCGCCGATCTCGGCGCGCGGCTGGGGGTGGATGAGGTGTGGCTGGCGAGCCTGATTCATGGGCAGGCCACCGCCAACCTTGCGGAGGCCGAAAGCCTGCTGGAGGCCTTGGCGATTCCCGAGGCGGAGCGCCAGGAGCTGCGCGAGCAGCTCACCACCTACCCGATCAAGGGCGCCCTCGACCCGGTGATCCCCACTGATCCGCTGCTGTATCGCTTCCATGAGATCCTGCAGGTGTATGGCCTGCCGCTCAAGGATGTGATCCAGGAGAAATTCGGCGATGGCATCATGTCGGCGATCGATTTCACCCTCACCGTCAACAAGGTCGAAGACCCCAAGGGTGATCGGGTACTGGTGACGATGAATGGCAAGTTTCTGCCCTACCGCAAGTGGTGAGCCAAGTGCGAACTGGTCCCGTCGCTGCGGAGCATTGAGGGCCGGATCCAGCCACCGCCAGGCCGGAACCAGCGCAGCGGCAGCGGGCAAGGCGCCGCTGCGCTCTGGAGCTGGGCAGCGGCCTGATCGAAGGCCTGGCGGAAACGCCACCAACGCCATGCTGCCGGTGTGGCTTGAGCCATCTGGATCCGGGGCTGGGTCCGTCGTCGATCGTGAGCGCATGCTCGCGGCGCTGGAGGTCGCCGCGGAAGATCACGCCCGGCAGCAGGGGCGCCAGCAGATGGCGCAGCAGCACGAGCAGCGCGGCCGATCCGCTCTTCCACCTTGCTGTACGTCTCGATCAGCTAGAGGGCGCTGTACTGATCAATCCGATAGCGCATCAGATCGGCATTCAGAATCCGGAAAGTCGTACGCAGATCGGTGGCTTTGCTGCGCAACCGGAAGGCATTTAATCCCTCAACATTCGGCTGTTTTTTAACCCTGGCTGTTGGCTGTTCCTGAATGGCGCCAAAGGCGCTTCGATTTCCTATCCCTTCATGCCTTCCCAGCATCCCCATCTTCTAGCGGCTGTTGCGCCATCATGGTGAGGAAGGCTCGCAATCGATCTCGGTTTGTTGTGGAGGGATCGAGCTGCACTCGGGCGGAAAGCAGTGCTGATCGACGCAGCTCAGCAAGGCTTTGCCTTTGGCGTTCAGCTGCCTCAGCCTGGCGTTCTCGCGCCTCAGCTGCTCGGTTTCTTTCTTGATCTGCTCGGTTTCGCTCTCGATTTGCTTCGTTCTCTCTTCGATTTGCTTCATCCGCTGCTCGGCTTCGATCTCGTTTTGCCTCGAGCGCTGCTTGATCTGCTCGATCTCGAGCTCGATCCCGCGCACGGGTCGCCAGTTGAGAGTCGATAAAAACTGTCGCCACCGAGGCAAAGATGAGGGGGATGCCCCATTGCTGCTGGAGGCCGATGCTGCGGCCGAAGGCGGTGATGTGGTCATAGGAGGAAAAGAGAGCGATCAGGCCAAGGATCACCCCCCCCGCCGGCCTGGATGGCACCGAGGTGGTCCAGGCCGGGCCAGGGTCGCTGAAGTACTGGTAAGTCTGGCGGAGCCGGGGGCGTCTCGCTGTCAGCGGGGGCGTCTGGAGCGCCTGGAGTGTCAGGGGGCACAGGGGACGGGAGGCAACAGAGTGCCCAGGGGCTTCCCCTTTCCAGTTCCACCACGGGCAGCACCGCTTCATCGCCGCCACGCCCCATGGCCACCCCCTCTTCCGCTGAATGGCCGATCCAGGAAACCACCCTGGAGCTGAACCGCTGGTTCATCCCGCTCCTGCATCGCCTGCCGCGCCAGCACCGCATGGCCGTGCGCTGCTTGCTCCTGTGGAAGCCCTGCTGGCCCTGCTCGATCCCGATCTAGTGCCGGTGGATGCCGATCTCGCCCGGCGCGCCTTCGCCCTCTACCAGCGCTTCGGTAAGGGCCTCGACAAAGACCTCGGCCAAGCCGCCTAGCTGAACTTCGGCGATTGCTTCGCCGCTGCCCTCGCGGAGCGGGAGCAGCTCCCCCTCGCCTATGCCGGCGAGGATTTCGCCGCTGCGGGGTTCTGAACCAGGAGCCCCTCAGCTCCTCCTCTGGATCCGAGATCCCAGCAATCCGTAGCGGTTGCAACCGGATCGACCCCAGGGCGGCGCTGCAATGAACAGCCCTGCCTTCCGCTCCTGAGCGCTCCCGAGCCCGCTGCCGCCATGGCCCCCGATCCTTCCCCCAGCCCCCGGCCGGTTCGCAGCCAGTGCCCGTATTGCGGCGTGGGTTGTGGTCTGGAGATGCTGCCGCCCCGCCCCAGTGCAGCTGCTGCAGCCCCTGGTGCCAGCGGCCAATCCGCCCCAGCCGGCCCCTGGCAGGCCCGCGGCGATCGCCTCCATCCCTCCAGCCTCGGCCAGGTGTGCGTGAAGGGCGCCACGGTGGGCGAAAGCCTCGATCCGGGCCGCCTCACCCATCCCCTTTATCGCACCAGCCGCGATCAATCCTTCGAGCGGATTAGCTGGGACCAAGCCTTCGACCTGCTGGTGGAGCGCATCCAGACAACCCTGGCCAGCAAGGGCCCCGGGGCGATCGCCATGTACGGCAGCGGTCAATTTCTCACGGAGGATTACTACATCGCCCAGAAGCTGTTCAAGGGCGCCCTGGGCACCAACAACTTCGACGCCAATTCCAGGCTGTGCATGAGTTCGGCCGTCGCCGCCTATCGCCGCAGCTTTGGTTCCGATGGCCCTCCCTGCTGCTACGACGACCTCGACCTGGCCGATGGCGTGCTCTTGATCGGCACCAACACCGCCGAATGCCATCCGGTGCTCTTCCAGCGGCTGCTGAAGCGCCGCAAACGGAATCCCGGCTCCGTGCGCATCGTGGTGGTCGACCCCCGCGCCACCGCGACCACCGCCGCCGCCGACCTCCATCTGGCGATTGCCTCCGGCACGGATCTCGCCCTGCTGCACGGGGTGGCCCATCTGCTGTTGCGCGCCGGTGCCCTCGATCGGCCCTTCATGGAGGCGGCCACCGAGGGGTTTGAGGCCTTCGCGGCCCATGTGCAGCCCTGGACCCCGGAGCGCACCGCCGCGGTCTGCGGGATCCCCGAGCAGCAACTGCATGCCTTTGCCGAGATCTGGGCGGGCTCGGCGGCCATGCTCAGCCTCTGGTCGATGGGGCTGAATCAGCGCGCTGAAGGCACCGCCACGATCGGCGGGCTGATCAATCTTCACCTGCTCAGCGGTCAGATCTGCCGGCCCGGTGCCGGGCCCTTCTCCCTCACCGGCCAGCCGAATGCCATGGGCGGTCGGGAGGCCGGTGGGCTGGCCCAGCTCCTGCCCGGCTACCGCTCGGTGGGCGATGCCGGCCACCGGGCCGAAGTGGAGCAGGCCTGGGGGCTGCCGCCGGGGGCGATCGATTCCAGCCCGGGCTTGGCGGTATGGCAGCAGATCGAGGCGATGGAGGCCGGCGCCCTCGACCTCTGGTGGGTGGCAGCCACCAATCCTCTGGTCAGCCTGCCTGATCTGGCCCGGGTGCGTGCCGCCCTGGCGCGTTGTCCCCTTGTGGTGCTGAGCGAGGCCTATGCCGGCAGTGAGACCGCCGCCGCCGCCCATCTGGTGTTGCCCGCGGCCCAGTGGAGTGAGAAGGAGGGCACGATGACCAACTCCGAGCGGCGGGTCACCTTCTGTCCGGCCTTCCGGCCGCCACCGGGTGAATCCCGGCCCGATTGGCAGGTGTTCGCCGAACTGGGCCGCCGCCTCGGCCATGGCAATCTCTTTCCCGCCAAAGCCACTGCGGCCGATGTGCATGCCGAATTCGTGGCCCTCACCGCCGGCCGTGTCTGCGACCTCTCCGGTCTCAGCCATCACCTCCTGGCCGAGGCCGGCCCGCAGCAGTGGCCGTTTCCACCCGGTACCCCGCCCGGCGGCGAAGCTCGGCGCCTCTACGGCGACCGCCACTTCCCCACCCCTAGCGGCCGGGCCCGTTTCCTGTGCGATGTGCCCTTCGGCCTGGCCGAGCCGCCCTGTGAGCGCTTTCCGCTTGTGCTCACCGTCGGCCGATACCTCGGCCACTGGCACACCATGACCCGCACCGCTCAGGTAGCCCGCCTCTCGGCCCAGCATCCGGAACCCCTCCTGGAGATCCATCCCAACGACGCGCTGGCCCACGGGTTGGCCGATGGCGGCATGGCCCGGGTGCACTCCCGCCGCGGCAATGTGTCCGTGCGGGTTCAGGTCACGCCGCGCATCCGGCCCGGCACTCTCTTTCTGCCGATGCACTGGGGAGCCAGTCAGGTCCAGGCCTGCGAAGCCAACCTGCTCACTCACGAGCAGGCTTGTCCCCATTCCCTCCAACCTGAACTCAAGGCAGCCGCCGTGTGGGTGGAGAGCCTGGTCTGATCAAGCTGGGACTCCTTGGGGCAGACGTGGCCATGGTGGCGTCAGGCCTCCTGGTGGGCGTGGCGCCGGTAGAGGAAATCGAGGGCGTGGTTGCGCATGCGGCCATAGCGCGGATCGGACTGGATCTGCTCGTAGCTTCGGGGGCGATCGAAGGGAACGTTGAGGATTTCGCCGATCGTGGCGGCCGGTCCGTTGGTCATCATCACGATGCGGTCGGCGAGGAATAGGGCCTCATCGATATCGTGGGTGATCATCAACACCGTGGGTTTCTGTTCCCTCCAGATCGCCAGCAGTTCTTCCTGTAGCTCTTCCTTGGTGATTGCATCGAGAGCTCCGAACGGTTCATCGAGCACCAGCACCGCTGGATTGACCGCCAGCGCCCGGGCGATCGCCACCCGTTGTTTCATGCCTCCAGAGATCTGGCCGGGTCGCTGATCGGCGGCGTCGCTCAGGTGCACCATCTCCAAGTGATGGTCCACCACCCGGCGGCGAGCCTCTGGGTTTAGCTCGGGCCGTGCTGCCTTGACAGCGAGTTCCACGTTCTGGCGCACGCTCTTCCAGGGCAGCAGCGAATAGTTCTGGAACACCACCATCCGGTCCGGTCCCGGGCGTTCGATCGGCTGACCAGCCAGAAGCACCTCGCCAGCGCTGGGCAGCAGAAAGCCCGAAACCATGTTGAGCAGGGTGCTTTTGCCGCAGCCGGAGTGGCCGATCACACAAAGGAATTCACCCTGGTTCACCTGCAGATTGATGTCCCGCAGGGCCTCGTAGCGGCCCCGCCGGCTCTCGAAGACCTGGCCGACCTGCTTGAACTCCAGGAAGCGGGCGTTTTCAGGAGGTCTGGGGGAATCCAGAAGTGGGCTGGTCATCGCAGATCGGGCACGGGGACGGCGGATGGCGGCAAGCTCACGCTGGCCAGGGGCGGTTGGGCCGCATCCGGCAGGGAGCGGAGGTAGTCGAGGGGGGCGTCCTGGTCAAAGGCGATGCCATCGGCAAGGAGGAAGGGATGGCGATCCGGCCTGAGGGCGGCATAGCCAGCCCGGGCCAGGGCGCGGTCGCACAGGTCCGGCCGGTACACCTGGGCCAGCAGTTCCAGCCGGTTCGTGGGGAAAGGACAAAGCCCCCAGCGACTGAACTGGGTGAGGATCCAGGCCCCCTCCGCCGAATTGGGCACATGGGCCCGATCGGAGTGGTAGCGGTTGAAGTGCAGCAAGGTGCGGGGCTTCTCGTCGGTGCCATGGTCGAACTGGTTGCGGAGGGCGATGGCGGCCCGGCGGCCCAACCACTGGGGCTGGCTGAGGAGCGTGGCGAGCTCCTCGCGTCGGCCACCGTCGTCGCAGCGGGCGCCTGCTTGCATCAAACCGGCCCCCAGGGCCTCGAGGGCGTCTGGGTTGGCCTCCGCCCAGGCTTCTGAGCAGGTGAGCACCTTCTCAGGGTGGCCGCTCCAAATGTCGAGGTCGGTGGCGAGCACGTAGCCCTGTCGATCCTCCACCGCCTCGGCCACGCGGTAGCGGCCGGCCACGAAGCCCTGCACCCGTTCGGTGCGCAGGGCGCCGTGCATCACCATCGGTGAGAGGGCCTCGAAGTGCACCTGTCGCTCCGGGTCGATGCCAGCTCCGATCAGCCAGTGACGGACGAGCAATTCGGCAATGCCAAAGCGCTGGGGCACGGCCAGGTGCAGAGGCTGCTCGCGCCGCTCCAGCCAGCGGGCGAGGCTGGGGCGGTCCCTCACCCCTGCCTTAAGCAGGGTTCGGCCGAGGCAGAGGGCATTGCCGTTCCGGCTCACCGTCATCGATGTGATCGCCGCCCACGGCTGCCGGCCTCTGAGGCCGAGGCTGAGGGCTAGGGGGGTGGTGGCCGATGTGATCGCAGCCTGGAGCTCACCGGCCACGAGAGCCGCATCAAGTCGCTCCCAAGAGGCGAATGAGACCGGCAACAACTGCAGGGAGTTCCGATCGAAGAGATCCTGTGCGATCGCCAGGGCCAAGGGGGCGATGTCGAGGCCCGGCAGGTAGCCCAGCCGCACCAGGCGCGGTGCCGGCCCCACCCCCACCGCCGGCACCGGCCGGCCGGACCGGGCAGCCATGGCCACACCAGTGGTTACGGCGATCGTTGTGCTCGCCTCGGCGGCCAGGGTGGCGCGGTCCGTGCGGCGCTGGCGAAGGCGGCGCTGCTGCTGCAGAAACCCGATCAGTTCAGCCCGCAGGTCGTAGTAGGCGGGATGTTCCATCACCGCCAGCCGTTGCCGCGGCCGGGGGAACGGCACCCGCAGGATCTGGCCGATACCGGCCTCCGGTCCGTTGGTCATCATCACCACCCGGTCAGCCAGGAGCAGGGCCTCATCGACGTCGTGGGTCACCATCACGGTGGTGACACCAGCTTCCTGGCAGATGCGCATCAGCTGCTCCTGCAGATTGCCGCGCGTCAGCGCATCGAGGGCGCCGAAGGGCTCATCGAGCAGCAGCAGCCGCGGGCGGATCGCCAGGGCGCGGGCGATCGCCACCCGCTGCTTCATGC
>Ga0310334_100226_pt1 | contig 16817 bp, 13 predicted proteins | sample LakMicMIDCLREDC7_FD_195548 | JGI IMG/M metagenome (GOLD analysis project Ga0310334, IMG submission 195548) | Enriched freshwater cyanobacterial communities from Lake Michigan, Michigan, United States - MI23.DCL.RED.C7 (v2) (version 2) | ecosystem: Environmental > Aquatic > Freshwater > Lake...
GGCGCTGCTGCTGGCCGCCCGAGAGCGCATAGCCGCTCTCCTTGAGCTTGTCCTTGGTTTCATCCCAGATCGCCGCCTTGCGCAGGGAGCGCTCCACCAGCTCATCCATGTCGCCGCGGTAGCCGTTGATCCGCGCGCCGAAGGCGATGTTCTCGTAGATGCTCTTGGGGAAGGGATTCGGCTTCTGGAAGACCATGCCGATCCGCCGCCGCACCTCCACCGGATCCACATCGCGGGCATAGAGATCCTGACCATCGAACAGCACCCGCCCGCGCAGCGTGCAGCCCTCGATCAGATCGTTCATCCGGTTCAGCGCGCGCAGCACCGTGCTCTTGCCGCAGCCCGAAGGGCCGATGAAGGCCGTCACCTTGCCATGGGGAATCTCCATGTACACCCCGCGCACGGCCTCATTGCTGCCGTAGCTGATGCTCACGTTCTCAAGCGCGAGGCATGTGCCGGGGGCCATGGGGTTCTTAACGTGTTCCAAATCTAGAGGTCGGCCACGCGGCCGAACCGCGGACCGATCGGGCCACCGATCCCATGACCGATGGCCGAACCCCCCGGGGCCGTTAGCGTTGTGGCATCAGCCATGAATGGGGCGAGCGGACTGACGGTGCGGGCATTGGCGCAGGCATTGGGCTACGGGAGCGGGGCCACCGGGGGACCCGATCGGATGGGGAAGGCTCGGTGGCGCGCATAGTTGGCATCGATCTCGGCACCACCAATTCGGTGGTGGCAGTGCTGGAGGGCGGCCGCCCCCAGGTGATCGCCAGTGCCGAAGGCGGGCGCACCACCCCATCGGTCGTTGGTTTCAGCAAGGACCAGGAGCTGCTGGTGGGCCAGCTGGCCCGCCGCCAGCTGGTGCTGAACCCGCGTAACACCTTCGCCAACCTCAAGCGCTTCGTCGGCCGCCAGTGGGACGAGCTCGACGACGGCAGCCTGTCGGTGCCCTACACCGTGCGCGCCAACGACCAGGGCAACGTGCGCGTGGTCTGCCCAGCCACCGAGCGCGAGTACGCGCCGGAGGAGCTGGTGGCCAGCGTGCTGCGCAAGCTCGTGGACGATGCCAGCACCTACCTCGGCGAGACGGTGGAGGCCGCGGTGATCACTGTGCCGGCCTACTTCAACGATGCCCAGCGCCAGGCCACCCGCGATGCCGGCCGCCTGGCGGGCATCAGCGTGGAGCGCATCCTCAACGAACCCACGGCGGCGGCGCTGGCCTACGGCTTCGATCGCAGCACCGTCAAGCGGGTGCTGGTGTTCGACCTGGGCGGCGGCACGTTCGATGTGTCCGTGCTGCGGGTTGCTCAGGGCGTCTTCGATGTGAAGGCCACCAGCGGCGACACCCAGCTCGGCGGCAACGACTGGGATCGCCGCATCGTGGATTGGCTGGCCGATGCCTTCCAGAAGGAGCATGGCCTCGACCTGCGCCGCGACCGCCAGGCCCTGCAGCGCCTCACCGAAGCGGCGGAGAAGGCGAAGATCGAACTGAGTGGTGTGCAGAGCACGCCCATTTCACTGCCGTTCATCGCCACCGGCGACGGCGGCCCGCTCCATATCGAGACGACTCTCGAGCGCCGCGTCTTCGAGGGCCTCTGCCCGGATCTGCTCGACCGGCTGCTGCGGCCGGTGCAGCGCGCCCTGCGCGATTCCGGCCTGGCCGCTGAGGACATCGACGACGTGGTGCTGGTGGGCGGCTCCACCCGCATGCCGATGGTGCAGGCGATGGTGCGCACCCTGATTCCGCTGGAGCCCTGCCAGTCGGTGAACCCCGATGAGGTGGTGGCGATCGGCGCGGCGGTGCAGGCCGGCATCCTCACCGGCGAGTTGCGCGACCTGATGCTCAACGACGTCACCCCCCTCTCCCTGGGGCTGGAGACGATCGGCGGCGTGATGAAGGTGCTGATCCCGCGCAACACGCCGATCCCCGTGCGCAAGAGCGACGTGTTCAGTACCTCCGAGGCCAACCAGAGCTCGGTGGAGATCCACGTGCTGCAGGGCGAACGGCAGATGGCCGAGGGCAACAAAAGCCTCGGCCGTTTCCGCCTCTCCGGGATCCCGCCGGCCCCCCGCGGCGTGCCCCAGGTTCAGGTGTCGTTCGATATCGACGCCAACGGCCTGCTGCAGGTGTCGGCCACCGACCGCACCACCGGCCGCCAGCAGAGCGTGAGCATCCAGGGTGGCTCGAATCTCAGCGAAGAGGAGATCAAGACCCTCATTGAAGAAGCCGAGAAGAAGGCCACGGAAGATCGGCGCCGCAAGGCCGAGATCGACCGCCGTAACCGTGCCCAGACCCTGGTGGCCCAGGCGGAGCGGCGCCTGCGTGATGCCGCCCTTGAACTGGGGCCCTATGGCGCTGAGCGCCAGCAGCGGTCTGTGGAGATCGCCGTGCGCGATGTGCAGGAGCAGCTGGCCGGTGGCGATCTGGGTGATCTCGATCTGGCCGTGAGCCAGCTCCAGGAAGCCCTCTATGGCCTCAACCGTCGCCTGGCCAGCGAGCGCAAGCAGGAGAGCAATCCCCTCCAGGGCCTCAAGAACACTTTGGGCTCGATCAAGGATGAGCTCTTCTCCGACGACGACTGGGATGACTGGGACCGCGGCCGCAGCCGCGACCCCTGGTCCGAGCCCTCCTGGTCCGCCGGCAGCCGTGACAGCAGCCGTGACAGCAGCTGGGATCGCGAACCCGTTCGCCCCTGGGGGGGTGCCACCGGCAGCTACTCCAGCTACGACGACCGCGAGCCCGCCGGCGATCGCTATGCGGGTGAAGGCATGGAGCGGGCTTCCTATTCCGATCGCCGCTACAGCGCCCCGCCGGCACCGGCGCGGCAGCCAGCCGCCTACGACGACGATCCCTGGGCTGAGGACTGAGCCCTGTGACCTCCACCGCACCCTCAGCCGCGGCCGTGAACCACTGGGCCGTTCTCGGGCTCACGCCGGGTGCCGATGCCGCCAGCCTGAAACGGACCTTCCGCCAGCTGGCGCGCCGCTGGCATCCCGATCTCAATGGCAACGATCCTCACGCCGAGGAGCAGTTCAAGGCCGTCAATGAGGCCTATGCGGTGCTCAGCGATCCGGTGCGTCGCCGGCAGTGGGAGGCGGGTCTGGATGGTGCCGTGGCCGCCGAAGCCGGCCTGGATCCCTTCGCCAGCGGCTTCCCGGAGTTCGACGACTACCTGGATGCCCTGTTCGGCAGGCAGAGGCGATCCCGCCAGGCGGCCCCTCGACGGGCGGACCAGGATCGCGAGGCCCAGCCGCGCCGCGATGGCCGGCCTCTGAATGATGCGGCGGATGAGGACGCCCTGGATGACGACACCCTGGGTGACAACTCCGGGGACACGTTTCAGCGCCAGCAGCCCGGCGGCCGCGTGGCCGCCTCACCGCCGGCACCGCCGCCGGTGACGGCCAGCAGCGACAGCGAAACCCTCGTGGAACTCACCCCAGAGCAGGCTCTCGAGGGAGAGCGTGTGGAGCTTGAGCTTCAGGACGGCACCACCGTTGAAGTGTGGACGCCACCGCTGGCCGGTGACGGCTGGCGGCTGCGACTCGCCGGCGTGGCGCCAGGCGGTGGCGACCATTTCCTGCAGCTGCGCGTGCGCACGCCCGACGGTCTGCGCATCGATGGCCTGCGGGTTCTCTACCAACTAGAGATCGCCCCGGCCGATGGAGCCCTCGGCTGTTCGGTGGTGGTTCCCACCCTCGCTGGCCCTGTTCAACTGCGTGTGCCTCCGGGCTCCTCCAGTGGCCGGTTGCTGCGCCTGCGCGGGCGTGGCCTGGAGCGCGCAGGCCAGCGGGGCGATCAGCTGGTGGAGATCCGCCTCGTGGTGCCCCAGGCGCTCACGGAGGCCGAGGAGGCCCTCTATGCCCGCCTGCAGCAGCTCGCAGCGGAGATCGAGCGCGGTGCTGCCTGATCAGCAGCGTGGCAACCAGTGCCAACAGCTAGGCGTCTGCAGGGATCGGTGAGACACTGAGCCCTGTCCAAGCCTCAGACCATGGCGGTGCATGTGCTGCTCTTCGATGCGGGGAGCGAGAACGAGGGGATTCATTCCCTTGAACTCAATGGCACCACCGTGGTGCTGCTGTTTGAGGAACGCGACGACGCCGAGCGCTACGCCGGCTTGCTGGAGGCGCAGGACTTTCCGATGCCCAGCGTCGAGTCCATCGAGCGCGTCGAGATGGAGGAGTTCTGTGCCAACGCCGGCTACGAAGCGCGCTTCGTGCCGGGTGGCTTCCTGCCGCAGAGCGCTGAAGACCGGCTGCTGATCGCACCACCGGAGAAGAACATGGATGTGAGCACCTGGCGCGAGCAGGCTGAAGTTGAGGCCGGACAGCAGCCGGGAGGCGTGGCTGAAGCGGCGAGCGAGCCGATCAGCAGCGGCAACGCGGAGCTCGAAGCCTTCCGCCGCCGGCTCGAGGGGCTGCTGTGAGCACCGCGTCCAGCGGTGAGGTGCGTCGCGGCCATCTGCTCACCGAACAGGCCAATCCCCTCAGCACTGCGCTCGACACACTCAGCAGTGTCGAGCTGGTGCAGCTGTTCTGTGAGGAGGACCGCCGTCCGCAGGAGGCGGTGGCGGGCGCAGCCTCAGCCCTCGCCGAGGCGGTGGAGGCGATCGCCGGCCGCCTGCGTCAGGGCGGTCGCCTCTTCTACCTGGGGGCCGGCACCTCCGGTCGCCTCGGGGTGCTGGATGCCGCCGAGTGCCCGCCCACCTTCTGCAGTGATCCCGAGCTGGTGCAGGGGGTGCTGGCCGGTGGAGCGCCGGCCCTGCTGCGCAGTTCCGAAGGACTGGAGGATCTGTTCGATGCCGGCCGTGAGGATCTGGCAGCCCGGGGCTTCGGTCCGGCTGATGCGCTGGTGGCGATCGCCGCCGGCGGCACCACGCCCTATGTGCACGGGGCTCTGGAGCATGCCCGCGCCATCGGTGCCCTGGCCATCGCCATGGCCTGTGTGCCGGCCGACCAGGTGCCGATGCCCTGCGACATCGACATTCGCCTGATCACGGGGCCGGAACTGCTCACCGGCTCGACGCGGCTCAAGGCGGGCACCGCCACCAAGATGGCTCTCAACATCCTCAGCACCGGTGTGATGGTGCGTCTGGGGAAGGTCTATTGCAACCGGATGGTCGACGTGGCGGTCACCAACGCCAAGCTCGAGGACAGGGCCCTGCGGATCCTTGAAGATCTGGCGGCTGTGCCGCGGAGCGAGGGCCGCAGCCTGCTGGAGCAAAGCGGCGGGTCGGTGAAGCTGGCCCTGCTGATGGCGAGCCGTGAGCTTGCTGTTGAAGAGGCCCGCCAGCACCTCGATCACTGCGGCGGGCAGCTGCGGCGTGCCCTGACGGAGCAGCTCTGAGGCAGCAGCTCTGAGACATCAGGCCGAAGCGATCAGGCCTCGAAGGGCCCCCAATACGGGCTGGTGAACAGATCCAGCTGCTGGCGGGTCTTCGCCGGCACCTGATCCTTCGGGGTCATCAGGGCATCGCGCAGGGCGTTGTGGGCGGTGCTCGCGGGCCTGAGGGCGCCGATCCGCTCGGCGGTGGTGCGCACGATCTGCGTGGCCAGCTCCGCATTGGCCCGCAGGTTGCCGATCACCATCTCCACGGTGACGCTGTCGTGATCGGCGTACCAGCAGTCGTAGTCGGTGGCCATGGCCAGGGTGGCGTAGGCGATCTCCGCCTCACGGGCCAGGCGGGCTTCGGTGTGATTGGTCATGCCGATCACCGTGCAGCCCCAGCTGCGGTAGAGATTCGATTCGGCGCGCGTGGAGAAGGCCGGCCCTTCCATGCACAGATAGGTGCCGCCACGGTGCAGAGTCCGTCCCGCCGGCATCAGGCTGTCGGCCACATCCGCCAGCAGGCGGCTCAACCCGGGGCAGAAGGGATCCGCCAGGGCCACATGGGCCACGGCACCCTCACCGAAGAAGCTCAGCGGGCGCTGGTGGGTGCGGTCGATGAACTGATCGGGCACCACCATGTCGAGCGGTCGCACCGTTTCCTGCAGGGAGCCCACGGCCGAGGGCGAGAGGATCCAACGCACCCCCAGCGAGCGCATGGCCCAGATGTTGGCGCGATAGGGCACCTCCGTGGGCAGATACGTGTGATGGCGGCCGTGCCGGGCCAGAAAGACCACCTCCATGCCCCCCAGGCGGCCGAGCCGCAGGCTGTCGGAGGGCGGGCCGAAGGGTGTATCCAGCTCGAGTTCCTGGATCTCCTCCAGCCCCTCCATGGCGTAGAGGCCGCTGCCGCCGAGCACGCCAAGCCGTGCCTTGCTGAGATTCACCCCACTGCTGCCAGCCATCGCATCGTTGTTGCTGCAACCCTTCTACCGGAGCGCCCATACTGATCGGATCCCAACTCCCTTCCCCGAGACCGCCGTGACCCGAGCCGTGATGGAGACCGACGCCGGCAGCATCGAACTCGAGCTGTTCGACGCCGACGCCCCCAACACCGTGGCCAACTTCGTGAAGCTGGCGAAGGACGGCTTCTACGACGGCCTGGCCTTTCACCGTGTGATCCCCGGCTTCATGGCCCAGGGCGGCTGTCCCAACAGCCGCGAGGGAGCCCGTGGCATGGCAGGCACCGGCGGCCCCGGCTACCACATCAACTGCGAGATCAACGGCCAGAAGCATCAGGCCGGCACCCTCGCCATGGCTCACGCCGGCAAGAACACCGGTGGCTCGCAGTTCTACATCTGCCACGAGGCCCAGCCGCATCTTGATGGCGTGCACACCGTGTTCGGCCACACCGGCAACATGGATGTGGTGCTGGCACTGAAGACCGGCAGCCGCATCAACAAGGTGACGATCAGCGAGGGCTGATCCCCATCAGCACCAGCGCACCAGCGTGGCGGCTTCGAGGCTGAGGGCCTCAGTGCCGCCCCTGGTGCTCTCCAGCTCCTGCAGAGGTCGCCGCCGAGCCTCGAGAGTGTTGCTGGGGTGACTCGAGCGCTGGGCATCGGCCGCCAGCAGCAGGCTGACGCTCTGGGTCTCCTGCCAGAGCGCCATGCGCCGCAAGCCCTCGCCCAACCGCTCCGCACTGGCGCCGGACACCACCACCGCAAGGTCAGGCTGATCCAGCAGAGCCAGCACCCGGTTGTGCTCCTCCCGTTCGAGCACCAGGCCGCGCTCCTCCGCCCACTGGCGCAGTTCCTGCAGCTGCTGTGCCAGCTGGGCAGCTGCAATCTCACCCTCGGCCGTCCAGGGGCGCTTCCAGGCCAGCACGGCTGCAGGCCCCTGGCTGGCGCTGCCGGATCCCATCAGATGGCCCAGCTTCTCCTGCTTTGTCTGCAGGTAGGCCGCATTGTGCTGACCCGCATCCATCACCAGCGGCACCCGGTCCTCCACCTGCAGGCCATAGCCACCCAGGCCAGCGATCTTGCGCGGGTTGTTGGTGATCAGCCGCAGCCGATGCACGCCGAGATCGCTGAGGATCTGGGCGCCGACGCCGTAGTTGCGCAGGTCGGCTGGAAAGCCGAGTCGTTCATTGGCCTCCACCGTGTCCAGGCCACCGTCCTGCAGGGAATAGGCCTTGAGCTTGTTGATCAGGCCGATGCCGCGACCCTCCTGCTTCAGGTAGACCACCACGCCCTCGCCAGCCGCTTCGATCATGCGCAGGGCCGCCTCCAGCTGAGGACGGCAGTCGCAGCGCAGGGAGCCGAAGGCATCGCCCGTGAGGCACTCGCTGTGCACCCGCACCAGAACAGCAGCCTCGGCCGCCTCCGGCTTGCCTTTCACGATCGCCACATGCTCGCTGCCGTCCAGCTCGTTGCGATAGCCGATGGCACGGAACTGTCCGAAGGCGCTGGGCAGGCTGGCCTCCGCCTGTCGCCGCACGAACCGTTCCGTGTCGAGCCGGTACCGGATCAGATCCGCGATGTTGATCAGCCGCAGACCATGCAGACGGGCGTAGTCCACCAGCTGGGGCAAGCGGGCCATGGACCCGTCGTTGTTCTGGATCTCACAGATCACCCCTGCCGGGTACAGGCCTGCCAGGCGTGCCAGATCGACAGCGGCTTCAGTGTGGCCGGCCCGCTTCAGCACGCCGCCCTGCTTGGCCCGCAACGGGAAGATGTGACCGGGGCGCCGCAGGTCGATCGGCCGTGTGGCGGGATGGATCGCCACCTGGATCGTGCGCGCGCGGTCCTCGGCCGAGATGCCGGTGCTCACCCCGTTCTCCGGTCCGGCATCCACGCTCACGGTGAAGGCGGTCTGGTTGCTATCGGTGTTGCGATCCACCATCAGCGGCAGATCCAGGGCATCGAGCCGATCCCCCTCCATCGCCAGGCAGATCAGGCCCCGCGCCTCGGTGGCCATGAAATTGATCTGTTCGGGGGTGGCGAACTGAGCAGCGCAGATCAGATCGCCTTCGTTCTCGCGATTTTCATCGTCTACCACCACCACCATCTCGCCGTTGCGGACGGCTGCGAGGCCATCGGCGATGGAATCGAATGGGAAGACGGGCTTGGTCAGGGGAAACAGGCCCGCAGGCCGCTGCACTGGCACTTTTATAAAGCCCGGTACGATCTGGCGTTCCACTCAGCCGGGCATGGCCAGCAAGCGCGTTGCGGTGATCGGAGCCTCCGGCTACGGGGGGCTGCAGACCCTGCGCCTGTTGCAGGGCCATCCCAACCTGGAGGTGAGCTTCCTTGGCGGCGAGCGCAGCAGCGGCAAACGCTGGAGCGAGCTCACCCCCTTCCTGCCACTCCCCGGCGATCCGGTGGTGCAGAGCCCGGATGTGGAGGCCATCGCCGCCGCGGCCGATCTCGCCGTTCTCAGCCTGCCCAATGGGCTGGCCTCCCAGCTGGTGCCCGGCCTGCTGCAACGGGGCGTCAAGGTGGTGGATCTCTCCGCCGACTACCGCTACAGCGCGTTGGAGCAGTGGAAGGAGGTGTACGCCAGCGAGGCACGCCAGACCCCGCGCAGCGATGCCGATCTCTGTGCTGAGGCGGTGTACGGATTGGTGGAGTGGGAGGAGGAGCGCCTCCGCCACGCCCGGCTCGTCGCGGCCCCCGGCTGCTTCCCCACCGCCAGCCTGCTGGCCCTCACGCCCTTTCTCAAGCAGGGGCTGATCGAGCCCGACGGCATCGTGATCGATGCCAAGACGGGCACCAGCGGTGGCGGTCGTGCCGCCAAGGAGCACCTGCTGCTGGCCGAAGCCTCTGAGGGTGTTGCCCCCTATGGCGTGGTTGGCCATCGGCACACCAGCGAAATCGAACAGCTCTGCAGCCGTGCCGCCGGCCAGCCCATCCAGCTGCAGTTCACCCCCCATCTCATGCCGATGGTGCGCGGTCTGCTGGCCACCGTCTACGGCCGTCTGCGCGACCCCGGGCTGACCGCCGAGGACTGCACAACCCTGCTCCAGGCCGCCTACCGCCACGCGCCCTGCGTGCAGGTGTTGCCGGTGGGCACCTATCCCTCCACCAAGTGGGTGCGAAACACCAACCGCTGCCTGCTCTCCGTGCAGGCGGATGCACGCACCGGCCAGCTGATCGTGATGAGCGTGATCGACAACATGATCAAGGGCCAGGCGGGCCAGGGCGTGCAATGCCTGAACCTGCTGGCGGGCCTGCCCGCAGAGACCGGCCTGCCGCTGCTGCCTTTCTATCCCTGACGAGCGATCCGCTCGGCCGCCAACTGCACCGCCAGCGGCAGGATCCGGTGTTCGTGCTGGTGAATCCGCGCCGCCAGACTGGAGACGTCGTCGTCCGCCAGGACCGGCACCGCCGCCTGCACCAGGATCGGCCCGGTGTCCACCTCCAGGCTCACGAGGTGGGCGGTGCAGCCGCTGAGGCGTACGCCAGCCGCCAACGCCTGTTCGATGGCACGGGCGCCGCGAAAGCTGGGCAGCAGTGAGGGGTGGATGTTGATCAACCGCTGCGGGAAGGCATCGATCAACTCACGGGTGACGATCCGCATCCAGCCGGCCATCACCAGCAGATCGACGCCGGTCGCACGGAAGCTGGCGACGAGAGCCTGATCCAGCGACTCACGGCTGTCATGGAGGCGGTGGTCATGCAGCTGGCAGGGGATGCCCAGCCGCTCGGCCCTCTGCTGAGCACCGCAGTCGTTGTTGTTGACCACCAGCAGCACCACCTCAGCCGCCAGTTCGCCCCTGTGGCAGGCGGTCACCAGGGCTTCGAAATTGCTGCCGTTGCCGGAGGCCATCACCCCAAGCCGCAGCCGTCCGGCCACGGGTGCCAGCGGCTCCGCTGGTGACAACGGCCACTGGACGGCCCTGCCGAGCTCGCTAGGGTCAGCAAAAGCGGACGACTGGCCATGTCCCATCTCTCCATCCTGCCAACGGTGTTGCGGGACGAGACAGTTCTGGCCCAAGCGCTGACCGATCTCGAGCTGCATCCGCAACCGGCAGGACTCCTCACTGGCTTCGCCGGCGAGCAGCAGCCCGTGAGCCTGCGGGTGCAGCTGCCGGATGGTCTGCAGTTCGGCTGGGTTCGTCAACCCGACGGCAGCCTGGCCCTCGTTGGCGACCTGCAACGCCTCAGCCGCTCCCATGCGGTGCAGCAGTTGATCGGCCGCATCACCCGTCGCTACGCCGCCCGACTCGCTCTCCAGACCGCAGCCCGGGAGATTCCCGGAACCGTCGTCCAGCTGGTGGGCTGAGGTCAGCGTGGTTGAGGTCCACCTTGATCTGAGCGATCCCGCCAGCCACCGGGTGGGCGTCAGTCTTCGTCTGAAGCCGCGCCTCGCGCGCATGCGGTTGCAGTTCCCCGGTTGGACACCGGGCTCCTATCTGATCCGCGACTACGTCCGCCAGCTGGAGGGGCTTGAGGTTCACCAGGGCGACCATCGGCTCGAAGCGCGGCGGCTGAGTCCGGCCTGCTGGCAGATCTGCCCTGATCCAGCCGGCCCGGAGCTGGAGATCCGCTACGGGGTGATGGCGATTGAACTCTCGGTGCGCACCCCTCACCTCGACGCCGATCACGGCTTCCTGCCACTGGCGGGGGTGGTGCTGGAGCTGGAGGGGGAGCGCTGGAGCGCCCATCGTCTGCGCTGCAGCCTGATCAGCGGCTGGCAGGCCTTCAGTTCCCTGCCTGGCGATCCGAGCACGGGGTTGGAAGCCAGGGATTTCGATCAACTGCTCGACAGTCCTCTGGAGGTGGGTCCGCACCCCGAGTGGACCTTCAACGTGGCCGATGTGCCCCATCGGCTGGTGTGCTGGGTCGGGGAGCCTGGTCGCGGTGTGTGGCTGCTGGAACGCTTTCCGGATCTGCTCTCGGATCTGGAACGGGTCTGCCTGGCCTGCTGCCGCCTGATGGGTGTTGAACGCCCCGCAGCTGAGCAGTACCTGCTGGTGTTGCACCTCGTTGATGAGGGATACGGCGGACTGGAACACGACGACGGCACGGTGCTCGTGTACGGGCGCAGCAATTTCGCCAAGGCCGGCGGTTACCGCAGGTTTCTGCAGTTGGTCGCGCATGAATACCTGCATCAGTGGAATGTGCGACGGCTGCGCCCCGCCGAGCTCTGCCCGATCGACTACCACCAGCCGGCCATCGTGCCGAGCCTCTGGTTTGCCGAGGGAGTCACCAGCTACGTGGATCAGCTGCTGCCCCTGATCGCAGGGCTCAGCAGCCGTGAGGATCTGCTGGAAGACCTGGGCGCTGAGCTCAGCCGCTATCGGCTGACAGCGGGGCGCAGCGTGCAGAGCCTGCGCTGCAGCAGCCAGGAAGCCTGGGTGAAGCTTTACCGCCCAGATGCCTATTCCGCCGACAGCCAGGTGAGCTACTACCTCAAGGGGGCTGTGGTGGCGCTCTGCCTCGATCTGCATCTTCACGCTGTCGGCTCCTGCCTCGCCGCGGTGCTGCAGGGTCTCTGGTGCAGCCATGGCCGCTGGGGCCGGGGCTACAGCGAGGCGGATCTGATCGAGGCGTTCGCGCAGAGATCGGCGGATCTGCGCGATCGCCTGCCCCAATGGCTCCAATCAGTGGACGATCCGGATCTGGATGGCTACCTCAACACTGTGGGCCTCTCTCTGGAACCTGTGGCGGCATCCAGCCCCTGGATCGGACTCACGGCTGCCGTTGAGGCTGGCCAGCTGCTGGCGCGTCGGGTGCAGCGGGCAAGCCCCGCACAACAGGCCGGTGTGATGGTTGGCGATGAACTGGTGGGTCTCGATGGCCAGCGCCTGCGTGACCCTGCTCAACTGGCTGCGGCACTACGGGCCGGCGACCTGCAGGAGTTGCTGATCAGCCGGCGCTCGCAATTGCGGTCGTTGAGCATCTGCAGCCAGGCCGCACGGCCGGAATCCTTCCGTCTGGTTGCTGATCCGAGCGCAACGGCGCAACAGAAGGCTCTCCAGGAGCGCTGGCTGGCCCTGCTCCCGGGGGTGACGCCATGATCCGCTCACTGATCGGCGACGGAGCGAACCGGCAGCGTCAGGTCGTTGTCGGGCTCGCGGTTGTGGGTGGTGCCGCCCTGTTCGCTGCCATCAGCCTGCTGGGGCCCAGGCTCTGGCGTGATGGCGAGGACGCTGTGGTGGCCCCCCCGCAGCCACCCAGAGCCGTGGCGCCCGCACCACCAGCCCAGGCCGCCTGGGTGAGTCCGTTGAAGCAGCAGTGCAGCGTCAGTGACCCGGCTCTGATGCAGCGGCTGCTCAGCCTTCAGGAAGCCCTGCCTGAGCGCACACGCCGGCTGCGCATCGCCCCCAGTAACTACGGCCCACGTCTGGCTCGCGATGCCTACGGCAATGCTGTGGCCAACAGCCCGAAGGTGGTGGTGCTGCATGAAACCGTCTACGGCCTCAATTCCGCGATCAACACCTTCACGACCCACCATCCCAATGATGCCGACCAGGTCAGCTACCACATGCTGATCGGCGAGAAGGGCGAGATCGTGCAGGCGGTCGACCCCGCCCGGCGAGCCTTCGGCGCCGGCTATTCCGCTTTCGGTGGACGCTGGGCGATCACCAACCCAGCCATGGCTGGCTCCGTGAACAACTTCGCCCTGCACCTCAGCCTCGAAACACCGATCGATGGCGAGAACAATGCCCCCCGCCACAGCGGTTACACCTCCGCCCAGTACGACGCCATGGCCGTGGTGCTGGCCGACTGGATGCAGCGCTTCCAGATTCCTGCCGACCACATCACCACCCATCGGCACGTGGACCTGGGGATGGAGCGGGCTGACCCGCGCAGCTTCGACTGGCAGGCGCTGCAGGTCCGCCTGGCGGCTCTGGGCGTGCTCTGCTGACTCACCGGCTCAGCCGGAGGCTCAGATCAGCGCGCTCAGATCAGTGGCGACAGGGCCTTGCGGTGCTGGCCGTAGATCAGCCCGTGCAGTTCGGGGTCCTGCATGTAGCGCAGGATCCGGGTGGGGTAATCCAGCTTGCCGTTGTGGAGGTAGGCCAGGGTGGCCACCGTTTTGGCGTGGCGTGGTTCAAGGCTCACGCCATGGGTGGCGCTTGCCGGCCGCTCCAGGGTGCGCAGCAGGCGCGCCATCTTGCCGGCCAGCAGCGTGACGTTGCGATCAGGGTCGAGGAGCTGGTCGCGGGCGGCCTGAATTTCGGCTTCGCCGGCCTGCTCGCTCAGCAGACCCTGCTTCACCATCTCGCTGAGACCCAACTGCGCAGGTCCATGGGTGCTGAACAGCCCGGAGTGTGCAGCCAGGGGCAGGTCTTCACCTGGTTTGGCGTGCTGCATTTCGTCGAACAGGATCGCGGCCAGCAGCATCGGGCTCACTCCTGTGCGACGGCTCTCCCTGAGAACCGCCGGGCGCAGCTCCTCCAGCCTGTTGACGGTGTGGTTTCGCAGGGGGGTGAGCTGGTCCATCCCCTTGGTGAACAACTGGGCCAGACGGGGCTGTGGCCCATGCACGCCGAAGCGTCGCTGCAGCTCCTGAAGCTCCGCAGGGGTGAAGCTGGCTGGGTTGACGCGCTGCCCCTCATTGATCAGGCCGGCGCTGTCCCTGGCTGATGCGGGGGCTGGCTGCGTGCCTGCTCCGGGGAGCCCGACGACGAGCTGCTGGCTGTTCTGCGCAGCGACCATCAGGCCACAAACGGCAGCCACTGCAGCAAGACCCCTGAACCGGCCGCTGCGAGGCTGCACGCGGTCGAAGCGGCGGACCCAATCCGGGAACAGCGGCGCCAGGGAGAGTCAGAAAAACTAAATCAAATCCTAGGAAAGAAATCACAATTCCCAATCGGTGCCTGGTTCCGTTGTGTGACCGTCCACACAGTCCCGGGCTGCACACGGCCATTTCAGGCCGATTAGCAGGCGCAGGTCTTTGCCCCGGAGCCTGTCCGCGCATAGCGTCGCCTCGACAGCCGATCGTCCCCGGTTCATGACACCGCTCTCAGCCGCCCCCGGCGTCGATCCCCAGGACCAGTGGCAGCGCTTCTGCTCGCTGCTCTGGCACAGCGAGGCGATGGGGTTCTGGCTGGATGTCAGCCGCATGGGGCTGGACGCGGCACAGCTTGATGAACTGCGGCCCCGCTTCACGACGGCCTTCGAGGCCATGGCGGCACTGGAATCGGGTGCGATCGCCAATCCCGATGAGAGCCGCCAGGTGGGCCACTACTGGCTCAGGGCACCGGAACTGGCACCGGATGCGGCCAGCGGCACTCACATCCAGGCGGAGGTGGATCGGATCGAGAGCTTCGGGCGCGATGTGCTGAGCGGCGCCATCGGTCCCGCCAGCGGCCAGAAGTTCACCGATGTGCTCTGGATCGGGATCGGCGGTTCCGGCCTGGGGCCCCTGCTGATGATCCGCGCTCTGCAGGATCCCGGTGCCGGGCTGCCCTTCCATTTCTTCGACAACGTCGATCCGGATGGCATGCGCCGCACCCTGGCTGCCCTCGGCGAGCGGCTGCGCACCACCCTGGTGATCGTGGTGAGCAAGTCGGGTGGCACCCCGGAGCCCCACATCGGCATGCTGCAGGCGCGGCTTGCGGTGGAGGCCCATGGGGGCTCCTGGAGCCGCCAGGCTGCGGCGGTCACCATGGTGGGCAGCCGCCTGGATCAGGAGGCGGAACAGGGCAGCTGGCTGGCCCGTTTCGACATGTTCGATTGGGTGGGTGGTCGCACCAGCATCACCAGCGCCGTGGGGCTGCTCCCCGGTGTGTTGATCGGCAGCGACATGCGCGCCTTCCTGGCCGGCGCCGGCGCCATGGACGCCGCCACACGCGTGGCCGATCTGGAGAACAATCCCGCGGCGCTACTCGCTGCCGCCTGGTTTGTGGCCGGTGGCGGCCAGGGCCGGCGCGACATGGTGGTGCTCCCCTATCGGGATCGGCTGGAGGTGTTCAGCCGCTACCTGCAGCAGCTCGTGATGGAGAGCCTCGGCAAGAAGCTCGACCGCGCCGGCCAGGTGGTGCACCAAGGTCTGGCGGTGTACGGCAACAAGGGCTCCACCGATCAGCACGCCTACGTGCAGCAGTTGCGTGATGGCGTCGACAACTTCTTCGTGACCTTCATTGAGGTGCTCGAGGATCCCGGCGACATCCCGCCGCTCGAGGGCGAGAACCCCGGCGATTTCCTCGATGGCTTCCTGCAGGGCACCCGTTCGGCCCTCACCGAGGAAGGGCGCTTCAACCTCAGCATCACGCTGCAACGGCTTGATGCCACCAGCCTCGGTGCGCTGATCGCGCTGTTCGAGCGGGCTGTCGGCCTCTATGGCGAGTTGGTGAACGTGAACGCCTACCACCAACCCGGCGTCGAGGCCGGCAAGAAGGCAGCAGCCGAGCTGCTGGATCTGCAGGCCCGTCTGGAGGAGGCGATGGGCCATCAACGGGAGCACACCCTGGCGGATCTGCAGACCCTGATGGCTCTGCCCTCACCCGAGCCGATCTACTGGATCCTGCGCCACCTCTGTGCCAATCGCCGCCACATCGCTGCCCGCGGCGACTGGGGCAAGCCCGAGTCGCTGGTGTTCATCCGCGACTGAGGCGTCAGGGCACCAGGTTCACCAGCTTGCCCGGCACCACGATCACGCGGCTGGGGGCTTTGCCCTCCAGCCATTTGGCGGCGATCTCGCTCTCCAGGGCCAGCTTCTCCAGGGTGGCCTTGTCAGCGTCAGCCGGCACCTCAAGACTGCCGCGGACCTTGCCCTTGATCTGGATCACCAGCGGCACGGTGTCGCGCACCAGAGCGTTGGCGTCAGCCGTGGGCCAGAGCTGGGCATGAATGCTGGTGCTGGCCAGATCAGCGGCGGCGCTGCGACCACCGAGCTTCAGCCAGAGGTCCTCCGCCAGGTGGGGCGCGAATGGCGCCAGCAGGATCAGCAGCGTGCGCAGAGCCTCACAGGCAAACACCGGCCGGCTGGCTTCCAGGTGGCTGGCCATGGCGTTGCTCAGCTTCATCAGCTCCGACACCGCCGTATTGAACTGATAGTCGCCGTCCAGGTCTTCGCTGATGGCCTGAATGGCGGTGTGCACGGCCCGGCGCAGCTCCTGCTCGTCGCTGCTGAGATCACCACCATCGCCTGCGGCCCCTGAGTTGGCCGCCAGGGTGGCCATCACGGCATCAGGAGCGCCGGCCCCATCCGCAAGGCTCAGGCCCCGCTCAGCAGCTGCATCGGCCAGACGCCAGAGGCGCTGCAGGAAGCGGAACTGACCCTCCACATCGGCGTCATCCCACTCCAGATCCTTCTCGGGCGGTGCTTTGAACAGGATGAACATGCGGGCCGTGTCGGCGCCGTAGCGATCGATCACCGCCGCAGGGTCGACGCCGTTGTACTTGGACTTCGACATCTTCTCGAAGAAGGTCTCCAGCACATCACCGGTGACCGGGTCGCGCGGATCGCTGGGGTCGGCCACATCGGCCGGTGCGATGTATTTGCCGCTGAGAGGGTTCTTGTAGGTGATGGCCTGCAC
>Ga0310334_100227_pt1 | contig 16748 bp, 13 predicted proteins | sample LakMicMIDCLREDC7_FD_195548 | JGI IMG/M metagenome (GOLD analysis project Ga0310334, IMG submission 195548) | Enriched freshwater cyanobacterial communities from Lake Michigan, Michigan, United States - MI23.DCL.RED.C7 (v2) (version 2) | ecosystem: Environmental > Aquatic > Freshwater > Lake...
GCGACGGTGGGCACCGCTCGCCTGGGGAGCGCTATCAGCCCTGCTCGGCCTGGGCCTGCAGAGCTGGGCCCAACCCTTGGCGGCCGGGGCCGCGCCCCGGATGGGCGTGTGGCTCACCAATAGCCCCAGCCCCCTCTACTACGACGCCGGCCGCCTCGATCGGGCCGTGGAGGAGTTAGCCGAAGCGGGCTTCAACACCCTCTACCCGAATGTGTGGAGCCGGGGGACCACCTTCCATGCCAGCCGCTGGGCACCGATGGAGCCGGCCCTGCGCCAGGCCAACGGCGGGCTCGATCCGATCTGCCGCCTCACCCAGGCCGCCCACCGGCGGGGACTGCAGGTGATCCCCTGGTTCGAATACGGCCTGATGGAGCCCGCCGAAGCCGAGGTGGTGCGCCAAAACCCCGAATGGGTGTTGCAAAAACGCGATGGCACCAGCCTCACCACCATGCATGGCCGCACCGACCGGGTGTGGCTCAACCCGGCCCATCCAGGCGTGCGCCAACGCTTCATCGGCCTCATCAGTGAAATCGTGCAGCGCTGCGGTGTCGATGGCATCCAGCTCGATGACCATTTCGCCTGGCCGGTGGAACTGGGCTACGACGCCTATACCCGGAAGCTCTACGCCAAGGACACGGGATTGCAGCCCCCGGACAACTACACGGACCGGGCCTGGATGAAATGGCGACGCCACAGGCTCAGCGACCTGCTGGCAGAACTGCGCGACAGCCTCAAGCAAATCGGCAAGGGCCGGGTGTATGTGAGCCTCTCGCCAGGTCCCTTTCGCTTCGCCTACAACAACTGGCTGCAAGACTGGGAGATCTGGGCCCTGGGCGGCCAGATCGAGGAGCTGGTGGTGCAGAACTACGCCTATTCCCTGCCCGGGTTTATTAAAGATCTCGACCAGCCGGCCTTGCGCAAGGCCCGCACCTGGGGCATCCCAGTGGAGATCGGCATCCTGGCGGGATTTGGCGGCCGCACCACGTCGATGCCGATGCTGCGCGACAAGGTGCAACAGGTGAACGAGCGGGGCATGGGCGTGATCTACTTCTACTGGGAAGGGATGTGGGGCCAATACTCGGGGCCCGAAGGCGCCCAGCTGCGCCGCGCTGGGTTCCGGCAGATCAACGGGCTGGGGGGATCGGTGATCGGGCCCGGGGAGCTGCCGGGCTTGCCGCGCTGAAGGGCGAAGCCAGCAAACCTGGAAGCCCCAAGGGGCACCCCCATCCCTCAGCGCCCGTTCACAATCACGGGGCTCATCGAACCACCTCCCGTACCGGGCAAGGCCGGCACCACGGAGGTTTGACCATCCCACTTATCGAGGAAGAGCTTGTAAAGCACCTGGTTATCCAGGCTGGAATTGAGCGTTTGATAGCGCTTGGCCTCCTGCTCGGCAATCAACACTTCCGTTTGGGCGCGCAGGAGTTGCTGCTCAGCGATTTGCTTCTGCTCGATAGCGGAGCGATACTCCTCGGCAATCTGCAAACCGGTAAGATCCAATCCCTGAACATTAACATAGCCAAACTTCTTCAACTCCTGGGCAACTTTATCTTGCACCTGCTCAGAAATGGAGTTCCACTCCGTGGCAATCGTAATCAACTCATACTGGGAAAAGACCGATTTCAGGGCTTTCAGCAGGGAGGGTTGGATCACCCGCGGATAGATCTGCTGGTCGTCGGTGGCGATCGTTTCATAGACCCGGCCAGCCTCCTCCGGCTTCATCGCATACTTCACCGTGGCGGTAGCTTGAATTACCTGCAGATCCTTCGTTAAGGTTGAAAATTGCTCCGGCCGTACCTGGGTTCGCACGTCAAAGAGGGACGTGGACTGGAGGAGGGGAGTCTTGAAATTGGGACCGGGGAGGCGTGGTGATCCGGTCACCTTGCCCAGGGTGGTAACCACGGCCACGGTGCCGGCGGGCACGATGAAGATCGCCTGGCTGATCAGGATCAGGGCCAGCACCAGGCCGATGCCGGCCAACTGCAACCAACTGGTTTGGCCACCAAAGGGACTGGAACCGGATGATTGCATGGGGAGCATGGGCTGATGAGGAGTCAACCCTAGGCAGCTCTGCCAGCCAAAGGGGAGCAGCCGCAAGGGAGGCTGGCGGCTGTACCGAGGGATGGTGCACCTCTCCTGGCCTCAGCAAAACAACAACAAAGCGACGCCGATCAGAAGATCGCGCCCAAGCTTCAGCCAAACGTTGAGCTTGTGCTAACGCGAGAGATCCCTGAGCTCCGTTTGGCTGAGGCCAGCCAAGCGGAGCTCAGGGGCAGTGCGCAGATCACGCCAGTCCTGCAGTGTCCGAATCGGAAACTCACATCCCTACGCCGCAATCAATCTCCCCAGACGCTTTTCCCAACCCCTTCATGGCGTTGCAAGAGCTCTATCGATTCCCACTCCGCGTATTCCCTACCCCAAACACTGCCCCACCACTTCGCGGGTGTTAGTGGACAACTCACCACCGGCCAGCTGCTCCAGGGCTTCCGCCATGCGGGCCCGCCGCTCGCTGCCGTAGCTCTGCCAGCGGCTAAACACCTTGGCCAGGCGCGAGGCGGTGATCGGGTTGCGGCCATCGAGCTCGGCGATTTGCCCGGCCAGGAAGCGGTAGCCCGACCCATCAATGGCATGGAACACGGGCGCATTGCCGGCCAGGCCGCCCAGCACGGCCCGCAGCGAATTGGGGGCGGCCGGATCGAAGCGGGGATGGGCCAGCAGGCGCTCCACCCGGGCCAGGCCATCGGCGAAGGGAGCCGAGGCCTCCAGGGCAAACCAGGCATCGAGGATCACCGGACGCTCCTGCCAACGCTGGTAAAAGGCGTCGACGGCGCCCTGGCGCTCAGGGCCCTCCTGGTTCTGGAGGGCCCGCAGGCCGGCCCGGGCCAGGGTCATCGAAGGCCCGGCCACGGCCGCTGCTGCCTCTTGGCGGATGGCGCCATCGCCGGCGGCCGCCCGCCAGCGCCAGGCCGTGGCCGTGAGTTGGCGATCGCCGCTGCCGGCCGGCCAGGCCAGGTCCCATTGGGGGCGGCAGCGCTCGAGGCTGCGCTGCAGGGGAGCAGCCAGGGCGGTTCCGAAGCGGGCCTGCAGGGCCATCAGGGCGCCATGGAGGGCCGGCGGATCCGGTTCCGCAAGGGCATCCTCGAGCTCGGCCAGCCCGGGCAGGGCCAGGAGCATGGCCCGGTTGGCATCGCACAGGGTGCCATCGGCCAGGATCTGCTCGAAGGCGGCCACCAGGCCCTCCTCCAGTTCCTCGTTCACCGCCCCCGCGGCCCGCTCCAGCACCGCCTGACGCAACAGGCTCTGGCCGGCATCCCAGCGGGCAAAGGGGTCGCTGTCGCAGGCGAGCAGGTGCAGCAGTTCGGCCAGGGGCCGCTCCAGACTGAGCCGCACCGGCGCCGAGAAGCCCCGCAACACCGACAGGGCCGGCGGGTGACTATGGGGTTCTAGCCCCTCCAGCTGGAAGGTCTGTTCGGCCTGATCAATCACCAGCAGGCGCGAGGCCTGGCCCCAGGCCGGATCGAGCCGGCTGGCGGCGGCCTGGGGGGCGGTTTCGCCGGTGAGGTGGACCGGCAGGGGCTGGCCCGCCTGGCCCACCAGGCCCAGCACCAGGGGGATTACGAGCGGTTGCTTATCGACCTGGCCAGGGGTGGGCGGAGTGTGCTGGCGAACCGTTAGCCGCAGGGTGCCGGCCTCCCCATCCCAGTGGCGCTCGATTTCGACGCGCGGGGTGCCGGCCTGGTGATACCAGCGGCGAAACTGGGCGAAGCAAAAATGGGCCTCAGTGGATCCCTCGCCGCCGTCGCTTGCGATGGCCGCAGTGGTGGAGGCATCCTCCATGGCCTTCAGGAAATCGTCGCAGGTGGCGGCCGTGCCGTCATGGCGCTTCACGTAAAGGGCCATGCCGGCCATGAACACTTCAGGCCCCAGCAGGGTCTGCAGGGCCCGGATTACTTCTGCGCCCTTTTCGTAGATGGTAGTGGTATAGAAATTATCGATCGCCTCATACTGATCCGGCTGGATCGGATGGGCCGTGGGGCCCGCATCTTCGCGGAACTGGCTATTGCGCAGCAGCGACACATCCTCAATCCGCTTCACAGCCGCCGAATGCAGATCGGCCGTAAAACAGGCGTCGCGGAACACCGTGAGCCCTTCTTTCAGCGAGAGTTGGAACCAGTCACGGCAGGTGATGCGGTTGCCGGTCCAGTTATGGAAATACTCGTGGGCGATCACACTCTCGATCCGCTCCAATTCGCCATCGGTGGCGGTGGCGGCATCGGCGAGCACCAACTTTGAATTGAAAATATTGAGACTCTTATTTTCCATCGCGCCCATGTTGAAGTGGCGTACGGCAACGATATTGAATTCATCGAGGTCGTATTCCAACCCATACACCTGCTCATCCCAGGCCATCGACCGTTTCAGCGATGCCATCGCATGGGCGGTGTAGGCGCTATCGCCCGGCTCCACGTGGATGCGCAGGGCCACCTGGCGGCCACTGGCCGTGGTGAAGTGATCACGCACCTCTTCCAATGTCCCGGCCACCAGGGCGAAGAGATAGGAGGGCTTGGGGAAGGGATCGTTCCAGATGGCGTAATGACGGGCTGGATCCTCCAGGGGCCCGGCTTCGATGCCATTGCCATTGGAGAGCAACACCGGACAGCGCAGCCGGTCGGCCTCAATTCGCACCCGGAAACAACTGAGCAGGTCGGGGCGATCGGGGTGGTAGGTGATGCGGCGGAAGCCCTCGGCCTCGCACTGGCTGGTCACCATGCCGCCACTCACATAGAGACCCTCGAGGCTGCTGTTGGTTTCCGGGTGGATGCGCACCAGCGACTCCAGCCGGAAGGGCCGCTGCGGCGGATCCAGCAGCACCAGGCTGCCCGGTTCAAGCTGGTAGGCGTCTGGGGCCAGCAGCTCCCCATCGAGGCGCAACTCGAGCAACTCCAGGCCTTCGCCGCAGAGGTGTAACGCTCCAGGAGTGGCCTCCGGGTTGGGCCGGAACTCCAGGCTGGCCGCCACCAGGCTGTCGCCATCAAAAATCTGCACCGTCAGATCGGTGCGATCAAGCAGATAGGAAGCCGGGCTGTAATCGGCAAGACGAACCAGGGTCACGGCGCCAACCAGGGGATCCCCCAGTGTGTCGCGCCGGCCCCAGGACTGCCCCCGTTAAACCGGGGACTAAACGGTCCAGGCCATGGTTGGTCCAGGGCCCGGGGGCCAGGTCCCCAACAGCCAACCTGCTGCAAGCGCCTCAGCCCGCCTTAAGCCGGCTGAGGCGCCAGACGCCTAGGGCTAATTAGTGGCAGGAGCCGCCGCAGGAGCTTTAGCACCACCGGCCGCACCGGCGCCCCGGGCCTTGATCAGGTCGTTCACCTTCTTAGTGACATCAGCTGGCACCTCCTTGGGGCAAATCTGAACCGCGCCGAGCACGGCCGAATTGATCGAGCCCTTGCGCAGTTCATCGATCGTGAGGGGCTTGGTGCCCACCTGCTGGATCACGCCACCATGCTGGCCCTGGATCACCTGGGCGATCGTTTCGCCGGCGATGGCCACGGCCTTATCGAACTCAATGCCAGCGGTGCGGGCAATGCAAACGTTGATGGCACCAATCCGGGTGTAGAGGCCCATGTCAGCCTCGGTGGCCGGGGCGGCTTGGGCCACGGCGGGCTGAATCAGGAGGGGCAGCAGCACCAGGGGGGCCGCCAACAGGGCCCGAAGTCGGCCTTTGAGGAAGGGCACGCAGAAAGGGAGAAGCAGCCCCAATCCTGATGCACGAAGGCGGGTCCTGTCAGTCGGGGGAGGGCAGAGAGGAACCCGCACCCTCCAGGCGGATCTCATGGTGGATTTCCACCAGATCCAGGGCACCCTCCCGCCAGGAATAGATCGAGCGGGCCCGGTGGCGGTCCTGGTCGATCAGGCGGATGTGCTCGAGCACATCCCACTGCAGATAGCGGGATTCGAACACCAGCTCGTGTTCGTCCACCTGGCGAATCTGGGAGCGGTGGGACGGACCGCCGTGGAAGCCAGCGCTGCGCTGCAGCTGGTGACCGTGCAACAGGGCATCGATGCTGCCCTCGCGGCTGTAGTTCGGCTTTTTTTCAAAGAAGCCGTGTTCCGCCTCGGGCCACCAGCTGACGCGGTATCGAGCCTCCTGGCCGTCCCCCTGGGCGTAGGCCTGCACCTGGAGCACCATATCGACGCGCAGCACCTCATCGTCCGGGAAGAAGTACTGACGACGGGAGCGCCAGAGGCCGAGATTGCGGTTGAACCAGCGGCGATGGGTGTTGTCCATTTGGATCCGGCTCCCCGGCGTAGCGGGGCGGGGATTGGCTGGGGGAACCCGGCTGCCTGGATCGCGGGTCTGGGTCAAAACAGGGAAAGCAGTGGGGGGTCCGGACAACGGCTCGTCACAGTCGTCATAGCCACGATGGCAACAGCTGCCAAAAACCCATAGGCTGGCTAAAGACTTGCCCTCTGCGCTCCGGTGCCAGCTGCAGGGGAACCACACCCCCAGTCCCTTCTCAGATCGAGTGGGCCCGACCGCCGGGCCGATGTCGATCGGCGCGCCTCCCTGAGGCCCGACGACAGTCCCCGCGCCTTCGGCCAGCGGGACCAGGCCCAACGGGATGCCCCCCCGAGCCCCCGGCGAGAGTTGCAGCTGCTGTTGGTGGCGGCCCCCCGCCACCGGGCCACCCCCGACATCCGGGGGCTGGTGGCCTTTCTCGAAAGCGAGGACTTCGGCTTTGACGTGAGCCTGGAGGTGGCCGATCCGGCCCAGCGGCCGGAACTGCTGGAACTGCATCGCCTCGTGGCCACACCAGCCCTGGTCAAACTCTCGCCGGGGCCGAAGCAGGTGTTTGCCGGCAACACGGTGACCCAGCAGCTGCGCAGCTGGCTGCCCCGTTGGCAGCAGATGGAGGTGGTGAGCGCCCTGGGCATGAGCCTGCGGCCACCGGAAAGCGATGGCAGCCGCACCCAGCGGGACTTGCAACTCGAAGACCAACTGCTGGTGCTGCGCCAGGAAAACGAAACCCTGATCGAGCGGCTGCGGGTGCAGGAACGGCTGCTGCGCATGGTGGCCCATGAATTGCGCACGCCCTTAACGGCCGCCAAGCTCGCCCTGCAGAGCTTCAACCTCGGCCAGATCGCCCAGAGCAAGGCCCGGGACGTGCTCGGCCGGCGCCTAGAGGATATCCAGCAGCTCTCCGAGGACCTGCTCGAGGTGGGCACGACCCGCTGGGAGGCCCTCTTCAACCCCCAGCGCCTCAACATGGGCGCCGTGGCGGCCGAAGCGATTCTGGAACTGGAAAAACTCTGGATCGGCCGGAGCCTGGAGCTAGTCACCGACATCCCCACCGACCTGCCGGACGTTTACGCCGACCAACGGCGCATGCGCCAGGTGCTGCTCAACCTGCTGGAGAACGCCCTCAAATTCACCCCCGATGGCGGCAGGGTGAGTCTCACGATTCTGCATCGCACCAGCCAGTGGCTGCAGGTGAGCGTCTGCGATTCGGGCCCCGGCATCCCGCGGGAAGAGCAGGAACGGATCTTCCAGGAGCGGGTGCGCCTGCCCCAGACCTCAAAAACCACCTCGGGCTTCGGCGTTGGCCTTTCGGTCTGCCGCCGCATCTGCGATGTCCATGGCGGCCGCATCTGGGTGGTGTCAGAACCCGACGAGGGGGCCTGCTTTCACTTCACGGTTCCGGTCTGGGATCGCCAGAGCGTTTCTTGACGAAGGGCGGGTTCGCCCCGTAGTTTCAATAGATCGACTCCAGACCAAGCCTTTGGCAAGCCGTGGAGTTGTGGCCTCGCCCCCATCGTCTAGAGGCCTAGGACACCTCCCTTTCACGGAGGCGACAGGGGTTCGAATCCCCTTGGGGGTATGACAAATCCTTGGGTCTTTTGATCAAGGATTATGTATTTTCCGAAAGGATTTCATGCTTGATCGGTTGCCTTGATCCGTCGGCCGGATCAGCGATGAGCTTGCTTGCATAGGGCTTGGCCTTGGCCCTTCAGGCCTAGCCGGAGACCTAGTCCAAGGCCAGGGCGGCGCGGCGCTGGGCTTCCCGTTCAACAGCGAGCAGGTTGGCAGCCAGGTCGTCCCGCAGCCGCTGCTCGATCAAACCGATCGGCATGCCAATGCAGCCCTGCACCGTGAGCTCATAGAGCAGGGAGGTGGCCCCGGTTCGATCGACCTGGAGCTGCCAGGCCCCTTCAAAGCGCCGGAAATCGCCCTTGCGCATCACAAAGCTGAGCCGCCTGTCCTCCAGGTGCTCGGTGAGCTCCAGCTCCACCTTGGCGCGGAAACGCAGGCCGATGAACTGCTGGGCCCCCTCCTGCTCCAACCCCACCACCGAGCCCTGGCGCCAGAGCTGGCGCGAATACAGCAGGTTGGGAATAAACTGACTAAGATTGTTATAATCGGTAATAACGCCCCAAATCGATTCGGGCGCCAAATTTAGCCGCAGTTGCACCGCGAGACGCCGGCATCCCTGGGGCAGCCGCTCCATCTCCTGCTGAATCGCATCAAGACCTAGTAGCCCTGCAGGAGCTGGTTCTACAAGCTGGGCTGAAAGCTGCGCCAAGAACAGTCGGGTGCCGTACGCGGCAAACGTCTGTGACAAACATAACCTCTAAAACCCAGTTGACGTGACCCAGGTGGGCAGTCAAGGGGCCGGGTCCAGGCCCCCAGACAGCCCAACCGGGCCGGCTGCCAGCCCTTCTTGACAAGAGCCCGCCTTGGATCCCGGCCGAAGGCTTGGCCCCGCCCAAGGGTCACCCGGGCTGATGCTGGCCCGGGAGTGCAGATGGGCAGGCAAACCCGAAGCCAGGCACAAGGACGACTCGAAGTCCAGGCCCGCCTGGGCAGGGAATGGCGGTGCCTATGATCGCGCGACTCTCTCCCACCACCCAGGCTTCATGCGCGTCTCGACCGCTCCAGCCCGCCAGTCCGACTCCCGCATGTTCAGCGTGGTGGTTCAGGGCTACGGAGCCGGCAGCCAACGCCGCTCTGAGCGTCAGATCAAGGTGGCCTTCTCCGGCCTTCAAGCCCTGATCCGTTCGATCGCCCTCATGGGCGGCCGCATTCTGGAAGTGATCCCAGCCGAAGCCGATATCGAAACCCCTGCAGCCGCGGCTGCCGTCGCCCCCCCAACCCCAGCTCCGACCCCCGTGACCCCACCCGCCAGCCACGCCTCCGTTCCGGTCAACATCTACAAGCCCAAGGAGCCCTACCTCGGCACGGTGCTGGGCAACTACAGCCTGCTGAGCGAGGGGGCCATTGGCCGGGTCAACCACATCACCTTTGACCTCTCCGAGGGCAATCTTCATTACGTCGAAGGCCAGAGCATCGGCATCATTCCCGATGGAGAAGATGCCAACGGCAAGCCCCACAAACTGCGCCTCTATTCGATCGCCAGCACCCGCCACGGCGACAACCTGGAGGACAAGACCGTGTCCCTCTGCGTGCGCCAGCTCCAGTATGAAAAGGACGGCGAAACCGTTAACGGTGTTTGCTCCACCTTCCTCTGCGACATCGAGCCCGGCTCCAAGGTGAAAATCACCGGTCCGGTGGGCAAGGAAATGCTGCTGCCCGCCGACGAGGACGCCAACGTGATCATGCTGGCCACCGGCACGGGCATCGCGCCGATGCGGGCCTACCTGAGCCGCATGTTTGAGCCGGGCGAACGGGCCAAAAATCCCGACTACGCCTTCCGCGGCAAGGCCTGGCTATTCATGGGCGTGCCCAAAACCCCCAACCTGCTTTACGAAGACGACTTCCAGCGCTACCTCAACGAATACCCCGACAACTTCCGCTACACCAAGGCGATCAGCCGTGAGCAGGAAAACAGCAAGGGCGGCCGCATGTACATCCAGGACCGGGTGCTTGAGCATGCCGATGAGATCTTCGCCCTGATCGAAGATCCCAAGACCCACGTCTACATGTGTGGCCTCAAGGGCATGGAGCCCGGCATCGACGAGGCCATGGCCGCCGCAGCCGCTGCCAAGGGGCTCGATTGGTCCACCCTGCGTCCCCAGCTCAAGAAAGCCGACCGCTGGCACGTCGAGACCTATTGAGGTCTGGTTTCCAGGATTCCAGGGGCCGGGCCAGGCAAACGCCTAGCCCCATCCCCCAAGCCATCGGCCCCAAAGGGGCCCAGGCCCGCCCACCGGCGGGCTTTTTTGTTGGCGGGCGGCTCCGCAAGCCGATCCGAGAACCCTCACAGACGGACCAGAGCGGGCCTTCGGGGCAGCCAGAGCCCGCTCTGACCGTTAAACCAGGGAGGACAGCCCCCCTTCCATGAACGCCATCCTCACCAATCCCCTGCGGGTGGGGCTTCGCCAGGAGCGGGTGATCTCGCCCCAGTGCATCGTCATTTTTGGCGCCAGCGGCGACCTCACCCACCGCAAGCTGATCCCGGCCCTGTTTGAGCTGTTCCGCCAACGGCGCCTGCCCAGTGAGTTCGCCGTGCTCGGTTGCGCCCGCCGGCCTTGGAGCGATGAGGAGTTCCGCAGCCGCATGGCCGAGGCCCTGGCCGAGGAGGTGCGCAACCACCAGGCCGCCTGGGATCAATTTGCCAGCTGCCTCTTCTATGAGCCCGTTGATCTAGAGCAACCCGAGCACGTGGTGCGCCTGGGCCAGCGGCTCGAGGCGATCGACCGGCTCAAGGCCACCCGGGGCAACCGCACCTTCTATCTGTCGGTGTCGCCGGCCTTCTATGGCAGCGGCTGCCGCTCCCTGGCCGCCGCCGGCCTGCTGGCAGACCCCAGCCGCAGCCGGGTGGTGATCGAGAAACCCTTTGGCCGCGACTACGGCAGCGCCCAGCAGCTCAACAAGGTGGTGGGCGCCTGTGCCCAGGAAAGCCAGATCTTCCGCATTGACCACTACCTGGGCAAGGAAACGGTCCAGAACATCCTGGTGTTGCGCTTTGCCAATGCCATCTTCGAGCCGATCTGGAACCGCAACTACATCGCCAACGTGCAAATCACGGCGGCCGAAACCGTGGGCGTGGAGGAGCGGGCCGGCTACTACGAAACCTCCGGCGCCCTGCGGGACATGGTGCAGAACCACCTGACCCAGATGCTGGCCCTCACAACCATGGAGGCCCCGGGCCGCTTCGATCCCGAGGCAATCCGCAACGAGAAAGCCAAGGTGCTCCAAGCCGCCCGCCTGGCCGATGACCAGGAGCCCTGGAATTGCTGCGTGCGCGGCCAGTACAGCAGCGGCGGCAGCCAGGCCAGGCCCGTGAGCGGCTACCGCCAGGAACCGGGGGTGAACACCAACAGCACCACCGAGACCTACGTGGCGATGAAGCTCTTCATCAACAACTGGCGCTGGCAGGGGGTGCCCTTCTACCTGCGCACCGGCAAGCGCCTGCCCAAACGCATGAGCGAGGTGGTGCTCACCTTCCGGGAGGCGCCCGTGCATCTCTTCGATGCGGCTGGCGGCAGCCCCACCGCCAACCAGCTGATCCTGCGCATCCAGCCCGACGAAGGCGCCGGCTTCCTGTTCGAGGTGAAGGCGCCGGGCTCCGGCATGCGCAGCCGTCCGGTGGACATGCACTTCTCCTACGACGAATCCTTCGGTGAACCCAGCGATGAGGGCTACGTGCGCCTGCTGGCGGACGCCATGCTCGGCGATCCCACCTTGTTTACCCGCAGCGATGAGGTGGAAGCGGCTTGGCGCCTCTACACGCCCCTGCTGGAACTGATTGAAGACAGTCCTTGGCAGCTGCCGATCCATCCCTACGAATCCGGCACCTGGGGCCCCGGCGCCTCCGACAGCCTGCTGGCCAATGACGGCCTGATGTGGCGCCGCCCCTGAGCGGGCTGCCCTGATCCGGCCCGGGCCCAAGCCCGATCAAGGTCAGCACCACCGCCCGCTTCAGAGCCCGATCCCGAATCCATTCCACCTCCGACTCCGTTCCCCCCTCGCCCTGCCATGGCCCCCCAGCTCACCCTTCAGGCTCCCCTGGGACTGCCCCCCACCGAGGTCTCCCCCTACCTGACCCAGCTCTGGAGCCAGGGTCTGCAGGGCTCGACCGGCGCGGCCACCTTCACCCTGGTGGTGTGGGAGCCGGCCTGGCTAGAGCAACACCTGATCCGCACCGGCCGGGGCGATGGCCCGATCACCGGCACGGTCAGTGAGGAGCGCCTGGAGGCGGCCCGGTTGGCGGTGGCCGACTGCGGCCTGCCCTTTTCCACGGCCCCGATGGCACCCGACCTGGCCTGGGCCCTAGGCCAGTTGGGCGGTGATCACCAGGCCCAAGACCTGCGCGGCCAATTCGTCAGCGGCGCCCTCAGCGCCCTGATGCCTCGGCGCCTGATCACCCTGGCCGCCACCCTGGCCGATGACCATCCCCTTGAAACCATGGTGGCGGCCTACTGCCCCCTGCCCGAGGAGGGCGGCACGGGCGGGGCCTGTGGCGATGTGGTGGTGCTCCGGGGCGGCATGGGGGCCCTGCGCCAGGGCCTGGGCCTGATCTCACCCCTGGTGGGCGATGAGATGCCCTGCTGGGTGTGGTGGAACGGTTCCCTCGATGAGGCCCCGGAGATGCTGGATGCCCTGGCCCCGATCCCCCGCCGCCTGATGGTGGACAGCTCCCTGGGCACCCCCAGGCGTTGCCTCGACCTGTTGGTGGAGCGCATCAGCGCCGGCCAGGCCGTGAACGACCTCAACTGGCTGCGGCTGCGCAGCTGGCGCGAATCCCTGGCGATGGTGTTCGACCCCCCCAGCCGCCGCGATGCCCTCAACCACGTGGTGCAGCTCGACATCGATGTGGAGGGCAACCACCCGGTGAAGGGGCTGCTGTTGGCCGCCTGGATTGCCGACCGGCTCGGTTGGCACCTCGAAAACAGCTTCGTGATCCCCACCGGTGAATCCAGCGGCGATGGTTTTGGGGCCGAATTCCAGCGCACCGACGGCGAAAGCGTGCGTTTCCGGCTGATGCCAGTGCCGGTGGGCGTGCCCAAGGCCCACCCCGGCGCCCTGGTGGGCCTGCGCCTGATCTGTTCCCCCGGGGAGCAGCCCCCCCTCTGTGTGATCCTCTGCTCCGAATCAGGCGGCTGCATGCGACTCGAATCCGGCGGCATGGCGAGCATGGAACTGGTAGAGGAGGTGGTGCCCCTGCCGAACGAAAGCGAAGAGATGGAAGTGGCCCGTCTCCTGGGGGGCGGCCATGACACCACCAACCCCCTGATGGCCGCCGCCGTGCCCCTGGCTGCCAAGCTGCTGGCCAACTGACACGCAAGCCCGCGCCTGCGGGCGTCTGATCCCATGGCTTGGCGGACCCGATGGCCTGCCTGATCGCTGCCCCCTGCAGCGGCAGCGGCAAAACCCTGGTCAGCCTGGCCCTCAGCGCCCTGGTGCGCCGGCGGGGCCAGACCATCCAGACCTTCAAGGTGGGGCCCGATTACCTCGACCCCCAGCTGCTGGAGCGGGTCAGTGGCAGGCCCTGCCGCAACCTCGATCCCCTGCTCTGCGGCGAAGCCTGGGTGCAGCGCAGCTTTTTGGGCTTCGGCAGCCAGGCCAACCGCTGTCTGGTGGAGGGGGTGATGGGCCTGTTCGATGGTCGCGGCTCCAGCGCCGAGGGCAGTTCGGCGGCGGTGGCCGAGCAGTTGGACTTGCCGATCGTGCTGGTGGTGGAGGCCAGTCGCCAGGCGGGTTCCCTCGCGGCCCTAGTGCGGGGCTTCCGCGACCATGACCAGGGCCTGACCATCGCCGGGGTGGTGCTCAATGGCGTCGGCAGCGACCGGCACCGGGCCCTGCTGGGCGAAGCCCTGGCGGCGATTGCCATGCCGCTGCTCGGGGTGCTGCCCCGCCACGACAGCCTGGAGTTGCCCTCCCGCCACCTGGGGCTGTTACCCCCCGGGGAGCTAGCCGATCTGGAGCAGCGCCAGGGGGAATGGGCCTCCCTGGCCGAACGGCACCTAGACCTGGAGCAGCTTTGGCCCCTAATGGATCCACCCCAGGCCCCCGCCGATGGTCTGGCCCCGATCCCCTGGCTGCGGCAGCAGGGGCAGGCCCCCGGGGGGTCCGTTGACGGGCCAGCACCGGCGAGCGATCCCCTGGCGATCGCGATCGCCAGCGACCAGGCCTTCCACTTCCGCTACCCCGAGGCGGCCGAACTGCTGGAGGCCGAGGGGCTAGCGGTGCGGCCCTGGTCACCCCTAGCCGATGAGCCCCTGCCGGCGGGCTGCCGGGCCCTGGTGCTGCCGGGCGGCTACCCGGAACTGCATGGGGCCCAACTGGCCCACTGCCAGCGCAGCCTCGGCGAGCTGCGCCGGGCCGCCGCCGGGGGGCTGCCGATCTACGCGGAATGCGGTGGCTTGCTTTTGCTGGGCCAGGAGCTGGTCGATCCGGCCGGCCAGGCCCACCCGATGGCAGGGCTGTTGCCCTTCCGGGCGCGGCGCGGCAGCCTCAGCCTTGGCTACCGCCAGGCGATCGCCCAAGGGGACGGGCTTGTGGTGCGCCGGGGGGAAACCTGGCAAGGCCATGAATTCCATCGCTGGCAACTGGAGCCCCTGGACGGCGGCGCCAAGGCGGGCGAGCCCCAAGAGCCCATGTCACAACCTGCAACAGCCTTGTGCGGCACCCGGCCCCTATGGCAGCTTGAAGGCTGGGGTCATCCCGCGAGGATTGAAGGATGGAGCACAGCGACTCTGCACGCCAGCTGGCTTCACCTTCATTGGGCTGGATGTTCGATGATCCCTCGCCGGCTGCGCAACGCAGCCGCGCAAACCTCCGCCGGGACTGGCACCACGTGGAGCGGGGCGAACCCCGCGCCCCGACCTTCCTCGAACGCTGGAGCCTGACGGTGCGGGGCCAGGTGCAGGGGGTGGGCTACCGGGCCGCCTGCAACCGCCGGGCCCGGGAATTGGGCCTGAGCGGCTGGGTGCGCAACGGCCCGGATGGCTCGGTGTCTATCGAGGCGGAAGGGCCGATCAACCAACTCAACGAACTGCGCCTCTGGTGCGAGAGGGGTCCCAGTGGGGCCCAGGTGCTGGGGGTGACCTCCAGCCTGCTCTCCCCCTGCCGGGATGATTGGTTCGAAGTGCGCCACTGAGCCACCGCACCCCCCTGCCCAGGGGCCTGACCAACCACCGCTAGCCAACCCCCTTTGGACACCCCTGAACTCTGGCTGCTGCGCCATGGGGCGACCGAATGGTCCCGCAATGGCCGCCATACCGGCAGCACCGACATTCCCCTCCTGCCGGAAGGCGAAGAGCAGGCCCGCCGCCTGGCCCCGGCCCTGGCAGGCCGCCCCTTTGCCGCCGTGCTGAGCAGCCCCTTGCAGCGGGCGCGCCGCACCTGCGACCTGGCCGGGCTTGGGGCCCAAGCCAGCCCCTGCGCGGACCTACGCGAGTGGGACTACGGCGCTTACGAAGGTCTCACCACCGCCGAGATCCGCCAAACGGTTCCGGCCTGGACGGTCTGGAGCCACGGATGCCCCCAGGGGGACACGGCCGAAACCGTGCAAGCCCGTTGCGACGCGGTGATTGGCCAGGCCCTGGCAGCGGCCGGCGACGGAGGGACCGGCGATGGGGGGGCCGTGGCCCTCTTTGCCCACGGCCACATCCTGCGGGCCCTGGCGGCCACCTGGCTGGGCCTGGGCGCCAGCGGCGGCCGCCTGCTGGCCCTGGGCACCGCCACAATCAGCGTGCTCGGCCAGGAGCGGCAGAACCGGGTGATCCAGCACTGGAACAGCCCCGCCAGCGGTTGGCGAACCGGCGATTAGCGGGCCGGCAGGGGGGCCGAACCACCCGGCTGCCTAGAACCCTTACCAACTCCTGAGCGTCCCAAGACCTGACCATGACCTCCGTTGCAACCCTGGGGGCCGAGCTGGTCGCCTACGCCGCCGCCGTCAGCATTAGCCCGATCCACATCGGCCTGCTGCTCTTGATGTTGCTGGGCCCCAACCCGATCCAGCGGGGCAGCTGGTTCGTCCTCGGTTGGATGGTCACCATTGGCGGGGTGGTGGTGGTGTTGCTCACCGTGGGCCACAGCCTGCTGCTGACCATGGACCAGGGCAGCGCCCATCGCACCGGGCTTGACCTGCTCGCCGCCGGAGCCCTCCTGGCCCTGGGGATCAAGGAACTGCTGGAACGGCGCGAGGAGGGGGAGGAACCGCCCGCCTGGACGCGCCAGTTAAATCGCTTCAGCGCCTTCCCCCTGCCCCTGCTGCTCGCCGTGGGGATGGGCATCGAACTGGCCAGCCCCGATGACCTGTTCCTGTTCGCCAAAAGTGCGGGCGCGATCCTGGCGGCAGGGCTCAGCACCAAGGCGGAACTGGCCCTTGCAGGAGGCTTCACCCTGGTGGCCAGCCTGGCCCTGCTGCTGCCCCTGCTGGCCGTGACAATCCGCCGCGATCGGGTGATTCCCCTGCTCGAAGGCGGCAAGCAACTGCTCTTTGCCCGGGGCGATCTGCTGGTGGGCCTGCTCAGCCTGGCCCTGGCCGGTTACCTGGGCTGGGAGGGAATTGCGGGCCTGCGGGCCGCCTGAAGCCCACCCTCCAGGCACCCATCAAAAGCCTGGCAAGCCAGGCTCAGCCCGCCGGCTAGCCCCGAATGGTGGTCCAATCTTGAAACCAACCCCGCTGGGACAACCAAGCAATCATGGCCGCGGAAATGATGGCCATGAACAGGAGGCATAGGGGATAGCCGTAGGACCACTTCAACTCCGGCATATCAACAAAATTCATGCCATAAATGCCCGCCAAAAAGGTGAGGGGCGCAAACACCACCGAAAT
>Ga0310334_100229_pt1 | contig 16675 bp, 25 predicted proteins | sample LakMicMIDCLREDC7_FD_195548 | JGI IMG/M metagenome (GOLD analysis project Ga0310334, IMG submission 195548) | Enriched freshwater cyanobacterial communities from Lake Michigan, Michigan, United States - MI23.DCL.RED.C7 (v2) (version 2) | ecosystem: Environmental > Aquatic > Freshwater > Lake...
ATCTCATCACCAACCAGCTCGCCATCCGGCGATTGGATAAACCCCATCAGCGCGCTGCTCGCCCGCGCCCGTACCACCTCGGCCTCCTCATAGCCCTGCAGCATGTGAAGCCGCATCAATGCCGACGCGAACCACGTCACGCCCCTGGTCTGGCCCGGCCGCTCAGGCAGGAACAGATGGATCACCTCATCAGCAGGAACCCGGATCCGCCGGCCATTGGTCCGCGGGTTGCCCGCATAGGTGTCGCCCGGATGGTTGGCATAGAAGTGGTAAGCCTGCGGCCGCAGGTAGCCATCCACCTCGATGCCCATCCGAACCGTGTTGCCGTCCGCCGCCTGCGGCACGTCATCGTCGATCAGGTAATCCGCCTCAAGGATCTGCAGCGCAAACGGCACCTGCGAATCACCGAACGGCCGCCGGATCATCCGCACGAACACCTCACCAGACTCCGCCATGCTGCGCGCCAGTAGCCGCTCGATGTCGTGGAAGCCCAGCAGCCCGCTCACATCACAGCGGCTCTTATGCATCCACCGCTCCCACTGCTCATGGATCTGGCCGTTGATCACCTCATCCAGCCGTCCACCGCGCAGCATCTTCACCTGACCTTGATGCCGGATGCCGTGCCCGATCACGTTGTTCTGGATCGCGCGCACTGCCTGCCTGGCGTAGTCGTTGTCCCGCACCAGTTGCCGCGCACGGTTGCGCAGTGACTTAAAGCTGGACTTGATCTCGCTGTCGGCGCTGGTGCCACTCGTCACCCAGTCCGCCGTAAGCCGGCTCACCCGTGCGCCCTGATACGCCCGACGCTTGGGCCGCAATGGTTCAAACCCCATCGCCCGGAACAGTTGCGTGCGCAATCCCATCAGAACCTCACGAACAGGTTGTGGGGGTTGCCGAGCCCATTGGCGATCAGGTCCGCCATCTGCTCACGCTTCACTTCAGCCTTGAGCTTACCCTCGAGCTGCAGCAAATCCGCCATGTCGTACTTCTTCAGGCTGCGGTTGCCGATCGTGTACTCCTTCGCAACACCACCCGCCACGATCGCGCGGATCGCTGCCTGCACCGCGTCAAGGTCCTGCTGTGCCTGCGACCGGCCATCAACCGCGCCAGGTGTGCCGCTATAGCTCAGGCTCCGCAGCACCGTCAGCTGACCGGAGCCCATCGTCACTGTGCTGCCAGTCTTGGTCGCGACTGCCTGCCAGAACCATGTCCCAGCATCGAACCCCGTGCTCGTGCCCGCCGCAATCGTGAACTCCCACCCGGTCCCGTAGGCAGTGCCGACCACCGTCGAGCCTTCGCTTGCCGTATTGGTCCGCAGGTAGTACGTCAACACGTAGTCAGAACTGCTGATCGCATTGCCCAAATTGTCGGCACCAGGGACATCCCGCCACTGGATCGTGTCGCCTGCCCGGATCTCGCTAGGGATGTTCACGGCCTACCAGTTGCTGACAAAGCCAGTGGCCCCGGTTGGGGTCTGCTGTTTCGATCTTAGCGGCTTCTTCTTCCCATGCTCCAGCTGGTCCGCCAACTGCTGCCACATCGTTGCCCGGTTCATCCGTCGCGAGAACAGCAGCATCGCCGCGTAGGCATAGACCACGCAGTCAAGCGCCTCATTGCGATCGCCTGCTTTCTTCACCCACTCACGGATCGGAAACCCACGGTGATACCGCAACGCCTGCCGCTCACTGGTTAGCTGCCTGAAATACTCCTCATCTGCGGCCATGCCGAAATGAAGCGTGCCCACGCCGCCCGCTTCGTTGTGCCGCAGCCGGCCGAACAGCGTCGTCTTGATCGTGTCAGTTCCCAGTTGATACAGCGTCACGCCACGCTTCAGCACTCGACCCTGGAAGCTCACGTCCACCTTGTTGCCCTTGCCCACCGCCGGGCTGTTGCGTCTGCTGCTGCCCTTGATCGCCACCACGTTCTGCCGCACGCGATCGCGCACGTACCGATACACCTCATGGGTGCAGTGGCCGCCGCTATCCACCGCCACCTGCGACACCTTCAACGCCTTGCCTGCAGCCGTTGCCCACTCCGTGACCAGCACCTGGTCCAGCTGGCCCCACACCTCCGTCTGGGTCGGATCGCCCATCAGCTCCTGGTGCCAGATCAGCCAGCCCGTTTCGCCTTCACCCCAGCCCCACACGCTCACCGCCAGCCGGTTGTCCTGCACGTCCACGCCGCACGTCAGAAGCACCACGCCAGCGGGGCATGTGCCCGACTCATACGCCAGCCGCTTCGTCATCAATCCATCGGCGCTCACGGCCGCGGCATAATCCTCCTCCCATGTCTCGGCCAGCCTCGTATTCACGAACGCCTTCAACGCTGGGGCGTCTGACTTGGCCCTCAGGAAGTCATCAACCAACTGCTCCCAACTGCACCATCCCAGCGGGCTGTAGAGCCCCGACAGGTGGAACCCAGCCGTCCGCCCATCGCTCGGTGCCGTCGCACGCCACTCACCAGCAGCCAGCATCGCCGGCTTGTGGTTCTCCTCAAACCTCTCGCTGCAGTGCTCGCACTGATACCGCACATCACCCGGGCGCTTCGCGTCCCACTTCAGCCGCGGCCATTGCAGCCACTGCATCCCACCGCAGTTAGGGCACGGCACATAGAACCGCCGCTGATCGCTGCGCAAATACTCCGCCTCAATCCGGCTGAAGTCCTTCACCGTTGGCGTGCTAGTCAACAGGATCTTCCGCCTGGCGAACGTCGTCGTCCTGCGCTCGGCCAGCGCAACCGGGTCTCCCTCACCATCCACGTCGCTGGGGTAAGCGTCCACCTCATCAGCAAACAGGTATCGGCACGGCGCTGATCTCAGTCCCGTGGAACTGTTCGCCCCTGTCAGCAACATGATCCCACCGCTGAAGTCTTTGCTAAACATCGTGTTGCCCGAATCTCTCGCCCTCGATGGCGCGATCTTCGCCGCCAAACATGGCGTGTCATTAATCATGCTCTCGAGCCGTTGCTTGCTAAGACGCTTCGCCATCTCGACCGTCGGCTGCACGCAAAGCATTGGACCCGGCGCATGGTCGATCACATAGCCCAGCCAGTTGCTGCCGGCCTCCGTCTTGCCCGTCTGCGCCGCGAACATCATCACCACTCTTTGCACCGGGCTGTTGCTGCTCAGGCAATCCATCGGCTCCCGCAGGTACGGCGTCCGACCAGTCCGCCATGGCCCCGGCTCCGCGCTTGCCTTGCTGCTCAGCCGCCTGTGCTTATCCGCCCATTCGCTCACCGTCAGCGGCTGCTCAGGTCGCAGGCCCTCAAGGAATCCAGTGCGCCATGGGTTAGCCATTGCTCAACTCCACCAATGCCGCCCGGTGCTCATCCGTCAGCACCGCATGGATCCGCGCTGGATCGGTCTCTCCAGCCAGCTGATGGCTCAGCCGATCGGCCAGGTTCGCCAATGCCTCACGCACGCTACGGCCAAGCGCGAACGCTTCCTTCTCCACATCCACTGCAGGCACCAGCTCCTTCCGTTTCAAATCCACCTCCAGCTTCGCCAGCTCTGCCTGGTAATGCTCACGCCGCGCGCGGCTTTCATTCAGCTCAGGGATCTCATCATCAGGCAATCCAGCAACCTGCTGCCGCAGCTCGCGCGCATCACGTGGCATCACCGGATCCGGCTCATCCACCTTCGCCGCGTTGTTCTTCAGCGTGTTCTTTCGCCACAGCTCCAATGCCAGATCTCGATCCAGCCAACGCTTGCCATCCTTCTCCACCACCGCCGCAAGGATCCGGCTCTTGGTTGCATGAGTAACCGCCGCCTTCGTGCAACCCTTGATCGCTGCGAACTCCGAGAATGTGACCAGCAAGTTAAGCGACGGCTAGGCTTCGTAAACTCATGCTAAACCGCACTAAACGTCCTCGGGGTGTCTTAAGTCAAGACTCACTGAGACTCATTGCGGCGCAAGGGTTTAGGGGGAGTGGGCGCTGACGCTAGCTAAAGCGTGCGGTTTTCGATGACCCGCAGGGTTTTGGCCAGGGAGGACCCAAAAACCGGGGGAGGGGGGGGTCAACGCGCTGATGCCAAGGCCTTCTCTAAACTGCTGCGCAGATATACACCAAACCGCCGCTCGGCCACCTTGGTGCCGATCTGTTGCACGGGGAAGATCGGGCGATAGGTCGCAGATGGCAGGCTGACGAACAATGGCCTTAGCTTCTGGCCAACGCGCTGGTAGACGCCTGGTGGCCTGTTGCCGCCCTTGGGAGTGCCGATAAAGACCGAGTTGCGGCCGGTCGGTCCGATCTGCCCTGTAAGCCGCTTCAAGGCCGCCAGGGACACGTTGCCCTGGGCATTGCGCTTGATGCCAACCGGGACCAGCTTGGAGCCGCTCTGGATGGCCCCAGAGGATGCGCTAACCAGCTTGGCCTCGAATGGCTTGCTGCCACGACGGCCGCCAGTGATGTTGCGCAGCAAGTATGGCTGGCGCTTGGCCTCAGGGAAGACGATCGCGGTGAGGGTGCGCTTGGTGCTCTTCTGGACCAGGTAAGCGTTCTGGATGAATCTTGTTGGGTTGTCGAAGTATTGACGCGTTGAAGCATTGATTGACTTGCGCGCATCGAAGGCGGTGCTGTTCAGTGCCTGGCTGATGGCAAAGGGCAGCTGCTTGGTCATGGCATCCGTCCACCGGATGGCCTTGGGCAGCTCTGAGCGGATGTCAAGGGTGATGTTGGCCATGTGCCAAGGGTAGGGCGAGAGCCCGGGCCATCACCTGTCAACCTCCCTACCTCCCGACCGGCAGCACATAGATGCTATTTCCCCTGCACCCTCTCCTCACTATATACTCTTTTACTAAGGTTAGTAGGTTAGTAAGGATAGTAAAAGGACTGCGGGGCAAGGGATCTGCCGCTGCCAACCTCATCTAGGAGGAAGGACAAACATCCATTTATTCCGACCTTCCAACCATGCGCGCTTCTTTTCGTAGCCCAGATCCCTGAGGATTGAGGCCACCTGCATCTGGTCCGACCGACCTTGGCGCTCCACGGGTTTGCCGATCGCCTCGGTCAAGATCAGCTCACTCGTGATCGGTCGGCCGAGGTTGCGGGTGATCCATTCCTGGATGGCGGACTTCCATGGGCTGTCCACTAGGTAGGTTTCGTTCTCGCGATCGACCAGCTCGGCATGGTCCCGGGTGAGGTGGTTTGGTTCGCCAGCGCGGTAGGCGGCGACCGCTGCGCTCCAGATGGCATCACGCTCGAGGAGGAGGCCATCGACGGGGATGTGCGGCGCTGCGGTAACGGGGATGACCCAGAAGCGGCGATTGCCGGTGTCGTCTACCAGAAAGCCGGTGTCGCGGTTGGTGCTGCCGACGATGATCGACCGCCTGGGATACGACTCGGTGGTGCGCTGGTAGGGCGCACGGAATAGGTCGGTCTGCTGGGTAAGGAAGGCCTTGACCTGTCCGGCGTGCTTGCGACCGGTGATGTGATCAAGCTCGGCCCACTCCATGAGCCAAGAGCGGTGGAGCACCATGAGATCGTCCTTGCTGCCGATGTCCCGGAGTGCATCGCTGAACCAGAGGCCGCCGAGGTTGCGCCAGAAGGTGGACTTACCGCAGCCCTGCGGCCCCATGAGGACGCAGGCTGAGTCGTGTTTACAGCCGGGTTCAAAGATGCGGCGCACTGCTGCGATCAGGGTCGCCTTGAGCATGGCGTCATAGAGGCTGCCGGATTGATCGGCTGGGCGGAGGTAGGCGGTAGCGAGGGTGTCGATGGGAACGGGTGGCACATTGTCAGCGACGTGCTCGAGGTATTCGCGAACGGGATCGTGGGGGTTCTCGAGTGCGACGACGTGAACGGCATCAGCGGCCAGCTCCTTGGTGACCTTTACGCCTTGCTGTGCCAGCTGCAGGTAGAAGTGGTCGATGTGCTTGATGGGCTTTTGATCGAGCTCGATTGTCTGGGTGAAGATGTTCCAGCGAAGTTGATCAGCTAGTTGTTGCCTGAGGAGTGATAGAAGTTCATTTGATTCGAGCTTTAGGAGCTTGTCTGATCGTGGTGTAAGCTGCTCCTGCTCCCGTGGGTGGGAAGCTTTAGAAGGCCGCTCGGAGGTGATGACCGGGCGGCTTTTTTCATGGCCGGCAAGGTGGGCAAGGGTGCCGAGGCTGACGCCGCCAGATGTGCTGTTGAATGTCTTCCACTTGGCTTGGCATATGCCCGGCTCATACTTGCCTGAGGTGGCAGACCAACGGATCCAGTCTTGAAGGAGGGAATCATCGCCGGCACTGTGTAGTGCCATGCCGACCTTGACCCAGGTGTCGTAGTCATCGGCATCTGCTGCAGGGATGCGATCTAGGAAGTCGCGCGCGCGGGTGCTGTCGGTTTCAGGTATGCGAAGGAGTGGCGCTGGATCGGGTTGCTTGCGCTGCATCTGCTGTAGCAGGGTGGATGGGGCCTCTGCTGCTGGCAGATCGGCAGGTGATCGGCCTTTCAACCAGCGGTAAGCGCCAGTGATGGGATGAGCGCCTGCGACGACGGATTGACAGCCAGCCCATCGAAGCTCAAGTTGCTCGCCCTTAATTGAGCTGCGGAGCTTGGTGGTTTTGATGGTTGGCCAGAATGGCTCAGGGACCTGGTAGATGATCTGGAGGCGACCATCACGGCCTGAGGTGACAGCCCAGGACTTTGGGAGCTCGCGAAGTGGTGCGCCGATCTGCTCGAGGACTTCAGAAGCACCGAGGCCATCGTGATCAACGAATAGGAGGCCGCCGGACTGCGGGCCTGCGATGACGCCGATGGCTACGGCACGGCCGGCGAGGATCTCGGTCTTGAGTTGGTCTTTGGTGAGGGGATTCTTCTGCCATTCGGGCTGGTAGGGGCGCTTGTCGTTACCAACGGCAACTAAAGCCCAGGCAGCAGGGAGTGAGTCCAGCTCGGTGATGAGCGGGTGGGTGGTCATGGGTGGCAGGTTGACAGGTTGGAGAGTAGGGCTTGAGCATCGGTAACAGACCGGGCGATGCCAGCGATGCCGCCTGCGCCCTGGACCACGGTTAGCCAGGCCTGCTGCTCGGGCCTGACGCGGCCTGTAGGGGTCTTGACCTCGATGCTGGTGAAGATGGCCAGCCGGGTGCCGACCATGGCCGGGGTGACGGTGATGGTGCGCCAGCCAATCAGGTCAGCGGATCCCTTGGCGAGGCCGAAGGTGACGAGCCGACCGGTGCGGGGATCGGGGAGGCTGCCGACCTGGTTGCGGAACATGCGCGCATCGGGGTTGGTGCCTAGCGCCAAGCGGATTCGCTGCTGAAGAATGGTTTCAAGATTGGCCATTCTTGCGTTGGCGGGCGGAGTAAACATTCTCAGCCCAGGCGACGGGGTTTTTGTATTTTCGAGATTGGCCTAAGTGAATGAGCTGCTGCAGAGTACGGGCTTTGATCTGCGGCAGCATAACTCTTTTAAATTCATCGGCCTTGGCTTGCAACATAAGCCGATCAAGGTCACGATCACGAACGGCTTCGCGGGCTAACTCCTGAAGCTCACCATCCTGCTGGCGGATGATGCGAGCCGGTGGCGCGCAGTCTGCCCCGCAGACGGGGCAGATCGGCTGTGGTGCAAATGCAGCAAAGCAGCTCTCACAGGTGCGAATGCACGGGGCGGGCGGGCCGCCCTTGCCGGTGCGGAGGCGATCATCTAGGGACCAGTCGCGCTGGTCATCCGGGAAACCATGCCGGTAGACGTTGCCGACGTGATCGAGCACGATGGCCGCGGCTTTGCCCGGGGCTGGGCGGAGGACACGACCAACCTGCTGGAGGTAGAGGCCCACCGATTGCGTGGGGCGCAGCAGGATGGCAACGGCAGCACCCGGGCAGTCAAAGCCCTCCGACACCACGTCAACGGTGACGAGCACCTGGAGCTCACCTGCGCCGAAGCGTGCGACTAGGGCATCGCGGTCGATGGTATTGCCTAAGAGGGTGGCTGCGCTGATACCTGCCGCATTGAAGGCATCGCAGACCGAGGTGGCGTGGTTGACGTTGCAGCAGAAGGCGATCGCGGGCTGGCCTGCTCCGATGCGTTGGTAGTGGGTGATGGCATCACCTGTGACGGTCGGCCTGGTCATGGCGGCCGCGGCCTGGTCGTTGGCGTAGTCACCAGCCCGGGTGCGGATGCCATTCAGGTCTGCCACCTGCGGCGGTGCGTAGATCTTGACTGGGGTCAGGTAGCCGGCGGCCATGAGATCTGCTGTGGATGGCCCGAGCACCAGCTTGGTGAACATGGCACCGAGGCCGCGGCCGTCTTGGCGGATCGGGGTAGCGGTGACACCAAGCCGGAGGCTGTCGTGCCAATGGCTGATCACGTTGGTCCAGGTGCCGGCGATGGCGTGGTGGGCCTCGTCGATGACAATCAGATCGGGCTGCCAGTGTTGCTGCTTTAGACGGCGGGCCAAGGTTTGCACTGAGGCGACCTGCACCGGATGATCCGATGGCTGGAACCCTGCGGCGATGATGCCGTGGGTGACGCCGGCGTTGGTGAGCTTTGCGCTGGTCTGGCGTATCAGCTCACGCCGGTGAACGAGGATCAGTATGCGCCGGCCACGGGCTGCAGCGGCCTGGGTGATGGCGGCCAGGATGATGGTTTTGCCAGCTCCTGTGGGCGCCACCAGCAGCGGCGCGTGGGCACCGCTGCGATAGGCCATGCGCAGATCGCTGATGGCTTGTTGCTGATAGGGGCGGAGGTTCACAGCGACAGCTCTAGTTGCGTGCCGTCTGCGGGCGCGCCATGCATGGCAATCTGAGCCATGGTTACAGCGCGACGTTGCCGATCGTATGCAGGTCGTGCATAGCCGAGCTGATATAGGTGCAGATCGTTCTGCAACAACGCGACAGCAACAGCCCGCCACGATGGCGCCCGTCCCGACGCTGCCACCTTGACTGGCACTTCATCTGGAATCTCGTGCGAATAACAACGAGCTTGCCACGTGCGCACGTATTCCGAGACTCGCTCTGTAGCGCACCTCCCAGGATTGAATGGCTCTGTTTGCTTGGCTGTTCGCCAGAATCCGTTGCTCATCGGTTAATAGCCCCCAGGCTTGTCGTGTGATGTCTTCAGGGCATCGCAAGGCGAGCGCGCAGGCTGCGTGCCCAATCCATGCTTTGCGGTTGAGGTTGTAGTCAGTCAATGCATTGATGCAACTGTTGGGCCACTCAACGGTGACCCGTTGCATGTAACGTCCATAAAGGCGGTGATTTCCTGTGAAGATCTCAGCCCTTTGTAGGTAGAGGCGACGATTGACTACCTCGCCCCACATGTTGAAATTGATTTCTTCCCAGGTATCAACAGGCAACCAAATCCTCTTCAGCTTCATGTTCAAGATCCTCTGTTAGGTTGTCAATCTGCTCTACATCCCATGCCTTGCTGAAGTCTTTGCCAAGGAACAAAGACGCAAGGCCAGTCACCTGTTTAAGACGTAGCAGTTCATCGGGGCTCATGCCAATGTGTTTGCAGATCCATGCGTCGCCCTTGCCCATCTCGATAAGCTCGGCAACGATCACGCTCATTAGCTCAATGTTGTGCGAACCACGAGCGCGGTTATGACGGATGGTTGACGCCATGCGGTCATGCAATTCCTTGCGGAGCACAACTACCGGCAATCGACCGCCCTCACGCTCGCGAATGCGTTGACTGTTCTTCAGTGTGAGATAACGGTGAAAACCGTCAACGACCACATATAGGTCGCGTTCGGCATCATGCACCACAACGACAGGCTGCGTGTAACCGTCTTCCCAGATTGATGTTTCCAGTAGTGCCATTTCAGGCGGCGCCACAGAGTTGGGGTTGTAATCGTTGGCGGTAACTTTCTCGATAGGAATGCTGCGGACAGAGTAGACCGGGGATCGCCAAGGGTACGAATCGTTCGCATCGTGTAGTTCGTTGCCTTTAAGGGGTGGATTAAAAACACAAATCAATGTGGTGGGCTCTAGTGCTTCAAACGTGTGTGCGTCGTGCTTGTCGAGCACGTAGGTCACATCAGGAGCAATCGCAATAATTTCTTGCGTTGCTTCGTTGATTAGCAGACCTTTGCCGCTGACACAGTAGCAGGTTTCGAGGTGGTGCTGATAGTGCCAACGGTGCGGCTTGCCAGGGTGAATAATCGTTTTGGTCATGCTATAACCCATGCCATCAGTTTCAACGACAAGTCGATGACTGGTGAAACCACCGCGCGGACATTGCACAACGCGATCGTCAGGAAGCTGAGCAGCGTTCAGAATTTTCATTTGGAGGAGCGGTTGAGGACTTGGCTGTACTTGCGTTGGATTGATTTTTGACGACGTTGCTGCTCTTGCGTTGGCGCGAGGCCAAGGTATTTGCAGGTGTGGTCATTCTTGAGCACGGTTATGGCAAATCGCTTCCACGATGTAACCATGCTGTTGTGACATGGCAGCGCATCAAGGTGATCGGGTGGCACCTTGATGACAACACGGCGCAGGTTATTGCCACCGTGGCGCGTTGTGCCATTGATATAGAAGCGGATGCCGATACGGCCAAGAGCTTCAATAATGGTCTCAGGAAGACCGCGCCCCACCCTGCCCCAGTAGCGGATTGATTGGATGAAGCGCTCCTTAAAATTTGCGCTTGATTGCTCCGGCAATGTGGCAAGCAAGAACTTGACAAAGGATTTCCAGGTGTGGCCGGGGGGCAATTTAAAAGATTTGTAATCAAGTTGCTTGCCATAGGTGGCCATGAAATTGGCACCGCACACCCTGGCGCAAAGCCTGGCCCAGATCTGTGGGTCGATCACCCGATACATTGCAAGACTAGATTTGGACTCTGACATGAATGGCGAGGCAACCCGCATCTTTTTAATGGGTATGCCGGCCATGTAAAACACGTCGTAAAGCTTGTTGTAATCCCATCCGAATTTGGCATTAGCGGTCCAGATGTCCTCTGTCCGCCAGTCATAGATCGGATAGCAGTTGTAGGTATGCGGCGTGTTTTTTTTAGTCCACATCCGGCCGAGCATGGTTTCCTTGGCTTGGTTCAAGATTGCCCTAAACCGGTTCAATGATTCAACGGTGCGAATACCGATGAGGTTTGCACAGGGCTCCCCTTGACTATACCATTCCGCGAACATGTCCCAAAAGGTGGCGTAGTCCATGTTTTCGATAAACAACTCGCCAAAAGGATGATTTTGCAAGTTGACGATGTAATCCTGGTCCGGCATAGGCTGAATCCAGCGATGACGGTCAGCCTCTCCCCAGCATTGCCAATCGATCTCGTAGGAGCTGACGGTGCAAGGCAACGTGATGGGCAAGCAACACCAATAGATATCAAGGATGTCTCGATTGGCTTCGAGGATGCGGTGCATGAACTCCCCGCTGTGGTTGTAGTTGGCTTCGTTGTCCATGATCTGGACGCCAACCTTGACCTGCAGTTGCCTGTCCCGTACGTAGTCGCAAACAAGATTGAGGAGAACGCCGCTGTCCTTGCCGCCAGAGAAGGAAACGTAGACGCGGGTGAAATGGGCAAAAATGAAGTCCAGCCGCTCTATAGCGGCGTCGTAGACCGATTGCTCGAGGTACTTGCGCATGGGTTTCAACGGAACGCTCAGACCATAGCACGTTGAAGCACGTGCTAGCATTAGCAAGCAAACCGCAACACCCCATGGAAAACGCTGACTACCACCGGCATTTTGCGGTGAGCAAGTCCGGCCTTGATCAGATCGCCAAAAGTCCCCTCCACTACTGGGCGCGCTTTCTGGATCCTGATCGCGTCTGGACGGAACCCACTCCAGCCATGCGCCTTGGCACTGCATTGCACACGCACGTACTGGAGCTCAGCAAGTGGGATGAGCAGATTGCCGTTGCCCCGGTTGACGTCAATCGCCGGACTAAGGAAGGCCGCGAGCAATGGGCTGCGTTTGAAACTGCTGCCAAGCGCAAAACCGTGATTACAGCCGACGATGCCGATCTGGTGATGCGCATGGGCCGCTCGGTCTTCGGCCATCCTGCAGCTGCAATGCTGCTCGGCTTGCCGGGCAAGGCTGAGACCACGCACATGTGGACCGATGCGGCCACGGGCCTGCAGTGCAAGTGCCGACCTGATTGGCTGACCGATGACGGCCTGCTGATGGTTGACGTCAAAACCACCGAGGATGCCAGTCCGCGGGGATTTTCCCGCTCGATCGCGCAATGGCGCTACCACGTCCAAGCAGCGTGGTACCTCGACGGCCTCGAGCAGGCCACCGGCACCCGGCCTGAGCAGTTCATCTTTATCTGCGTGGAGAAGAAGGCGCCGTTCGCGTGCGCCGTCTATGCCGCTGATGCCGAGATGATCGCCGCGGGTGCCCAGACGGCGGCGCGTGACCTCGAGGTGCTCGCGATCTGCAAAGCGGCCGACGCATGGCCCGGCTACAGCAACCAGATCGAACCGATCAGCCTGCCGGCCTGGATGCGGCCCGGCAGCACCCAGCAACAACCACCCACCGAAATCGAGATGTACTGATGACTCAGTCCACTGCCATCACCACCCAGTCGAGTGGCTCGGTGTTCTCCGGCATCCAGGCGTTTGAGGACGCCCAACGGATCGCCAAGGCCCTGGCTAGCAGCACGCTGATCCCGCCGCAATTTCAAGGGCAGCAGGGGTTTGCCAACTGCTTGGTCGCCTTGGAGATCGCCAACCGCATGGGCATCAGCCCGTTCTTGGCGATGCAGCACCTGCATGTGATCCATGGCCGCCCAAGCTGGAGCAGCAGCTTCATCATTGCGATGGTGAACGGCTGCGGCCGGTTCAGCCCACTGCGATTTGAGATCAGCGGCACTGGCGACAGCCTGGCTTGCTATGCCGTGGCCACTGACCTTGCCAGTGAGCAGGAGCTGAAGGGACCGACCATCACGATGGCAATGGCCAAGAAGGAAGGCTGGGTCACCAAAACCGGCAGCAAATGGGCAACGATGCCCGATCTGATGATCCGCTACCGGGCTGCCGCTTTCTGGGGTCGGCTCTATGCCAGTGATCTGCTGCTGGGCCTCCAGACCCAGGAGGAGGCCATCGACATCCAACCGGTGACCGTTAAGACTGAGGCGCCCAGCTTGGATGATCTGAATGCCAAAATCACCGAACCCGTGGTGATTACTGAGCCTGATGACGACATCTTCTGAGTTTCTGACCGACGCGCAACTGGCAGCGCGTTGGCAGATTCATCGCCAGACCTTGATTCGCTGGCGACGGCAATCAACCGGGCCTGCTTATGTGCGCATTGAAGGGCGCGTGCTCTATCCCCTGGCCGAGGTGGAGCACTACGAAAAGGCCAACACCATCACCCACGAACAACCATGACTTTCAAGATCAAAGGCGCCATCTTCAAGAACACCGCCGAGAAGCTGCAGCAGCGCCTGGGCGACCGGTACGACGCGAGCAAGAAGTATCCCGAAGTGGACGGTGTGTTCGGGATCAAAGAGGAGGACCGGATGGCGCTTGCCAGCTACATCATGAACGCAGCGCCAAACGAGAAGGGCGAGGTGCCGCTGCGGGTGACGGGGTACAACAACACCAGCCAGAGCGGGGTGAAGTATCTGGGGCTGTCGATCGAGCCGGACTTCAAGACGCTGAAGGCGATTGAGGAAGCGCTGCTGGCTGCGGTGCCACCTGCTGCTGCTCCGGTGCAGGTGGTGGACGTGTCTCAGGACGATCTGTTCTGATGCAGTGTCCCAAGTGCAGCCACAGCCGCCATCGAGTGGCGATCGTCAACAACCGGGTTCCAGATCAGGTGGTGCGCAAGCGGGTCTGTGAAGCGTGCGGGCACATGTGGTTCACGGTGGAGGCGGAGGTGAGCCGGTACTCGATCGGGTGGTCCTCGGAACACCAGAACAAACCGGTGCTGCGTGTGCCGGTGTCGCTGGAGCTTGGTTTTGTGGAGTGCCTGCCGCCGGGCCGGCCATCGCTGCCACATTACGAACTGTGACAGCCTGATTGATGCGCTACGGGCGGTGGGGGATAATTAGGGGACGGCCGACGAGGCCTCCCACCCACACCGCCAAACATGACCCGCGCTCCTTTTCAAGTCGGACAGACCTACTACGGCTCCCTCAGCTGCGCTCACGGATCTTTCCCCGTCACTTGCATCAAGCGCACCGAGAAGTCCGTCTGGTTCGAGCACGCCACAATGCCCGAGCACTACCCAACCAAGCGCGCCAAGGCCAATGCTTGGCACGATGGCTCCGAATCCGCCAACTTCCGCGGCTGGTACATCTCTTCAGATTCAGTCAAGGACAACGGCTGGGACATGCAATTTGCCTGAGCCCTTCGTGGCTTTTCCCTTACCCTCTCCACCCCATGTTCACCTTCACCGCCCTGCTGATCTGGAAGCTGTTCCTGCCGCTGCTAATCCTGATCGCCGTGATCGACTGGCTAACCGCTTCCGACGATCGCCGCGTCCGCGTCCTAGCACGCACCGGCCTCAGCCAGCGTCAGATCGCTGGTCGCCTCAACCTCACCCGTTACCGCGTCTCGAAGGCGCTCGCATCATGATCACCAACATCTGGATGAACCGCGCCGCCGCCTTGTTTCTGCTGGTGGCCCTCTATGCGCTGGCCTACGACAACGGCAAGCAGGAGGCCGCGCATGCGCTCCAGAATCACTCGGCTGCTCATCTGGGGCTAAAGCCATGAGTGAATCAAACTTTGTCTGGGACGAAATAAAAAAACGTTACAGGGCTTATCTGCAAATAAATGGCGAGCGAAGATTCTTGGGCTACTTTCAATCTTTGGAAGATGCGGCAACAAGTAGAAGGCAACAAGCCTATCTTTATATCCAAGAGTTTCTAAACCATCAATCGTGATCATGACCACACTCCGCCAGTTCTTCTTCCAGATCCGTTCGGCCAACGTGATCGAGGCGATCACGGCGCACACCCTGACCGAAGCCAAACAGATTGCCGAGCAGTCAGGCTGGCTGCCGTGGTGGTCTGAGATCGAATGGCTCAACCCCGAAACCGTTACCGACCCAGCAATCCATGACTAACAGAACAGCAGCACTGGTCCCATGGCAGTGGAGCGAAGAACTGCCCACCAGCCGGCACGGTGAAGGTGTGAGCCGACCGCGATCCGGCAATCAAACCCGGGAGTTTCGCGTACTGGTTTCCAAGCCCGGTGCCCAGCCGATGACTTGGATCACTTACGCGGAATCAAAGCGTCACGCGATCCGTTATGCCCAGGCCCGTTGGCCCGGCGCTGAAGTGGAGGTGGCGTGATGAGTGACCACATTCGCGCCAAGCTGGAGGCGCTGATCAGCGATTCCGGCATGTTCCATGCTGGGCAGCAGGACGAGCGGTTGCGGCTTTGCCGGCTGATCGACATCCGACTGGATAACCTAGGCAAACTGGGCCGCGGGCCGATCATCTCAGCCCGCCGTGAAGAACTGCTCAGCATCCGCCAAGCACTACAAGATCACTCATGAAACCCCATCAACTTGACCTTCAACGCGCCACGATGATGGACGCGCTTTATGCTCGCAGCGGCCGCGCTGATCTGCCTAAAGGCGATCCACTGCGCTCGACCTACACCGGCCTATGGCAGGAGTTTTGCTCTGACATCGGCCCTAACTTCCGCGATGCCGATTACGAACAGTTACATGCTGATGTATGCGAGGCCATGGATGACATCAATTCAATCATGACGCCAAAGCAAGCGCAGCAGGCGATTGCCGTATGCCGCCGTCACCTGCTGGGGAAGTGGGCATGAGGAGGCTTTTGATTCTGTTGGCCATGCTTGCCGCACCAGCGCAGGCACGCACGGTCACTGCAACGGTCTATGACCCCTGGTATTCAGGCCGCCCCGACTACTGCACCGGCCGCGCTTACCAGCACTGGGGTATCAGCGCCGCTCATCCTTTCTTGCCATGCGGAACCCTGGTCCGTGTCACCCATCGCGGTCGGTCGCTGGTAGTGCCAATCCGGGACCGCTGCGATTGCAACAGCATCGACCTGTCAGCAGGTGCTGCCTATCGGCTTGGTGTACCACTTGATGGTATTGCTCGCGTGGGGATTGAATACTGATGGCTGACCTTTCCCCCGACTTTCGCGCATTGTGCGCGGAGCTGCTTGACGAACTGCAATATCAAACTTCCTATGAGACTAATGCTGAATTACAAGACCGCGCCCGCGCCGCCTTAGCCACCCCACCGCCGGAGCCTTTGCGTCCCATCCCCTTAAGCGAGAGGTTGCCTGGGCCGGAGGATTGCCTTTTTAACCCTGGCGCAACTATCGGCTCTTGTTGGATCTTTAATCCCATCGAAGGAGCAGGCGGAATTGCTTGGTGGTCGTTTGAGCCATTGGAATGGAACGAGAGTGGAACGCACTGGCTCCCTGCTAACGCTATCCCCCATGCCTGACATCTTCACCGCCGGCGGCCTGCGCATCGAGCGCCGCCATGACCGGTGGAACGGAACCAGCTACATGGCCTGGCGCCCCCACGTTTCGATGCTGTTCACCGACACCAAGGAGCTGCTGGCGTTCATCGGGTGGCCTCGGAAGACGCCTACGGGGGAGGCCTTGCGCGAGTGGCTCAAGGTCAAACCTGCTCAGCCAGCGCCCGAGGCACCCGCAGCAGACGCCAGCGGCTTCGGCCCTGATCCTGACGACCCTAACTACCAGACCCGCACCGTTATCTGACATGGATTTGGTCAACCAGCCGCCGCACTACCGCCAGGGCGAGATCGAGTGCATCGACGCAATCGAGGCCGC
>Ga0310334_100239_pt1 | contig 16341 bp, 16 predicted proteins | sample LakMicMIDCLREDC7_FD_195548 | JGI IMG/M metagenome (GOLD analysis project Ga0310334, IMG submission 195548) | Enriched freshwater cyanobacterial communities from Lake Michigan, Michigan, United States - MI23.DCL.RED.C7 (v2) (version 2) | ecosystem: Environmental > Aquatic > Freshwater > Lake...
CTCCCCCTCTGCAGAGCCTGCAGCGCTGGCAACGCCGTGGGCTCTCCGCTGGCCCAGCGCACGCGGGTGGCGCCGGTGGCGGATGCGCTGAGGGGCAGCGGCGGCAGGCAGGCGCCGGTGTGGGCCTCACTGAGCTGCAGGGTCTGCAGCCGGCTGCCGGCCGGCAGGGCCGCCAGCCCGTTCAAGGCGGCGCCGCTTTCGCTGAGGGCGGTGATCTGAACCGGCAGGCTGATCGGCTCACCAGCGGGGCCGCTGGCCTGCAGTGTTGCCGGCAGGGCGATGCCCAGCCAGGGGGTGGGATCGTTGCGGGGCGGATCCCAGCAGGCCCGTAGCGCCACCAGCAGCCCCAGCAGGGTCAGGCTGCCCCAGAGCAACCCCATCCAGATCGCTGGCGTTCCCGCTCCTCTGATCAGCGTCCGGACGATCAGAAGCAGATTCACTCCGTTCAGCAGCAGCAGCACCAGCAGGGGGGCGGCCAGCACCGGGGCGATGCCGCCCCTGCTCCGCGGGCGGTGCTTGGGGGTGATCCGAAACGGCTGCACCCGGCCCCACAGGCTGGCCAGCACCGTGGACGTCAGGGGCACCGTCAGTGCCCAGCTGGGTAGATCGGCCAGCAGGGCATGGCGGCTGCCGCGGTTGAGCCAGCCCATGCTCAGCAGCAGAGCCAGCCACAGGGGCAGCAGCTGTTCGACGATGCCGGCGGAGGTGAACTGGATCGGCGTCACCCCGAGGAGTCCGATGCCGAGGGGCATCATCAGCAGCAGCAGGCGGGGGATCGTGCTGAACCAGTGCAGCGCCCCTTCGCAGTAAGCCAGCCGTTGGCTTCCGCTCAGCCCCCGCAGCCGCAGGGCGCCCTGGCGCAGTCGCAGGGCCTGCAGGGTGCCGCCGGCCCAGCGCTGCCGCTGGCGCACGAAATCGAGCATCGTTTCGGCCGCGAGGCCGGCGCTGAGCTTCTCGCCCAGGTACCGCAGCTTCCAGCCGCCCGCCGCCAGGGCCATACCGGTCACCATGTCCTCGGAGATGGCCTCCTCCACAAAGCCGCCGATCTGCTCGAGCGCCGCTCGGCGCGCCACGAAGCTGGTGCCGGCGCACACCACGGCGTGCCAGGCGCTGTGCACCGGTTCGATCCAGCGATAGAAGCTCTCTTCATCCGGCAGCAGCCAGGCCTCCATGCCCAGGTTGCGCATCACCGGATCGGCGTTGAGGAAGTGCTGCGGCGTTTGCACCAGAGCAACCTGCGGGTCGAGCAGCTGGCCGATGGTGCGCTCGAGGAAGTGCTGCTGCGGCACAAAATCGGCATCGAACACGGCCACCAGTTCGCCATCGCCCAGGGCAAGGCCGGTGTTGAGGTTGCCGGCTTTGGCATGGCGGCGCTCCGGCCGGTGGTGATAACGGCAGCCATGGCGGGCGGCCAGGGCGGCCACCTCCGGGCGACCGGCATCGTCGAGCAGCCAGAGTGTGCGCCGGGGGTAGTGGAGGCTGGCGCAGCCCAGCAGGCAGCGCTCCAGCACCGGCAGCGGCTCACCGCAGGTGGGGATCAGCACATCCACCGAGGGGCGCCAGTCGCTGGCCCGCCAGCGGGCCTCGGCGGCATCGGCCTCGGGCCGCCCATCGCTGAAGCGTCGCCAGGCGAGCAGCAGCGGCAGCAGCCCGCTCAGCAGCAGCCAGCCTTCCGCCAGCAGCAGCAGCAGGCTCAGGGCGGCAGCCGGGGGGGTGCTCAGGTTCAGGCTGCTGGCCGCACGCCAGTGCAGATAGCGCAGGCTGAGCAGTGCCAGCAGCAGCAGCAGGCTGCGCCGCATCCAGATGGGGCAGCTCGCTTCCGGCCGGCGACGCAGCCACAGGGGCCAGAGCAGCGCCAGCCAGGGGAGCACCAGCTCCGGGTTCATGGCAGCTGGGCCGAGGCTTGTTCCAGTAAAGCCAGCGCTTCGGCCGGTGTGGGGGCGCGCATCAGGGCGTGGCGGAGCTGGGGGGCGCCGACGAAGCCGGTGCAGGTCCAGCTGAGGTGCTTGCGCGCAATCAGCAGGCCGTGGTCGCCCCTGGCGGCCACCAGGGCCTGCAGCTGCTCGCTCGCCAGCCGGATCCGCTCGAGAGCACCGGGGGTTGGAGGGATCGGCCGACCGCTGAGGGCGGCATCGATCTGGCCCACCAGCCAGGGGGCGCCCATGGTGCCCCGCCCCACCATCACCCCATCGGCGCCGGTGGCCGCCAGGCAGCGCCGGGCATCCTCGGGGCTGTTCACATCGCCGTTGGCGATCAGCGGGATCGTGAGCTCCCGCTTCACCGCGGCGATGGTGGCCCAGTCGGCCTGGCCCTTGAACCCCTGCTCCCGGGTGCGGCCGTGCAGGGTGAGCAGCTGGGCGCCGGCCTCCTGCAGCTGCCGGCACCAAGCCGCGGCGCTGGCTGCCGTCTCCGCTGCGTCGGTGGCGCCGCACCAGCCCAGGCGGGTCTTCACCGTCACCGGGATGGTCACGGCCGCGGCCACGGCCTCCACGATGCGGGCCGCCAGCGCGGGGTCGCGGATCAGGCCGCTGCCACCGCCCTTGCGGGCGATCTTCTTCACCGGGCAGCCCATGTTGATGTCGATCAGGAAGGCGCCGGCGGCCTCGGCCCGGCGGGCTGCTTCGGCCATGGCGGCCGGGCGGTAATCAAACAGCTGCACGCCAATCGGGCCGGCCTCCGTGGCCAGCTCCTCCACCTTGATCAGCCCATGGCCGAGTTCCAGGCTGGTGGCGTTCACCATCTCGGTGAACAGCAGCGCGTCGGGGGCCCAACGCCGTACCAGACCGCGGAAGATGCGGTCGCTCACCCCGGCCAGCGGCGATTGCAGCACGCGGCAGCGCAGGGCGCGGGTGGTGCCGTTGCCCCTCAGCTGCAGGGGGGCATCCAGCGGTGGCATCGGGGTGGGTGCCGAAGCCGGTGGTGGAGCGGTGGTGCTCATGGAGAGCCATTCTCAGCCGAGGGCTGCTGCCCGCCGTTGCTCGCGCTCGCGCAGCAGCCGGTAGGCGGCCAGCCGTTGATGCCAAAGCTCCACGTCGCCACCGCGGTCCGGATGCCAGTGGCTCACCTGGCGCCGCCAGTGCTCGTGGATCTCGTGCCAGCTGCTGCCTGGCGGCAGCCCCAGCTCGATGCAGGCCTGCAGGTGGGGCTCGACTGGGCGGACCCGCCGCCGGGGCCGTGGCGGCGGCGGGGCAGGAACGTGCCTGTGTTGCGGCCGCGGGGCTGCGACAGCCGCGATGGTGGGCAGCAGGACTAGCAGCAGGGTTTGCAGCAGAAACAGTGCACCGGCCGCGGCCAGCAGGGCCGGGCACCAGAGCATGCGCAAGGCATCGGCCGCCAGCTCGGGCTCGCCCTCCAGCAGCAGCCGGTGCGCCCCCTGTTCGATCATCTGGCGCAGAGCCTCGGCCGCCAGCAGGCACAGGCCGGCCTTGGCCAGTGCCCTGAGGCAGCGCTGCGGGACGGGCCGCTGGGATCGGCGCGCCGGCGGTGGGGGCAGGGGGGATCGGAGCACGGTCCAGGCTAGGTGGACTGCCGCAAACGCCATGCTGGGGCAGACTCCAGGCCCCGACCTCCCTGTGGAAGCCGCCGCCACCCCCGCTGCCCACCCCCTGAGCCGTGCGCTGCTGGAGGCGGTGCTGGCCGACCGCACCAGCGATCGCTTCGTGTGTGAGCTGATCTGGCCGCGCCTGGGTTATGCGCCCGATGGCTCCGGCACTTGGAGCGCGGGCCCGGCCACGGAAGCCAGCTGGCGGGAGTCGTTCCCGATCGAACCGCAGTTCATCGCTGCGCGGCCACCTGCCGTGGCGCTGACGCGCTCGATCGCCAAGGAGCACAAGCAGCTGCTGAAGGAGCAGCTGGGGTTTGCCGGCTACCGCATCGGCGAGCTCTATCCGCGCCGTACCCGCCGCGCCAGCGCCGTGAACTGGTTGCTGGCCCACCTGGCCGAGCGGGGTGAGGCCCTGCTCGCCACCGGCCCGTTGCCGCCACTTCTGGAGCCGCCGGTGGATCCGGTGGTTGGCCACCCCGGCGATCTGCCGGTGCAGTGAGGCCTCGCAGTGGCTGGGCGCCGCCCAGGCTCAGGCCTGAATCGTGACCGGCGTGCCGAGGGGCGTGTGCTCGAACAGCCAGCGCGCATGGGGGCTGGGCACCCGCACGCAGCCGTGGCTGCGGGGCACGCCGAAGCTCTGGCCGGCCGCCTCCTGCCAGGGGGCACCGTGCAGGCAGATCATGCCGTCGGCGCTGATGCACAGCACCCAGGGCACATTCGGGACCACCTGGCCGCGGTTGCGCATGGTGATGCTGCGGTGCTTGCTGCGCACCCGACTGATGCCTGTGGGCGTTTGGCTGCTGGCCTTGCCGGTGCTCACCAGTGCGGTGCGCACCAGCTGCTGCTGAGGGTTGTAGGCGTAAAGCCTCTGGTCGGAGAGGTCGACCACGATCGCCGCAATCAGTTCGACCATGGCGGGCGGCCGCGCGGAGCGGCGCAGGGGCTACCAGCCTGATGAACTCGGGCGAGTCCAGCGGCGGGACGCGCCGGGACTCCTTGGATTCGTGTGGGGACCGGCCTGTAGGGTCAAGGCACGACAGTTGTTGTGATACCTCGCTTGGCTCTGCCGGTCGTCGCCATCATTGGCCGCCCCAATGTGGGCAAATCCACCCTGGTTAATCGTCTCTGCAAGAGCCGCGAGGCGATCGTGCACGACGAGCCCGGTGTGACCCGCGATCGCACCTATCAGGAGGGCTACTGGCGCGATCGCCACTTCAAGGTGGTCGATACCGGCGGCCTGGTGTTCGACGACGACAGCGAATTCCTGCCGGAGATCCGCGAGCAGGCCAACCTCGCCCTGGCGGAGGCCTCCGTGGCCGTGGTGATCGCCGACGGCCAGCAGGGCATGACGGCCGCCGATGAATCGATCGCCGAATGGCTGCGCGGTCAGAAGGTGCCGGTGCTGCTGGCGGTGAACAAGTGCGAGTCGCCCGAGGCCGGCCTCTCGATGGCGGCGGAATTCTGGAGCCTCGGCCTGGGCGAACCCCACCCGATCTCCGCCATCCACGGCGCCGGCACCGGTGATCTGCTCGATCGCCTCGTGGATCACCTGCCCCCCACCGAGGAGCTGCAGGGGGAGGAGCCGATCCAGCTGGCGATCATCGGCCGGCCCAACGTGGGCAAATCCAGCCTGCTCAATGCCGTGTGCGGCGAGAAGCGGGCGATCGTGAGCCCGATCCGCGGCACCACCCGCGACACGATCGACACCACCATCGAACGCGAGGGCCAGACCTGGAAATTGCTCGACACCGCCGGCATCCGCCGCCGCCGCTCCGTGAGCTACGGCCCGGAGTATTTCGGCATCAACCGCAGCTTCAAGGCGATTGAGCGCTCCGATGTGTGCGTGCTGGTGATCGATGCCCTCGATGGCGTCACCGAGCAGGATCAGCGCCTGGCGGGTCGCATTGAAGAAGACGGCCGCGCCTGCGTGATCGTGGTGAACAAATGGGATGCGATCGAGAAGGATTCGCACACCATGCCGGCGATGGAGAAGGAGCTGCGCGCCAAGCTTTACTTCCTCGACTGGGCACCGATGCTGTTCACCTCCGCCCTCACCGGCCAGCGTGTGGAGAGCATCTTCGCCATCGCCGCCGTGGCCGTGGAGCAGCACCGCCGCCGGGTGAGCACCTCGGTGGTGAACGAGGTGCTGCAGGAGGCCGTGAGCTGGCGTTCGCCGCCCACCAGCCGCGGCGGCCGCCAGGGCCGCATCTACTACGGCACCCAGGTCGCAACCCGGCCGCCCAGCTTCACGCTGTTCGTGAATGATCCCAAGCTGTTCGGCGACACCTACCGCCGCTATGTGGAGCGCCAGATCCGCGAGGGCCTCGGCTTCGAGGGTTCGCCGCTCAAGCTGTTCTGGCGCGGCAAGCAGCAGCGCGATGCTGAGAAGGATCTGGCCCGCCAGCAGGCCCGCGGCCGCTGAACAGGCCTGATGGACTGGTTGCGGCAGATCCCCATCGGCCAGTACGTCGATGGCACAGACAGCTGGCTGCGGCGCATCGATCCGCGCCTGAAGCTGGCCTGGACCCTGGCCTTCCTGCTGACCCCGATCCTGGCTGGCCCCGCCTGGCGCCTGGCCCTTGTGGGCCTGCTGTTGCTGGTCACCGCCGCCAGCGGCCTGCCCTGGCGGATCTGGCGCCGCACCCTGCCGCTGCTGATCCTGCTGGCGCTGCTGGTGGGGTTGTTGGCCACCCTGCTACCGGCAGGGTCGGTGGCGTCCGGGCAGCTCAACCGCCCGCCTCAGGAGCTTCGCCTGGCTCCCCAGCAGCGTGGCCTGCGCTGGGAGCTGCTGCGCTGGGGCCCCGTGCAGCTGGGGCCCGTGCCGCTCGGGCCGCTGGTGGTGACCCGCCGCTCCGCTGAGCTGGGCCTCAACAGCGCCACCCTGTTGTTCACCGTGATTCACAGCGCCAATCTGCTGCTGCTCACCACGCCGCCCGAGGAGCTGGTGTGGGGGCTGAGCTGGTGCCTGGCGCCGCTGGCGCCGCTGGGGGTGCCGGTGGACCGTCTCGGCTTCACCCTGCTGCTGGCCTTGCGCTTTCTGCCGCTGGTGCAGGAGGAGTTCCAGAACCTGCTGCGCTCGCTGGCCACCCGGTCGGTGAACCTGCGGCGGCTGGGTCTGAATGCGTCCCTGGGCCTGGTGCTCGGCCTCGGTGAGCGTCTCCTGGCCAACGTGCTTCTGCGGTCTGAGCAGGGAGCTGAAGCCCTTCTGGCGCGCGGTGGCCGCTGGATTGCGCCACATCTGCTGCTGCGGACCGGATTGTTGCAACGGCGACTGCAGTGGATCGCCGGATTGGCGCTGGTGGTGTTGCTTGGACTGCGCTGGAAGTACGGTGCGTTGTGATCGGTTGCCGCAACACCTGAGCGCGTGAGCACGGAGCGTTATCTCAACCACCCCACGTTTGGTCTCCTCTATCGCGTGGCTGAGGCCAGTGAGGGTCGTGATCTCTACGCCACGCTCTATGCCCAGCGCATGTTCTTTCTGGTGACCCTCCAGGAGCGAGGTGCCCAGTTCGAGGTGCTTCCGTTGATGGATGCTCGCCACATCGCCGAGCAGAACCTGGCCCGGGCGCGGCGCGAGGGGCCGGAGGTTCATGGCCGCTGGCGTCAGCTGTTTGACAAAACCTTCATCTAGGCGGCGCTGCGCCCCGAACCGTGAGCCCTGATCCGCTCCACCCTCAATCTGCGGAGGCTTGCCTGGCGGCAATTCAGGCCGAGCTCCCTCCGGGCTGCCGGCTTCTGGCGGTGAGCAAGGGCCAGCCCGCTGCTGCCATCCGTGCCCTGGCGGCCGCCGGTCAGCGCAGCTTCGCCGAGAGCCGCCTGCAGGAGGCCGCAGCCAAGCAGCAGGAGCTGGCGGATCTGGCGGATCTGCCCGATCTCGACTGGCATTTCATTGGCCGGTTGCAGGCCAACAAGGTGCGGCCCGTGCTGCGCACCTTCGCCACGATTCACTCCGTCGATTCGCTCGCGTTGGCGGAACGGCTGGCGCGCATCGCCGCCGAGGAGCAGTGCGCGCCGCAGGTCTTGCTGCAGGTGAAGCTGCGGCCGGATCCCAGCAAGGGGGGATTCGAGCCGCAGGAGCTTCTCCGGGACTGGCCTCAGCTGCAGCAGCTGGCGCCGCTGCGGATCAGCGGGCTGATGACCATCGCCCCACTGGCGCTGGACCTCCAGGAGCGCCGGAGACTGTTCCAGGACTGTGCCGCCCTGGCCGGGGAGCTGGGCCTGGCAGAGCTTTCGATGGGCATGAGCGGCGACTGGCGCGAGGCCGCGGCCTCGGGAAGCACCTGGGTGCGCATCGGATCGGCCCTGTTCGGCGAGCGTCAGCAGCCGGCACAGTTGTGAACGGCAGCCTTGCCACCGCTGACGTGGGACGCTATCTAGGACCAGTGCCGAGTCCGAGGTTTTCAGGTGTCGCTGCTCTCCCGTCTTCGTGCTGTCGTGTCCGGCGATGACTATCTCGACGGTTACGACGATGACGACCTGGAGTACGACCAGGGTGAAGTGCCCGAAACCAACGGCAGCACCCGCCCTGGCGCCCTGGCTGTGAGCAGCGACTTTTCGGTGGGTGATCCATTCACTGGCAGCAATGTGATCGGCATGCCGGGCATCTCCTCCGCCGCGGCGGAGGTCACCCTGATGGAACCCCGCAGCTTCGACGAGATGCCCCGGGCGATCCAGGCGCTGCGCGAGCGCAAGACCGTGATCCTGAACCTCACGATGATGGAGCCGGATCAGGCGCAACGCGCCGTTGATTTCGTGGCCGGTGGCACCTTTGCCATCGATGGCCACCAGGAGCGGGTCGGCGAGAGCATCTTCCTGTTTGCCCCCAGCTGTGTGACGGTGACCACCGCCAGCAGCGACGAGGCCTCCTCCCCCACGATCGTGTCGCGCGAGACCTCCCAGGAGCAGGACGCAGCCCCCAGCCCCGCCTGGGGCCGGCCGGACTTCGGCGCCAGCGTCGGCTGAGCCAGCGGTGGCCCTCCCCTCTTGAGCAGCTTCTCCCCTGGCACCTTCGGGGTGATCGGCCTGGGCCGCATGGCCCAGGCCTTGCTGTTTCCACTGATGGCCAGCGGTCTGCTGCCGCGTGAACGGGTGCAGGCGGTGGTGGCCAGCGATGCCTCCGCCCAGCGGCTGGCAGCCGCTAATCCCGGCCTGGCCGTGGGCACCGATGCCGCCGCTGCCTGGCGCGCCGATGCGCTGCTGCTGGCTGTGAAGCCCCAGCAGCTGGCCGCACTGGCGGCCACTGCGCCGGCAACGGAGGCCGGCACTGAGGCCGCCGCTGAGGGCTCCATTCAGCCACCACTGCTGATCTCGGTGCTGGCGGGGGTCACCCTGGGGCGGCTGCAGGCGCTCTTCCCTGGCCGTCGCATCGTGCGGGCAGTGCCGAACACCCCCTGCCTGGTGGGAGCGGGCCTGTGCGGCCTGGCCTGGGGTGAGGGCGTCAGCGAAGCCCAGCGGCGATGGGTGCAGCAGCTGTTCGCCCAGGTGGCTGAGGTGGTGGAGCTCCCAGAGCCGCAGCTCGATGCCTTTCTGGCGCTCACCTCCTCCGGGCCGGCGTTCGTGGCGCTGGTGTCGGAGGCGATGGCCGATGGTGCGGTGGCGGCCGGCCTGCCGCGGGCCCTGGCCCAGCACCTGGCCCACCGCACCCTGGCGGGCACTGCCGCTCTGCTGCACGAGCAGGATCTGCATCCTGGCCAGCTCAAGGACATGGTGAGCAGTCCCGGCGGAACCACCATCGCGGGTTTGCGGCGCCTTGAGGCTGGTGGGGTGCGCTCGGCTCTGCTGGAGGCGGTGCTGGCGGCCGCGGAGCGCAGTCGCGAGCTGGGTTGATCAGGTCTGTGGGGGGTCGGCCTGCGGTTTCTTCTGCCCAAGCCGTGGCTCGGTGCCTGCCAGCAACCGCTGCAGATTGCTGCGGTGGCGCCAGATCACGAGGCCGCTGGTGAGCAGCGCCAGGGCCAGATAGGGCCAGCGCAGGCCCATGGCCTGATCCTGGAACCAGCCGAGCATCAGCAGCGGCAGGGCCAGAGCGGCCATCACGCTGGATAGCGAAACGATGCGGCTGATGCTCAGCACGGCGAGGAACACACCGAAGCAGGCCAGGCCCACCGGCCAGGTGAGCCCCAGCAGCATCCCCAGCGCCGTGGCCACCGCCTTGCCGCCGCGCCAGCCCAGCCACACGGGCCAGATGTGGCCGGCCAGGGCGGCCAGGCCGGCGGCCACCACCCAGCTGTCGCTGATCCAGTCGGCCTCGGATCCCTGCAGCGGCACGCCCAGCGGCTGCAGCAGCGCCTTGGCCAGCAGCACCGCCAGGGTGCCCTTGAGGACATCCACCAGGAACACCGCCAGAGCCGGCCCCTTGCCGAACTGCCGCAGCACGTTGGTGGCACCGGTGGAGCCGGAGCCGAGGCTGCGGATGTCGACACCACGGAGCCAGCGGCCTGCCAGGTAACCGGCGGGAATCGAGCCGAGCAGGTAACCCGCCAGCAGGGTCAACGGGATGGTGAGGGTCAAAGCAGGTCGTCCTCCTGGTTGAGTTCAGCGGGACTGCCAGCGAAGGCCAGCCAGAGCGGGAACTGCAGGATCGGAATGTCCACCACCACCTCCGCGGCATCAACCACGATGAAGGGCAGCTCGCCGCGCTCCTCGAGCCGGTCGGCCCGTTCGATCAGTGCGTCGGGTCGCTCGAACAGCACGATGCCGCTGCTGGGGCCGAAGTCCTCGCGGGCCAGGCCCAGGCAGTCCTGAAGGCCGCGGCGCCATTCCCCCAGCCGTTCCGGTTGGCCGGCCAGCACCAGGGCCTGGAAGCGCTCGCCGTAGAGATCCCCGAGGATGGCGATCGCGGCGGCGGCGATCAGGGCATTGCGGTTGCGGGAACCGCTGCTGGGCTGGGCCCCGCGGCCTCCCTGGTTGAGGAACCAGTCGTCGAGGAGGGCAGCGCCGCCGGGTTCAAGCGTGCGGCGCAGTTTCCAGGGGTCTGCGTAGAAGTCCGGCTGGCCCTGGAAGCTGGCCAGGCGATCGCGGATCAGCTCGGCATCGCCGCTGAACTGGCCGGCGGCGGCCGGGGCTGGGGTCAGGTTGCCGGCCGCGGCGCTCGCTGCCGCTGCGGCCTGATCCAGCGCGGAGGGCTGCACCACCAGCGGCTGGGCCACGAGCTCCATCTGCTCGGCACTGATCGCCAGCTCCTGCAGGGCGCCCACGAGGTAGTCCTGGAAGCCCTTCAGCCGTCGGGCCATCGCATCCGACTGGCCGGCGAAGCTGCTGCCGATCTCCTGCTGCAGCTGGGTCTGGCGTGCTTCAAGCTCGCGGATCTCCGCCTCCAGCGCATCCCGGCGTGCCAGCAGCTCGCGCAGGGCCAGATCGGTCCAGGCGGCGGGTGCTGTCCCGGAGCTGTCGGGCTGGGTGGGCAGCCCGGTATCGCCGGAGTCCTGGGGCTGCTGGGCTGGGTCGCTGGCTGGAATCGCGTCGTCGCTCATGGCTGGGCGCTCACGTGAAGATTGAGCTGCTCGCGCAAGGTGGTGGCATCAAACAGCACGGGCAGCAGGTGAATGCTGCGCTGTTCACGGAAATAGAACAGCACAGGCAGGGGGTGCCAGAACAGCTTCCAGCCCAGCCAATCGCTGTAGGGGAAGCTGCGCAGCAGGCTGGCGCCCCGCCAGACCAGCAGCGCCTCGGCGGAGAACTGCAGGCGCAGCAGCTGGCTCTGCAGCAGCAGGAACAGGCCGAAGAGGCCCACCACCAGGGCGGCCCAGAGGTTCAGCGCCAGGCTGGCCACACCCAGCAGCACCACGCCAAGAGGAACCCAGGGTCTGGGGGCCAGGATCACGCCCTGGGCCGGGTCCGGCAGCGGTGAGCCGGCGGTGCCTGCGCTGGCGGCAGGGCTGCTGGGAGGGTTGGCGAGAGGATCGGTCATGGCAGGGTGGTCAGTCGCCGAAGAGCAGCTGGGTGAGCACCACGTCCATCAACGACACGGTGACCAGAATCATCACCACGGCACCGGTAGTGCTGGTGCCCACCTCCTTGGGGCCGCCGCGGGTGGTGAGTCCCCAGCCGCAGGAGATCACGGCGATCTGCAGACCGAACACAACCGCCTTCAGCAGCATCGAGGGCAGATCGCTCGGTTCCATCCAGGTGCGCACGGAATTCCAGAACACCGCTGGCGGGATGCTGTAAAGCGCCGTGCTGCTCAGTTGGCCTGACCAGACCGCCACGGCAAAGAACAGCAGGCACTGCACCGGCGTCATGATCACCATCGCCACCAGCCGTGGCACCACCAGGTATTGCACCGGGTCGGTGCGCAGCATGGTGATCGCATCGATCTGTTCGGTCACCTTCATCGTGCCGAGCTGGGCTGCGTAGGCGGTGGCCACCTTGCCCGTCATCAGTGTGGCGGTGAGGATCGGCGCGATCTCACGGGCAAGGCCCAGCGCCAGGATGCCGCCCACGGTGGCACCGGCCCCCTGTTTGGTGAGTTCCGCTGCCACCTGGATGTTGAACACCGTGCCAGCGGCCAGGCCGGTGATCAGCACGATCAGGAAGCTGCCGGGGCCGGCCTCCATCAGTTCGGCCATCAGGTCGTTCACGCCGATGCGGCCGCGGGCGATGGCCGCCACCGCCTGGCCGCCGATCAGGGCGCTATGGCCCAGGCGGCGCAGCCAGCGGGGCTTCAGCCAGGACGGCAGCTGGCGCTGCTGCCTGGGGGTCGGGGCGGAACGGGACGCAGACATGGTGTGTGGGGCTGCGGGGACGTTCAGCGGGTGGCCTGCAGGCGCTGCAGGTGCAGCCCTTTATCCGGCCAGCGGCGTATCACCACCAGGGCAAGCACCACGAGAACGGCCGGAATGATGCCCATGCACAGACGGATGGCCAGCAGAGCGCTGTCCGGCTGCAGCATGCCGCGGCTGGCCACGTAACCGCTCAGGCTCATCAGGTTGCCGAAGAAGAACAGGGCAAAGCTGATGCAGATCTTCTGGGTGAAGACCATCCAGGCGCTGTACTGACCGGCCGGTTTCTCCGGGTCGGCATCGATCGCATCGGGAAGCAGCGCCCAGGGAATCAGATACGCCGTGGAGGCTCCGAAGCCCACCAGCAGGATCGCGGCCACCAGGGCGGCCAGGCGCAGGCCGTTCGCCAGTGATCCCAGCGGGGCGATGCTGGCATCCAGCGGAATCAGCACCATCGCCGCCAGGCAGCCAGCGATCCACAGACGCGTGCCCTGGTGCAGGGCATGGATGCGGCCCTGGCGGTGCGCGACGCTGGTCCAGACCTGCAGGCCCACCAGGGTGCTCACCTGAAACGGCAGCAGGATCCAGTTGCTCCATCCCTCCGGCACGTGCATCACCACCGGCAGGTAGATGAGGGCCGCGGTCTGCATGATCTGCAGGGCACACCAGAGAAGCAGGTAGAGCCCCAGCACGCGCAGGAAGCGACCGTTCTGGCGTACGCGCCGCAACAGCCTCCGCGTGGTGCCAGGGTGCGCTTCAGGCCGCTGGCAATGGCGGGCCATCGGCGCGATCCCCCAGCCGCAGAGCAGGGTGGAGGTGGTGATGATCAGTCCCGAGATCACGCCCACCTGCAGGTAGCTGGCTGAGTTCTGGTGATCGCGCAGCAGCAGACCCCCCAGCACGAGGCCCACCAGTCCCGCCAGGATCGAGCCGGTGAAACGTGAGGTGTTCAGGCGGGTGCGCAGCGACACATCGGTGGTCAGTTCCGCCGCCAGGGCGGAGTAGGGAAGGTTGACCCCCGTGTAGAGGCTGTTGGCCACTACGGAGATGGCTACGAAGATGGCGAAGCGCACGGGTGTGCTGCCGGGGGGCAGCCACCACATCAGCGTCATCGCCACACCGAGGGGCACCGCGCAGCCCAGGATCCAGGGGAGCCGGGGCCCCCAGCGGGTTTTGGTCTTGTCGCTCAGCCAGCCGATGGCCGGGTCGTTGATGGCATCCCAGAGGCGCGCCAGCATCAGCACCAGGCCCGCCATCCAGGCCGGCAGGCCCGCGGCCGATGTGTAGAAGATGAACAGGTAGAAGCCGATCAGGGACGCGGCCATGCCGGTGCCGGCGTCGCCGAGTCCATAGGCCACCAGCAGGCGCAGGCGGGGGAGTCCCCGCAGATCGGCGGCGTCGGTGCGCGGGGGAGGGCCCGTCAGGCCGGCGGCTAGACCGGCTGGTGGACTGGGTTCCGGACTGGCGGGTTGCGTGGGCGTTCCGGCGGGCAAGGACGCAGTTCCGAACGCAGGTCATAATGCTGCAGCCGGTGAAAGCCCGCTGGGCGAGAGCCCGCCGCGGTGGCAGCCGGTGTCGTGGGCCACACCACGGTGCGTGGTCCTGCCACGTGCGTCGGTGCAACCTTCGCGAGTGCGGGCTTAGTTTAGTGGTAAAACCTCAGCCTTCCAAGCTGATGATGCGGGTTCGATTCCCGCAGCCCGCTTGATCAATCACAGCCGTAAGTTCACGGCCGAAACATCTATGGATGACGGGCTGTTGATGCAGCTCTGAATCAGTGCATTGATCCAGTTCTGATCATCGCCGGCACTCTCAAAGGCCGTGCCGGGCCAGGTCGTGGCCGCGCATCAGGGGTTCAGCCACCAACAGCACCAGGCTGCGGCTGGTCATCGGCATCCGGTCGCTGCTGTGCGCCGCTGGCTGTGCGGGCAGGTCCTCTCCGGGCGGGCGGGCGGTGTCGATCACCCGCAGCCAGCCGGTGGGGCAGTCGGGCAGCTCGAAGCTGAGATCGTCGGCGTAGGCATTCAGCCCGCACCAGATCAGGGGGGTGTTTTTCTGGTCGTGAAGGCTCCAGGCCAGCGTGTGGGACCAGGCGGCCCAGTCCGGCTTGCCCAGCTCGATGCCGTGCCATTCGCGGTGGATGTGCCCCGGCTGATCGAAGCGCAGCGGTCGCCCCTCGCTGTGGGGAATCTCCGGGTTGAGCAGGGCCGCCAGGTGATGGCGCAGGTGGATCAGGCGCCGCACGAACAGGCTCAGGGCCTGATCGCCCGGGTCGGGTTGCCAGTGCATCCAGCCGAGACGGTTGTTCTGGCACCAGGCGTTGTTGTTGCCCCCCTGGCTGCGGCGCACCTCGTCGCCCATCAACAGCATCGGCACTCCGGGGGCCAGTAGCAGCGAGCTGAGCAAGTTGCGCAGCTGGCGTTCGCGCAGGGCGATCACGGCCGGGTCACTGCAGGGGCCCTCGGCACCGTGGTTCCAGCTGTTGTTGTGGTTGTCGCCGTCGCGGTTGTCCTCACCGTTGGCAAGGTTGTGCTTGCCGTTGTAACTGACCAGATCCGCCAGGGTGAAGCCGTCGTGGGCGGTGAGGAAGGTGATGCTGCGCCCCAGCACCGCCGGATGGCCGCCGTAGAGATCAGGGCTACCGGTGAGGCGCTGGCCAACCGCCCAGCAGCTGCGCTCATCGCCTTTCCAGAAGCGGCGCACGTCGTCGCGGAAGCGGCCGTTCCAGGCGCCGATGCGGCGGGCTGGGAAATCCGCCAGGCGGTAGAGGCCGCCGCAGTCCCATGGCTCGCTTACCAGCTTGAGATCCGCCAGTTCCGGGTCGGCTTCGATGTCCTCGAACAGGGGCGGATGGTCGAGCGGGGCCAGCTCCTCGCCGCGGCTGAGGGCGATGCCGAGATCGAAGCGGAACCCATCCACGCCCAGCTCCAGGGCCCAGCAGCGCATCGATTCGAGGATCAACCGCCGCACGTGCGGACGGTTGGCGGCGATCGAGTTGCCGCAACCGCTCACATCCAGGTAGTCGCCCTTGGCGTTCTGGTGGTAGTAGAGGCGGTCGTCCAGACCGCGCCAGCTCAGGGTCGGGCCTGCCTGGTTGCCCTCGCAGGTGTGGTTGTAGACCACATCCACCAGCACCTCCAGTCCCGCCTGATGGCAGGCGGTCACCAGCTGGCGCACCTGCTGGCGGATCTGCAGGGGATCGTCTCCCTGCTGGTAGGCGTGATGGGGGGCCATCCAGCTCAGAGGGCTGTAGCCCCAGTAGTTGAGGCGGCCGGCCGGGGCGTCGTGGGGGTCGAAGGCCATCACCGGCAGCAGCTCCACCGTGGTGACGCCGAGCTCCCGCAGGTAGGGAATCGCCTCGATCAGGCCCAGGTAGGTGCCGCGGCCTTCCGGGCTCACCGGACTGCCCCGGCCGCGGCTGAAGCCGCCCACATGCAACTCGTAGATGACGGTGCGCTGCCAGCTGTGGCGAGGTCGGGGGGCCGCCGCGAAATCGAAGCGGTCACGCTCGGTGACCACACCCTTCAGGCAGGTGGCGGTGTTCGGTGTGGCGCCGAGGGCATCGATCCGCCGGTAGACATCCCAGCCGGTGATGGCACGGGCGCAGGGATCGAGCAGCAGTTTGGAGGGGTTGAAGCCGTGGCGGCCGGGCTGCAGCGGGCCGAACACCCGATAGGCGTAGCAACACCCGATGCCGATCCCTTCGACCTCCACATGCCAGTGCTCACCGGAGCGGTGGTGTTGGCTGTCGAGATCCACCACCTGCATCGGTTCAGGCGCGCTGCCGCTGGCGAACAGCAGCAGCTCCACCCGGGTGGCCAGCGGTGCCGCCAGGGAGAAATTCACCCCACGCGGCGTGGCCGTTGCCCCCAGGGGCCAGGGTTGTCCCAGGCGAATCGATCCCAAGGGAGCCAGCGGGCGACTGCCACAAGCTAGGTGTGGCTGCCGGCCTGTGCCCTCGGTTGCGGGACCGAGATCATCAGCGGAGCTCGGAGCGATGCGCGCAGTCGGATGATCGAAGGGCAGGAGCAAGGGCCATGGGCGAACCGGAGCAAGCAGGGTCGGCAGCCACACCTAGCT
>Ga0310334_100243_pt1 | contig 16131 bp, 17 predicted proteins | sample LakMicMIDCLREDC7_FD_195548 | JGI IMG/M metagenome (GOLD analysis project Ga0310334, IMG submission 195548) | Enriched freshwater cyanobacterial communities from Lake Michigan, Michigan, United States - MI23.DCL.RED.C7 (v2) (version 2) | ecosystem: Environmental > Aquatic > Freshwater > Lake...
TTCATCGCCGTGGTGAGCACCGCCGGGCTGCCGCGGAACTTCTCAAAGGCGAAGCGCGGCACCTTCGTGACCACGTAATCAATGGTGGGCTCGAAGCAGGCCGGTGTCTTGCCGGTGATGTCGTTGAGGATTTCGTCGAGCGTGTAGCCCACCGCCAGGCGGGCGGCGATCTTGGCGATCGGGAAGCCCGTGGCCTTCGACGCCAGGGCCGAGCTGCGCGACACGCGCGGATTCATCTCAATCACGATCACATCGCCGTTGGCGGGGTTAATCGCGAACTGAATGTTGCTGCCGCCGGTGTCCACACCGATCTCGCGGATGATCGCGATCGCCTGATCGCGCAGCCGCTGGTATTCGCGGTCGGTGAGGGTCTGGGCAGGGGCCACGGTGATCGAGTCACCGGTGTGCACGCCCATCGGATCAAGGTTCTCGATCGAGCAGACGATCACCACGTTGTCGGCGGTGTCGCGCATCACCTCCAGCTCGAATTCCTTCCAACCGAGCAGCGACTGCTCGATCAGGATCTGCCGAGCCGGGCTGGCATCGAGGCCGCTCAGGCAGATGGCGCGGAACTCCTCGGGGTTGTAGGCGATGCCGCCGCCCGATCCCCCCAGGGTGAAGGCGGGCCGGATGATGCGCGGGTAGCTGCCGATCGCCTCGCCGACAGCCTCCGCCTCCTCGAGGGTTGTGGCGATGCCGGAGGGGCAGACGGCGACGCCGATGCGCTCCATCGCCTGCTTGAACAGGTCGCGGTCTTCCGCCTTCTCGATCGCCTGCAGGTTGGCGCCGATCAGCTCGACGCCGAACTCCGCCAGGGTGCCGTTGCGGGCCAGGGCCACCGCCAGGTTGAGCGCGGTCTGGCCGCCCATGGTGGGCAGCAGCGCATCGGGGCGCTCGATTTCGATCACCCGCCGCACCACCTCGGGCGTGAGCGGCTCGATGTAGGTGCGATCCGCCATGTCCGGATCGGTCATGATCGAGGCGGGATTGCTGTTCACCAGCACCACCTCGAAACCCTCGGCCCGCAGCGCCTTGCAGGCCTGGGTGCCGGAGTAGTCGAATTCACAGGCCTGGCCGATCACAATCGGCCCGGACCCCAGCAGCAGGATGCGATGCAGATCCGTGCGACGGGGCATGGGCGAGGGCAGGCAGCCAAACCTGCCTAGCCTCTCACGCTGCCTCAAAGGGCGCTGTCCAGCCCACGCCTGAAGCGGAGGCCTGCCGTCGCTAGTGTTGGCAAGGACACACCGGTGATGCCCGCATGAGCGAACTCCAGCGCCTGAAGGGGCTGCTGCCGCCCGAGATGCAGAGCTGGGTGTTTGTGGAAGCGGCGGCCTCGGCCGATCCACCGTTGATCACGATCGAGGAGATCGGCCGGGATGAGGTGGAGATCCAGCTGGATCTTCAGAAGTGGGACCAGCTCGCCCTCGACCACCGCAACCTGCTCTTCTGGCATGAGGTGGGCCGCATTCAGAACGACGCGGTGCCCCGCGACGGCTGGGAGATGGCGGCTCTGGCCATCGGCCTGGGCGGCGCCATCGGTGAACTGTGGGTGCAGGACGGCCTGCTGCTGGTGATGGCCCTCGGCCTCTCGGGCTTCGCCGGCTACCGCCTCTATCTCAAGAACAACTCCGAGAAGCGTCTGCAGGACGCCATCGCCGCCGATGAGCGGGCGATCGACCTGGCCTGCCGCTTCGGCTACAGCCTGCCCAACGCCTACAAGAGCCTGGGCGGCGCCCTCAAGGAGCTGGTGGAGCAGACCCGCAAGAAGAAAAAGCGCGGCTTCTACGAAGACCGCCTGGAGGCGCTGCGCAAGAGTGCCGGCAAGGCGCGGGCTGAGATGGCCCAGCAACAGGGTTCGCGCCAGTCCGTGAGCAGTGAGAACGTGTATGGCTGAGGCCGTCAACCCAGCGGCGACTGCCGCCAAACCAAGCCCCGATCCCAGCCGCCCCCGCCTTGATCCGCACGACAGCAAGGCCCTGGCCCTGCTGGCTGCCGAAGCCTGCGACGACCGCAAGGCCGCCGACATCGTGCTGATCCGGGTGGAGGAGATCTCCTCGATCGCCGACTGGTTCGTGATCGCCAGCGGCTTCTCCGATGTGCAGGTGCGCGCCATCGCCCGCTCGGTGGAGGATCGGATCGAGGAGGAGGGCGGCCGGCTGCCTCTGCGCAAGGAGGGCCAGACCGAGGGCCGCTGGGTCCTGCTCGACTACGGCGAAGTGATCGTGCATGCCCTCACCCCCGAGGAGCGCAGCTACTACGACCTGGAATCCTTCTGGGGCCACGGCGACAAGGAGACCTACCTAGGGTCGGGCCAGAGCACGCCGGCCTGAGGCCGAGCCCCAGCGATGGCAGGCCCCGAATCGCTGCCGGATCCGCCGCCGCGCGAGGCTCTGCTCAGCGAGCTCGAGGCCTGCCCGGTGCCACCGGAGCAACGGCCCCTCGAGCAGTACCGCGAGCTCCAGGACTCCTGGTTCTTTGCCTGGCCCCATGCCAGCTTCAACGGCCTGGCCGTACCCCTGTGGCGCGCCTGGCTGATCGCCATGCCCTTCACCCTGCTGGTGGCCACCGGCAGCGTGCCCCTGCGCCACGACCTGCCGCGGCTGGTGGCAGCCGGCGGCGTGGCGGCCCTGGTGGTGCCGCTGCTGCTGCTGGTGCGGCAGTGGCTGGGCTGGACCAACCTGCAGCGACGCCTGACGGCCACGGCTGTGGAGTACGAAGAATCCGGCTGGTACGACGGCCAGGTGTGGGAGAAGCCGCTGGCCTGGCGCCAGCAGGATCTGCTGGTGGCCCGCCATGAGGTGCGGCCGGTGCTGGATCGACTGCAGCAGGCCCTGGCCCTGATCGCCGCACTCATGCTCGCCGGGGCAAGCCTCTGTCAGGCTCTCTGAGCGATCCCACCCGCGCCCAGCGCCACGCCCCGGACACGCCCCGCGATGACGTTTCCCAGCAGCTTCGCTTCCGGCACCCGCACCGGGATGCCACCGCTGGAGGTGCGCCTCAGCAGAGGCGGCATCCCCGAATCACGGCATCGGGTCCACGCCGTGGTCTGCGACCAGCGCGGCCGCGTACTGATGCGGGCCGGTGATCCCCAGCAACTGAGCTTCATCCGCTCGGCCCTCAAGCCCTTTCAGGCCCAGGTGTTCGTCAGCAGCGGTGCCTGTGAACAGGGCGGCCATGACGACCGGGCCCTGGCCATCGCCTGCGCCTCCCACGCCGGCGAGGCCGTTCAGGCCCGTGAGGCCTTCAAGATTCTCTGGCGGGCGGATCTGGAGGCCGAGCAGCTGCAGTGCCCCATCCCGCCGGGGCGTCAGAGCCCGCTGGAGCACAACTGCTCCGGCAAGCATGCCGCCTTCCTGGCCACCTGCCGCCGCCTGCACTGGCCGCTCGAGAGCTACCTCCAGCCCGATCATCCCCTGCAGCAGCAGGTGCTCAAGCGGGTGGGCGAGCTTCTCGGGATGCCGGGCGCCGAGCTGGTGACCGCCCGCGACGACTGCGGTGCACCCACCCTGCAGCTGCAGCTGGCCCAGATGGCCCTGCTGTTCGCCCATCTGGGCGCCGGTGAGCAGCCGGAACTGGAGCGCCTCAGCCGGGCCATGCTGGCTCACCCCGATCTGGTGGCCGGCGAGGGCCGCTTCGACACGGCCGTGATGCGCAGCGGCCACGGCCAGGTGCTGAGCAAGGGCGGCGCCGAAGGCATCCAGTGCCTGAGCCGCGTCGGCGAAGGGCTCGGCCTGGCCATCAAGGTGGAAGACGGCGCCAGCCGCGCCAAGCACGCCGTGGCCCTGCAGCTGATGCGCCAGCTGGAGTGGCTGACGCCGCTCACCCTCGAGGAGCTCAGCCAGCGGTTCCTGGAACCCAGCCCCGGTGTGAAGCTGGAGGTGAGCGGCGAGCTCCGCTTCGACAACGGCCGCTAACCGGCCGCATCCAGCTCGAACTGGATGGCGGCGGCCTCGGTGGGTTCCACCGCGAACAACGCCTCAGCGATGGCCGGGCTGATGGTGAAGGTGTTGAGCCCCTCGGCCGCCAGGCGCGCCAGATCATCCGGGCAGCGCAGGCTGGCCACCAGCAGCCGCAAGGGGGAGCCGAGTGCCTGCACGCAGCGCTGCATGCGGATCAACTCGCCATGGCCGTCACGCCCCAGGTCGCTGATGCGGCCCAGATAGGGAGCGATGTAGTCCACGCCCAGTGCCGCCGCCAGCAGCACCTGGGCCGGCTCGTAGCAGGCGGTGAAGGTCACCGGCAGCCCATCGGCCAGCAGGCCCCGGGCAGCCTCGATGCCGGCACGGGTGATGGGCAGCTTGATCCAGGTGTGATCCGGAGCCAGGTCCGCCAGGGCGCGGCCGCAGCTGAGCAGATCACTCCCCCAGGCCTGCAGGTGCAGCTCCCGTACCCCATGGGCCATGGCCTGCTGGCTCAGGGTGCGCAGGCTGGTGAGATCACAGGGCTGGCCCGCTCGCTTCAGGAGCGTGGGGTTGGTGGTGACGCCATGGAACAGGCCCGTGGGCAGCCACTGCCGCCAGTCGGCGGGATCGGCGGAATCGAGATAAAGACGCAGCGCCACGCTCAGGCCTCCTGACGGCGGTTGTGGCGCAGCGAATCAGCGAGGGCCAGCAACAGCAGCACGATGCCGATCAGACCGCTGAGCCACTCCGGCACATGCCAGCCCCAGCGACCGATCACCACCCCGCTCAGCATCAGCAGGCCCAGGGCGCCGATGGCGTAGTGGGCCCCGTGCTCGAGGTAGATCAGCTGATCGAGAGCCTTCTCGCGGCTGAGCATCACCGTGAGCGAGCGGATGAACAGGGCCCCCAGGCCGAGGCCGGTCATGATCAAGCCCAGGTCGCTTGTGATGGCGAAGGCGCCGATGGTGCCATCGAGGCTGAAGGAGGCATCGAGCAACTCGAGATACACCAGGCTGGCCAGACCGCCGCTCACGGCCATCCGCCCCACCGCCTCCTCCTCGCCGCCGAACAGGTCGGCCAGGGAGGTGCTGAGGATCTGCAGCACCAGCCCGATCAGACCGGCGAACAGAACGTCGCTGCGCATGCCCGATGGCAGCACCATCGCCACCAGCATCAGGATCACCAGCGCCAGGGCCACCTCCAGCGATGGCACCCGGCCGGCAGCGCTCAGGCGCCGCTCGATCCGCGCCACCCAGTGCAGGGTCTTGGCCTCATCGAAGAAGTAGCGCAGGAACACCATCAGCAGGAAGGTGCCGCCGAAGGCCAGGATGCGCGGCTCCGCCAGCTCCAGCAGCTCGTGGTAGTGCTGCGGGTGGTGCAGCGCGGCATCGAGGGCTTCAGCCACACCGATATGGCCCGCCAGGCTCACCAGCAGCAGGGGGCCGAGGAAGCGCACACCGAACACCGGGATCACCAGGCCCCAGCTGAGGAAGAACTGCTGCTGCCCCGGCGTCATGGTCTCCAACACCCGGGCGTTGACCACGGCGTTGTCGAAGGAGAGGCTGATCTCGAGGGCCAGCAGCACCAGCGTGATCCAGGCCGCCTGAATGCCGGGGGCGGTGAAGCCGCCATGGCTCACGAACACCGCCGTCACCCCCACCAGGCAGCAGATCAGAGGGAAGCGCACGTAGCGCAGGAGATGCAGCATTTGGGGCGGATCCGCTGGGGCCATCCTGCCTGCGTTGCCTGCCGGGCAGGCCGTGCTGTAGGTTTCGTTGGTCGCCGCGGGGTAGAGCAGTCTGGTAGCTCGTCGGGCTCATAACCCGAAGGTCGGTGGTTCAAATCCGCCCCCCGCCACCAACTCCAGAAGCCCCGGCCTTCCCTGAAGCGCCGGGGCTTTTTGTTGACGTCATTTCTGCTGACGTCGCGTTTGACCATCGTTCGCCGCTCCTTTGCCGTCCAGCTGACGTCCTTCTGAGATGCAGTTGACGTCGTCGCCGTAACGCCATGGATGGCTCCACCTTCGACATGCCGATCACGCCCATCAGCAAAGCCATGCGTCGAGCCATGAGCACAGCCACGGTCGCGGTCACGGTCGCGGCGTTCTGATGGTCGATGCCATCGTTGTGGGATCCGGGGCCACCGGTGGCGTGGCCGCCCTGGCCCTGGCCGAGGCCGGGCTGAACGTGCAGGTGCTGGAGGCCGGCCCGGAGCTGAGCGCCCCCCGTGCCTTCGGCAGCGAACCGCTCAACAGCCTGCGGCGCCTGGCCGCCCTCAGCGCCGGCCAGCAGCGCATTGCCTCAAACCATCCCGGCTACTGGAAGGCCAACCCGCAGCTGTTCGTCGACGAGCGGCGTAACCCCTACAGCACGCCAGCCGATCGACCGTTCCTGTGGACCCGCGGGCGCCAGGTGGGTGGCAAGAGCCTCACCTGGGGCGGCATCACCCTGCGGCTGTCCGACTACGAGTTCCAGGCGGCCGAACGGGATGGCCACGGCTACAGCTGGCCGATCCGCCATCGCGACCTGGCCCCCTTCTACGAGCGGCTGGAGACACTGCTGCAGGTGCGCGGACGCTGCGACGGTCTGCCCCAGCTACCCGACGGCGTCTTCCAGGAGCCCCTGCCGTTCACGCCGGCGGAACGGCACATGCAGAGCAGCATCGCCCGCGAGCTCAATCTGCCGCTGATCCATTCGCGCGGCTTCCCCCTGCGACGGCCCAGCGATGGACCCTGGCCCCGCTCCTGCTCGCAGGGGGGCGCCCTGGCCCTGGCCCTGGCCAGCGGGCGGGTGCAGCTGCGCAGCAACGCCGTGGTGAGCCATGTGGAGGTGGATCAGCGCAGTGGACGCGCCATGGGCGTGGTGGTCGTCGATGCCGAGAGCGGCCTGCAGCGCCGCGAGCAGGCGCAACTGGTGGTGCTCTGCGCCTCCACGATCGAGAGCGTGCGGCTGCTGCTGCATTCCCAGCAGGTGGGCGGACTGGAGGAGGTGAGCGGACGGCTCGGCCTCGGGCTGATGGATCACATCTCCACCAGCCGTTTCTTCGCCCTGCCCGATCAGCCGCCCGCTGGAGCCAGCGAGCTCTCCGGTGCCGGCAGCTGCTTCATCCCCAACACGCTGAACCTCGGCGATGGAGACGGCGATGGCAATGGCGATGGCAGGGTCGACTTCCTGCGCGGCTACGGGCTCTGGTGCGGCATCCAGCGGTTCGATCCGCCGCAGCTGTTGCGGCGCGATCCACGGGCGGCGGTGGGGTTCCTGATCGGCCACGGAGAGGTTCTCGCCAGCGATCACAACCGCGTCAGCCTGGATGCTGAGCGGGTGGACGCCTGGGGCATCCCCATCGCCCACATTGACTGCCGCTGGGGCGACAACGAAGCGCGCATGGTGGCTCACATGCAGGCACGCATGCAGGCGGTGGTGCAGAGCGCCGGCGGTCGGATCGCCCCCCTGCACGACCTGTTCGTCCTGCCGCTGGTGGAGCCGCTGGTGCGCGGCAGCCTGGCCCTGGCGCCGGGGGCGCCGCCACCGGGGTACTACATCCACGAACTGGGCGGTGCTGCCATGGCGGCAGAGGAGCAGGAGGGCGTGCTCAACCGCTGGAATCAGCTCTGGCGCACACCGAACCTGCTGGTGACCGACGGCAGTTGCTGGCCAAGCGCCGGCTGGCAGAGCCCGACACTCACCGAGATGGCCATCACCTGGCGAGCCTGCGCCCATGCGGCCGAGGCGCTGCGCCGGGGAGATCTCTAGCCCGAGGCAGGGATCACAGGTCAGTGCCCGCTCACCGAAGCAGCGATTCGGTGTCAACGACCACACCAGACTCGGCGGGCGGACCGCACACTATGCGGGCGACCTTCAAAGGGTCGGGCAAGGGAGAAAACATCAAGCGGGAGCTCGGCACTCCCGCTTTTTTTTGTTCACTCTCCAGCCCGCATGAACAGGCCGTTGAGGTAGTGCTGGGCCACGCAGCGATCGCCGCAGCCGTTCTGAAACAGAAAACCCGCCAGGGCCGAGGTGATCACCCGGTACTGATCCCAGTCGGGCCGGCTCTGCAGGAAGGCGCGCATGCCATCGAACAGCACCTCAGGCACCTCCGCCTCCAGGCTGATCCGTGCCGCAGCGGCCAGCGGACCATCTGCATGGTCGGCCGAAGTGTCGGCCTCACTGTCGGCCTGGTGCACCCGCTGCTGCAGGCAGCGGCTCAGATGATTCCTGGGATCCAGCTGGGGCGCTTGGTCCGCCGATGTCTCTGCCCTGTCCCGATCCAAGCGCGTCAATCCGTCGTCAGGCCATAGGAAGCCACAGATCTGGCGCTGCCGTCAAAAGCGCTGCGCCTGCCTGAACCCATGACGCAACAGGCTGAGACCGGTGGCTGGCACTGAAGCCACCGGGTCGACCGCGGCCGGCGGGCACCGCAGCTAGCGAGGCCGCGGCACCTGTCAAGCGACGCCACGGGCGGGAACCGCAATCCCCAGAGCCGCCGCGGCGACACGCCCGCAGGACACAACGCTGGGGAAAACCGACAACGCCCCTGGGGAAAAGACAGCCTCCCTGGGGAATCGCGCCAAGGATCAGAAAAACTGATGGGTCTGAGTCTCCCGGGACACGGGCGATAACGAGACGACTGAGGCTCTCAAAGTCACCCCTTGTCTTCAGCTTTGCCGCCTGGTTTGTGAAGCGTGCGTGGCCCGAGCGGATGGTCCGCGTGGGGATACGGCGCATGGCCATGGTCATGCGCGTGGTCATGACCGTGATCGTGACCGTGATCGTGGCTGTGATCGTGGGGGCGATCGTGGTCGTGCGAATGGCTGTGCTGGCCCAGCGGGATCGGGATGCCATCGGGCTGGCAGGCCCCGGTGCACTCGTTCTCACAGAGGGTGCAGCCCTCGATCAGACCCTCCACGTGATGGTGATGGCTGCGCTGCGGCGCACCCACCTCGGTCTCAAAGCCCAGCACCTGGGCGCGGTACTTGCAGAGGGAGCAGTTCATCTGCGTCTCACCCCGCACCACCTCCTCCACCCGCTCGCGGAAGGTATCGATCACCAGCGGGTGATCGCCCAGGTAGCCCGCATCCACGAACTCCACACCGGGGTGATCGGCGGCCACCAGGGCGGTGTGCTGGCGAATCCGGCTCACGAGCACGCCGGAGAACAGGAAATACGGGAACACCACAACGCGGCGAAAGCCCAGGCGCACCACATGGCGCAGGCCCGGCTCCACCAGCGGGAAGGTCACGCCTGAATACACGGTCTCGCCCCAGCCGAAGCCGAAGCCCTCCACCAGCATCCGCGCCACCTTGGCCACGTTGGAATTGGCATCCGGGTCCGAGGAGCCGCGCCCCACCACCACCAGCAAGGTGTCGGCCAGGGGCACTGGCGCATCGCCCGCCGCCGTCGCCGCCTGATCGGAGCGCTCGATGGCCTCACGGATGCGGGCCCCCGCCGCCTGGATCATCTTGAGATCGACGCCCAGCTCACGGCCGTACTCAATGCGCAGGCCGGTCTCGGCGGCGTAGGTGTTGAGAACGGAGGGGATGTCGTTCTTGGCATGGCCGGCGGCGAACAACATGCCCGGCACCGCCAGCACCCGCTTCACCCCCTGCTCCCGCAGGCGATCCAGGCCATCCCGCAGGATCGGGCGTGCGAACTCCAGATAGCCGTATTCCACCGGCACCTGCGGCAGCAGCGGCCGCAGCCCCTCCGCCAGGCGGGCGAACTCCTCCACCGCCAGCCGGTTGCGGCTGCCATGGCCGCAGATCATCACGCCAATCGGTCCGCCCTCCACGGCCTGAAGATCCAGCGGCGAGGCAGCGTCGGCCATGGGGAGGAGCACCTCAACCGACCCTATCCGGGGCAGGCCCGCGGCCCGCTGGCATCCGGCCGTGCAGCCGCGATGCTGTGCCGGAGCCACAACGCCGCACGTGCGTCACCCCGCCCCGCCTGCTCCCCGTTCCAGAGAGGCCTCGTTGGGCGGCGGCCGCAGCCTGGTGGCCCTGCTCCTGGCGCTCGCGGCACCGATCGCTGCTCCCATCGCGGCGCCGCTCCCTCCAGCCGCTGCAGCACCGGCGCCCGCCGGCCGCGATCCCCTGCCCTCCTGGGTGGAGGGCGCCAGCAAGCGGGCGATTCTCCGTTTCCTGCAGCAGAGCGGAGGCGGCAGTGCTGACGGCAGTGCTGGCGGGGTGCCACCGGCCGAGCGCATCGCCGTCTTCGACAACGACGGCACCCTCTGGAGCGAGCAGCCGCTCTACTTCCCACTGTTGTTCTGCATCGACCGGATCCAGAGGCTCGCCGCCGGCCAGCCGCAGTGGCGCCAGCAGGAACCCTTCGCCTCAGCCCTGCGCGGCGACATCCCCTCCCTGCTGCGCCAGGGTCCTGAGGCCCTGGCCACCCTGCTGGTGGCCGGCTCCACGGGCATGAGCAGCGAGGCGTACCAGGAGGAGGTGAAGCGCTGGATCCGCACGGCCCGCCATCCGCAGACAGGCCGGCTCTACAGCGCCATGGTCTTCCAGCCGATGCTGGAGCTGCTGGGATTGCTGCGGGCCCACGGCTTCCGGACGTACATCGTTTCGGGCGGCGATGTGGCCTTCATGCGGGCGTGGAGCGAGAGCGTCTACGGCATCCCGCCGGAGCAGGTGATCGGCACCCGGATCGCTCTGGAGTACCGGGAAACGCCTGGCGGCCCCCAGCTGGAGCGGCTGCCAAGGATCGAGGCCCTGGTGGATGGCCCCGGCAAGCCGGTGGCGATCGAGCAGATCATCGGCCGACGGCCACTTGCGGCATTCGGCAACTCCGACGGCGACCGGCAGATGCTCAGCTGGACCATGGCCGGCAATGGGCCACGTTTCGCCCTGATCGTGCATCACACCGATGCCCGCCGCGAATGGGCCTACGACCGGCGCTCCGAGATCGGCCGCCTGAACCAGGCCCTCGAGGAGGCCCGCCGCGACGGCTGGACCGTGGTGGACATGGCTCGGGACTGGCGGGTGATCCACCCACCCCAACCCGCTCTGCCGGATTCCACCAGCCCCGCCGGAAGGCGCTAGATCCAGGCGAGCGCTCTCCCTAGCTTGAGCGAAGGCAACCGCTGGCCATGGCTCCGCTTCAGCCAAAGCGCGCACTACACCTTCGGCGCAGCCTCGGAGCCCTGATCGGTGTGGGCTGCGGCTACGCGCTGGCGCGTCAACTACCTCTGGTGCCCTCCACCCTGCTGAGCGCCCTGGTGCTCACCGCCGGCATCAGCCTCAGTGCTGCACCGCAGGATGCCGGCCTCTGGTGGGCCCTGATCGGCGCCGCCGCCGGCAGCCTGGTGGGCACCGGCGCGGCGCTGGCCAGCGCGATGCAACAAATCGATCCTGCCGAGCAGTTGCCCCAGCGGGCCCTCACCGTGCTGTTGCTTGCCGCTGCCGGCGCGATCGCCGGGCGACGCCTGCAGCGGCAGCGTGGCTGGCAGCCCGGACGACAGCCCCGCGAGCTGCTGCGCTCCGCAAGCGGCCTCACCACCGGTGTCTTCGCCGGGATCGTGACGATCACCTATGTGCATTCTGGCCTGGATGTGGCCCGGACCCTCTCCAGCCGCCTCAGTACCTCACTCACGATTCTGGTGCTCTCGCTTGTGGGCCCGGCCTGGCTGAGCCATGGTCTGCACCATCACGACCAGCAGGGAGACGATGGGCACTGAACCGCTCACGCAAAGCCTGGCGGCTCTCGCCGAAGGCTTACGGCTGCTGCTGGAGGGCTTGTCGGTGGCGACGGTGCTGCTCGGGCTGCTGGCCAGCCTGCGGAGCCAGCTCGGCCGCAGCGCACGCCGCCGCGCTGAGGGCATCGCCAGGCTGACCGACCTGCGGCTGAGCTTCGGCAGCTGGCTCTGCCTGGCCCTGGAATTCCAGCTCGGGGCTGACATCGTCGCCACCACCACCAGCCCCAGCCGCGACCACCTGATTCAGCTGGCGGTGGTCGCCGTGATTCGCACGGTGCTGAACGTGTTCCTGGCCAGGGACCTGGAGGCTGAACGTCCTTCGGCCGCCGGCGCTGCAGCAGCGGGAGCCCAGCCATGACACTGGCCGATCACCTGGCCCGGCAACGCAACCGCGATGCGGCGGAACGCACGCTGATGGCCTGGATCCGCACCTGCCTGTCGCTGATCTCCTTTGGCTTCGGCCTCGACAAGATCGTGGCGGCGATCAACAGCCGCAACCCTGGCGGCAGCTCCCATGCCGAACTGAGCGTGCGGGTGATCTCGGTGGCCTTCATCCTCACCGGCGTGGTGGCGATGTCTGCCGCGACCCGCCAGCACAAGCTGAACCTGAAGCGACTGCTGCGTGACGACTTCACCTACAGCGAGCGCCCCTCGATCGCCAGCGCCACGGCCGTGATGATCAGTCTGATCGGCGTGGCGGCCCTGGGCCTGCTGGCCGTTGGAGCCTTGCTGCCATGAACACCGCCTTCTCCCTCTTCATCACCCTCACGCTGTTCAGCACGATGCTGGCGCTGGGCCTCACCCTGAGGGTGGAAGGCCTGCGCCCCTGGCTGAGCCGGCCCGGCCTGCCCCTGCGGGTGCTGCTGGGCTCCTGCGTGCTGGTGCCGCTGCTGGCCCTGCTGCTGCTGCAGAGCCCCTGGAGCTGGGCCATCTCCCAGCCGGCGCGCTACGCCATCGCCCTGATGGCGCTCTGCCCCAGCGCACCGCTGGCCCTGCGCAAGGCGCGCAAGGCGGGTGGAGATCATCAGCTCGCCTGTCTGGTGCAGGTCGGGGCCGCCCTGGCGGCGATCGTGACGCTCCCGCTGGTGGGGCTGGCCTTCCGCCAGACCTTTGCAGTGCTGGGATGGGAGGTTCACCCCCTCGATGTGGCCGCCCAGGTCGCCCGCGTGCAGGTGCTGCCGTTGCTGATCGGCATGGGGCTGCGGCATTGGCAGCCAACGCTCGCCGAACGGCTTGAGGGTCCGCTGGATCGCATCGCCACCGTGCTGCTGCTTGTGCTGGTGATCCTGGTGCTGCTGAAGGCCGGCCCCCTGTTGCTCAGCTATGTCCCCAGCAACCTGCCGGCCCTGGCGCTGATGGCGCTGATGGCGCTGGCCTCCCAGGGGATTGGGGTAGCGATGGCTGGCGAGCAGTCGTCCCATCGCATCACAACCGCGCTGGTGACCTCGATGCGCAACCCCGGCCTGGCCCTTCTGTTCGCCAGCGAGCATGGCGGCAGGCTGCCCGGCCTGAAGCTTGGGGTGTTGGTGTATGTGCTGGTGACGGTGATCCTGACGATTCCACTGATGCGTGCCAACCGCCTGGAACGTCAATGACCCTGTCAACCTCAGCACGACAGGCTGGACCGCGCCAGAGGCGCCGGCTGTCCTGGGAGGAAGTGCAGCGCCGTCGGCAAGGCAGCCGCTTTCACCGGTTACTTGAGCACTCCTTCCGATTTCGACTGCTGCTGGCGGCGGCAGGCGCTGGATTGCTTCTTGGTGGCGTGAACCGCTGGGAACACTGCCGCAGCCATCACTTTGAATCGGGCTGCGTCCTGGCCGATCCCGGCGGGATCGTGACGGTCGGCAACGTGGAATCCCTGAGCATCGTCACGGCAGCCTTCCTGTTTCTGCTGGAGGGCGGCAAGCGGCGGCGCCGGGAACATCTGGAGGCGATGGAGGTGATCCTCAGCTGCCAGCAGGCCGGCGCGAGGCTCAGTCATGCGCGCAATCAGGCCTTGGAACTTCTCAGCGAGAGCGGCCTCTGGCTCGATGGTGTTGATCTCTCCGCCACGAACCTGGACGATCTGCGGGTTCCCTACGCCCGCTGGCGTGATGTCAATCTCAGCAATTCAAGTCTGCGGAGAGTGCTTCTCGCCGACGCCGACCTCCAGCACAGCGATCTGAGTGGAGCCGATCTGAGTCAGGCCAACCTGCAGCACGCCGATCTGCGCGGCGCGAAGATGCAGGGCTGCAATCTGAGCCATGCCGATCTGCGAGGGGCGGACCTGCGAGGCGCCGATCTAATCGGCGCCAACACCGCCGGAATCCGTCTGGATGAGGCTCAACTACAGGGCACATGTCTGGATGATGTTGCGCAGGAAGGGGATGGCATCAGCGCCAGCCATCCCACCTAAGTGTTTTGTAGACATCATGTAGACAACTTGGCATCCATGGCTGCGGCGGCGACGAAGCGTTCACGTCGCAACTGTTCCGGATTCAAAACCGAAAAGGACGGGCCAAAGCGGTATCGCATGATACGGTCTCATCACGAATCTGAGTTCAACTGCACTTGCGTGCCAAAGGCGCCTCTCCCACACTCGCAAGCCCAACAGGCACAGCAAGGCCAGCAGAACCGCGCCTTCCAGCTCATTCGCAGCACGCAGGAAGCTGGTGTCGATATTTTTCATTTCGCCCTCTTTCCAGAAGGCGAATCCATGCGGGCCTACAACCGCACCAATCCAGACGCCTGTTTCACGCACTTCACCGCTCCTGAAGTCTGGGCGACTGGCTCAGCACAAGCCTACTTGAGCGATCTCCTAAGCCAACTCCACTCGGAAGATCAGCCTGAAATGATCTCCTACATCCAGGCCCATCTGAAGAAATGCCACCAGGGAATTGGCTTGAATGAGATTCAAAGATTCACAAGCAATCGATTCCGAGCGCGCAATGCCCAGGGCAACTGGGGCTGGCACGAGGTGCGTTCCCGAATCTATAGACATGAGTCTGGCCTGGTCATTACGGAAGGCGTGATGACCGAGATCACCGAGGTGATGGAACTTCTCCTCAAAGACAGCCTGACCCAGCTCCCTAACCGACTTGCCACAGAACAGCGGCTGCAACTGATTCTCGATCGCAATCCGCAGGCGAATCTGGTGGTGATCAATCTGGATGTTGACCGCTTTCAATCCATCAACGACATGTTTGGCCAGGTTTCGGGTGATGCCGTTCTCCAGCACGTCGCCAACACATTGCAACGGCAGCTGCCCAGCTCCGCCTGGCTGGCGCGCCTGGAGGCCGACGAATTTCTGCTGATGCTCCACCCAGACCCAACAGGCGCGGCATCCGGAAGCACAACAGCCACAGACCATGCCAAAGCTCAGCGGGCCGCCCACAGCGAAACGGATCTGGCCAGCCAGGCGGAAGCCGCGGTCCTTCATTGGCAGGAGATGCTCATGCACACATTCGCCAAACGCAGCGAGCTTCCGCTGCGCCTCACGGTCAGTGCTGGCGCGGCGGTGTATTCCGGCGGAGTCACCTACGCCAAACAGCTCCTGCAGCAGGCCAACACCGCCCTGATGGAGGCCAAGCGACGGGGCCCTGCCAGTTACTGCCTGTACTCGAGTGGGATCAGTGAAGCGATCGAGCAGCGGCTTCTCATGGAAAAAAACCTCGACCTGGCGATCGAACGCAAGGACTTTGAGCTCTTGTATCAACCCCAGATGGATCGCAACGGTCGCTTGATCGCTGCCGAAGCACTCCTGCGCTGGTCCCTGCCGGACGGTCGCGTCATGGATCCCGACTTCTTCATCCCGATCGCTGAGCAGACGGGGCAGATCCTTGCCGTGAGTCAATGGGTGCTGGAAACGGCCTGCGCCCAACTCAGGCACTGGCAGCAGCAAGGCCTGCAACCACCGAAGCTGGCGCTCAATCTCTCAGCCGTGCAACTGGAGCCCACAGCTGAGGAACCGGCACTCGTGAACGTGCTGCTTGAGGCCTGCCGGCGGCATGGCATCACACCGGATCAGCTAGATCTCGAGATCACCGAAACTGCGGTCCTGCACGATAAAGAGCTAGCCCTCCAACAGCTGAACGCGGTTGTGAGCGCAGGCTTTGGGCTGGCCATCGATGATTTCGGCACGGGCTATTCCTGCCTCCAGACTCTCCAGCGCTTCCCGGTGCATTTCGTGAAGATCGACAAGAGCTTTGTCCAACAGCTCCCCGACAGCACCATGGATCGGCAACTGGTTGAATCCGTCCTGATGATTGCCCGGCAGCTCCAACTGCAGACCGTGGCCGAAGGAGTGGAAACCGAGGCCCAGTGGCAGCTATTGCAAGAGCTGGGCTGCGACAACTTTCAGGGCTATTTGTTTGCCAAACCACTCACGAGCAACGCGATGGCCGAATTGATGAAAGCGGCCCCGACCCAGTCCTGAAATCAGCCAGACACCGAGGGTTTGACTGGTCCAATCAATCTGGTCAATGACAAGCTATGCCTCTAGCGTAGACAACAACGTCCGGCCCAATTAGCAATGGACTGAGTGCCCCAT
>Ga0310334_100245_pt1 | contig 16013 bp, 16 predicted proteins | sample LakMicMIDCLREDC7_FD_195548 | JGI IMG/M metagenome (GOLD analysis project Ga0310334, IMG submission 195548) | Enriched freshwater cyanobacterial communities from Lake Michigan, Michigan, United States - MI23.DCL.RED.C7 (v2) (version 2) | ecosystem: Environmental > Aquatic > Freshwater > Lake...
GCTGAGGGTGGTGCCGATGCCGGTGATGATCTTCACCGTCTCAGTGGCCTGGATCACGCCGATGATTCCGGGCAGTACGCCTACCACGCCGCCCTCGGCGCAGGAGGGCACCATGCCCGGCGGCGGCGGTTCGGGGAACAGGTCGCGGTAGTTGGGGCTTTCGGCATCGAGGTTGAACACCGTGGCCTGGCCCTCGAAGCGGAAGATCGAGCCGTACACGTTCGGCTTGCCCAGCAGCACGCAGGCGTCGTTCACCAGGTAGCGGGTGGGGAAGTTGTCCGTGCCGTCGCAGACGATGTCGTACGGGCGGATGATCTCCAGGGCGTTCTCACTGGTGAGCGCCGTTTCGTAGAGATCCACCTGGCAGTGCGGGTTGATCTCATGAATGCGCGCCTTGGCCGATTCGATCTTCGGTTTGCCCACCCAGCTTGTGCCGTGGATCACCTGCCGCTGCAGGTTGGAGTGATCCACCACATCGAAATCGACGATGCCGATGCGGCCCACGCCGGCGGCCGCCAGATACAGCAGCAGCGGTGAGCCGAGGCCGCCGGTGCCCACGCACAGCACCGAGGCGGCCTTGAGGCGCTTTTGCCCCTCCATGCCCACCTCGGGCAGGATCAGGTGGCGGGCAAAGCGGGCCACCTCATCGGGGCTGAGCTGAATGCCGCTGGTGTCGGGGGGAAGCATGGAGGGGCAGGGGCGCTGTCCAGCTCCCTACTCTCCCAAACGCCGGGGCCCGCTCCCTGGCGGCGATTCCGCTCCCGATCGCCATTCCAGCTCCATTTCCAGCTCCGGCGCCAGTTCTGGCGCCAGTTCCAGCGCCAGTTCGCGGGGTTTCAGGGCTGCTGGGCCTGGCGCCTCCACGCTGTCGCCGCTCCAGCCGGCGGAGTCGGGTAGCCACCAGGCCCGGAGAGGGGCCGCTACCGGCAGCCCGCTGCGGATCAGCATCAATGCCGGACCGCAGCTCAGGGCCAGGTCGCTCGCGGAGGGCACCGCGTCGCTGCTGGGGTGGCTGTGAGCGGCTCCAAGAACCTGCAGCTGCCGCTCCCGTGCCCAACGCTGCGCCAGCAGCTGCTCACGCGGATCGAGCAGGAAGCGATGCTGCCGTTCCTCCTGCGGTTTCCAGCTGTTGCAGCAGGGCCAGATCCGCTGCAGAACAAGGCTTGTTCCCAGGCGGCGCCCCAGCAGCAGCGCACAGCCCTCCTGGGGTGCAGCTGCCAGCAGCACCCGCTCAAGAACGATCAGGCAATCCCGACCTGCCCGGAGCCTCGCTGGCGTTGCTGCTGCCACCCGGATACCTTATGGCGGAGAAAAAACGCCCATGACACTCCTGATGAGCGACGAAACAACCGATCTGCAGGAGCAGCCCGCCAGCACGGCTGAAGAGCCCGGCGCAAGCTTCAGCGAGCGCTACAGCGAGATCCTCGGCAAGGTGAACGCCACCCTCGACCAGGTCGACTGGACCCAGATGGGCCGCATCGGCAAGGGCGTTGGCGTGTTGGTGGTGGTGATCGTGGCCCAGGTCCTGATCAAGGGCGTGCTCGACACGATCAACCTGCTGCCCGTGGTGCCCGGCCTGCTTGAGCTGCTCGGTCTGGTGGTGGTGGGCCAGTGGAGCTGGCAGAACCTCACCACCAGCGAGAAGCGCTCCGCCGTCGTGTCCAAGGTGCAGACCCTGCGCAAGGAGTACCTGGGCTGATCCAGGACGATCCGGTCTGAGGCGTTGGCCTCAGACCCTGATTGAGCGAGCGGCCGGCCCCGGTATTTGTCCGGGGCCGGCTTTTTTTTTGGGGCGCTCACCCCAAGTTCCGGACTCAAGGCCACTGCCGCAGCAAGGCCGCGATGCTGCGCTCGGCCTGGGACCAGTAACGGCCCCCGAACAGGTTGGCGTGGTTGAGCAGGTGATACAGGTTGTAGAGCTCGACCCGCCGCCGGTGGCCCTCCGGCAGCGGCCAGGCAGCCTCGTAGCCGGCGAAGAAGGCTGGCGGGAAGCCACCGAACAGCTGGGCCATCGCCAGATCCACCTCCCGATCGCCGCGGTACACGGCCGGATCGAACAGGGCGCCGCCGCCACCGGCCAGCAGCGACGCATTGCCACTCCACAGGTCGCCATGCACCAGGCAGGGCTCGGCGGGATGTCCCGCCAGCCAGGCCGGCACCTGCTCCAGCAGGGCATCGGCCTCAGCCAGCCGGTGGCCTGAACGGGCGGCCCAGGCCAGTTGGCGGCCCAGCCGCTGCTCGGCAAAGAATCGGCCCCAGCTCTCCTGCCAGCCGTTGGCCTGCGGCCCGGAGCCGATGAAGTTGTCCTGGCCCCAGCCGAAGCGGCCGTCGTGGCCGACCAGGCTGCTGCGGTGCAGCGCCGCCAGCTCGGCGCCGAAGTTGCGCCATGCCCCCTCGGGATCGGCAGGGCGGTCACCAAGGTTCAGCCAGCTCAGCAGCAGCAGCGCCGTGCCATCCAGCTCCGCAAGCCGCAGCGGGTTGGGGATCATCAGGCCGGTGGGTGCGGATGTGAGGGCCCTCAGCCCATCGGCCTCGGCAGCCAGCACCGGCAGCAGGGCGGCGCGGTTGGTCTTGGCGAACAGGAGTCCGCCATCGGCCAGCTCCAGCCGCCAGGCGCGGTGGATGCAGCCGCCGCCCACCGGGGCCATGGCTCGCAGTTCCTGCCCCAGCTCGCGCAGCAGCCAGGCGGCGAGGCGGGCCTGCTGCATCTCACGGCGCGGCGCTGGGCCCTGCCAGCATGCCGCCATGACCAGCCGTTGCGATGTGGCGGTGGTGGGTGCCGGCATCGCCGGTCTCACTGCTGCGGCCCTGCTGGCAGATCAGGGGCTGGAGGTGGTGCTGCTGGAGGCCCACAGCCAGAGCGGCGGTTGCGCCGGCACCTTCCGCCGCGGGCCATACACCTTTGATGTGGGGGCCACCCAGGTGGCGGGCTTCGAGCCGGGCGGCAGCCACGCGCGGCTCTTCAGCCATTTCGGCCTGCCGCTGCCGGCGGCGCGGCCCCTGGATCCGGGTTGCAGCGTGCGGCTGGCGGGCGAGCCCGAGCCGATCCGGCTCTGGCGCGATCCGGAACGCTGGCGGCAGGAGCGCCAACGCCAGTTCCCCGGCAGCGAGCGCTTCTGGCAGCTGTGCGCCTGGCTGCACCACGGCACCTGGGGCTTCGCCGGCCGCGATCCGGTGCTGCCGCCCCGCAACGCCTGGGACCTGGGCCAGCTGCTGAGCGCCCTCGATCCCGGCACCCTGGCCAGCGGCGTCTTCGCCACCGCAACGGTGGCCGATCTGCAGGTTCTGTGCGGCTGCGGCGCTGATCAGCGCCTGCGGCGCTTCCTCGATCTGCAGCTGCGCCTCTATTCCCAGGAACCAGCCGATCGCACGGCGGCTCTCTACGGCGCCACGGTGCTGGCCATGGCTCAGGAGCCGCTGGGGCTGTGGCATCTGCAGGGGTCGATGCAACGGCTCAGCGAGGCCCTCGAGCAGGCCCTGGCGGCGGCGGGTGGGCAGCTGCGGCTGCGGCACCGGCTCACGGGGCTGCGCCGGCTCGGGCTCGGCTGGCAGCTGGAGGGGCAGGGCCCGGGCCAGCGCTCCTTCCGCCTGGAAGCCGCCGAGGTGGTGTGCAGCCTGCCGCCCCAGGCATTGCCGCAGCTGCTGGGCGATGCCTTGCCGGCGGGCTACGACCGGCGCCTCAGCAGCTTCCCCGATCCCTCCGGCGCGCTGGTGCTCTACGGCGCCGTGGCGCGCGAGCGGCTGCCGGCCGATCTCGGCCTGCACGCCCAGCTGGACTGGGCTGATCCCGGCAGCCTGTTCGTGTCGCTCAGCGCTGAGGGGGATGGCCGGGCGCCGGCGGGGCAGGCCACCGTGATCGCCAGCGTGTTCACGCCGGCGCGCCCCTGGTTCGACCTGGCGGAGCCGGCCTATCAGCAGCGCAAGCAGCAGGCGATGGCGGGCATCCAGGCCGGGCTGCGCGAGCTTCTGGGGCTGGAGCCGGCCGACTGGCTGCATGCCGAACTGGCGACGCCACGGGGGTTTGCCGGCTGGACCGGCCGCCCCTTCGGTTTCGTGGGGGGCCTGGGCCAGCACCCCAGCCGTTTCGGACCCTTCGGTCTGGCCAGCCGCACCCCCCTGCCGGGCCTGTGGCTCTGCGGTGATGGGATCCACCCCGGCGAGGGCACCGCGGGGGTGAGCCTTTCTGCGTTGATGGCCTGCCGCCAGCTGCTGGCGGCTCGCGGCCGTGAGCTGCGGCTCAGAGAAACTCCGGTCGCAGCGCCTGGCAGCGGCTGAGCTCGGCATGCAGGGCTGTCCAGTTTTCCCTCTGAACCAGCGTCTCCAGGGCCTCCAGTTGGCGGCGGTACTGCGCCAGCCCCTGCAGCACGGCGGCGCGGTTGCTGACCGCCATCAGCGTGCCCAGCTCCGGGTTGCCGCCACCGATGCGGCTGGTGTCGGCGAAGCCGCTGGAGGCCAGTTGCCGCACCAGCTCCTGGGCGCCGGCTTCGGCGCCGCCCCGATCCGCCGCCTGCAGCAGCGCCGCGCTCACCAGCACCGGCATGTGCGAGATCAGTGCCACGGCCTGGTCGTGGGCGGCGGCGTCGCAGGTGAGCCAGCGGGCCCCCACGGCCTGCGCCAGCTGTTGCACCAGATCCAGGGCCGCCGGATCGGTGGCGGGCAGTGGCGCACTGGCCGGCGTCGCCACCCAGGGACGACCAGTGAACAGTCCCTCCAGCCCCGCTTCCACCCCCGCCTGGGCGGTGCCGGCCATCGGATGGCTGGCCACGAAGCGGGGGTGCCAGCGCCCCCAGCGCTCCAGCACCGGCTGCTTCACCGAACCCACGTCCGTCACCACCGCCTCGGCCGGCAAGGCAGCGCGTAGGGCGGGATCGGGGCCAAGTAGGCGGTCGAGGGGCAGGGCCAGCACGATCAGGCCGCAGCCCTTCAGCACGGCGGGGTCGGTGGCCACGGCATCGGCAAGGCCCCGTTCCCGCGCCCGCTCAGCGGTGGCTTCGCGGTGCACCAAGGCCCGCACCTCCAGCCCCTGGGCCCGCAGGTCGAGGCCAAGGGAGCCGCCGATCAGCCCCAGCCCCACGATTCCCACCGGCTGCTCACCCCAGGCGCTTGTCATCGCTGAACAGTCGGCTGCAGCCAGCTTCCTACGATTTGTCGATGTTGGAAGCCCAGGCCCACCAGCACCTCAAGGCCCTGCTGCGCCAGGAGGGGGAGACGCGCTGGCCGCATCACCTCACCCTCAGCCGGCTGGTGGCTCGCAGCCTGCGACGCGCCGATCAGACCGTGGTACGCCTGGCGCCCGGCAGTGATCCCAGCTGGCTGCTGGGCCTGCTGGTGCCCCTGGCTCTGCACGACGGGCCGGTGGCCCTGTTGGTGAGCCCGGCCCTGCGCCAGCGGCTGCTGCAGGTGGAGCTGCCGCGCCTGGAGGCGGTGGGCCTCAGCCTGGCTTGCTGGGAGGGCCCGGCCGCACCCGCCTCGGCGCGTCTGTGGTTGCTGCACCCGGAGCAGCTGGTGCAGGCCTGGCGTGATGGCCAGCTCGGCGATCGCCAGCTGCTGGTGCCCGAGGGTGAGCTGCTGGAGCCGGAGCTGCGTCGGGCCCTGGGGGTGGTGATCGACACCGATCACTGGGAGCAGCTGCGCCGCAGCCTCCCCTCCGCTGCCGCCAGCCTGCTGCAGCTGCATGAGCGGCTGAGCCGGCGTCTGCTGGCCCGCCCCTGCGGGCCCCTGCAGCAGCTGCCCATCGCCCCGGAGGAGGAAGCGCCGCTGCGCCAGCTGCTCTGCCTGCTGGAGCCGTTGCCGGAGCCCTGGCCCCGCTGGCTGGCCACCGGCGGTGAGGGCTGGACCAGCTGGGCCCGCATCAACCCGACGCTGCTGCAGTGGCAGTGGCATCACCAGCCGCTGGAGCCCCTGGCCCAGATGCCGGGGCTGCTGGCCGGCCGTGGCGTGGTGCTGGTGGGCCCCGGTGCCGAGTTGCCGGCCCCCGGCCACGGTTTCGTCCCGCAGGTGGAGCTGAGCCTGGCCGATCCGCCGCTGCTGGATCCGCTGCCGCTCTATGCCCCCCAGGGCCAGGCCCTGCCCAATGCGCCCCACTACCCCACCCATCTGCTGGAGCAGTGCCGCCGGCTTGTGCTCGGCCAGGCGGGGCTGAGTGTGGTGCTGCTCGACGACGAAGGTCTGCGCCTCGGCCTCACCAGTGCCCTGGCGGCGGAGTTTGGTTCGCGCGTGGGACACCAGCTCACGGCGCCGGAGAGCAATGGCGTCATCTGCTGCAGCTGGGGCTGGTGGCTCGAGCATCAGCAGCGCCTGCCGCTGCCCTGTCAGCTGGTGGCGGCCACGCTGCCGATCGCCAGCCTCGAGGATCCGCTCACGGCGGCACGGGTGGCTGCCCTGCGTCAGCAGGGGCGGGACTGGTTCCGCGAGCTGCTGCTGCCGGAGGCCCTCGGTCGCCTGCAGCGGGCGGTGGCGGGAGTACGCCGCAACGGTGGCCGCCTGGCGGTGCTCGATGGCCGGCTGCGCCGGCGCGGCTGGGGCCGGCAGGTGCTTGAGGCGCTGGAGCCCTGGGTGGCGCTGCCGCGCCTGCTACCCGGCTGAAGCACACCCCCTAGCCTGGGCGCCGCCGACCACAGCAGGGTTCGATGGGAGAGGCCAAGCGCCGTTCCGAGCAGGGGTTGCCGCCCCGTCCGCCGTCCGCCAGATCCGCCGCCACCAAGTCTGCGGCCAAGGCGAAGCCGAAGGACACCTCGCCCCGCATCGCCCCCTGGCTGCCGCTGACGCAGAACCAGGGCGAGCAGTTCGTGCGTCTCACCACCCGCGGGGCCTGGATCGGCATCGGCGCCCTGGTGATCTTCTGGGTTGTGGTGCGCTTCATCGGCCCGGCCGCCGGCTGGTGGACCCTGGCTGACGGCTGAGCAGGTATTTCTACTCACGGAAACCTGAAGAAAACGTTAGGATCCTCTGTATCCTTCGCTGGGCCGCCGTGTTTGCGCGTCTTGCTGAGCACTACCGATCCGTTGTCGACGATCTCGTGCTGAGCCTGCGGGCCCTGGCCGATGGTCTGCAGCAGAAGGGGTTTGCCGCCACCTGCTACGTCTGCGGTGACGGTCGCGACGGTCAAGGTGCTTCCTTCGTCGCCGGGCTGGGCGATGGCCACCTGGTGCGTTTCCTGGTGTCCGACTACGGCATCAGCTGGGTGGAATCCCGCAACGGCCACGAGCTGGTCAAGCTTGAGGGTGCCGAAGCGATCCAGGAGCTGGAGCGAGTGGCCGCCACCCTCCGTGATCTCTCGGCCGTCAACTCAGGCACCGCAGCCGCGGCCGCCGGAACCCCGGCGGCCTGAATTCCGGCCCTGGGCTCAGCTGGCCGCCGGCAGAGCCTCCTCGGCTTCGGCGCCGCCAGTGCCAGTCGCCGCGGCACCCGCCGCCAGACGGGCCGCAGCTGCCGCAACCGGCCGCAGGGAGTCCGTTGCTTCGCTCAGCTTCTGGCGCACCTGGATCTCGATCCGCTCCTTCTGCTCAGGGTTCTGCTCCAGCCAGGTGATCGTGTTGTCGCGGCCCTGGCCAATGTTGTCCCCCTCGTAGCTGTACCAGGCGCCCTTGCGCACCACCACGGCGTTCTCCTCAGCCAGATCCAGCAGGCAGCCGACGCTGCTGATGCCACGGCCGAACAGGATGTCGAACTCGGCGATGCGGAAGGGAGGTGCCACCTTGTTCTTGGCCACCTTCACCTTGGCGCGGATGCCGTATTCCTCCGTACCGCGCTTGAGGGTCTGGATGCGGCGGATGTCGAGGCGCACCGAGGCGTAGAACTTCAGTGCGTTACCGCCGGTGGTGGTTTCCGGGTTGCCGTAGGTCACGCCGATCTTCTGGCGCAGCTGGTTCAGGAAGATCACCGTGCAGCCGGATTTGCCGATGTTGCCGGTGATCTTGCGCATCGCCTGGCTCATCAGACGCGCCTGGCTGCCCACCGCCAGATCGCCCATCTCCCCCTCGATCTCAGCGCGTGGGGTGAGCGCGGCCACCGAGTCGACGACGACAATGTCGACCGCGGCGGACCGCACCAGCTGGTCGACGATCTCCAGCGCCATCTCACCGGTGTCCGGCTGGGAGACCAGCAGGTTCTCGATGTCGACCCCCAGGGCCGCGGCGTACACCGGATCCAGGGCGTGCTCGGCGTCCACGAAGGCCGCCACGCCGCCGCGGCGCTGCACCTCGGCGATGGCATGCAGGGTGAGCGTGGTCTTGCCTGAGCTCTCCGGGCCGTAGATCTCCACCACGCGGCCCTTGGGGTAGCCGCCGCCGAGTGCCAGGTCGAGGGTGAGGGCGCCGGTGGGGCTGGTCTCGATCCGCATCCGGGACGCATCCCCGAGGCGCATGATCGAGCCCTTGCCGAAGTTGCGCTCGATCTGGTTCAGCACCAGGCCCAGTGCCTTGTCGCGTTCGGGGTTGGCGGCGGCTTTGCTGCTGGCACTCGTTGTGGCGCCTGGTGCGGCGCCGGAGGAGGCGGTGCTGGCGCGGCTGGTCTTGTCGTCGGCAGGCATGTCTGCAAATCAGTGATGGAGCAGGCCGCGAAGCGGAGGAGCCGGCGGAACCGGACCCATCCTGCGCGACCTCACAGGGAGAAGTGCCACCCGAGGGGCCCGGCGTTTCAAGTGGTGCCGCCTGAAGCGGCTGCCACCCATGCTGTAGTACAGGCGTACGCTAGCGGGTGGCGGGCCAGTCCGCCAGGGGGCGTTGGAAGCGTTCGGGCTCAAGCAGGCTGATGCCTGCGGGCAGGGCGTCGCGATCGCCGGGGCTCAGGTAGCCCCAGCTCACCAGGAAGCAGCGCACCGCCTCCAGTCCGGGTGTGCGGCACACGGTTTCCAGCGTTGGGCGGCGATCCTCCACGAACCACAACGGTGCGGCCTGCTCGGTGCTCAGCTGCAGCAGTACCTCCGGCTTGCTGCCCTGTTCATGGCCATAGACGGCCCGCGGCGCCAGGTCGTACGCCGCCAGCAGCTCCCTGGCGAAGGCGCCCCCCTTGGTGGTGAGGATCAGCCAGTCGCTGCCCTCAGCGCCGAGGGCCCGTAGGCGCTCCGGTACGCCCGGGTAGGGGCGGTGCAGTGCCAGCCAGGCAGCGGGGTCATCGCGGATCGCATCGCTACGCAGAGTTTCGAGGCTGTGCTGCAGCGGCTCAGGTGTCAGCCGCCAGCGCTCCAGGGCAGCGGCGGTGCAGCCCTCGTAGTCGGCCAGGTAGGTCGCCAGATCGAGATTGGTTCGCGATAGCTCGAGCGTTGCCAGCACCATCTCCCAGCCCTTGTGGATCAACGGCCGCAGGGCCGCGAAGGCCGGGGGCGCCTGTTCCGGCAGGCTCAACTCCGGCCGCAGGGCCAGGGCAGCCCGCCGTGCACTCCACCAGTACTCGGCCATGCCGTCCACCAGCACGCCGTCGAAGTCGAACACCAGCAGGGGGGGTGTGGCCATGGCTGGATAGGCCTGGGATCCAGTGCTGGAGCTGGATCCGGGCGAGAGCTTCAAAAACTGGGCCGCTAGGATTCGAACCTAGGAATGGCGGGACCAAAACCCGCTGCCTTACCACTTGGCGACGGCCCAACGCGCTGGCAGGGGTGAGCGCCGGAGCGCCGTTCCTTGAGCACCCAGATAGTTACCCACAGTGGGGCGACCTTCGTCAATCGCGTGGCCCCAGTCGGCGACTCAGCCGGCGCCCCGGCCGGTTCAGCGCGGGAAGATGCGCAGCCGTTGCTGGCGGCCGCTGCCGAACACGGCGCTCTCCAGCTGATAGCGCGCCGCCAGATCCGCCTGCATCTGGCGCACGGCCTCGCTGCGGGGCAGCAGTTCCACCGGCTGCCCCTGGGGCAGCACCAGCTGCTCCACCGCCAGTCGGCATTCCTCCAGTGCTGCCAGGGCATCGTCCGTGGCGCTGGTCTGGTGGTCCGAGCCCTCGGCGTCGTGCTCATCGGCTGGGGCCTCGGATCCGGCCGCACGGTTCGCTCCCTGGCGCTGCAGCAGCCGCTCCAGGCCCCGCTGGATCTGGGGCAGGGTGTCGGCCTTGATCACCAGGATCGGCACGCCGGCGTCCTGGGCGCGGCGGCGCAGCTCCGGCGCCCGACCCAGCTGTTGGCGCACCGCCAGAACCGCATCGGCTTCCTCCACCGCCTCCACGGCCTGCACCGGTAGCCGCCGGCTGCGGATCGCCTGCTCCAGCAGCACCTGGCTCACGCCGCTGATGCAGAGCTGCAGCGGCCGCTGGTCGCTGATCGGGGCCGTTGGGTCGGGGGCATCAGCGCTGTCCGCCGGTTCGTCCTGGCCACCCTCGAGATCGGGCAGGGGCACCGGGGCCAGTGGGGCGCTCCGTGGTCGCACCGGCGTGTGGCGTGAGGGGCTGGGGGGCTGCCCCGGCGGCTGGGGCGTTTCGTGCAGATGCAGGCGGCCGTCACCGTCGAGCTCGCGCACCTGCGGCCGGGGTAGCTGGCCGCGCAGCAGCAGATCCACCGTGCGGGCCACATCGCGATGCACCAGCCAGCGGTGGCGACTGTGCATCTCCACCGCCAGCGGGAAGGTGGGCTCGGCTGCTCGCTCCAGCACGGTTTTCTGAGTCCGGCGGCGGCGGGCCTCCTCATCGCCGAGGGTCACCGATTCGATCCCGCCCACCAGGTCGCTCAGGGTGGGGTTCTTGACCAGGTTGGCCAGCTCGTTTCCGTGGGCCGTGGCCACCAGCATCACGCCACGTTCGGCGATCGTGCGGGCCGCCTGGGCCTCCAGCTCGGTGCCGATCTCATCGATCACGATGACTTCCGGCATGTGGTTCTCCACCGCCTCGATCATCACCTGGTGCTGCAGTTCCGGCCGGGCCACCTGCATGCGCCGGGCCCGGCCGATGGCGGGGTGCGGAATGTCGCCATCGCCGGCGATCTCGTTGCTGGTGTCGATCACCACCACCCGCTTCTCCAGCTCATCGGCCAGCACACGGGCGATTTCGCGCAGGGCCGTGGTCTTGCCCACGCCGGGGCGGCCCATCAGCAGCAGCGACTGGCCGGAATCCATCAGGTCGCGCACCATCGCCACCGTGCCGAACACGGCCCGGCCCACACGGCAGGTGAGGCCCACCACGGCGCCGGTGCGGTTGCGGATGGCGCTGATGCGGTGCAGGGTGCGCTCGATGCCGGCGCGGTTGTCGCCGCCGAAGGCCCCCAGCTGCTGCACCACCGCCTCCAGGTCGGCGCGCTCCACCACGGCCTCACCGAGGGCCACGGCCCGGCCGGGGTAGCGGGCTTCCGGCACCCGGCCCAGATCGAGCACCACCTCCAGTAACTGCTCGCGGGCCTCGGCCGGTTCCAGGGCGCGCCGCACCGACTCGGGCAGCACCGCCAGCAGCCGGTCCAGGTCGTCGGTGATGCGTTGGGTGGTGATCGGGTCGGCCACGGCCGGATCAGCGCTGATCAGTTCGGTCGACATCACGCCCTCACGGCCGGCAGCAGCGGGGGAATCGTCCCCCGGCACCGGCGTTCTAGCCATTCAGCGCTGCAACCACGGCGCCACCAGGGTGCGGGCCAGATCCAGCGCCTGCTGCCGCAGCTCCGGCAGCTCCCGCAGTGGCTGCCCCAGTTGCTCCGCTTGCTGCAACAGCGGTTGCAGCAGGCTGCGGGCCACACCGCCGAAGGCCACCCCCGCTGCGCCGCTGCCCGGCTCCAGCAGCGCCAGGCTGCCGGCGTTGGTGCCCCCCGCCAGCTGCAGCGGCCCCGGCGGTGCCAAGGGCCGGATCGCCGCCAGCAGCTTCACGGCCACGCGGGCCGTCCCCACACCCACATCGCCGCTCATCGGCCGGCCATCCAGCTGCCAGAGGGGCCGATAGCCGGCGGCGCGCAGGGCGGCATAGCGCTGCCAGAGCTCGGCCGCCAGCTCGCGGGTGCTGAGGGGCTGCGGTTCGCTGGTGGCCTCGTCCAGCGGCGGCTGCTCGATGGCTCGGGCCCTGGCGCCACGCTCCAGGCCGCAGCTCACCGCCAGCCGTTGCAGGGGCACGCCGCTGGCTTGGAGCTGGCGCAGCCGTTCCACGAAGCCGGCCTGTCGCCCCGCCTGGGTGTGCAGTTCCACTGCATCCGGCTGCACCGCCTGCAACAGCGCCGGCACTGTTGCGGCGCTCAGCAGCACCTGCTCCTCGTGGATCAGCCCCAGCGGGCAGGCGGGCAGGCAGCGGCCGCAGCCGTAGCAGCGCTCGCGCAGCACTCCGCCATTCGGGCCGATCGCCAGAGCCGGGCAGACCCGCTGACAGGGGCGCGGGCAGTCGACCGGGCAGTGCTGTGGATCAAAGCGAGCCTTGCGGAAGTGGGGGTCGTCGCCGTCGCTGAGGCTGAGCATCAGCCAGGGCCGCTCGGCACCACGGGCCTCGGCCCAGGCCATACCGCGGCGGGCGGCGGCGGCCACCGCCGCATCGGCCGCTACATCGATGCAGTGCACCCCCGCCAGGGCATAGATGGCGCAGAGGTCCTCGACGGCGGCCAGGTCCTGGTTGCCGGCGCCGCAGATCAACTTCACCCAGCGGCCTGTGGCCAGGGCTGACCCGGGATTCCAGGCCATGGCGGTCGGCGGGGGCCTTTCAGCCGTGCTCAGGCGGCGGCCTGCAGCACCGTTTCCAGAGGAGTCCAGCGCAGGGCGCGGGCGCCGCCCAGTTCCACCACGATCTTCAGGCGCGGTTCGCGGCGGGTGAGGGCCAGCAGCGACTCCAGTTCCGCCCGTGAAAGCACCTGACCCTCAAGCAGCCAGAGCAGCACCGGCGCCGTGCCTTCAAACAGATGACCAAGCTGCGGCATGGCCATCTGCACCTCGCCCACTGCCGCTCCGCGACCGACGCTCTGGTGGCCCAGATGGGGCGGCCGCACGCCGTGCAGTTGCAGCAGGAACGCTTCCGGATCGCCAAGGCCCCGGGCCGAGGTGATCTGCGCTCGGTAGCCTGCGGCTCGCAGCCGACGCAGGAGTCGAGTCTCGGCACCGCCCTCGAGCGGCGCGTAGAGGGCCAGGACTCCGGCCCGCTCCAGCTCCTGGCGGAATCCGCGGCCGGTGAGCAGCAGGGGCATGGGGTGTGGCAAGGCTCCCGCCAGTCTGGCAGTTCGCTTCAGGAAGAGGGGAGAAGGGTCATGCGATACCATTTCCGCTTGTGCACTTGTTATCTGTGCCCGTCCGCTAGCCGGGCCTCCAGCGCAAGTCACAAAGGTTGCCATTGGTGGCGACCTTCCCGGGCCCGTGCGGTCCACCGGTTCAGCCCTTCGGGTCTGCGCCGACACCGCCGGGAAACTGCTTCCTTCATTCACGGCGCCGTTCTTGCGGCCTTTCCCGTCGATGTCGGCCAGGGGGTTCGCTCCCCGGCCATGAAGCAAGTCCCAGCCCCGCTGTTACAGCGCCGCTAGCTCAAATCCGATCTTTTGTCCTGCAGCGCCGGTCCATCCGGCTGCCGCAGATCTGATCCGGCCCCGACTGCGCTCCGCGAACAGCCACGCCATTCCCTGCGGGTCTCTCCCCTGGGAACTGGTGGTCCTGCTGGCGTTTCTCCCTCCTTATGTCCATCGGCATTCTTGGGAAGAAACTGGGCATGTCCCAGTTCTTCGACGACGAAGGCAGATCCATCCCGGTCACCGTGATCGAGGCGGGTCCCTGCCGTATCACCCAACTCAAATCCGACAGCACAGACGGCTACACCGCCGTTCAGCTGGGCTTCGGTGACATCCGCGAGAAGCTCGTCAACAAGCCGGCCAAGGGTCACCTGGCCAAGTCTGGCGACGAGCCCCTGCGCCACCTCAAGGAATACCGCGTCGATTCCGTCGACGGTCTGGAGCTCGGTAGCGCGATCACCGTGGCCGCCTTTGAGGCGGGCCAGAAGGTCGATGTGAGCGGCGACACCGTCGGTCGTGGTTTCTCTGGTTACCAGAAGCGCCACGGGTTCAGCCGCGGCCCCATGACCCACGGTTCCAAGAACCACCGTGAGCCGGGTTCCACCGGCGCCGGCACCACGCCGGGCCGTGTGTACCCCGGCAAGCGTATGGCTGGCCGCTACGGCGGCAAGCAGATCACCACCCGTGGCCTCGTGATCCTGAAAGTGGATACCGAGCGCAACCTGCTGGTGGTCAAAGGTTCGGTGCCCGGCAAGCCCGGCGCCCTTCTGAACATCCTTCCCGCCAAGCGGGTGGGTGCCAAGGCCGCGAACTGAGGAGGACAGAAATGGCTAACTGTGTTGTTCGCGACTGGCAGGGCAAGGAGGCCGGCAAGGCCACCCTTGAGCTGAAGGTCGCCAAGGAGAGCTCCGCCAAAGACCTGGTGCACCGCGCTGTGGTGCGTCAGCTGGCCCATGCCCGTCAGGGCACCGCCAGCACCCTCACCCGCGCTGAGGTGGCCGGCGGTGGCCGCAAGCCCTACAAGCAGAAGGGCACCGGTCGCGCCCGTCAGGGTTCGATTCGGACCCCCCTGCGCCCCGGTGGTGGCGTGGTGTTCGGGCCCAAGCCCCGCACCTACAGCCTGGCGATGAACCGCAAGGAGCGTCGTCTGGCCCTGCGCACGGCCCTGATGAGCCGTACTGCCGATATCACGGTGGTGAAGGGCTTCGCTGCCGGTCTGGATACCCCCAAGACCAAGGAGATCACCGCTGCCCTCAGCCGCCTGGGCGTCGCCGACGGTTCCAAGGTGCTGGTGGTGCTCGATGCCCCCTCCGAGGTGGTGCGCAAGTCGGTGCGCAACCTCGAGAAGGTGAAGCTGATCGCCGCTGATCAGCTCAACGTGTTTGATCTGCTCCACGCCAATGCCCTGGTGGTGAGCGAGGAAGCACTCGCGAAGATTCAGGAGGTCTACGGCGATGACTGAACGCTTTAACGGTCGTCTGGCGGACGTGATCCGCCGGCCGCTGATCACCGAGAAGGCCACCCGGGCCATCGAGCAGAACCAGTACACCTTCGAGGTGGACCACCGCGCTGCCAAGCCCGACATCAAGGCCGCCATCGAACAGATGTTCGATGTCAAGGTCGTCGGCATCAGCACCATGAACCCGCCGCGTCGTACCCGTCGCGTCGGTCGCTTCGCCGGCAAGCGCGCCCAGGTCAAGAAGGCCGTGGTGCGCCTGGCCGATGGCAGCGCCATCCAGCTGTTCCCTGAAGCCTGAGGGGTCTGAAACACCATGGGAATCCGTAAGTACCGCCCCATCACCCCCGGCACCCGCACCCGTGTGGCCAGCGACTTCGCTGAAGTCACCGGCCGCGGGCGCGAACGGGGCCTGGTGGTGGCCAAGCACCAGCGCAAGGGCCGTAACAACCGCGGCGTGATCACCTGCCGTCACCGCGGCGGTGGTCATAAGCGCCTCTATCGCCTCGTCGACTTCCGTCGGGACAAGCACGGTGTGGTGGCCAAGGTGGCCGCCATCCACTACGACCCCCACCGCAACGCCCGCCTGGCGCTGCTCTTCTATGCCGATGGCGAGAAGCGCTACATCCTGGCTCCGGCTGGCGTCGCCGTGGGCTCTACTGTGGTCTCGGGCCCTGAGGCTCCGATCGAGAACGGCAACGCCCTGCCCCTCTCGGCCATCCCCCTGGGCTCGAGCGTTCACTGCGTTGAGCTGTACGCCGGTCGCGGCGGCCAGATGGTGCGCACCGCCGGTGCCAGCGCCCAGGTGATGGCGAAGGAGGGCGATTACGTCGCCCTCAAGCTGCCCTCCACCGAGGTGCGCCTGGTGCGCCGTGAGTGCTACGCCACCCTCGGCGAAGTGGGCAACTCGGAAGTGCGCAACACCAGCCTGGGCAAGGCCGGTCGTCGTCGCTGGCTGGGTCGTCGCCCGCAGGTCCGAGGCAGCGTGATGAACCCCTGTGACCACCCCCACGGTGGTGGCGAGGGCCGCGCTCCGATCGGCCGCTCCGGCCCTGTCACCCCCTGGGGCAAGCCGGCCCTGGGCCTCAAGACCCGTAAGCGGAACAAACCCAGCAATCGGTTTGTGCTCCGGAAACGTCGCCGCACCTCCAAGCGGAGCCGTGGCGGACGCGATTCCTGATCATC
>Ga0310334_100246_pt1 | contig 15900 bp, 16 predicted proteins | sample LakMicMIDCLREDC7_FD_195548 | JGI IMG/M metagenome (GOLD analysis project Ga0310334, IMG submission 195548) | Enriched freshwater cyanobacterial communities from Lake Michigan, Michigan, United States - MI23.DCL.RED.C7 (v2) (version 2) | ecosystem: Environmental > Aquatic > Freshwater > Lake...
ATCGGATCATGGATTCGACTGGTGAGTTCCGCCTTCTGGCTGACGCTGCTTCTGACCTGCCTCGCGCTGACATCAGCCAAGTGGAGAAGAGCATCAACATCCGCTCCTTCGGTGGTTCCTTCGGTTATACCGTTCAGGAACTGCGTGCCGCTCAAATGGCAAACATTGCTCTTGAGCAACGTCGTGCTGTTGCAGTACGTCGCGCTTATGAAGAGAAGGTGGAAAGCGTTGCCCTCTTTGGCGAAAGCACCGTTGGCCTGTCTGGTTTCTTCAACAACTCCACCGTGGACATTGTTGCTGCTGATAAGTGGTTCTCCACCGTTAGCATCACTGCCCAGGAAATGCTTGAACTGCTGAACTATGGCGTTACTGCCATCATCAGCGGCTCCAAGATGAAGGAGCAGCCCGACACCATCCTGCTTGGTTACGACGACTACAACAAGATTTCGACCACTCGCAACTCCGATTCTTCGGACGTGACCGTGCTCGAATACTTCCTGCGTACCAACCCCTACATCCGTAACGTTGAGCCCATCAACCAACTGACCAAGGGTAACAACGCTGGTCGTCTGAACACCAGCCGCATGGTGGTGTACAAGCGCGATCCCGAGAAGGTGCAACTGCACATTCCCCAGCCCCTTGAGCTGTTCCCCGCTCAGCAGCGTGGTCTGGAGTTCATTGTCCCTGCTCACGCTCGCGTGGGTGGTGTGGCTCTGTACTATCCCAAGAGCGTCATCTACGTTCAAGCTTCTTCTTGAGCCTAGAGAGGAAAGGGCGTTAAGCTATCAGCAGTTCTTAAGAACATTCACAATGCTAATCGCTTATCGCCCCGACCTTGAAAACCCGCCTCGTGAAGGTGGTTTTGGTGTTGTCACTGGGACTGGCCTCATTCAACTGGCTCCAGGGCTCAATCAAGAGGTGCCAGAACAGCAATGGCTACAAGCGCGTCAAAACGCTACTGTCAAGCGCCTTATGGCAATTGGCGCCATTGAGGAAGTTCAGGAGCAAGTTACTGTGGAAGAAATTCCACAGGACGTGCAAACACTGAGCAACCTGCCCCTGCTTGAAGCATTTCGTGTGATTGAAATCATCCATGACGTTGGGCAACTGGCTGAATGGAAAAAGATTGAAGGTCGCGTGAAGGTGCGTAACGCCATTGCCAAGCGTCAGGAAACGGTTAAAGCAGGGAGGGCCTGATCATGGCCGTCACGTACTCTAGTTTCCTTGATCGCTTCCCTGAATTCACTCCTCATCCAGAGGGCATTGTGAATGGGGCCATCTCTGAGGCCACTGCTGATGCTTCTAGTGATGTGTTTGGTGATCAAACAGATCGTGCCGTGAAGTGCCTGGCGGCTCACATCATTGCCATCCAGCTCACCCAAATGGGCATCCAAATTGGTGCCACTGATGGGAAAGTGTATGGCAAAGGCCTTGAAGCCACGCAATACGGTCAAGAATTCAAGCGCATGCTTGAGACTACTGCCTCCTCTTTCACCATTGGTTTTGTTGCATGATCAACGGAAGTATGCCACTGGCTAATGCCACTCTTAAGTGGAATGTTGCTGCTGGCTACACTGTTGATGCCACCACTGGCAATCAAGTGCCTATCACCAGAGAGGTTACTTATTATGCCAGTTTGAAGCAAAAGACCAATCCACAGTACAGTTATCTGCTTGGTGCTGATAGCACTGCTGTGTACATGGAAGGACGCCTAACTGGACCTTTGGCCCTATCTGGCATCTTCCCTGGGGAAAGTGCTTCTGCCACTATCAATGGGAGAGAGGGACGGTTTGAACTATTGCCTAATGAACAACTTCTTGAACATTATTGGCAATTTCTTGGCACACCAATCAGAGGCATCTTTAGACTGGTTGGTAAAGGAAGCGTCTTGAACGCTTAATCGTTCCCACTCTCCCATCGAGGACACATGACCATTTATCACCCCACCGAACTGGTTAAGAGCCAAGACGTTATCATTCGTGTTGGCTCCATCACTGGTACGACTCGCCCCGTGATCACGCAGAGTGGCGCCACCTTCACCGTTAGCGGCGCTCCCACGCTCTACACCCTGCAGGCCGCTACTACGGCCTCCATTGCATTCAATGATAACAACACTGAGTTCTACGTCCTTGGTGGCGGTGGCTTCTCTGATAGCGTTGTCGTGACTGCTGGAGCCACTGCTTCCGTTACCACCTACTTCCAGAAGGACGTGGATGGGACGGTGTTCCTTCCCAACAGCTTCGATGAAGCATTCCAGGTGATTGCTGCTTCTCGTTATGACAAGAACGCAGAACTGTACTTTGAAGTGAACAAGCAACTGGGTTCCAGCGGCACCACTTTCTTCTATGACCGTGTGGCCTTTGTGGGCCGTGCGATGAATCTGAACGAAAGCTATCCTGCCGATAACCTTGTGGAAGTTACTTTTGATGTGATGAGCCGTGGTCGTATTGGCATTCACCAGAATGCTCAAGAGACTGGCAGCATCATCCCTTCAGTTCCTAACGTTTGATTCCCTTTCCCATTGTTTCTTGCTAGCCTCTCCTTAGGGAGGGGCTTTTTAATACCATGAACATCACCCAGCTACGAGATGCCATTGATACACTCTTGAGCAGCTCTCCGAGCTTGCTGGGCACCTACAAGCTTCCAAATAATACGACCACTCCGGCAATCTATGTTGTGGGGCGACAGTCAGTGCCTTCTGCATGGAAAGCTACTGGCTTGGAAGTTACCATGCGTGAATTTCCAGAACGTCTGCCTACGACAATGATGGGAACAGTAAGAGTGTTGCAGCAATGGGAAGTGGTGATGATGCAATATACGCCTTCTAGTGCCACCTTGTCTGATGCCATTGACAGAATGGTTAGGCGATTCCCTGACGCAACGGTGCGTTATACGCCTGGCGATGATGTGGCTTATGAGCGTTGTCGTTTTATCATTCCAGACATGGTGGTTCGTAATCTCTATCCTGCGGCTTAACAATGGCAATTTTGCTAAATGCACAGGCGATTGAAAAAAGTCTTGTTAAAGCATTTTCCGAATGGGCATCCATAGACGTTAATCAAACGCATTGGAGGGAGCAATTTACAGACATGTCGAAATGGGACTACAATGGGGAGACAAAACGAAAAAGCGGCGGCCCGCCTGTCGGCTCTCCCAGGGACATCTACGACCTGGGAAGGCTGTACGAGAGTGGAGTGAATAGTTTCAGCCTAAACCGCAATGGTGGAGTGTTGGAAGCGTCTTGGCACTGGGATGCTAAAAATGCCAACGGCATTGAATATGCAAGTTATGTACATGAAGGCACTGGCACTAATAAGACCGCCCGAGCATTTACGGATGATGTTGCAGTGGCATCGTCTTTCTTTTTGAAAACCCCTGGCATGGCCCTTAAACTGCGGGTAAGTCAAGCGTTGGCAGCCTTGTAATGCAAATTGACCACCTACAAAGTCGAGATGGACGAGTGCATGGAATCAATTGTAAAATCAATGGCTCTTCCATGGAAATTGGCATTCTTTGTTTGATTGCCTATCCAGAAAGCACCTGTAGAATATCAAACGAACACCACCATTTCACAGTTGACATCCCCAAGGAGCTTCGTTCTGGCAGCGAGCGCGTGAAGGGATTCAACATTACACTAACAGTTCTGGATCATGAGCAAATACAGCTTCCTAGTCAACACTGAAGAGCCGAGCTATTTCCTTTTGAACGCCATGCTGCGGCTTCGGAAGCATGGTGGATGGCTGGTTGGTGAAGCCATTGAGCAGGAAGAGATTTCTCGCATTCAGAGCCAGGCTACCATCCGTGCGGTGCAGCTCGCTAGGCGCGTTTCCATTGCAAAGGGAATCAGTCTGGACGAGGCTTTTGCCCTGCTGCAACAAGGCACTGGACTAGATGAGCTTGGAGGCCTTTCTGACTTTACCGAAGAAACACTCAGTATTCTCGCAAGTGGCAATGGGGCGGAAAGTGGTAATGCCCGACTTGTCACGGCCTTCATTCGCTCGCGTGGAGAGGGAATGATTGATGGCGCCTGGAAGAAAATGGAAGACTGGGGTGCTGAGGATACAAAGTTTCTCACTCGTGAGATTATGAGCAAAGCGCTTGAATTCATAGCCGAAGAGCAAACGGCGGAGGTGAAGGCCACTGAAAAAAAAGCGCCCAGGACAGCGGCCTGAGCCCTGTTGAACAGTTAGAGCAGCAGTCCATAGCAATCATAAAATCACCCACTCGATGGGACGATATTTACCATCGGCTATGTTGTTCGGACTTTAGCGATGATCGTTGGAGTGCGAAGAATTTCTGCCATCAGCGCGTGAAAGATGCCGTGAAAGCCCTGGAGTGGTTAGAGAAGCATGATATGGCCACGGTGAATGCCAATAGCATTTCAACGGCCAAACTTGGTGGTGTAGTCGTTAGCGCACTGGGAGGGAAGAAAGCAAAAGTTAGCATTGATGATTTCTTGCCATTTGACACTCGCAAGATCAAGAAAGAGAATGGTGTTAGCGAAGAAAGCTATGAGGTGCTGTCTCGTCTCATGAAAACACGGAAAATGGATGGAAGATTGATTGCCTTACTTTCTGACGAATTGAAAAATTCCCCAGAGAACAAGAGGGGCTGACAACCTTGCTATAGTAAAGACAATAGGAAGCTGTACGCAAAATGGCACCAGGAAGCCCGGAGCTTAGGCTTAACGTTAGTCTTGATCTTGACAACTTCAAGCGGGTTGCGTTGCCGGGGCTGGCTAATGCGGCATCAAATTTTGCCCTTCCCATTGGAGTACAATTTAATAGGGACGATATAACCAAGGAGATGGTGCGCCTTGGCAGACAGCTTGGTGCTAAAAAATATAGGGTTGATTTTGAAATTACCAATCTCAAGACAGCGTTAGAGCAAGTTGATCAACTGTCTGCAAAATTCAAGGAGCTTCGCCAGCAATCCATAGCTGCAACTGGTGGCGGCACAATTGCCCAGTCAAGATTTAAGAGCCCCAAAATCAGCACTTCTGAAATTGCTGCTATTTATAGGGCGGCTGGTGAAGCGGGCATGCTTTCCTTGAATGAAAGCATTACGGCAAACAAGGGCGAAATGGCTAAGGAATTGGCCAAGGTGGCTAAGGATAGCATTACTGGCCTTGTCAATGGTATGGTCGAGGGCAAGGCCGGGGTTGGCAATGCGTTTGCAGAGTTGGGCGCTGAAGGGCTGAAGAGAATCAAGGCTGAGCTTGGTATTGCTAGCCCATCAAAAAGGATGCAGCAAATTGGCAAATGGGCTGGAGAGGGCTATGAAATTGGTTTTATTGGCGCACTGGAAAGAGCTAATGCAAAAGCGGCTGCAACCATTGGCAAGAGCTTACGCGCAATGGATCGGGAGGTGGATGTACGTCAACGCGCCGCCAGAATTTATGCTCCTGGAGAGCGAAATAGAAAAGGGCAAGTTCCATTTGTTTCACTTCAGGAAAGACTAGGGACATCGCTTGGCCGAAGAGAGCAACTAGAAACTGCAGCGCAAATTCCTCAACTTCGTGGTGCCGCTGGAACATTTGCAGAGGGCAGCGCTCAAAGATTAAATAAACTGCTGCAATCAGCTCAATTGCTGGCGGCAGGAATTAAACCAGATACGAAAGAATGGGCTAGGGCTCAAAGCGAAATTGCAGTAATAAATATTGAACTGGCGAAGAGTGGTCAACTTGCCCAGCGCATTCAAATGCAGGCTAATTTAGCTGCATTCGCACCTAAGAGTCTTGCCTACCTTGAAAGCCAATTAACGCTATTAAAACTTCGCGCTCGTGACATTGCACCGGACACGGACAAATGGAGACAACTTAATAGGGAAATACAACATACAGAGAGAAACATAGAAAAGGTCACGCGCAAGCCCCTAACGGGCAAGGAGCGTGTAGGTGCTGCCGGTGGTGCATTCTTGTACGGTGGCGGCATGGGAGGTGGCGCAGGCAGTGCTCTTGGTGGTATTGGCGGAGGTTTGATTGGTGGTGTGCCAGGGGCGTTTGCTGGTGCTGCGGCAGGCCAGTTTGTGGACAACATGATTGGGGCAGGGGCAGGCTTAGCCAAGACCTACGCAGAGTTGCAGAAAATGCAACGTGGTCTTGCCATGGCATCTATTGACGCCAAGGACTTCGCACAGGCTCAAGATATTGTTGGCAGCATGAGTCAACGGCTGCTTGTTCCCCTCGTTGATCTCACAAGGTATTATGCCCAGCTCAGGGTGAATACCAAGCAATACAATATTTCAGCCAAAGAAACTGGAGAAATCCTAGAGGGAACGATTTCTGCAATTCGTGCCACTGGTGGAAGCCTCGAAGATGTCGATGGGGCAATGAGAGCAGTTGTGCAAATTTTCAGCAAGGGAGGCGTGCAAGCTGAGGAACTCAGAGGCCAGCTAGGCGAAAGATTTCCAGGCGCGGTTGTTAAATTTGCTCAAGCAAATAAGCTAACTTTTGAAGAATTGCAAAGCAGGCTAGAGGCTGGCACTGTTGGCATTGCGGAATTCGTTGCGTTCAGCAAGTCAAACTTTGAGGATTACGCTGAATTCACGAAGAAACTTGCCACTGGCCCTGAATATGCAGGCGACAGGCTAAAGATTGCCCTGGAGAAATTACAACGTACCATTGGACCGACCCTCGCTTACATTGGCGCCAGGTTTCAAGATGTATTCACGACAATCATCAATAATTGGGACAAGGCCGCAAGACTGCTGGCAAAGATTTTCAACATGAGGGGAAGTGAGCAGCTTAAAGAAGACATAGCGGAAGCCAAAAAAGAAATAGTGGAGCTGCAAAAATGGGAAGATGCTGGTACAAAAACTGGCATTGCTCAAAAGAAGAAAGACTTGCTAGATATGCAAAAACAGCTAACCAAGGTAGAGAAAGATGCCTCTATGGTTTATGGCGGCAAAGGCGCCAACATGCCAACCACCAGAACTGGTAATGATAAGGCAAAGCAGGGGCTCGAAGGTTTTGAAAAACTGCGAGACGATCTTGCTAAGACATACAATGATGCTGAAATTGCTCGCATTAAGGAACAGTATGAATTGCGAAAGCGATTGCAACAAGATCAATTTGACATGCAAGAATATGGAGCAAATCGCTTGCAAAAGCAAAATCTTGCTCTAATTAGAGGGTTGATTGGTGCTGAAACGGCAAGGTTTGAAACAGTGCAAAATGCACAATTAGAAGTTCGCAAGCAATCTGGGAAAGTTGCGGGAGGTGCTGGTGGTGGTGGTGGAATGGTGGGTTTGGCTCAATATATCACTGGTGATCCGAGCCAGAAAGGCTATCAAGCCGATCATGGCACCATCAAGGATTATCACGATCACTTGGCATTTACCACTCGTAAAGCAGCAGAGGATGCCTATAAGAAATTGGTAGCAGAAGGCATTAAGGTGACAGAATTCAAGGGCTATGGGAAGGGGGTCACTGGGCCTCACAGTGGGCCTGGATCTCTTCATCACCAGGGACTTGCCTTTGACGTGCCGGGTTATCAATGGGGCGGCACTGGTGCGATTGGTGCAAAAGAATATGCTGGATCTGCTCGCGTGAGACAAGTGCTTGGCATGGAAGGTCAAGTGGGTGCTGGGTCACGGCGACAAGTAAAAGGTGGTGAACAGCGCGATGTAATGGCAAAAGCCAATACTGCCATTGCCCAAGGAGCTGCTCAACAAGCCGCCTTAGATGCAAATATCATTAAATCCGCAAGTGTAATGAAGGAGTTTGCAAGATATGCGGCAGAGGCTTACAACATTCCCGACTTGAAACTTTCCAATGAGTTGTTGAAATTGCGGAATGATTTAACCGAGCAAGGAATGGCGCCAGAGGTGATTGATTATCAGGTGCGTTTGTATGAACTTGACGCACAAAGGAAAGATTTGCTGGCCGATTTTCCCAAGAAGATCAACGGAATCACGTTGAGTGAGGATGCGCGTAAGGCTGGAATGGCCGCACTAGCAGCGTATTTAGATAAAGCAAAAATAGCCGAAAAAGAAAAAAATGATGAAACGCTAAGAGGATTGCGAATTGCAAAACTTGCCACTCTGAACGATCAACTTGCTATGGCTGGCGCTTTGACGCCAGACGAAGAAAGGCGCCTTCGTATTCAACAAGAAAACCCCAACCAGACGGCGGAATTCCAAAATCAATTATTTAGCTTGGAAAAACAAGTTGAAGCAGCGCAAAAACTTAAAGAACAATTGACTGGCATTGCCTCAACCATTGGCACTTCTTTTGGCGATGCCTTCAAGGGAATCATCACTGGCTCAATGACTGCTCAAGAAGCACTTGCTGGATTCTTCCAAAACCTCAGCAACTACTTTGCCGACATGGTAAGCAAGATGATTGCAGATTGGTTAAGAGTGGAGGCTATCAATGGCTTGAAATCATTGTTTGGCATTGCTGGTGGTAGTGGCTTCAGCTTCACGGGAGATTCTGGTTTTGGCGCTGCAGCATTTGGCAGTGGCTTCCAAGTGCCAGGATTTGCTTTTGCCAACGGCGGCATTGCCGCTGGCGGCTTCCAAGCTTTTGCCACTGGAGGCATCGTCACAGGCCCCACACTAGGCCTTGTAGGCGAGGGGCGTTACAACGAGGCAGTGATTCCCCTGCCCGATGGCAAGAGCGTTCCAGTGGACCTTGGAGGCATGTCAGGCGGCATGGCTAGTGCTCCCATTACTGTTAATGTAAGCGTGGATGCTAAAGGTTCTGAAGTGCAAGGCGATAGCGCCCAAGGTGCTGCGCTTGGTCGTGTTATTGCTGCTAGTGTACAATCAGAATTGATTAAGCAAAAGCGCCCCGGAGGACTGTTAGCAAAATGAGCACTTTTACCTTCATCCCTAATTTTCCCATTGGAGAATCTAGTCAGCCGAAAGTTTATAAATTTCAGGCAGGAGATGGTTACGAACAGCGCATTCAAATGGGTCTCAACAGCGACCCAAAAGAATGGGACTTGTCATTCAACAATCGCTCTAATGCAGAACGCGACCAAATACTATCGTTCCTTGAAGCCCAAGGAGGCGCTATTGCGTTTGACTGGACTTCTCCAAGGGGCATTGCTGGCAAGTATGTTTGCGAAACTTGGTCCACCAACATGACCTACAGTGGCTTTAATGACATCTCTGCTAAATTCCGTCAAGTGTTTGAACCTTAGAGCTAGCATGACGCGCTACAATTCAAGCTATATTAGCTCGGCTTTCCATTGGTGATTTCATGAGTACGATCGTCACACGTTCTGGCAAGGGCAACCCGCTAACGCACGCTGAAGTGGATGCTAACTTCAGCAACCTCAACACAGACAAGGCTGGTTACATCACTGGTGAAGGCGGTACGGTAACGCAATCAACCAGCAAGGCGACTGCCGTCACACTTAACAAGAAGTGCGGCCAGATTACGATGAACGCTGCATCACTGGCGGCGGCTACTACGGTGACCTTCACGCTGACCAACAGCACGATTGCAGCAACGGATCTGCTGGTGCTTAATCACGCGAGTGGCGGCACCGCTGGATCGTACTTGCTTAATGCCCAGGCAGCAGCCGGATCAGCTTCCATTAACGTGCGCAACGTAACTGCTGGCGCATTAGCTGAAGCCATCGTGATCGGCTTTGCCGTTATCAAAGCTGTAACGGCATAACCAATGACCAATGCCGCCATTGCAAGTGCTATTCAGGCAATCGCACCTAGCGCACTGATTGAGCTGTTCCAGCTTGAGCTAAACGTGGCGCAGCATGGCGTAGCGGAAACTTATTATTTTCATGCTGGTACAAGTCTTAATAACAATGGTGATCTAATTTGGAATGGTCAGCCATACATGGCGCTTCCCATTGAAGTGGAGGGTTTTGAATATAGCGGGCAGGGTACATTGCCGCGTCCCAAGATGCGCGTCAGCAATATCATGGGCACCATCACGGCACTAATCCTGACTCTGCCGGAAGGCCTTGAAGGCGCCAAGTTTACGCGCATCAGAACATTAGCGCGATTCATTGATAATGAAAATTTTCCAGGCGTTGATTACTTGCTAACTGAAGATAGCTTTGCATTGATGTATGAAGACAATACATTCATCTATCAAGAAGCTGGTAATATATTTGGCACGCCAGATCCAACGGCTGAATTCCCGCGTGAAATTTATTATGTAGATCGCAAATCAGCAGAAAATCGTGACGTGGTGGAGTTTGAGCTTGCCAGTGCATTTGATATGGCTGGTATTCGTGCACCAAAACGGCAATGTATTACGCGGTGTCAATGGGTGTACCGTTCTGTTGAATGCGGCTACACAGGCACGAATTATTTTGACGTTGGCGATGTTGCAGTGGGCAATGCAAGCCAAGACGTATGTGGCAAGCGCATTGATAGCTGCAAGGCAAGATTTGGAGCCAATTCCGAACTTCCCCATGGCGGATTTGTTGGCATTGGCTCTTATTTCGCATGACTTGGAAAGACGCTGCATTAGACCATGCCAAGAGCGAAGACCCCCGCGAATCATGCGGGCTGGTGGTCATCATCAAAGGCCGTGAACGCTACTGGCCGTGCCGCAACCTTGCCACGCGCCCAGAGCAGTTGTTTGTGCTGAATCCTGAGGATTACGCTGCCGCTGAAGATGCCGGAGAGATCACTGCTATCGTCCACAGCCACCCAACTACCATGCCATTGCCCAGTGATGCCGACAAGGTGGCGGCAGAGGCCAGCAAACTGCCGTGGCATATCGTCAACCCCAAAACCAATGCGTGGGGCCTCTACGTGCCTTGTGGCTACCGCTCACCGCTGATTGGAAGGCAATGGGTGTGGGGCGTGCAGGATTGCTGGACATTGGCGCGTGATTGGTACATGGAGCATGGCATCGCATTGCGCGACTGGGAAAGGCCAGTGGATCCAGCCGATTTTCTTGCGGCACCAATGTTTGATGGCTGCTGGGCGGCCACTGGATTCCGCGAGCTGGAAGAAAATGAACACTTACAAAGTGGCGACTTGTTGCTGATGTCAATTAATGCACCCGGACTAAACCATTGCGCTGTTTACATTGGTGATGGCATGGTGCTGCATCATTTACAAGGTCGCCTTAGCAGTCGGGACATGTATGGCGGTTGGTTAGCTAAGATGACCGGTAGGAGGTTGCGTCATGCTGCGTAAGATTAAGCTCTACGGGCAATTGGCCAAGTTCATTGGCAGGCGCGTGCTTGAAGCAGACGTAGCGACTGCGGCTGAAGCAGTGCGGATGCTAGCGGCAAATTTCCCAGGCCTTGAAAAGCACATGGCCGATCAGCACTACCGCGTGACTGTTGGCACCTATGATTTGGACCTAGACGAGCTTCATGATCCAGTAGGCCAACAAACCATTAAAATCATGCCTGTTATTGCAGGTGCTGGTGGTGTAGAGCGCGTTATCTTAGGGGTTGCGCTAGTTGCCTTTTCGTTATTACTGCCTGGTGTTGGGGCGGCAATTGGTGGGGCACTTATGACTAAGATTGGACTTTTAGGCGGAGCGTTAATACTCGGCGGCGTTGCCCAATTATTAGCGCCAGTCCCTAAAGTTCCGCAAGGCCCCGGTAGCGACAACGATCCACGCAAGACATTCAACTTTTCCGGCATCCAGCAGACCAGTCGGCAAGGCGTGCCGGTGCCATGCGTTTATGGCCTGACACTGGTTGGTAGCGTCGTCATTTCTGCTGGTGTTGATACCGTACAGGTGAAGGCATGACGATTATTGGTGCAGGTGGTGACAGTGGCGGCGGTAAAGGCGGCGGTGGTGGTGGCAGTAGCCGCACGCCATCTACGGCACCAGACAGCCTCGATTCAAGGCAATATGCCAACGTCATCGACCTCATCTCAGAAGGTGAAATCCAAGGATTAGCTGATGGCCTTAAGTCCATCTTCCTTAACAACACTGTCCTGCAAAATCCAGACGGCAGCTATAACTTTCAAGACGTTGAAGTTTATACTCGCAATGGCACGCAGAATCAATCTTACATTCCATTGACTGGCGGCATTGAAGACGAGAAGCCAGTAGGCATAACAGTGGTCAAAAGCGTTCCCCAGGTTCGTACCATCACTGATGTTGACGTTGATGCTGTTCGTATTACAATTGCCATCCCATCGCTTCAAAGTATCAATAGCACTAATGGCGATACATCAGGCACTAGCGTAAGGCTGCAAATTGCAATTCAATATCAAGGCGGTGGCTACACCACCCTCATTGACGATACGATCAGTGGGCGCACAGCAGACGAATATCGAAAAGACTACTTAATCACCCTTGCCCGGCCTAATGCGTCTGACATTGTTGACATCAAAGTTACGCGCATCACAGATGATAGCACCGACTCACTACTGGCAAATGCTTTTAGCTGGAGCAGCTACACCGAAATCATTGATGCAAAATTAACCTACCCTAATAGCGCATTAGTTGGCATCAGGGTTGATGCTGAGCAGTTTAGCAGCATCCCAGCTCGTAGCTATCTGGTCAAAGGCATTAAGGTGCAGATCCCTGCTGGCGTTACAGTTGATTCAGCCACTGGGCGAATCATCTATCCAGATGGCTTTATTTGGAACGGTACATTTGCGGCAGCAGCATGGACATCATGTCCTGCATGGATACTGTATGACTTGCTCACCAGCACACGCTACGGCTTTGGGAATCACATCAGTGCATCACAACTGGATAAGTTTGCTTTTTTTGCCGCTAGCAAGTATTCCAATGCTTTAGTTGACGATGGATTTGGCGGCCAGGAGGCACGATTTAGCTGCAACACTTCCATTCAAACCGCAGAAGAAGCCTACAAGCTCGTCAATGACCTGCTTTCCGTGATGCGGTGCCAAGCGTACTGGAGCACCGGCAGCCTCACGATCGAGCAGGATGCACCGTCAGATCCCGTCTATCTATTCAACCAAGCCAACGTAACGCCAGAGGGTTTTAGCTACAGCGGCAGCAGTCTTAAGGTGAGGCCCAACGTGGCAGTGGTCAGCTACCTCGATCTGAGCCTGCGCGATACTGCCTATGAAGTGGTCGAGGACACTGATGCCATTGCAAAGTATGGCGTGGTACGCAGTGAAATCAGCGCGTTTGCTTGCACCAGCAGAGGCCAAGCCAACCGCATTGGCAAGTGGCTGTTATTTTCAGAACGCTACGAAAAGGAAATCTGTACCTTTGCATCAAGCCTTGATGCAGGCCAGCAAGTAAGACCAGGACAGATCATCCTGATTTCAGATCCAGTGAGGGCCGGATCACGCAGAGCTGGTCGCATCAGTGCAGCCACTACAACTGCAATAACGGTTGATGACTCCGCCAACACCGATCTAAGTATTGAAGGTGGTTCATTGCTGAGCGTGGTTCTTCCCGATGGTAGCGTAGAGCAACGTGGCGTCTCAACAGTTGCGGGCAATGTAATCACCTTGCAATCTGCATTAACCGCTGTCCCCAATGTCAATAGTATTTGGATATTGGAAAGCCCCACGCTTCAAGCATCTACTTGGCGTGTGCTTAGTATTAACGAATCAGATGGCATTAACTACGGCATTGTAGCCATTGCACACAATGAAAGCAAATACGCCTACATTGAAGATGGCGTGCCGCTTGAATTCAGGGACACAACCAACCTCAATGAAATACCTGGCCAGCCAAGTGAGCTTGCAATCATTAGCGCTCCTGACCCGGAAGTGCAATATGAACTCAATGGACGCATTGCGGTTAAGATTACCTTTGGCTGGTTTGCACCGCAGGGCATTAAAAAGTTTCGCGTGAAGTATCGTTATGAAGATGATAACTTTACTACGGTGACGGTTCAAGGCACAACGTTTGACATTCTTGATGCAAAAGTTGGCAACTACCAAATCCAAGTGAGTAGTATCAGCTCCACTGGCTTATTGTTTAGTGAGCCTGCATTGGCTAATTACACAGTGGCTGGCCTTGGTGCGGCACCATCAGATGTGCAAGATCTTAGCGCCATTGCCACTGGCGAAGATATGATCATCCTTACTTGGAAGCAAGCGCCAGAACTTGACGTGCAAGTTGGTGGTCGCGTCATCATCCGGCACGATCCACGGGATCTAGCAAGTGCTGAATGGAACAGTAGCAATGACGTGGTGCAAGCCGTTGCTGGTAGCTCCACGCAAAAACAAGTGCCGTTATTGCCTGGCACCTACTTTTTGAAGTTTGAAGACTTCCTGGGCAATCGCTCAACAAATGCAACAGGCATTGAAGTGACATTGCCGCAACCAGAATCACGTATTATTGCAAAAGAATGGGCAGAGCAAAGCCTTGCTACGCCATTCGGCGGCACAAAAACAAACTGCGCGTATGATGCAGGCGAAACTGCTCTAACGTTAGAACCAGACGTGTATGTATCGCCCGACTACTGGGAAGTGATTTATTGCGCTGGTGACTGCGGCGCAGAATATCAATTCCAAGATACCTTTGATCTTGGCGACGTATATGACTTCAGGATTAGGCGCTACATCGTAAGCTACCCATTAGTGTTCTCTTCGTTATTTGATTCAGTTAGTGGTGACTTTGACGCTCAGCCCGGATTTTTTGATGGTACGGTAGCAGATGAAATCAATGTTGCGATGTATGTGCGTACCACCTTAGATGATCCAGCCGGGTCACCAACATATGGGCCATGGACTGAATTTGTCAGCGGCATGATCCGTGGCCGTGGCGTCCAGCTAAAAGCCATTTTTACCACTGAAACAGAATTGATTGGCGTTGCAATTGACGAGCTTGGCGCAGAACTTGAGCTAACACGGCGCGTTACCACTAGCACTAGCACATTAACCAGCAGCAGCAGTGCTGTTACTACTGTTACATTCGCTAATGCCTTCTATAAGGCCGTGACAGTTGGTGATCCGTACTATGGCTTACTGCCTAGCATTGGCGTGACGCCATTATCAATTGGAGCAAACACCCATGCAGAAATCACCAACCTTACCCGCACCGGCTTTAACATTGATTTTCTGCAAGGTGGCAGTCGCCAGGTGGTAAACTTCACCTATAATGCAGTTGGCTACGGTCGCGCTTTCTAATGGCTCAATCTGATCAATCAGTACAAAATGCGACATTCCCCAGTGTTCGCGCTGACATCAACGATAACCTTGCTGCATTGTTTAGCCAAAGCAGTGGCAGCAGCGCACCGTCCGTAACCGTTGCATTTCAGCCTTGGGTGGATACCAGCAGCAGCCCGCCAGTGTGGAAGATACGGAATGGCTCGAATAGCGCATGGATCACAATAGGCGTGCTGGACCCTGCTGGGTTCAATGCTGGCGGTATCACGGCCATCGCTAATGGCGGCACAGGCGCCACTACAGCAGCTCTGGCGCTAGCGGCATTACTGCCAAGCCAAGGCGGCAATGCAGGCAAGGCATTGGTTACCAGCGGTAGTGCAGCATCATGGGGCACTGTTGCATCAGGCGCTTCCATTCAAGTGTTCACGGCAAACGGCACCTACACACCAACAGCAGGTAAGACAACCTTCCTCGTGTTTGCTACTGGCGGCGGCGGCGGCGGCGGCGGCGGCGGCGGTGGTGATGGTGCTGGTGCTGGCGGTAATGGCGGCGGCGGCGGCGGTGGTGGAACGGGATTTAGGCTTTACACAGCCGCTGAGATGGGAGCCAACGCCAGCATTACCGTGGGTGGTGGCGGTGGTGGCGGGGCTGGCTCAAATGTATTTGACGGTGATTACACTGGTGACAATGGCGGCGCTGGTGGCAATTCGCAATGTGATCCTAATGGAACAGGATTAACTCTTATCGGATACGGCGGTGGTGGTGGCGGTGTAGATCAAAGAGGTCGCAGTAAAAATAAAAAATGCTTTTGTGGTGATTCCGGCCTGCGGCGGCCGGCTGGTAAGTCGGCACTTCCCGCTCTATGCCCTGCTCTCCGCATGCCTCGGCGGAGGCTGTGCCCTTCTG
>Ga0310334_100247_pt1 | contig 15873 bp, 8 predicted proteins | sample LakMicMIDCLREDC7_FD_195548 | JGI IMG/M metagenome (GOLD analysis project Ga0310334, IMG submission 195548) | Enriched freshwater cyanobacterial communities from Lake Michigan, Michigan, United States - MI23.DCL.RED.C7 (v2) (version 2) | ecosystem: Environmental > Aquatic > Freshwater > Lake...
GTTCTCAACGCTTGCACGGCAGTCACACTTCAGAACGATCCTGCTGCCTACGAGATCTACACCACCCTCAACAACCCATCCACCGGACTTCCAGAACTCCGCTGGTGGACACTGGTCGAGGCTACCTACCTGTCCTACCCGCTGGTGCAACGCCCAGCAACTATCGCTGACACGCCGGTAGCAGACCAGCTCGCACTGCTCAACCGCACGGCCATCCCCAACATTCGCTACTACTATTCCAGCGTCAAGAACTCTGACGGGAAGAGCTACGGCATCGCCGACATCAACGACGACTTCCGCCACTTCGGCTTCCGTGCTCAAAACAGCGGCTACCTGCAAGCTCAGTCGGTCTACACCGTCGGTGCTGCTGTCGGTGTGTGGGGTCTCAACGGTGGCCAGATCTCGCTGACCAACTCCACCACCAATTTCGGTTCTGTCGCCTTCAAGTCCGAGGGTTTCTACGGCATCAACACCACCGGCGGTGCCAATGCGAACAACAGCGGCTTCCTGTTCACAGGTGTTCAAACACCCCTGTCTCTGACCCGCCAGCAGGTTGAAGACACGAGGAACAAACAGATCCTGACCCTCGGCTCGCGCATCCTTTCGGTGGAGCTCGACCCCGCCAATCCCAGCATCCAGCTCATCAACCTCAGCTCTGACTTCTCTCCCTGCTTCCTGCTCCCCTTCTCGCTGAAGCCCGGCTCAGCGGTGTGGGTTTCGACCGAGCAGTGCACCTACCGTGGTTTCTTCGCCACTGACGGTGGCCCCACAGTAATCACCGGTCTCAACGACCCGAACTCATTCGCAACACTCCGGGTCCGGGCAACCGACAGCACCATCCCCCTCGACACGACCCTCATCCCTCAACTCGGCATTCCCTACATCCGTCGTTTCCGCGACCCTCGCAGTCCTTTCGAGCGTTCCTACAGCTTTGTGCTGAAGAACACCCTCCCTACCGCCGTCTCACCGGCTGTGGGCCAGGTGCTTCGCCTCAACCAGTCCAGTCAGACTCTCGGCAACAACACGCTGAAGCCCAACGTCCAGTTCGACCCGGGTTCATCCGGTGGCTGGGGCCGTGTGTTCTCTGTCAGCGATGTACTGACAACTAGCTTGGGCTCTTCACCGCAGTTCAACTACGTCATCTCCGACAACATCCAGGACACCTCTTACTACGTCACTTTCACGGTCACCGACTACGACCGTCCCTGGGCCCAGTTGGGTGACACTGCGCAGGGTTCCTACATCACGAGTCAGAACAAGAACTGGTACGCCGCTGAGAACAACATCTGGGACTCTGTCTACTACAACACCACCTTCAGTTCCACGGTCGGTCCCGAGAAGCTCGCACCGGTTGAACCCTGCTCACCTTTCGTCGCCTCCTGTGCACTCGAGCGTCAGTACGTCGTAGCAGACACCTACCAGGGTTCGTTCGCTGGCGACCCCTTCGCCACTGTCTACCCGACCGAGACCTACTTCCGAGGTGCCACCAACCCCTACACTGAGTACCCTGTTCAGTTCCAGTGGGACGAGGATGACAGCTCGGAGAGCATGGGTGTGTGTCTCAAGGATGTCGAAGATGTCATCTCCACTTTCACAGTGACTGCCATCAACCCTGCTGCTGTCATTCAGACTTCCCAGCAGGCGGACCAGGCCCTCAACCGTCGCTACCGCCCTGAGATCATCCAGTTCTCGGTGCTCTCACCCATCGACCTCATCAACCCCAAACAGGCAGTCTCGATTGTCACTCTGTCCGACGCCGCCTCACCACTGGTGAAGGAGTACCTCCGTGTCATCGGCCTGAACGGCAGTGTTGTCACAGCCATTCGCCTCAACTCCGAGAACAGCCTCTATCCCAATCCCCCTTCCGCTTCCAAAACCTGGCCCATTGGCACCGAAGTCAAACCCTGCACCACCAACGCTGTCCCTGCTGTCAGAGCCTACGACCCCGACTGGTCCAACACCAAGCGTGCGGTCCTGCGCTTTTTCGAAGTCATGGGCTACCCCGCAACTGCTGTTGAGCCTCTGCTCACCCCCCGCTACTGGGGCGAGCGTTTCATCCCGGTCAGCTTCCTCCCGCTGTCACCTTCTCAGGACGGGTACGCTGCTGTCACCGCCGAGTGGCCCTTGGAGTTCAATAACCCCTCCATCGTCCAGGCCAACACTCACACCTGGGCTTACTGTGGCTACGGCAACTACTCTCGCGGTCTTCCCGACTACCAGACGAACAACTTCCCCCGCAAGCTTTCGTTCGACTTCCTCACCACTGTCCTGTGGAGTGGTTCGGTCTCCGTCAGCGGCACAACCGAGACTGGTGAGAACATCCTCATTGGCCCTCAGCGTGAAGCCCTGACAGCCCAGTTCTACGAGCAACTCGAGCCCAAGGTTCAGCTCCTCAACCAGGAGATCTACGAAGAGCAGGGTTTTGTCGAGTTCCCTGCCCAGGTTGTGGTCTACTCGGTGGATGACATCTCCAGTCAGTTCAATGGTGCTCAGTCGGTGTTCGACCTCAAGATTGGCGGGATTCCTGTCCCAGGGTCACAGCTTGCCACGGAGTCAACCTTTGTCAACCTTGGTGCTGTCACACAGATCCCGACGGCTGCCTACACCATCGCCAACTCGAAGATCCAGTTCTCCCTGCCCCCTCAAGCCGGAACCGTTTGCGACATCCGTGTCGTAACATCGGAAGACGACCAGAAGACACTGGAGACCTTCAAGTTCACACCCACAGCCCCCTTTGATGGAGTCACGTCCATTTTTGACTTTGCAACCACTGGGGCAACCGACAGCACTGTCTTTGACCTGCGGAACTTGTTCGTGTTCCTTGGTGGTGTCGAGCAGCTACCGAATGTGGCGTACAACGTAACTCGCATCAACAAAAATACCATTCAGCTTGCGTTCTCTGGTGCTCCACCGGTTGGCCTGACATACGATGTCCGCTGTGTCACCACCGGGACTTACTGGGCCAACCGCCTGTCATACCCTGTCGAAGTCTACTCAATCGACGACATCTCTGGCCAGTTTAACGGTGCGAAGAAAACCTTCACACTCACCTACCTCGGGGCCCCGATCAACCCCGCAGTCGTCAACACTGAGAATCTTTTCATTAGTTTGGGTGGAGCAATGCAACTGCCGGTTAACTCGTACTCCGTAAACGCCGCCCAGATCACGTTCACAGAGGCACCCCTAAACGGCACAACCTCCAACCTGCGCATCGTAACGAACGCCGAGTTCCTGACCTGTCCGCAGCAGAACGGATATGGGGAGTTCCTTCGTTGGGGACCCGGTCTCGTCTTGAGCTTGACGAACGAGCTGATCGCTTTAGACTCCGGCTTCACCCCCTAGAGGGTAAACGGCGGCATAGCCCTTGTGCTGCTTACGCTCACCCCTAGCTACCTTGGACAAGGAACTAGCGTCGAGGTCTAAGACACGAGCAGCTGCGCGGGCAGAAGGGAACTCGAAGGCATCGCCAGTTGTTATATCGGTCAGCAATAAGCGCTTACTGATCTTATCACGACCCTTCTTACCGTTGGCAGGCCCGTTCTTCTTACCATACTTTTTACCGTTATCAACGCGTACTTCAACAGGCTGGTTTTTGGCTCCTCTGCTACAGGCCTCTTCGCTGAAGCTGTACCCGTTGTGTTCGTTGAGGGAGTACTTGTCTTCCCAAGTGGCGTTGATAATCAACTTCTCGGCTCTTCTAGCTTCTTTTTCTGTCTCGTACCACTGCAATACTTGGATCTCGGCTTCAAACACCTCCCAAAGACGCCGCCAGGTTTTAGGACTGCCAAAGTACGGTTTACCGTTGTCCTTATGACTACCGTAGTAGAAGTACCCAGGCAAGTCCTTGAACGTTATTTTGTACGTGTAGTACTTCATACCCGAATTATACCACAGGCGAATCGTGGTAAACCTCTTAATTTCGAGGGTAAAAACAGTCAACACCCTTTCCGACCTACGGAATTGTACTGACGACTAGTCAACATGGCAACTAACAAAGCAACACCGATCCAGTTTCTGAGGTCGGAGGTACCACTCAAGCGACCCGACCCGACCCTTCTCCTCGCTGGACAACCTGCGGTCAACACCAATGCCGGCGAGCCCGGTCTCTACTTCGCCGACGACACGGGCGCCAACCTGTTCAAAGTGGGTCCCTGCGCCATCGGTGCGGTTGCACCCAACACCGGCGCAGTCCTCCCTGGCAACCTTGGCAACACTGTCGGCGAACTCTGGCTCGACACGACATCCACCCTTGACTCACCCGGCCCCAAGCTGAAAGTGTGGAATGGGACGAACTGGATCAACTGCATGCCGTACACATACGCAGCCACCATCGTCAAGGACACTGAGCCTCTGGTAGGACTTCATCCCGATAACACCCTGTGGTGGAACTCAGGCACGGGTCTGATGTACGTGCTTTACAACGACGGAACAACACGTCAGTGGACACAGATTTCTAGCAACACAGTGGGATAGCCTAAAGGGTAAAACTAACCATACTCAAAGAAGCAAGCCATGGCTCTTCCCCGGCCCCCTAGAAATCCCGTACAACCGATACCAAACGACCCTTTTTACTCGCCCCTTACCAACGCGATTACTGCGGTCCCTGGGTCACTTATTGTTGGACCCGGGCTCGTTGTTAATCAGACTACCGGAACTATAACCGCCACAGGTGGTGGCGGCGGTGGGTCAGGAACCGTCACCCTCGTCAACACTGGAACAGGTTTAATTGGCGGTCCGATCACAACTTCCGGCACAATCAGCCTGAATAATACTGCTGTCACCCCTGGCACCTACACCTTCGCCACCTTGACAGTTGATGCCAATGGCCGGCTCACCGCTGCAAACTCGGGCGTAACTCCGGTCTCCTCTGTCACCGGATTGGCTCCCATCACCGTGACTGGCACCACGGCTCGGGTCGTCAGCATCGCTGCCGCTTCCACTACAGGTGCCGGTGCCGTTCAACTTTACAACGGCACAAACAGCACTTCGACCGCCCTTGCTCTGACTGCGGCGCAAGGTTACTCCCTGCAGGCTCAGATCGATGCTCTGCTGATCGCTTCCAACCTGACTCTCGCCGGCACCTTCGACGCTAGCACAGGGTTTGTGCTCACCGCCACAACTGACGGAACCTCGCAAGGATTCGTTTCTGGTGCCGCACTGCCTGCCCCCGCTGCTGGCAACCAGGACTACTTCGTCATCGCCACGGTTGGTGGCTCCTTCGATCCCCCTGGTCCTACCGGCCCACTCACAGTGACTGCGGGCGACTGGATCCTGTCCTCTGGCTCCCAGTGGGATCTGCTCGACATCGGCCCCACCGTTCTTTACGCTACAACAACCGTTGCCGGTTCCGTTTGCCTCTCCACAAACGCTCTGGCACAAGCAGGCACTGACACCATCACGGCCCTCACTCCGGCAGCTGCCCGCTCCGCCTTCGTCCCCAACGTCTGCTACCCTACCCTGGGCTCTCTGATTGGCGGCACTTCGGTTGCCAACACTCCTGTGACCGTTGCCATCGGCACCGCTGGTCAGGTTCTGACGGTTGATGTCACAGCTCCTACCGGTTTTGCTTGGAAGAATAGCTCCGGCGGCACTGTCACCTCGGTTGCTACCGGAACTGGCCTCAATGGCGGTCCTATCACTTCAACTGGCACGATCGCCCTTTCAAACACCACTGTGACGGCGGGTTCTTACACCAACACCGCAATCACGGTCGATGCTCAAGGTCGTATCACTGCGGCTTCTTCAGGCCCCGCTCCGCTGACAGCACTGACTGGAACCGCTCCGATCGCTGTGACAACGGGATCGACCCCTGTCGTTAGCGTGGGCGCCTCCTCAACGACTGCCCTTGGCGTGGTCCAACTGACGAACGCTCTGGACAGCACTTCGGAAACACTGGCGCTTACCGCTTGTGCTGGTAAGAGTCTGCAGGATCAAATCACCTCTCTGGTGGTCTCCGGTACAATCGAGCTGGCGGGCACCATCGATGCTAACACCGGATTCGTGGCTACGGTTACCTCTGTTGGAACCGCCGGCGGTTACACAGTTGGCGCTGTGCTGCCTGCTGCTTCGCTAACCACCAATAACACCTACGTCATTGTAACCACACCTGGAACAATGACTCCTCCAGGTGGAGTGTCAACCGCAGCCACTCGCGGCGATTACTTCCTCGTTTCCGAAGTCTCGCCTGGTACTTACGCGTGGACATTCCTCAACGTTGGTTTCGACGCTCCCGCCGCAACAACGACTGTTGCCGGTATCGTCTGCCTCGCCACCAATGCTCTGGCACTGGCTGGCACTGACGCTACAACCGCACTAACTCCTGCTGCTGCCTGTTGCGCATTTGTTCAGAAGTCGGTTCTCACTGCGAAGGGTTCCTTGATCGCAGGCACTGCTGCTTGCACACCGGGAGAACTTGCTGTTGGGACTAACGGTCAGATCCTTGTTGCTTGTTCCACTGCAGCCACTGGCCTCTGCTGGACCACAAACTCTTCGGCAGCTGCCACTCCTACCACCTTAGGCACCGTCAAGGGTTGCACAGAAGGCACCAATGCGGCTCTCGGCTGCGGTGCCTTGCTTTCGAATGCTGGCACTGGCAACGTTGGCATCGGCTATGACAGCCTGCGTGATAACGTCTCTGGTATTAACAACGTTGCTATCGGCAATGGCGCATTCTATAGAAACACGGTCGGTAGCGGCAACGTCGTTATCGGTACTTCAGCTCTGTCAAACGTTACAAACGATTCCCGGATTGTTGCCATCGGTGAAGCAGCACTGTGTGCATCAACTGGCGGAACATACAACGTCGCCCTCGGTTGGGCTGCTCTCTGCAGCCAGATTTCTGGCGGGTCCAACGTTGCCCTTGGCGCTCTAGCCGGTAACAACATCACGACCGGCAACAGCAACGTCGTCATCGGTCCCAACGTTACCGTACCCTTCGGAGACCAGAATACTCAGCTCGCTATCGGCTACAACACTGGCCAGTGCTGGATTACTGGTGACAGCTCGAAGAACGTCAAGTTCTGGGCGGGTATTCGTGCCAATAACGACAGCCTCGGGGCATCTGGTCAGGTTCTCACTTCGACCGGCTCCGGCATTCAGTGGGCCTCCGCAAGTGGGGCTCCGGGTTGGACCCAAGTTGGTGCGTTGGGATCAGGGAATGCCGTTCCGTTGTTCACTTCAGGTGGGGGGACCATTGTTATAAATGCCAGTTACAACGGGGTTTGGACGCAGCAAGTTGGTACTAAAATTTGGAATATAATTTATCAGGTCCGAGCTACATCGGCCGCTGGACTTATCGGTGCAGCCGGTGATTGGGTGTTTAACCTCCCCTCTGGCTTGAACTTTGACACCAGCGGCATTGCCTTTCAGAATGTCTTCACCGGGTTCGTTGGGACTTCCAACCATCAATACCGTTCGTACTTCCTTCCAGGTCCCAGCATGTCGCAGTTAAGCACAGGTAACAATGGAAGTGAGCTTGGTGCCGGTGTTGTTGTGTGGTCTGGAAATCAGTTCCGGTTTGTAGTCGGAATGGTTAGTACGGCTCCAAGGGCCCTTGCTACCAACTACTTCGGTAACGCCACCGATCTGCGCATTAATATCGGCTTCCAGTTCCAAACACCCTAGTTTACTTCGTAAACACTCAGCAGGCCCCCGGAAAAATCTGGGGGTTTTTTGTTTACTGCGTAAACGAAGGGGGTAAAACCTATTCAGCAAATGACTATCCTTAGTTAGATGGCGATCTTTCCCCCTCCTTTTGATCCGAATAGGCAAACGCCTAACGGTCCTTTTTTCTCTTATGAGACCTGGTCCGTTGCTGGGCCTCTCGGTCCGCTGGTACTGGGCTCCGGCCTCGATGTAAGTCTCCGGGGTGTACTTAGTTCTAGCGGCAGCGGCGGTTCGGGCACAGTGACCAGCGTGGCTACAGGAGCTGGTCTCACTGGCGGCCCCATCACAACAACGGGAACTATCGCTCTAGCTACAACAGGAGTTACTCCCGCTGCTTACACAAACGCCAATATAACTGTTGATGCCTATGGCCGCATCACTCTTGCCGCCAATGGGTCTTCCGGAGGAGTAACTTCCGTAACCGGTACCGCTCCAATCAGCGTCACCGCTGGAACCACACCTGTTGTTAGCATCGCCGCTGCATCCACGACGGCTGCTGGTGCGGTCCAACTTAATAACACTACCGCCAACACCTCCACCTCTCTCGCTCTCACCGCTGCACAAGGCAAAAATCTGCAGGATCAGATTGATGCTCTGGCAATCACGAGCAACCTGACTCTGGCTGGTACTCTGGATACAGTGACTGGCAACCTTGTCACAGTCACCACTGCTGGAACCACTGCTGGGTTTGTAGTGGGCAACCCCCTCCCTGCCGCTGCTGCAGGCAATGCCGAGCATTTTGTTATTGTCACCGTAGCCACCACTTCCTACACTCCGCCTGGTGGTGTCGCCGTACAAACTCACGTTGGCGACTGGTTCCTCTCAAGTGGAACTGCATGGAACTTCCTTGATGTTGGATTCGATCCCCCATACGCTTCGACAACTGTGGCGGGTGTGGTTCAACTAGCCACAAACGCCCAAACTCAAACTGGCACTGATACAACTCTGGCTGTAACTCCTGCGGGTGCTGCTGCCACCTACGTGCCCCTGGCCGACTATGCAACTAAGGGGGATATTCTAGCTGCCACTGGCGCCAGCACTCCCGTTGCCCTCCCAGTTGGAACAAACAGTCAAGTCCTCTATGCAAACTCCGCCTGCGCGTCTGGCTTGGAGTGGGGGACTCAACCCATCACTTGTCTTGACTTTGACGCCAAGGGCGATCTTCTTGTTGGCGCTGGTTCCGACTCCTTTGCTACTCTTGGGGTAGGCACAGACGGTCAAGCTCTGCTTGCTTGTTCCACTGCCACCAACGGCGTTTGCTGGGCGACGCTTTCTGCAGCTGCAGCTACTCCAACTGTGGCCGGTATTGTCCTTGGTTGCACAACTGCCACCAACTCTGCTCTGGGCTGCAATGCCCTCGCCGCCAACACCACCGGTGTCGACAACGTTGCCAACGGTGTAAGTGCCCTACTCATAAACACCTCCGGCGACGGCAACGTCGCCAATGGCGCAAGTGCCCTCGCCGCCAACACCAGTGGCGGCTACAACAGTGCCAACGGCTGGTATTCCCTCTTCGCCAACACCGTTGGCAACAACAACGTTGCCACCGGCGCAACTGCCCTCTACTGCAACACCACCGGCTCCCTCAACACTGCCAACGGCGTAGGTGCCCTCTTCTGCAACACCACCGGCGGCAGCAACACCGCCGACGGCGCAAATGCCCTCCGCAACAACACCACCGGTTGTCTAAACGTTGGAATCGGCGTCCAATCCGGTTGCGGGTTGACCACAGGTTCCAACAACGTTGCGATTGGACCTCTTGTTCAATTTCCTTCGATTACAGGCAACTGCCAGCTTGTTATTGGTGCTAACTTAAATGCGTACTGGTTGACAGGTAATTCCACACTGGCCATTAAGCCTGGAGCCGGAATCATTGACTGTGCTTCGTCCACCGGTACTGCCGGCCAGGTGCTAATGTCAAACGGCAGCAATGCCATCTGTTGGGGCACCGCTGGTGGCGCTTCGGATGCAACTCCAACTGTGCGTGGTGTCTTGTACGGGTGCTCAGGAACTACTACAACTGGTGTTGGTTGTGAAATCCTGACCTCACTAACTACCGGTCTCTGTAACACCGCTGTTGGATGCTCGGTTTTGTCATCCATTGTTAATGGGGGTTCAAACACCGCTGTTGGTTACAAAGCGGGTAGTTCAGTAATCGGACTAGGCTCGTGGAACGTTGCAATGGGGTCTCTGGCACTTGGCAACGCAACGGGGACTGGTAACATAATTGGCAACACTGCTATCGGGATGTGTTCTCTTTCTGCGCTCACGATAGGAACGTGTAATGTGGCAGTTGGAGCATGCTCAATGCGTTCTCAAACAAGCGGAAGTAGCAACGTTGCAATTGGTACTGGCGCACTTTTCAACAGCACCGAAGGAATCGGTAACGTTGCTATCGGCAACAGCTCCCTGCTCCAAAGCACAACTGCTGGATTCAACATTGGTATTGGTTACGCATCCATGCAGGCCAACACAACTGGTACCTGTAACATTGGTATCGGCATTTGTTCGCATGACTTTCTGGATGGCGGTTGTAATAATGTCGCCCTAGGGTTCAGGGCGGGTGCAAATCTATCCACCGGCTGCTACAATGTTTCAATCGGGGACTCAGTGTGCCTGGCCTCTGCTACCGGTTCTTGCCAACTTGCTATTGGTTTCTCTGCAACCGATAACTGGTTGACGGGCGACAGCACCAAGGCCATCAAACCCGGCGCAGGAATCATCGATTGTGCTTTGTCCACAGGTACTGCTGGTCAATTGCTAATGAGCGATGGTGCCAATGCTATTTGTTGGGGGGCTCCCGCCATTCCCTGCGCTTGCATCACAGACAAAGGCGCTCTTATCACTGGCACCGCTGCTGACACACTCTCAACATTGCCAGTTGGTGGAGATGGTTGCGTTCTTGTCGCCTGCTCCTCTGCCTCCAGGGGCATCTGTTGGGGGAATCCCGTTCTCGCCACGACCAACCCTTCCACAAGGGGTACTGTTGTCGGTTGCACCACGACAAATGCTACTTATTTAACGGCTCTTGGCTCCGCCGCCATTTTCAGTAACGCTGGAGGTACATACCTTACTGCCGTAGGCACTCGAGCACTTTACTGCAACACTAGTGGCCGCTGTAACAGTGCCTTGGGTGTCGAAGCCCTTTTCTCCAACACGACTGGTCGTAACAATACCGCTTTAGGCATGTGTTCCCTGTTCACCAACACCACCGGTTGTGGAAACGTGATGGTTGGTGGTATGGACTCCGCCGGAACTTATGCCCCAGTATTCGACCCCACCACCGAAAACGATCGCGTAATGATTGGCTCGACCGCCACTACAAACGCATACGTGCAGGTAGCGTGGACTGTTACTTCGGACGCTCGTGACAAGACTAACGTCACGGCTCTACCCGTGGGTCTCGACTTCGTCAACCAACTCAATCCAGTGTCGTTCCAGTTCAAGGAATCACGCGAGTGTGACACCGCCATTGGCCCGGTTCGCTACGGATTCCTCGCTCAGGAAGTGCTGGCGGCAGAAGGCGAAAACCCTGTGATTGTAGACACAGAAGTTCCCGAGAAACTGAAGATTACAAACGACAGTATGAACGCCGTGTTTGTCAAGGCAATCCAGGAGTTGTCCGCAAAGGTGGAAGCTCTCGAGGCAAAACTGGAAGCCAACGGGTAAAACCCTTACACGAGGTTGTCCTGTAGTTTGCCGTCATGAGTCTGATTACTCCCATTGCTAATGGTCCCTTTTACTCTGCCCCATCAAACTACATCAACACGCCTCAGGGCTATTTGGTTGTAGGCAGTGGGATTTCAATCGACCAGTATGGCGTGATGAATGTCGCCTCCGCACTTGGAGGCACCGTCACTGGCATCACCGCTGGCATCGGTTTGGGTGCCCCGAGCACTGGAACCACCATCACTGTCAGCGGCACCCTCGACCTGCTCCCCGCTACCATAAGCAGTCTTGGTGGCATCAAGGTCGGTGCCAACCTGACTGTCGCACTGGACGGCACTCTCAACGCTCTACCACCTGGCACAGGAACCGTCAGTAGCGTCACCGTCGGCTCTGGTCTCATCGGTGGTGGCGTCGGTCCCAACGTCCCCCTCAGCCTTTCTGTCGCTTCGACGACGCAGTTTGGTGGCGTGATTGTCAACCCCACTGGCGGCATCAGCGTTGTTGGCGGCTCAATCTCCGTGGTCCCTGCCACAACAACGCAAGTTGGCGGGGTTGCTTTGGCAACATCTGCTGAGACAATCAACGGCTCTAACAACACGAAAGCAGTGACTCCCGCTAGTTTGGCTGCGAAGGTTGCCTCCACGACGGCACCTGGCATCGTCCAACTGTCGAACAGCGTTGGCGTGACGAGCAGCGTTCTCGCAGCGACGCCGACCGCAGTGAAGACCGCCTACGATGCGGCTGCCGCCGCGCAGGTCACAGCGACTGCGGCTCTGCCAAAGACAGGCGGGACAATGACAGGCGTCATCACTTTCGCCCCAGCACAGACTTTCCCCGGCGTCGCCTTCCCGGTTGCGACAGCAATTTCATTGGGGGTGATTTCTGCAGGTCCGGGCCTCTCGGTAAATAGCAGCGGTGTTCTAAGCACCCTGAACAACGGCACCGTGACTGCTGTCACCGCCGGCCCTGGCCTCGGGGCTCCCGCCACTGGCAACACCATCTCGACCTCTGGCACGCTGCGCCTACTCGCTCCGACCACTGACGGTTTGCAGTTGGGTGGTGTGAAGGCAGGTGCCAACATCAATATCGCATTTGACGGGACCATCAGTGTTCCCGCCAACGCCTTCATGGCGTTCAACAACCCGTTTTCTTACAATGGCTACCAGTGGCCCATCCCGCTGGCTTCTCCCTCATTGCCCTTCCCTGGTGTCAATGGCCAGGTGCTCACGGTTCTGGACAATGTCACCGGCGAAATCGGCTGGACATCGACCGGAACGCTGACGACAGTCACCGCTGGTCCTGGCCTCACGGTGGTCTCCACTCCGACGACTGCCACGGTTTCGCTCAGCACGGTTGGCTCTATCACTCCCGGCTCGTTCGGTGCTACCGGTCTGATCCCGACCTTCTCAGTCAACGCTCAGGGCCAGATTACCAGCACTGGCCAAGCAAACTGCTACGCACCCTTCCAAAACGCAACTGTCTCGGTTCCCACTTCACTGGTTCTGGACTTCACAGACAACAATCTATTTTGGGAGTGGCAGCTGCAGGCGAACACAGTCCTGGAGAACCCCCTCAACGTTCAGTCGGGACAAACCGGTGCCGTGCTCCTGAGGCAAGATCCCTTCAGCCCGTTTGCTTTAAGCTGGGGTTCTTCTTGGAAGTTTGCCAACAACACCCCTGCAGTTATCAGCCCGGTTGCCAGCGCAGTAGATTTCTTTACCTTTACGGTTGTTTCGACCAACTACATCGTTGTCACTGCGTACCTGAACGGCGTGGGGTGAGTTTACCCGAGCGCTCATTTGGTATAATGGGTGCGGTATGCCAACCAACTATGTGAGGAACTTTTTTACGTACGCCTACCTCAGAGAGGACGGCACCCCCTATTACGTAGGTAAAGGGGGCAGGACTGACAGGGTCAAGGCCAAGCACCACAGAGTGCCTGTGCCGCCTGGCGATAGGATTCTGTTTTTGAAAACCGGACTAACCGAAGAAGAAGCATTCCGGCACGAAAAGTACATGATATATGTGCTCGGCAGAAAAGACCTGGGCACCGGTATCCTGTGGAACTTCACGGACGGTGGAGAAGGAAGCTCTGGGCGCGTAACTACCGAGGAAACCAAAGAAAAGTTATCCAGGGTGATGAAAGGCAAAAAGCAGACGCCCGAGCATGTGGGCAATAGGAGAAAGTCTCGTCCTGACTCCCCCTTCAAGGGCAAGAAACACAGCGAGGAGACCAAGAAAAGGATATCTGAGAGCTCTTTGAATCACAACAAAGGGCGAAAGTGGTACCACGACGGAAAGGGTAACACCACCACTTCCCGAGAGCACCCAGGGGAAGGGTGGACCCCTGGCAGGGGGCCCGTTAAAGAAAGTACCAAGGTAAAACTGTCTGAGTCTATCACCAACTATTACAAAAACAAGAAAAATGGCTGAAAAATTGTTTAGCGTCTTTCAGATCCAAGGCGGTTTGGGGAAGCACATCGCAGCGACGGCTGTGGCTCAGGCCATCAAGAATAATCACCCTGACCGCGAACTGATCGTGGTCGCAGCCTGGCCAGAGTTGTGGGCAAATCTTCCCTTCGTATATCGTGTGTTCCCGCTTGGCAACACTTCGTACTTCTACGATGAGTATATCGATGGTAAAGACTCGCTGATTTTCGGTAACGAGCCTTACTTTACGACCACACACATCAATAAAACCCTTCCTCTTGTCGAGAGCTGGTGCAACCTGTACCAGATCAAGTACAACGGCGAGCAGCCGATGGTGCGCATCAATCCCGAGCAAAAGAAAGCGATTCGGGCGTTCTACGAGCCGAAGTTCGAGGAAAAACCCTTCCTTCTAATCCACACCAATGGCGGTCTCTTCACGAACGAACGTCCCTTCTCCTGGGCGCGTGACATGCCTTTTGATGTGGCTACCAAAGTAGCGAAACACTTCAAGAAGTCGCATTTTGTTATGCAAGTGACTCGGCCCAGTTCCCCTCAAATAGATGGTGTGTTTGTTCGCCATGAGCAGCTGTCTAACACCGAGCTGATCGGTTTGCTCGAACTGACTGACAAGCGGCTGCTGATTGACTCCTCACTTCAGCATGGAGCTGCTGCTTTCGGTCTGCCTTCAACAGTGCTGTGGAATGCAACTTCGTCCGTTATTTTCGGGCACAAACTCCACACAAACATCCAGGCTAAAGCCAAACCTCAGAAGCCGCTGCCAGGTTCCTACCTTTTCGACTATCAGTTCGATGGTAATGAAAACGAGTTCCCATACGAGGAAGACGACCTCAAGGACCTCTACGATGTGGACCGCATCATCGCTTCGCTCGAAGCACAGACAAACGAACCGAAGAAAGGCTTCGGCTAATTGCTATTGGGGACCGCAAGGTCCTCTTTGTTTTGTCTAGCAAAACGGGGTAAAACCAGTCAACGCAACATAGCACAATATGGCACTCGTTTTTCCTGCCAGCCCCACGGTCGGCCAACGCTACCCAGCGAACCCTGGCACAGCTGGCACTTCCCAGTATGTCTGGACAGGAACTCGCTGGGACGCCGTACTCTCCACAGTCTCCCTCGGTCCCACGAACCAGGACGCTTTCAACGCCTACGAGTGGCCCAACACCGACGGTCCTGCCGGTTACCAACTTGCCACCGACGGTACTGGCAATCTGAGTTGGACGGTGGCTGCGGCCTCCACACTGACACTGCTTGATGACATCTCATCGCAGTTTGACGGTACTCTCACTATTTTCGGCCTGACTGTGGGCGGTACTGCCTTCACACCCACACCGGTTGGCAACATCCTGGTGTTCCTTGGTGGTGTGCCCCAGATCCCTGGTTCGGCGTACACTATCACAGGGGCCACGATCCAGTTCCTGGGTGCGCCGCTGGCAGGCACAACTTTCTACGCTATCTCTAGCACCATACTCTGATTTGTCCTTTGGACAAACACCACAAGGGTAAAAACCAGTATACGTGATTTGCGGGAATCATTTTGGCCTTAACAAGAGCACAATTATTGATGGGAGACGCCGGTCAGGGCGTCGTCCTCACAGGACAAGTAAGGGGGGTTAAGCCAGGCCCCGGCATCGCCATCGGCACCGATGGCACCATTGCGGTGGACTCACAGTCCATCCAGGGTGTGATGAAGTTGGGACAGACCCCGGCTTCGGCACTGGCCGCCTACAATGGCTACACCTGGCCTACGACCCCTGGTTCGGCCGGTCAGCAGATGACGACCGACGGGTCTGGCAACCTCACCTGGGGTGACTCCGACGGCATTCCTTGGACCGCCAAGGGTCAGCTCATCGTTGGAACCGGCGTAGGCACCGACACCTTGCTAAATGTGGGTGGTAGCACAGCCTTCCTTGTCGCCGACAGTTTGACGACCTCTGGCCTGAGATGGTCCGACAGCTCCACCAGCGCAGCGCAGATGCCTGCGGGAGCCACCGGCGCTCGTCCTTCTCCTGCCGCGGCAGGTCAGATTCGTTTCAATACCACAACCAATAAATTTGAATTTTACACCGGCGGCAGCTGGGAAGAAGTTGC
>Ga0310334_100248_pt1 | contig 15834 bp, 10 predicted proteins | sample LakMicMIDCLREDC7_FD_195548 | JGI IMG/M metagenome (GOLD analysis project Ga0310334, IMG submission 195548) | Enriched freshwater cyanobacterial communities from Lake Michigan, Michigan, United States - MI23.DCL.RED.C7 (v2) (version 2) | ecosystem: Environmental > Aquatic > Freshwater > Lake...
CCCCCTGCCCCAGCGGGCTCTGGTGATCGCCGCCGGCGTGATCGCCAACCTGCTGTTGGCCTGGGCCGTGCTCGTGGCCCAGGGCGCCGTCGTGGGAATTCCCGCCGGCTTCAGCGCCACCCCCGGTGTGCTGGTGGCAGGCGTGCAGCCCGGCCAGGCGGCAGCAGCGTCCGGCCTGCAACCGGGTGATCGCATCCTGGCCGTCGATGGCCGCGACCTGGGCGGCGGCCAGAGCGCTGTGGCCGCCCTTGTGCAGAGCGTGAAGGGCGCCCCCGATCAGACCCTGCGCCTCCAGGCCGAGCGCGCGGGCAGCTCCCTGGAGCTGCGCCTCACCCCCGCCGATCTGGGTGGCATCGGCCGCATCGGCGCTCAGCTGCAACCCAGCGGCAGTGAGACCTTCCGCCCCGCCCGCAGCCCGCTCGAGGTGCTGCGCCACGCCAACCGCGACTTCATCGCCCTCACCCGCCGCACGGTGGAGGGCTTCATCAGCCTGGTCACCCACTTCGGCGAAACCGCCAGCCAGGTGTCCGGCCCGGTGAAGATCGTGGAGATGGGCGCCTCGCTGGCCCGCCAGGGCGGCAGCAGCCTGTTCCTCTACACCGCCCTGATCTCGATCAACCTGGCGGTGCTCAACGCGCTGCCGCTGCCCCTGCTCGATGGCGGCCAGTTCCTGCTGCTGCTGATCGAGGGCCTGCGGGGCCGCCCCCTGCCGGAGCGCTTCCAGATGGCCTTCATGCAGTCGGGCTTTGTGTTCCTGGTGGGCCTGAGCCTGGTGCTGATCGTGCGGGACACCAGCCAGCTGCAGGCCGTGCAGCAGCTGCTCAGCCGCTGAGCACCCGGCGCGGTAGGCTCAGCCATCACCGCATGACGAGTACCAGGCCGCATGGCTAAGAAGTCGATGATCGCGCGCGACGTGAAGCGCCAGAAGATGGTTGAGCGCTACGCCGCCAAGCGCGCTGCCCTGATGGCTGCCTTCGATGCCGCCGCCGACCCGATGGAGCGCCTGGAGATCCACCGCAAGATCCAGGGCCTGCCCCGCAACAGCGCCAAGGTGCGTCTGCGCAACCGCTGCTGGGCCACCGGCAAGCCCCGTGGTGTGTACCGCGATTTCGGCCTGTGCCGCAACCAGCTGCGCGAGCGTGCCCACAAGGGCGAACTGCCCGGCGTGGTCAAGTCCTCCTGGTGAAGTGCGCGGGTCGGCCAGCCGACTCGAATGCATCACGCCCCGCCCGCAGGCAGCCGTGAATCACAACCATGCATCGGCGCCTGCGGGCGCCTTTTTTGTGCCTGAGCGGTGATGCGTGAATGGTGATTCCTGACTTGTCGCGCCTGACGGGTGCGCAACAGGCTGCTCCTCAACCTGCCGCTTGCAGGCAGTTTCGCTGCTGTTTCCGAAGACTTTGCAAGCAGCCCCCCGCCTCTGAAGGCCGAATGCGAGAATAACTCTTGACAACAAAAGGACATAAGCCCAAGTGCAAGGTCACACGCAGTCGATCTCCTTCGATGGTCGGGAGATCCGGCTGACCACCGGTCGGTTCGCCCCCCAGGCCGGGGGCTCGGTGATGGTTGAGTGCGGAGATACCGCTGTTCTGGTCACCGCCACCCGCTCCGGCGGTCGTGAAGGCATCGATTTCCTCCCCCTGATCTGCGATTACGAAGAGCGGCTCTATGCCGCCGGTCGCATTCCCGGCAGCTTCATGCGGCGCGAGAGCCGCCCCCCCGAGCGGGCCACCCTGATCGCGCGCCTGATCGATCGGCCGATGCGGCCGCTGTTCCCCGGCTGGATGCGCGACGACCTGCAGATCGTTGCCACCTGCCTCTCGCTCGATGAGCGGGTGCCGCCCGATGTGCTCGCCGTCACCGGCGCCTCTCTGGCCACCCTGCTGGCCAAGATTCCCTTCCACGGGCCGATGGCGGCCGTGCGCGTGGGCTTGCTGGGCGACGACTTCGTGCTCAACCCCAGCTACCGCGAGATCGAACGCTCCGACCTTGATCTGGTGGTGGCCGGCACCCCCGCCGGCGTGATCATGGTGGAAGCCGGCGCCAACCAGCTGCCCGAGCAGGATGTGATCGAAGCGATCGACTTCGGCTACGAAGCGGTTTGCGAACTGATCAAGGCCCAGCAGGCCCTGCTCAAGGAACTCGGCATCGAGCAGGTGTTCCCTGAAGCCAAGGCCAACGACGACACCCTGCCCAAGTTCCTCGAGAAGGAATGCGCCAAGGGCATTGGTGAGGTGCTCAAGCAGTTCAGCCAGACCAAGATCGAGCGCGACGAGAAGCTCGATGCGATCAAGGCCGAGGTGGCCGAAAAGATCGGCACCCTCAAGGACGACGATGCCGTCAAGGTGGCGGTGGCCAGCAGCGGCAAGCTGCTGGGCAACAGCTACAAGGCGCTCACCAAGAAGCTGATGCGCGAGCAGATCATCAAGGAGGGCAAGCGGGTCGACGGCCGCAACCTCGATGAAGTGCGCACCATCAGCGCCGCAGCCGGTGTGCTGCCCAAGCGTGTGCATGGCTCCGGCCTGTTCCAGCGCGGCCTGACCCAGGTGCTCTCCTGCGCCACACTCGGCACCCCGAGCGATGCCCAGGAGATGGACGACCTCAACCCGTCCACCGAGAAGACCTACCTGCACCACTACAACTTCCCGCCCTACTCCACCGGCGAGACCAAGCCGATGCGCAGCCCCGGCCGCCGCGAAATCGGCCACGGCGCCCTGGCCGAGCGGGCCCTCGTGCCCGTGCTGCCCAGCAAGGAATCCTTCCCCTACGTGCTGCGCGTGGTGTCGGAGTGCCTCAGCTCCAACGGCTCCACCTCAATGGGCTCGGTGTGCGGCAGCACCATCGCGCTGATGGATGCCGGTGTGCCCCTCAAGGCCCCCGTGAGCGGCGCCGCCATGGGCCTGATCAAGGAGGGCGAGGAGGTGCGGATCCTCACCGACATCCAGGGCATCGAGGACTTCCTCGGCGACATGGACTTCAAGGTGGCCGGCACCGAGAAGGGCATCACCGCCCTGCAGATGGACATGAAGATCACCGGCCTCGAGGTGAAAACCGTGGCCGAGGCGATCAACCAGGCCCGTCCCGCCCGTCTACACATCCTCGAGAAGATGCTCGAGGCGATCGACAAGCCCCGTGATGTGCTGAGCCCCCACGCTCCGCGCCTGCTGAGCTTCCGCATCGACCCCGAACTGATCGGCACCGTGATCGGCCCCGGCGGCCGCACGATCAAGGGCATCACCGAGCGCACCAACACCAAGATCGACATCGAGGATGGCGGCATCGTCACCATCGCCAGCCACGACGGCGCCGCCGCCGAAGAGGCCCAGCGCATCATCGAAGGGCTCACCCGCCGTGTGTCCGAAGGTGAGGTGTTCAGCGGTGCCGTGACCCGCGTGATCCCGATCGGTGCGTTCGTGGAGATCCTGCCCGGCAAGGAGGGCATGATCCACATCTCCCAGCTCTCGGAAGCTCGCGTGGAGAAGGTGGAGGATGTGGTCAAGGTGGGCGACCACGTGACCGTGCGCGTGCGCGAGATCGACAACCGCGGCCGCATCAACCTCACCCTGCGCGGTGTGCCCCAGGCCGAGGAGCCCGTGGGCGCCTGAGCCAAGCTCAACCTCAGCAAGACTGAAGTTATTCCGCAAAGCCGGCCCCAAGGGGTCGGCTTTTTTAGTTTGTGCTCAGGATCTAGGCTCCGCAGCCCCCGGCATGAATCTTGCGATCACAGGAGCCCATTCCATGGGCAAGAGCACCCTGGTGCAGGACTGGGTCCACGCCCATCCCAACACCTTGCTCGAAGACGAGCCCTACCGCGTGCTGGGACTGCATGGCCCTTACGAGATTCAGTTTCGCGATGCCGCCACGCGCCATCACAACGGCCTGATGCTGTACTACAACATCGGCCGTTGTTATCGGCATAGCCAACGCGAACAACCGGTGATCTTTGATCGTTGCCCGATTGATTTCATCGCTTATTCCCAGTTCGCAGCCGATTGCGGCCGCTCAGACATCGACGACGCCTTTGTGGACTCGATGCTGGAGCCCACCCGCGAATGCCTCGCCTGCCTCGATCTGCTGGTGTTCATTCCCAAAACCGACGAGGCTCCGGTGCACCTGGAGGACGACGGAATCCGCCCGATCGACCACGCCTATCGCAACGCGATGGATCGGATCTTCAAGCAGATCTACCGCGACGGCCGCTACGGCCTCAGCAGCAGCCCACAGTTCCCGCCGGTGATCGAACTGTGGGGCAGCCGCGAAGAGCGCATCCACAAACTCGAACAGGCCATCGCCAGCCTGTAAGGCCCTTTACACCTGGAAGCCCGGATCGATCGTGGCCATCGCCGCCGCGGCCCGCTCACACAGCTCGCGGTGACTGGCGCCATGGCTGGCGATCAGGCAGCCCGCCTGGCGGATGTCGCCGTCGTTGTAGCGGAGGGCGCGGCCATCGGCGTGGCTGAAGGCGCCACCGGCGGCGCGCAGCACCGCTTCGGGAGCGGCCATGTCCCAGTCCTTCGGGGCGCTCTTGCCCGAGAGCGAGATGTAGAGGTCCGTCTCGCCGCGCAGGATCGTGGCCACCTTGCCGCCAACGCTGCCGATCGCCCTGGTGTCGCCCAGGGCCAGGGCCGCCAGCAGCTGCTCAAGGCGCTGGTCGCGGTGGTTGCGGCTGGCCACCAGCACCAGCTCGCCCAGCTCACGGCGGGGGCTGAGCGAGGCAGGCCGGCGTTCTCCGGATCGGTTTTCGCACCAGGCGCGCCCCACAGCGCCAGCAGCACCTGCTCCATCCGCCAGCAGGCCGAACCAGAGCTCCTCCATCTCCGGCAGCAGCACCACCCCCAGCACCGGCTCGCCATGGCGAGCCAGGGCCAGATGCACCGCGTACTCGCCCGTGCCCTGCAGGAAATCCTTGGTGCCATCGAGTGGATCGAGGATCCACAGCCATTCAGCCGCCAGGGGCTGGCCGGGGGTGAGCTGCTCCTTGGCGGTCTCCTCGCTGAGCAGGGTCCAGGGGGCATTCGGGAAGGCGGCCGCCAGGCCCTCCAGCAGCCACTGGTTCACCGCCAGATCGGCCGCGCTCACCGGACCCTCGCCGCCGTCATCCACGCTCAGGGCTGCCGGGAAGCCGTAGGGGGGCTGCTCGCCGCGGCCGTAGGCCAGCAGGATGTCGGCCGCGCCCCAGCTCAGTCGCCGCAGTTCCGCCAGCAGGTGCTGCTCCTCGATGCCGGCGGGCAGGCAGGCGGCGGGCATCATGGAACGGGCAAACGGGCATTGTGATGCAGGGCGCCGAACCGGCCGCAGGCGTGCTCTATCTGGTGGGCACCCCCATCGGCAACATCGGCGATCTCTCGCCCCGCGCGCGCCACGTGCTGGCCCATGTGGATCGCATCGCCTGCGAGGACACGCGCCGCAGCGGCCTGCTGCTGCACAACCTCGGCCTGCGCAGCCGCGAGCAGGGGCCCAGGCTGCTGAGCTTCCACGAGCACAACCAGGCGGCCCGCATCCCCGAACTGCTGCAGGCCCTGGCCGCCGGCGAGGCGATCGCCGTGATCAGCGACGCCGGCCTCCCCGGCATCTCCGACCCCGGTGAAGCCCTGGTGGCGGCAGCCCGGGCTGATGGGCGCACGGTGATCTGCATCCCCGGCCCCTCGGCGGTGACCACCGCCCTGGTGAGCAGCGGCCTGCCCACTGGGCGCTTCTGCTTCGAAGGCTTCCTGCCGCCCAAGGCCAACCAGCGGCGGGCACGGCTGCAGGAACTGGCGGGCGACCCCCGCACCCTGGTGCTGTTCGAGGCACCGCACCGGCTGCTGGCCCTGCTGGACGACCTGCTCAGCGAGCTGGGCGATCGCCCCGTGGCTGTGACCCGCGAGCTCACCAAACGCCATGAACAGCAGGTGGGGCCCACGCTGGCCGCCGCCCTGGCGCACTTCCGCAGCCAGGCGCCCCAGGGGGAGTTCACCCTGGTGATCGGCGGGGCGCCGACAGTGCTGGGGCCCGGGGGCAGCGACACCGCCCCCAGCCAGGACAGCCTGCGCGCCGCGCTGGAGGCGCTGATCGCCGGCGGGCTCAGCCGCAGCGATGCCGCCCGCCAGCTGGCCCAGCAGAGCGGCATCCCCCGCCGGGAGCTCTACGCTCTGATCCACACCGCTGAGGAGCCGAGCTGATGCTGCTGCGCCTGCGCCTGCTGCTGGCCAGCCTCGGCGGCGGTGTCCTCCTGCTGCTGCTGCTCTGCCTCGGGGCTCAGAACCTCAATCAGCGCACCAGCCTCAACCTGGGCTTCGGGCGCACGGCCGAGCTGCCCACAGGGTTTCTGGTGGGGGTGGCCCTGGTGATCGGCGTGATCAGCGGCGGCAGTGCCACGGCTCTGCTGCTGCCCCGCGGCGATCAGGGCCGCAACGTGTAGGTGATCGTCTCGCCCACTTTGAACAGCGGAATCGTTGTGGCGATCACCGTATCCACGGTCTGCAGCGTGTCCTTGCCCTCACGGGTGCGGACCACCACCACACCCTTGGGCTGGCTGTAGTCGTAGATGTTGATGTTGGTGCTGGGCTCGAAGGTGCCCTGACCGGTCGTTGTCACCATGCGGGGGCCCTTGCCGCGGAACCAGGTTTCCTCGAAGGTGAATCGGTTCGGGACGGTGGCCACCTGCCGCACGAGGCCGTAGGCACCGGTGGAGGAATAGCCGCGCCAGTGGGAGGTGCTGGTGTTGAAAGCGCTGGCCGGAGGATCCCGTGGCATGCGAGCCGGCAGGGAATCGCAGGCGGCGATCAGGGCCAGGGGCATGGCCATGAAACAAGCTTTGGCAGCTCGACTGATATCCACGCGCAGGGGGGCTGATTGATGCACTGCTGCGCGTTCTAGATCAGCTGCCGGGAAGTGCAAACAGGGCGCCGCCCTCGAGAACCAGCCGGCTGATGCCCTGGGCCAGCAGATAGCGGGAGGTGCGCTCGAACACATCGCTGTCGGGCACCTTGATCACCCGCTGAGTGCGGCCGCACTGGCGCTTGGCCTGGCGTGGATTGGTGTAGAGCATCAGCGCCTGGCGCTCCTGCTCCTGCTCAGGCAGGCTGCCCAGTTCGCTGAACTCCCGCAGGGGGCGCGCCTCCAGCTCGACGGTCTTATCCACCAGCAGGTAAACGCTGGCGGGCAGCACACCACGGGCGAGCAGGCGGGCGCTCACGGCCGCCTGGGGATCAGCCGGATCGATCGCCGCCAAGACCGCGACTGGCTCGAGCTCCTCGACGTCGTCATCAGCGCCGTCGTCGAGTCCGTCGTCGCCGAAGTCGTCGGCATCGTCGATCGCGAGCACCCCGGGCACGGCATCGGCCTCGTCCTGGGGCTGAAGCTCATCGGAGGCCCGAAGGTCATCGGAAGCCTGAAGCTCTTCCGGGGGATCAACCTGCTCCGGTGCTGGATCATGCTCCGCCGCTACGGGCGGCCCATAGTTATCGGCTTGCGCCTCAACCGGCCCGTCGTCCGTGCTGGCCTCGATGCGCGAGCGGGACTGCTTCTTCAGCGCTGCCATCTCCGCCGGATCCACCGCCGCCTTGAGAACCCGGCTCACCGTGTTGGGGCTGCAGCCGTAGGCCTGCGCCAGGGCCTGGGCGGTCTCACCCTGGCGATAGCGGATCACCAGCTCCTGCTTCTGGCTGTCATTGAGCCGGCTGGCCGCCATCGCAAGAATCCATGCGCAGCCCACCACTCTAGGTCGCCCGGCCAACGAGGGATGCCGTTCCCATAGCGCACGCCTTGATCGGGCTCTTGCTAGCGAGCCTTCCGGCAGACGGCTGCCACAATGCCCCAGGCCAGCGCGGCCGCCACCTCTGCTCCCTTAGCTCAGCGGGATAGAGCAGCTGCCTTCTAAGCAGCCGGTCGATGGTTCGAATCCATCAGGGGGCGTTGGCAAAAGCCATTCCAGCACAGGGGTTCTTGGCTACCAAGCTCAGAACCTGTGGAGCCGTTGCTGGGCCAGCTAGAGCAAACATGCGCTGGCTTCCAACTCATCGAGCCCAGTGCCGCGCAGGCCTGCAACTCAGTGACCCAACAACCCACAACCGCTAGCTGGGAGCGTGACCCGGCTCTCTGACCCAGGGTGAACACGGCTCCGGCGCCCTGGTTGGCAGCCTGGGATGCGTGTTGATTCGGTTTTGCTTGATCAGGAGAAGCTCTGGCCTTGCCGAGAGCTTCTGAGTCCATGCCCACGATCCTGGATTGAGGGCACTAGCCGAGCCTGCTGAGCCAGCCCTGGCCGGGAGGAGCAGGAGACCAGAGATACTCTGACAGATCTAAGTGTGTTGAAAGCGCCCTGGCAGACTCAGGACCGATGCAGATACAGCGGCCATCTAAGAAATCCACTAAGACGAAGACTAGGTTTCAATGGAGATAAGACGGCGAATTTCATCACTCACAAAACCAATCAGCGATGGATTACGCACGCCGGGGAGTGTGATCACGTCGTAGAGCTCATCAACAAGGCCTTCAAAGCGTATCCAGTGCACGGCGTCGCCGCTGCGCAGATCGACGACCTGGATGCCACAGCGGGCTTCCACGTTGCGTTGGGCAAGGGCTTCATCAAGAGGCAGGCCAGAAAATGTCTTGTTGTGGCGAGGCTTGGACGTACCGAGAAGTGCGTAGTTCCCATGGAAGGCCACCCCGCGAAGGTAGCCAGCGCAAAAGGTCAGGGGCTCGAAGGCACCGCTGGCCAGATCAATGTGGCCGAACTCGCCCGTGCCTGAATTGCAGAGCCAAAGGCGCCCCTGATACCAGCGGGGAGAGTGAGGCATGGAGAGACCACTGGCAACGATCTCATTGGTCTGCACATCAAGCACGACCCCGCCATCACCGCGGCGATCGCGCCAGCCATCGGCGGCATCTGAGGAGCTAACGGCGGTGACATAGGCGAGTTGGCCATCGCGCATCGCCAGGCCGTTGAGATGGCAACGATCTTCTGCGGCAAGGCGGCTGATGAAGGGCGGCTGCCAGAGGGGCCGGAAGCTGTGGGTATCGCTGCTGGTGGCAAGACAGCTGAACAGCGTGTTCACAAAGACCAGCTGACCAGTGGCATCAACAGCCATGTCGTGGATGTCACAATCACCGGTCGTGATGCCCAGCTGGGGGACGTAGAGGCTGTCGTACGTGTCGGCGAGCTCACCGGGTTGGAGGATGTTTTCAAAGCGCCAGATCTGGTAGAGGCTGCTCATGAAGAAGCCGTTGCCATCGGCGGACGGGCAGAGACCCATGCAGCGGTTGAAGCTGCGCTCAAAGACCGCAAGCTCGCCGTTGGGCTTGAGACCGAGGGAGAAGAGTTTGCCGATCTGATAGGTGGTGAGTGCGATGGAGAGCTGCTGCTCCGCCATCCAGCTCAGGAACTGACGGGATGTGGTGATCTCAAAGGAGGGTTCAGATGCAGTCATCGCTGGTCAGGGGTAAACAGACTGGGCGGGGCTGAGGTGATCAGCAATGGAGACTTGTTGCTGTCGGTGCGCATGGTGCAGTGAGCTGTTCTGCCATGAGCAGCCGCTCTGGACTTTGCTGACAGTGGTGTCGCCACATGCGCCTCAGCAGCTGCTGGAAGGAGATGGTGTAACGCTCAAGATCGGATAGGCCGGAGTGGGCCATGAGCTCGCGCAAGGCTGCTCGGCCCTGGCGCAGCTCCGATCGCTGGTCGCTGAGCAGACGGGCGATAGCGATGAAGTCTGAGGAATCGCTGGCGATCCACTGGGGCTTGCCAAGGGCCGTGAGGAAACTCGCCCCCATGCGGGAGACGAAGTTACCGCCCTTGAGAGTGAGCACCGGCACGCCCATCCAGAGGGCCTGGAGGGTGGTGGTGCCGCCGTTGTAGGGGGTGGGATCGAGAGCGATGTCGATGGCGCCGTAGCGCTGCATCATCTGGCCCAGTTCACTGGGCCCTTCCAGTTCCAGGCGCTCAGCAGCAATCCCCTGGTCATAGAAGAGGGAGCGAAAGCGATCGGCCACCGACGCATCTGCCAATGACGGTGCCTTAAGCAGCAGGCGTGCCTCGGGAAGCTCCCGTAGCAAAGCGCCCCAGAGATCGATGGTGCCAGGCGAGAGCTTCATGATGTTGTTGAACGATCCGAAGACCAGCGGCGCGCCGTTGGGGCGGGGTGGCGGCAGGAGGTAGGTGTCGACGGGGCTCCAGCAGAAGACACTGCCGGGCAGCTGGGCGATGCCTTCTGAAAAGAGGTGAGCGTGCTCCGCGGGCGAGACGAGCGGATCGCCGATCAACCAGTCGATGCGGGAGAGACCGGTGGAGTGGGGATAGCCGAGGAAGGTGGCCTGCACGGGCGCGGCGCGCAGGGCAAAGACACCAAGGCGGTGGCTGGAGGTATGGCCGGCCAGATCGATCAGGATGTCGATCTGTTGGTCCAAGATGCGCGACTTAAGGGTTTGGTCGCTGAGCTCAGCGGCCTCGATCCAGTGTTGGGCGGCCTTGCGGGCTCGTTCGGTGTATTCATCGTGCATGGCGCCGGTGTGGAACACCGTGACGGGGAAGAGCTGCGGGTCGAGTCGTTCGAGCAGGGGCAGCATGAACAGGTTGACCGGGTGCTGGCGGTGAAAGTCACCGGAGACCAGGCCAAGGCGTAGGGGCCGATCGGGATCAGGCGGATTGGGGAGGCCGTGCTCGCCAACGGGCGTAAAGGCGGCCTCAATGGGTTTGAAGAGCTGCCGGTGCCGCTCGGCCACCTGCTGGGGGCTGAGGTGATCGACATAGAGGGAGGCCATGGCGATCGAGGAGGCCAGGCGTGAGCTGGGACCGCCAAGTTCGGTGTAATGGGCCTCGACAGCTGTTAGATGGGCGGCGGCATCACCGCGACGACCGGGAAGAGCGTTGAGGAGATAGTGGACCTCGCTGTTAGCGGGATCAAGGCTGAGGATTTGCTGGCAGAGGGATTCGGCGGCGGTGAGGTTGTACACCTCCCAGTGGAGACGAGCGAGGGCGAGGAGAGTGTCGAGGTTGGCGGGTTGGAGGGAGAGGGCTCGCTGGAGAACGGCGATGGCTTCCTGCCAGTAGTTGTGGTTGTAAACGCGCTGGGCAAGTTGGCGCAGAAAGGCGGGGTTGCTGGAGGAGGAAGCGCGTGTGAAGGCCACTTCTGCCGCAGTGCGGTTGCCGATCCGTAGGAGAGCCTCACCGAGATGGAGCATCGAGCCATGGCGCAGGGGTCGGCGATCGACGAGCTGGGCAAGGGCGTTGATGGCACCTTGATGGTCGCCGCCGTTGAGGCGCCAGAGCCCAAGCCAGTGCAGCGATTCACCGTTGATGGGCTCAAGAAGCTGGGCCTGCTGCAGTGCGGGTTTCCCGGCAGAACTGATGGGGGTAACGGCATCCTGGAGGCGGGCCAGGTAGAGCCAGCTGAGCCAGTCGCCGGCGGAGAGCTCCAGCCATGAACTGAGCTGCTCAGCCCAGGCCAGGCCCGCCGCTCCGAAAGGATGCAGCAGTAATTCCTCATCGCCAGGGCCCGCTGGTGCGACCGCCTGGAGTTGTCGCTCCCATTCAGGTTTCAGGCGCCGCACTTGCCGGGCGGCATAGCCGTGTTGGAGTGCAAGGCCAGCGCTGGCGTAGTGCCGGCTGAGCGCCAGCCAGGCGTGGGGGTCAAGGGGAGTGGACCGCAGCTGGGCCCAGAGATCGGAGATCTGAGCCCAGTGCGGTTCAGGCTGGGGCATTAAGGAAGCCCAATCACGCTGACATTGCTGCCCACCAGCAGCTGCTCATAGCCGAGGTTCCAGACGTTGTAGGTCCCCAAAAGCCCTGGAGTGGTGCCATCGAAGGAAATGGTGCCGGCATTGGTCCAGGTGCCATCGGTGACGGCAACGCTGTCGCCGGCATTGCCGCTGATCACCAGCTGGCGGCGTTGTTCGGTGGCTGGCTGAACGTAGGTGCCACCGGTTCGGCCCAAGGAGGCTGCGGTGGTGCTGTTGAGCCAGTTGAAGCCCGTTAAATCATCAACATCACGGGTGGCCAGGGTGAGGCTGTTGTTGCCAGATCCGGTGAGATCAATGATTTCGATTGATTCCAGGCGCGACAACCCATCAGGGCTGACGGCCCCCTGGTTGGCCACCTGGGTGAGGTCAAACACCAGAGCCGAGCCTTCCAAGGAGATGGCATCGATCCCAGTGCCGCCATCAACGCGGGCGAGCTGGGCAGTGTTGCCGCCACTGCCGAAGGGGTTGGAGAGGGCTGTGAGATTGGAGGCATTGAGAAGGAAGCTGTCGTTGCCGCTACCGCCGTAGAGCACGTCGGCGCCGCCAGCTCCGGTGATGATGTCGTTGCCCGCACCTCCAACGAAGGTTTCTGCGGTGGTGGTGCCGACCTTGGTGTCGTTGCCAGTGGTGCCAACCCAATCAACGGCGGTCTGGGAGAAGGCGCCGGTGGTGGAGCCAAAGATCACATAGCTGCGGCCGGCGTCAGTGCCGCCAGCGGGGTCGCTGTATTGAGCGCCAACAATGAGATCAGCAAGGCCATCGCCGTTGACATCACCGGCAGCAGAGACGCTTTTGCCGCTTCTGTCACCAGAAGATTGTCCATTAATGACAAAGCCGCCGCTGCCGGTGGCGACAGCAGAGAGGTTGATGGCAGTGGTGGAGGCTTTGCCAAAGACCACATAGCTACGGCCGGCATAGAAGCCTGCGCCGGGGGTGCTGGGATCGCTAAAGTATGAGCCAACGATCAAGTCAGCGAGGCCATCGCCGTTAACATCACCGGCGGAAGAGACGCTCGAGCCGCTGATGTCCCCAGCGCATTGACCATTGATCACGAAGCCGCCGCTGCCGGCGGCAACAGCGGAGAGATTGATGGCAGTCGTTGATGTTTTGCCAAAGACCACATAGCTGCGGCCGGTTAAGAGGGGATCGGCGCTCGAGTTACCGGGAGCGCCAACAATCAGGTCGGCTAGACCATCTCCGTTGACATCGCCGGCAGCCGAGACGCTCCTGCCGCTGTAGTCCAGAGCAGATTGTCCATTGATCACGAAGCCACCGCTACCGGCGGCCACAGCGACGAGGTCAATGGCGGTTGTGGAAGTTTTGCCAAAGACCACATAGCTGCGGCCGGCGTTGGTGCCTGCGGTGGGGTCGCTGCGGTATGCACCAACGATCAGGTCAACGAGGCCATCGCCGTTGACATCACCGGCGGCAGAGACGCTGAATCCGCTCCAGTCATCAGCAGCTTCTCCAGAGATGGTGAAGCCACCGCTACCGGCGACCACGGCGGAGAGGTTGATGGCGGCGGTGGAGGCTTTGCCAAAGACCACATAGCTCCGGCCGACATAGGTGCTGTAATTGCTGTTATTGAAGCCGTGAGCTCCAATGATGAGATCAGTGAGGCCATCGCCATTGACATCACCAGCGGCAGACACGCTCCTGCCGCTGAGGTTACCAGCGGACTGCCCGTTGATCACGAAGCCGCCGCTCCCGGCGGCAACGGCGGAGAGGTTGATGGCGGTGGTGGCAGTTTTACCAAAGACCACATAACTGCTGCCGGAGTCATTGCCGGCGGGGTCGCTGCGGTGTGCACCAACGATGAAGTCGGCCAGGCCATCGCCGTTGACATCACCAGCAGCAGAGACACTGATGCCGCTGTAGTCACCAGAACCGATGGAGCCACCAGAAGATTGTCCATTGATGACAAAGCCGCCGCTGCCAGCGGCAACGGCGGAGAGGTCGATGGCGGTTGTGGAAGTTTTGCCAAAGACCACATAGCTGCGGCCGGCGTTGGTGCCTGCGGTGGGGTCGCTGCGGTATGCACCAACGATCAGGTCAACGAGGCCATCGCCGTTGACATCACCGGCGGCAGAGACGCTGAATCCGCTCCAGTCACCAGCGCATTGACCATTGATCACGAAGCCACCGCTGCCGGCGGCGATGGCGGAGAGTTCAATGGAGAGGGGGGCAACAGAACCATCACCATCGAGATCAGCATTCAGGCTTGATTCCGCCGCATAGAACTCGGCCGTACTGAGCAACTTGCCGCCTGTCTGTGCTCCCGTGCCATTGAGGTTCCAGATCGCATAGGAACCATTGCTATTCTTGAAATAAAGGTCATAGCCTGATCCGTTGGCTGCAGCAGCCGTGGCACTCCACCCAGCACCTGGGCTGGTGGGAGAGGCATTGATGCCGCTGTAGGTGATTTGGATGGAGCTGCCAGCAACTGTTCTGAGCGCATAACCCAAAGCCGTGGAGCCGAGGGTGACGCTGCCAATCGTGCGGGAGCTGGTGAAACCATCGCCATCGAGATCAGCATTCAGCGTGACCTCTGCCGCCAGGAACTGCGAGATGGTCAGCGGGCCACCAGCAGAGAAGGCCGCAGCTGCATTGAGGTTCCAGATCGAATAGGAACCATTGCTGTTCTTGAAATACAGATCAAATCCTGCACCGTTCGCCGCAGCGGCGATTGCGCTCCACCCACCACCTGGGCTCGTAGGCGAGGCATTAATCCCTGCATAGGTTATCTGGATCGGATTCGCGCTGCCCACCTGCAGGGCATAACCGAGCTGGGTTGTACCTAGAGAAACAGTGCCAACCGTCTTGACCAAAACAAAAAAGTTCTGATCATCATTCGTGATGGTGCCGATGACCGGAAGTGCCGTGCCGACGGTGTAGCCGGTGCCAGCTTCGAGGGTGATGGCAACGGTGTCGTTGGCCTCTACGGTGGTATCTAACGTTGGATCAATCGCGAGGACGGCAGTGGCAGCCCCTGCCGCAAAGGTGATCGTCTTACCCGCTCCAGGGGTGGCACCGGTGTAGTCCGCCGCATCGGCCGTTCCGGTGATGCCGTAGTTGACCGTTAAGGCATCAGTGCTGGGGCCGGTGCGCGAGAAGGTGTAAACAAGATTCGTCGCCCCATCTTCTGTGACAGAAGCCGGGGATACGGCCAGTGTGATGACAGGGAAATCAACTGTGGCATCCAGAGTCCAGAGCTCACGGCCAGTGCTGCCGTCAGAGGCGGTAAAGAAGAGGGTGGTACCGAGCGCCGTGAGTGATAAGGGTCTGGAGCTTGCACTACCTGGATTAATATCAGCGACAAGGCTGGTGGTTATGCCGTCTGTTTTCCAAAGTTCAAAGCCCCTGCTAGCGTCATACGGCGTAAAGAAAAGGGTGTTACCGATCGCCGCAAACAGGACGGGACCGAATGCAGGATCCGTGGAATTATTGCTACTGTTGATATCGGCGACGAAGCTGGTGGTGGCGCCATCTGTTTTCCAGAGTTTACGGCCACTGCTTGCATCATTGGCGGTAAAGAAGAGAGTGTTGCCGACCACCGTGAAATCGCGTGGGCTGGAGCTGAAGCCACCTGGGTTGATGTCGGCGACGCGGCTGGTAGTAGTGCCGTCTGTTTTCCAGAGTTCTACGCCACTGCCGCCATCATTGGCGGCAAAGAAGAGGGTGTTGCCGACCGCCGTGAGGGAAGCCGGGAAGGAGTCAAAAACGCTAGGGTTAACATCAGCGACACGGCTGGCAGTGGTGCCGTCCGTTTTCCAAAGTTCTACGCCACTGCTGCCATCATTGGCGGTAAAGAAAATGGTATTACCGACTGCCGTGAGATTACGCGGGAAGGAATCAGATACTCCAGGGTTGATGTCGGCGACACGACTGGTGGCGGTACCGTCTGTTTTCCAGAGCTCTACGCCACTGCTGCCATCATTGGCGCTAAAATAGAGGATATTACCGACTGACCTGAGATTCCTGGCGCCGTAAGAACCAGGATTGATGCCGGCGACACGGCTGGTGGTGGTGCCGTCTGTTTTCCAGAGTTCTACGCCACTGCTGCCGAAGTATGATATAAACATCTCGGTGAACACGACACCGGGCAGCAGAGCGGGT
>Ga0310334_100249_pt1 | contig 15815 bp, 22 predicted proteins | sample LakMicMIDCLREDC7_FD_195548 | JGI IMG/M metagenome (GOLD analysis project Ga0310334, IMG submission 195548) | Enriched freshwater cyanobacterial communities from Lake Michigan, Michigan, United States - MI23.DCL.RED.C7 (v2) (version 2) | ecosystem: Environmental > Aquatic > Freshwater > Lake...
GGCACGGGCCTGAGCCTCACCACCGCCAGGGCTCTCGGTGAATTCGGGGCTGTGTCGGTGGTGAGCGGCAACATCCGCGGCGAAACCCAGACCCTGCCGCTGTTCGTGGAGGACGCCTACAAGCAGTCCAACACCGAGCTTGCCTTTGGTGCCGCCACCATTCTGGGCGGCGTGGCAATCGTGTCGTTGCTGCTCAAGCTGCTGGTGGAGCGGCTGCTGGAGCACGACCGGACTGCCCAGGGCATCGGGCCCGAGGAGTGAGCGTTCTGCCGTGGGGATGAATGCCCCCCTCAGGTCGACGGAGTCGCCGCCACCGCTTGAGGAATCCGCTGGAACATGTAGCCCATGCCCCGGGCGGTGAGGATCAGCTCGGGTTGCTCAGGGTCCTGCTCGAGCTTGGCGCGCAGCCGTGAGATGTGCACGTCCACCACGCGGCTGTCGGAGGAGCGCTCGGGCTTGTACCCCCACACGTGCTCAAGGATGTCGAGGCGGCTGATCGGTTCTCCCGAACGGCTGATCAGCAGCTCCAGCAGGTTGAACTCCATCCCCGTGAGCCGGATGCGCTCGTCGTTGCGGTAAGCCTGGCGCTTGTTCACATCCACGCGCAGATCACCGAGCACCAGCTGGGCGGCGCCGCGGCTGCCGCCCGCTGCCGCGCTCGCCTGGCCGAGGCGGGTGCGGCGCATCATGCAACGGATGCGGGCCTCCAACTCCTTGGGGCTGAAGGGTTTGACCATGTAGTCGTCAGCACCCAGCTGCAGGCCGGTGATCCGGTCCGACACCTCACTGAGGGCGGTGAGCAGGATGATCGGCACCTCCGATTGAGCCCGGATCCGCTCGATCACGGCGAAGCCGTCCAGCTCGGGCATCATCACGTCGAGCACCACAAGATCCGGCGCGAAGCCACGGAACAGCTCCAGGGCACGCTCACCGTTCTCGGCGGCCATCACCTCGTGCCCCTGCATGCGCAGACGGGTTTCCAGGATGCGGCGGATGCTGGCCTCATCGTCGGCCACCAAGATCCTGAGCGGGCTGGCTGCGGTCTCCGGGATCACGGCGGGCTGATGGCACAACCTCCTACTGCTAGCTCCAAACGGCTGCTGCGGACCACGGCGGGGGGATCTGACACATTAGTGCTGCAGTGTGCGGCGCCAGCCCTGGGCTCAGTTGCGCCGCGGCACCACCTGCATCCCCACCGGTGCCAGGGCGATCAGGGCCAGCTTGATGTGCTGCATCCCAAAGGGAATGCCGACGATCGTGATGAAACAAGCCAGCGCTGAGCTGAGGTGGCCGATCGCCAGCCACCAGCCCGCCACCAGAAACCACAACACATTGCCGAGCAGACCGAGCGGGCCGGTGCCGAGGTCGCCACGGCCATGGAGCTCGCGCCTGCTGACGGCTTCCTGACCGAAGGGCCAGAAGGAGAAATTGCCGATCACGAAACAGGACCGCGCCCACGGCAGGCCCACGATCGTGATCGCACAGATGATGCCGGCCAGCCACCAGCCCAGGCCCATCACAACGCCGCCCAACACGAACCAGAGCAGGTTCAGCAGAAAGCGGAGCATCGCAGCGACAGAACTGGACTGAGTGGGTTGCGGACGATCACTCCTCTTCGGCGCCGCCGGCGGGGATCAGCTTGATCTGCTTGCGACCGATCTTGATCTCGAACTCATCGCCCGGCTTGAGATCGAGCATGGCGGTGTAGGCCTTGCCCACCAGCAGATTGCCGTTGCCTTGCACTGTGGCCACATAGCTGAGCTTGCGGCCGCCTTTGCCTTTGCCGGCGCCGTCGCTGCCAAGGCTCAGGCCTTTGGCTTCCAGCAGAGCCTCGTAGAAAGCGGTGAAGTTCAGGCGTTCGCTGCCGTCCTTCTTGGTGCTCACGTAGCCGCAGGCACGCACGAGATCGGACTTGGAGGCATCGCCGAGATCCTTGACTTTGGCGAGAAGATCGGAACCGGTGAGCATGGATGAAATGGTGATCTCCGGCCACCATAACGCTTGTTGATGCAGCGTCCAGCGCTGAACTGCGAGTTGCGTTGTTCATCAATCCGCCGCTCGTGCATCGCCTGCAGGCATCGCATGCAGGCTGAAGTCTTGCGCTCTGTGCCAGTTCCGCCGGCTTGCTTGCAAAGCCACCCAGCCCCGCCCAGCCTGAAGGAAGAAGGAGGTGAAACGATTCCCCCGTGGCGCTGTGTCTTCTGCCGGAGCCTTTCAGGGCTGTTCCCGGCTCTGCCATGTCCCGCTCAGCCGTTCCACGCTCGGCTGCCCGTGGCTCAGCCGATGAACGGTCTGCTGGTGTGGATCCGTTCGGTCGGCTGGGGGAGGGCTGCGGCACTCCGATTCAGATCGTGGCGGTTGGGCTTCGCTATTTCGCGCAGCATTTTGCCGAGCCCGGTGCCCTGGGTGAGATGGTCCCATCCCTGGGGATTCCTAAGGATTGGTTGGATTTCAGCTTTGAACAGATCCGCGGCATGACACCCGCCGAGGCGCTGTTCGAGCATCGCCTCAACCGATTGTTCGCAGCGCTCAGCGCGCAGCCGCGCCAGGGTCTGCGTCGCGCGATTGTGGCGTGTGGCCTCAGCGCCAGCCGCAATGTGGTGGGTCAGTTTGAGCAGGCCTTCGGGATCGAGATGTCGCTGTTTCTGCTCACCTGCCGCCGTGCGGCCGAGGATCGTCAGTTCGGCCGGCGCCATCCCGAGCAGCCTGCGCTGATCCAGGGCCGCTGAACGCGGCCGAATCCTCCGATCGGCGGAAGACTACGGCCAGAGTGTGTGCCATCACCGTCATGAATCGGGCCCCTGTTCGCAACGGTCGCGGCCGCTTGAGTCTGTGCACCGCCGCCCTTGTGGCCATGGTCAGCCTGCCGGCCATGGCGGCCGGGGCTGAACCCTGGAAGCCCTGCAGCTTCAACGACCGCACGATTCCCTGCCGCGACAGCCACAGCAGCGACGGCACGGTGCGGATCGTCTGGAAGGACGGCAAGACGATGACCTACCGGCTCATCCAGGAGGGCTTTCCCTTCTCCACCCTGCGCGATTCGCTCGGCGGGATCTGGCGGCGCGAGGTGCTCGGCCAGGGGAATGCCGTGTTCACCAACACGGCCAATGGCAACCGCATTGCTGTGCCCCTGCGGCCGGGTGGCTGAGTGCCGGCAGGTGCGGGGAGCCGTATTCGCCGGCACGCCGTAGGAATGGCGATGGCGCACAGGATGGCATTGCGAGAGAGGCCATACGCCATGCGTGAGATCGAGTTCCGCTTGCAGCCAGGCGGACCGCCGGGTGCGGCGGCTCAGCTCCGCGCCAGTGCCGGGCCGCTGCCGATCACGATCGAGGCCGCGAGCCTTGAGGAGCTGCAGCATGAGGCCCGTGAAGCCTTGATCCAGCACTTCGGTCCGGCCCATGTGACGTACCGCGTGCGAATTCGCCGCGAGGCACCGCCGATTCAGCGGCTGCAGCGCAACAGCGCCGCCGCGGTGCCAATCCCGAAGAAGCCCGGCAGATTTCGGGCAGGAGCAGTCCGCACTGTGGAGGCTGGAGGCACTGGACCGAGTGCTTGCCGCCATGCCGATCGTGATCCAGAGCCGAGGCCTGGGCGAGCCTGACTGGCGCAACGAAGTCTGGCGACGCACCCACTTCAAGGCCTACACCGCGGCGATGACCAAGGCCCGGCTCACAGGGCGCTGCTATCGCCTGGTGGATCAGGACGGTGTGGTGCTCGAGGAAGTGAATTGCCGCAGCCGCAGCCTGATTGAAGGCATCTGAAGGCAGGCGACGCCACATGGACGGCCTGCCACCAGTGCCGCCCTGTTTCAGGCGGCCTCCACCTCTGGAGCCGAGCTGTGGCGGTGATCGGATGCGCCATGCAGCCCGGAGTCCAGGGGCTCCTCGCCGAGTGATTCCTCCACAAGCTGATTGAGCCAGTCGAACGCCTGGTGCTGAATCAGGCTCGCCAGCAGGGCCGGGCTGTCGGCAACCTCCGGCGCGAGGGACAGGTACTGGGATTTGAAGTCGTCGTAGCTAGAGAACGGGCCGGCTTGCGGATGGGCTTCCGGGTGCTGGTTCACTGCGGTTGAACGGGCTGACGCTTCAGATTGGGAGCGGTTCCCGGCGGCGGCAATGGAAATCAATCCAAAAAAACGTTCCGCTTCGATGACAGTGAGCCCCATGGCCCTGGCGATGTTGGTTTGCTCACAGCTCGGCGGCTGATTGTGGTCAGCCCTGGCCGAAGTGGCAACAGTGATGCATCGATTCCATCGGGGGGGCTGCGGTGTTCATCACCGTCTCCGGCCAGAAGGGCGGAGTGGCCAAAACCTGCACCAGCCTGCATCTGGCTGCCATCTGGTCTGGGCGGAACCGTTCGGTCTGCGTTGTTGACGCTGATCGCAATCGCTCAGCCCTGGCCTATGCGGTTCGTGGTGAACTTTCTTTCGCGGTTGTGCCTGTGGAGGCCGCCGCCAAGGCAACGCGTGGCGCTGATGTTGTGGTCACCGACGGCCAGGCCAGCAGCGACGAGGAGGAACTGCGCCATCTGGCACTCGGCTCGGATCTGGTGCTGCTGCCCACCGCCCCGAAAGCCCGTGCGGTGGAGCTGAGCGTGGAACTCGCGGCGCTGCTGCGGCGCGTGGGGGTGGCCCATGCGGCCCTGCTGGTGAAGGTGGATCTGCGCCAGCAGCGGGCAGCCCAGGAGGCGCGGCAGGCGCTGGAATCCTTCGGCCTGCCGGTGCTCGGCGCTGAGGTGCCACTGCTGGCCGCCTTCGACAAGGCCGAGGCCCAGGGCGTCACCGTCGATCGCGCCACCGACGACCGCGGCCGGGCCGATCCGCGCCGCATGGCCGGCTGGTCCGCCTACTGCACCGTTGCCCAGGAGATCGAATGCCTGATTTCGAAGCCCTCATCCGTCGCCAGCAGGATCATCAGTCCACTGCCTCTGAGCGCCTGAGCCTGGTGCAGCCAACGCCTGTGAGCCAGGCGATGGGTGCGCCGATCGCCTGGCTGGCCTTCGCCGGCGGCCTGCTGGGTGCACTGCTGGGCAGCGCTGGCGTGCAGTGGGCGCTGGCGATGGGCTGGCTGCGCTTCTGAGCGACGCCAGGCCGTGCCTGCCGGACAGCAGGATGGTGGCACCACCCGGCCCGGCCCATGAAAGAGATCAGTCCGCTGGAGATGCTGGGGCGCATCGTCGCCCGCTTTGCCGCCGTGTCCGGCGTGATCGCCCTGCTGGTGTGGGTCACCTGGGTGATGCTGGACATCAGGAATCTGCAGTCGGGCTTCACGCTGCCGTAGCCGGGATCAGGCGCTGCGGGCCGGGCTCCGTGACGGCGAGGTCGGGAACGCATAGCCCTTCTCCTCGAACAGGGTCAGGCAGGCGTCGACAACGACGCCATCGAAGCTGCTGTTTCGGCCGGTTCTGATCAAGTCCAGGGCTGCCTTGAGGCCTTTGGCGAAGCGGTAGGGGCGGTCGGTGGTCATGGCTTCCACCGTGTCCGCCACCGCCAGGATCCTGGCTTCGGCAATGATGGCGTCGCCCTCCAGGCCGAGCAGGTAGCCGCTGCCATCGAGCCGCTCATGGTGTTGGCGCACGGCCTCGGCAACGGGCCATGGAAAGTCGATTGTGCGCAGCACCTCGTAGCCCACCTCCACATGGCTGCGGATCAGCGCCAGTTCCCACACCGAGAGCACGGAGGGTTTGCTGAGCAACTCGGCGGGGATGGCGATCTTGCCGATGTCGTGCACCAGCGCGCACACCCTCAGCCCTTCCAGGGCGGTGGCATCGAGCTGGAGCTCACGTCCGATGGCGACGCAGAGATCAGCCACCCGCTGGGTGTGGCCGGCCGTGTAAGGATCCCGCGCTTCCAGTACTGCCGTAAGGGCGTTAACGATGCCCCTCAGGCCCGTCGTCACCGCGCTTTCGTATGCCGCCTGCAGACTCTCGAGCCGCTTGCGCTCGGAGATGTCGCGGATGTTGCACTGGATCACCATGGTGTCGCCCACGGGATAGACGTTGCTGACGAATTCCACCGCGATCGCTTTGCCCTGCCTGGTGACCAGCGGCATGTCGTCGTAGTGGACGTAGCGCGTCTCCTGCAGATCCGCGAAGGCCTGCTTCGATTTCTGCTTGTCGACGAAGGCGCCGATTTCCCAGAGCTTCAGGCCGACAAGATCAGCGGCGGCGTACCCCAGCAGGTCGCAGAGATAGGGGTTCACCTCCACGATCGAGCCGCTCACGGCATCGAGGATCAGAATCCCGTCCTGTGCCGATTCAAACAGCCGCCGGTAGCGCTGCTCAGATTCCACCAGCGCCCGTGTGGCGGCCTCCTGCTGCTCTGTCATCGCCGATTGCCCGGGCCGCCTTGCTCCCATGCTGTGGAGGGCGCAGCGTTAAGGAACGGCTGTGCAGCGGATCAACAGCGCTATGCAGACCGCTGGCGCCAGAGGCTGAGTTCCGATGCTGCTGGCAGCGCTTCCAGTGCTGATGCGCTGCACTCGGCCAGGGCACGAGCCAGTTCGGGGTGCTGACGCACCATCGCCGCATACGCCTCGCTGGAGCGGTAGATCAGCCTGAGGTTGTGATAACTCTCCGGCAGCTCCGCCAGCGGCCCTTGATCATCGTCCGCCGCCTTGCTCGCCATGGCCAGCTGAATCCGGCGATGACCGGATCGAAGTGGCTTCACTCAAGGCCGGCCAACGCCAATGTGTTGCTGTTGTCAGCATGACCGGAAGGATCATTGGGCCCCATTCGCGAATGCTGACATCGCCAGCAGCGTGTGCTCCGGCAGACCTGCTTCACTTGCCTCATGCTTCCGCCGGGTCGCCTGCCCTGGATCCTGTCGCTGGCTGCGCTGGCTGCGCTGGCTGCGCTGGCTGGCTGCGGCTGGGCTGTGCATGTGAACAGTCCCTCGATTCCCTGCCCCGAGATTTCTGAGGCGTTGTTCGCGTCGTCGCTCCGGGGCGGTGCCGTCCGCGGGGATGTGGAGGTGCGCAGCAACGGCGCCCTCGCTTCCGTTCAGACCGTGATCGGCGCCAACGCCCTGCGCACCTGCCGTCCTGCCGCGACCCGTGGCGGGCCCGAGGTCTGCCGCCTCAGCCGCGACCTGGTGGTTCGCTACGACACGAGTGATCGCGGCGTGTTCTTCGTGCAGGTGCCGGCTGGCCGTTGGTACCGGATCCTGAAGCAGAACTCCCCAGGCGCCTGTCAGATGCTGCCGTGAGCTGATGGCTCGCTGAAGGGATCTGGTGAGTGCAGCGTTCCGTCGTCGTGGGCGCCCACCAGCAGCGGCGGAAGGTGCGCCTCGCGGCCCATGACATCACTCTCCCACTGGCTCCAGCTGGCAGCGGATGCCCAGGCGGCGCAGTTCCCGCACAAGCTGCTCACCGCTATCCCTGTCGAGCGGCGGGGTGAGATGCTCCCCGCCGTCGAGCAGATGAGTCGTGGACCCCGGTGCCATGCCGAGGTGTCGAGCCAGGGACTGTTGCGCATCGAAGCGGTAGGCCTTTGGGGGATCCCCCTGCAGGCGCACGCACCAAGCGGGGGGGATTTCCTGACCGTTCTCGATGCTGCGCAGATCAGCGAGGGTACCCAGCACAGCGAGTCGGTCCCCCGCGGCCAGCACCAGATCGCCGGAGGGGAAGATCAGGGGTTTGTCCTGGTTGGTCCGTTTCAGCTGTACAGCCGTGACGTTGTAACCGTTTTCGATGCGAGCGATGCTCCGGCCGCAGAGGGTGTCCCCAGCGAGGAGCCAATAGCGGACGAGCAGCAGATTGGCTCCTTCGATCCGGCACACTTCCTCGACCCGTTCCCCGAAGGCGGTGGCCACCATCGCATCGGCCACCAGATCCATCGTGGAGATCACAGCCACGCCTCCGAGCAGGTCACCCAGCTGCTCGGCCGCCTCCACCGCATGGGCCAGCACCGCCAGACGCGCTCCCGGCCAGCGGTGATGCAGCTCCAGGGCCCCCTGAAGATTGGCCAGCAGATCGGGTGAGAGCAGGCCGATCCCTTCAACTCGGCAGGGCGCCAGGGCCGTGAGTGCCGCCTCCAGCTGCCGGTAGACCAAGTTCCCCCTGGCGGGACGGGGCTGATCGCTGCGGCTGTCGACCCGCACCACACCGAGGCGTCGACTCTCCAGCGAGGCCGCCAGCTGGAGGGCGAGGTCACCACCCTCCACCAGCAGGATGCGGCGGCTGCCTCGCCCCAGCCGTCCGGGGCGGGCAAGTCCGAAGTTCTCCCGCAGCAGCCACTCGAGGATGAAGGCCACCAGCGCGGAGGTGAGCATGGTGCCCACCAGCGAATAGAACAGGGTCCCCCCGATCAGCCAGGGATCCAGCCCAGCGCCGGCGGCGGTCTGCGACAGCACCACATTGACCGGATCCACGTACTCACCCTTGAGCAGAGCGAGGGTGACGAACAGCCCCTGGCTCCATCCTCCCTGCTTGGAAAAGAGAACGATCCCCACCATCAGCAGGCCGATCAGACCCAGGGAGATCCCCCGGGTGAGCCCACTGCGCTGCTGCAGCCAGCGCAGTGCGTTGATCAAGGCCTTAGACGACTCCGCAAAATGCCCTGCCGTTCGAGCCTCCCCCGTCGCGGCGTCGGTGCGGCCCGGTTGCAGGCCCATCGGGGTCACCAACAGTTGGCTTTGCCCTTCCAGGGCAGAGGCCTCCGCCAGCCGCAGGGGCCTCTGCAGGCGGCGGTCTTCGCAGAGCCCCTCCAGTACAACGAATGTCTGACCGTCCAGCTGGAAGCAGGCGCGCTGGTTGCCCGGCCGCAGAGCCTCGGCGATGGCACCGGCCGTGAGCGATAACGGATCCACCACGGCGATGCCCGGCAGGCGCTCCTCCAGCAGGGCGCCGAGGCTGGCCTGACGGCTGGTGGAGCGCACCACGATCTCGGCAGTGGGATTGAGCAGGCGCACCTGGAGGGCTGCCTCAAAGTTCACCGTGCTGTCAGATCCGAGCAGGAGCACCGACCGAGCCTGGTGCGCACCGGCCCGCCGCAGCACCTGGGCCAGGCGCATGTCTCCGAGCACAACGGCAGAACCGAGGCGCTCCTCCAGGCGGGGGTCGATCCAGACCGGGCTGCTGCGATCGAGGCAGAGCAGCGGTACGTCGAAGGGCAGCAGCCGCAGCAGGCACGCCTGACCGAGGGATCCCAACCCGCAGACCAACACCGGGGCCTCAGGACTGCGAGCCCCGTCCTTGATACGCGGCACGGAGGGGACGGGGCGCGCTATGGCAGCCAGGATATGCAGACCCTATGACCAGAACTTAGTCGTGGTGTGGCCAGAACGGTTCGGCCGTGCCATCCAGGTCTGTGCATTGGGCGCGACGCCTTGCCTGCCAACCCAGGCGTGTGAATTCAGGAGCCGGGGGGGGAACCACCCGGCGTGGTGTGACTGACGCATCGTCTGTGTTCACCAGCTGGCTGGACCCACAGAGGCGAGTGGCGCCAAGCAGAGTGGACTCAGGAACAACTCCTGGTCCGAGCTTCCTGCCAAGGCCGTTGCCCTGAAACCACAACTGTCGCCATGACCCCGCCGCTGATCTTCGTGGTGGCACCGGCCGCGCAGCTGCCAGAAGCCCCCGCATCTCGGGAGGATCTGCAGGTGGCGCAGGCTTCAGGTCCCTCCAACGGTTTCGCCCTGCGGATCTTCAATCGGGGCGCCGAGCATCCCGACCTGGGCGGGCTTCCCCTCGATGGCCGCCTCACCGGCGAGCAACGCAGCAGCAGCGATGGCACCCAGTTGCTGTGCGATGCCCTGGTCGTGCGGATCGAGCCACAGCGTCACTGGCTCGGGGTCTACCAGAGCGATCCGGAGGAGCCGAAAGGCTTGAAGTGCCTGGATCGCGTCGCGTTGAACGAGCTGAGCAATGCCACCTGCTGGTTCTATCCCACCCACGACGGCATGTATCTGAGCTGGGAGCGTGGCCTTCGCCTCAGCCTGCAGCCGGGTTCGATCGCTGATTGCCCTGAAGAACTGGCTGCGGCGCCTTACGAGCGAAGCGCACTCTGCGTGCTCTGGAGTCTGCTGGGCGACGATGCCAGTCTCACCTGTGTGGGTCTCACGTATGGCGGCCAACGCCTCGACTGGCCGTTGCGATCGCTCAGCCCCGAGCCGATGGCCACCTGGGGACGCTTGCGGGTCGACAGTCAGGCCGACCAAAGCCTTGTGGTTGAGGATTGTCTGACCCTGTTTGCTGCTTCGTCGACGGAGCCCTGAGGCGTTGGGGACCTTTTCGGAATCACACGTCCAGACCTGACGGAGAAAGCCTGGGCGCGAGAAAGAAAGGTCAGCCTTGATAGAAAAAGCCGCCACCAGGGATGGCCTGATGCACCACCGAGCAGCGGGTGGCAACCCTCCACAGCGCCTGATGGATGGGCGTGGGGTCGTAACGCACCAAATGCGGGAACTGTTGCTTCAGCAAGGCGGTACCGCGCCAGGCGTTGTAGTGGGGGATGCAGGGGTTGATGTGGTGGCAGACATGGGTGGAGCCGATGCCGTGGTGAAGAAAATTGAGCACCGGACCGTAGGGACGATCCACTGTCTGCAGGGCACCTTTGGCCCAGGTCCAGTCGCCGCTCTCGAAGTGGGGAATGTCGAGATCGGTGTGGTGTAGCCAGGTGTACCCCACCAGCCAGGCGTTGATCACCAGGTAGGGCAGGCCATACACGCACAGCACCCGCGCCGGCGACCACTGCACGGCGGCCAGCCCCAGGAGCATCAGCATCGCCAACACCCCGAGAGTGGAGCGCAGCATTGATCCGCGGAAGGAATCGGGGAACAGGGGCCGGCGACCCTTGCGGAACGGTGCCCCATTCCAGAAGTGGGAGGTCGGCGCTCCGTAGTCCGATCCACCCGTCACACCGAAGAGCAGATAGACCGGCCAGCCGAGCAACAGATGGATCACCAGCGCCCGGCTGCCGGAGAGCACGCTTCCCTGTCGCTGATTCATCGCGAGAATCAGCCGGCCCGTCCTTGATTCCGCCCGTGGCGGCACATGGGTTTCGCCTCCCTCAAGGTGGTTGCAGTGGGCGTGGTGCACGGCATGGCTGCGTTGCCAGCTGAAGTAAGGCACCAGCAGCAGGCTGTGCAGCACAAAACCCACCACCGCCTCGACCCGACGGTTGGGATGAAAGGCGTGATGGCCGCATTCATGGGCGATGACCCAGCAGCCCATCGCCACGGTGCCGGTGATCAGCCCGTAGAGCAGCCAGAGGGGGGCCGCGCCACGCACCAACGGGATGCGGGTGCCGAGCCCGTAGGCCAGTAACGAGAGGGCAAGGGAGCAGCCCAGGCTGGTCCAGGCCTTGCGGGGGTTGAGCTCAACCAGTTCGGGGGGCAGAGCGGCCAGCAGCTCGGCCTTGCTGGGATGGGAGCTCGAATGAATGGTCGGGGAAACGGGCTGTACCGCAGATCTGCAGCACGTTAAGCATCGGTGGACTGCCACCGATGCCGACCCAACCCACGCTCCAACGCGTGCGCCACTGCGTTCACCGGTCGGGGTGGCTGCAGCAGGGCTGCACAGCCAGGATCTGGCTCAGGACCGGACCATTGCACGGGGCATCACGGTGAGTAGCAGCGCATCTTCCAGCGACGACAGCCGGCTCGAGGCCCTGCGCCAGGAGTTTGAGCACGAGGCCAGTTTCAACCAGGTGTTCGTGGTGCTCACGGTGGGGGCGACCCTGATCGCCACCCTCGGCCTGCTGGCCAACAGCCCCGGCGTTGTGATCGGCGCCATGGTGGTGGCCCCGTGGATCCTGCCGTTGCAGGCGATGGCCTTCGAGATCCTCACGGGCCGCCTGCCGATGGTTCTGCGGGCGCTGCGCACCCTCCTGCTGGGGGTGGCGATCTGCGCGCTTCTGGCGATGGCGGTGAGCGCGCTGGTGGCCCTGCCGACCTTCGGCAGCGAGGTGATCAACCGCACCAGCCCCAACCTGCTGGATCTAGGCGTGGCCCTGGTGGCCGGCGCTGTGGCGATGTACGCCAAGCTGCGCAAGGAGGCGATCTCGGCCCTGGCCGGTCTGGCGATCGCAGTGGCTCTGGTGCCTCCGATCTGTGTGGTGGGGATCCTGCTGGCCTCTTCCTCCTGGGCCCTCGCTCAGGGGGCCCTGCTGCTGTTCGTCACCAACCTGCTGGGAATCATGGTGGGGGCGATGGCGACGCTGGCCGCCCTCGAGAAGGCCTACCGGCAACGGCTGTTCAACAACCGGCTCGGCCTCACCAGCGTGGTGCTCACTGTCCTGCTGGTGCTCCCCTTGGGCAACAGCTTTCTGCGCCTGCTGCAGCAGGCGCGTCGCGAGCACAAGGCTTATCAGCTGCAGGCCACGATCGAGCAGCAGCTGCGCCGCAACACCATCACGCTCGGCTCGGATCCCGCCGTCGAACTGGTGGATCTCAACATCGACTGGCAGGCGAACCCTCCCCTCATCCGCGCCCGCGTTCGTGTCACCAATCCGCAGTTGCCCACCCAAACGCAGGTGGCGGCCGTGCAGGAGTTCATCAACCGCCGCCAGTCGCCGAGGCGCTACCGGCTGCTGGTGCAACGCACCGCCGTGGATCTGATCGGCCCGGAGACCGCGCCCAATCCCACGGCGGCCCCGCTCTAGCTCTGGGAGCGACCGCCGGCGGGCCCAGCGGATCAGGTCACCCCAGGGCCCAGATCCTCTACGCAGGGCTACAAGTCCCGCTTGCAGAACAGAAACTGCAGCTCGGCAGTGTCGTGATCCAGGCGCTGGGTCTCCAGATCACCTTCCCAGGCCAGGCGCCCACAGAAGGCGCGAATCCCGGTGCATGCTCAGCCCCGTGGTTGATGTGTCATTCCTAGGGCGGCCATACACATCGGGATTGGCTGCAGGCCTCAGGGAGTGAGAGACAACACAGTGAAGCAAGGCAGCGCGGAGGGTTTCTGTTGATCAGTCTTTCGCCACCCAGTTCTCCAGATGAAGTCCAGGCACTCTCGCGAATTCACGCGTGTTGTTCGTCACCAGAGCTGCCTGCTGGCTGAGGGCGTGGGCGGCGATCATCGTGTCCAGCGAACCGATCAGTGTGCCCCGTCGTTCGAGATCAGCGCGCAGCTCGCCATAGGCCCATACAGCTGCTTCGTCGAAGGGACAGATGCTCAGGGGCGCCAGAAACATCTCCAGCGCCTGGCGGTTGCGGCTCGACCCACTCTTGGCTACGCCGTAGGCGAGCTTCGCTGCTACCACGCTGCAGATGCCGATCTCGCCCATCCGGTACTGCCGGAATCGCTGCAGTACGGCGGCTGGCCTGGCGTTGATGATGTGGATACAGATGTTGGTGTCGAGCAGGATCACGGCTGGATCGGCTCGCGTTGTTGCGGATCTGGTTGCTCGTGCTCCAGCACGAATCCCTGGTCAAACGCCGCCAGTCCGTCCTCCAGGGTCTGCCAAGGGTCGTCGATCGGCAGCAGCAGCACACCATTGCCGAAGTGTTTTACGGCCACTTCGCTGCCCTGGAAGCGGTAGTCCTTGGGCAGCCGGACGGCCTGACTGCGGCCTGACTGGAATAGGCGCGCGGTGTCCATGGCCATCGTGCGAAAGGTGCATACCAATGATAGTGACCATTCCACTTCCTGCGCACGCCGGTTCCGTCGACTGCCTGGACAGTTGCCCTGCCTGGAAGGCCATCAGGCGTTTGCCCTTGGTGAGCAGTGCACCGCAGTCAGTGCCGACTCCATTGCTGCCTCACAGGCAGGAGTGAGGAAGCGACTGCTGCGCCAGTGCAGTTGCGATCTGCCTCTTCACCCCCATGGCATCAGATCCCAAACACCCGCAACAGGTGGGTGATGGGGTTGGTGGCGTCCTCGCCACGAACCACCCAGAACTCCGTGCTGCCGCTTCTGAGCAGGGCACGGAAGTCGTCTGCCTCAATCAGGATTCCGCTCTCTACCGCCAGGTTGACCATTTCCGCGGGTGTGGTGGCGGCATAGAAGATCCGCTCGAACTCAGGGTCACCATCAACCTGGTGGCAGAAGTGATCCAGCGCATCCAGCAGCGGTTGCGAGGAGGAAGCCACGCTGGGAGTCCGAAGAGCCTCAGGACGCTATCAAGGCAACAGCAAGCACAGCACAGAAGTTCATGAACATTGGCTCTGGTTCTAGATCAAGACGACACAACTCGATCAAGGATCAACCATTAATTGCTTCCTGCGGTAACGCGTCGCGCAGTGCAAAGCCCTGGATGACCCTCTCAAAAGGTGATGGTGATGCAGAACACCCTGGAAGCCACCAGCAAGGGCCTGAACAAGCTGGTGCCATCTATGGCGCGGATGAACCGGTGCACACAGCCCAGAGGCGGTATTGTCCACTCAAATGAGAACATGGTTGGGATGCCATCGGAGCTTCTACAGTCCCCAGTGGCGCCTCAGCCCAATCAGCCTGCTCGACCCTGGGGGCGGATGCCGGCTCGCGAAATGCGTGAGCAGCTCAAGGAAGTGGGGGCTCTGCTGAGCCTGATCCTGGTGCGAATGCAGATGGTGAACTATGTGGATGCATTCGACTCGTCAAAATCAGATAAAACCCAAGCCATTAAGATCGCGATTAAAAGCGCGGCAGTGCAGCATAGGTGGACAAACCTCTACGTGCATTCGGCCATTATCGCGCTGTTCGTGCTGTGCCTTCTCCTGAGGCGTCGCATTCCTCGGCGATGGCTTGATGTCTTCGCTGGTGCATACATCGGCTTCAACCTGATCTTTCACTTCGCCAAGATCAATCTGCTTCTGCTCACGCCTCCAGCGGCGCCCTCGATGCTGCTTGGGCAGATCTTCACCTACCTTGTTTTCTTCGTGATTGCATGGGGCTGGATCTTCTGGCGTTTCGACTGGGTCGGCAAGGAAAAGCCGGGGACAGTGGTGGAAATCCGCGATCAAGGCGAATTCCTGAGCACATTCGACTACTACCACGCTTCGCTCATGGCTCTCGTGCGAAGGGGAAGTCCCGAATTTTCCGGTCTCAATCGAATTGGCAAGATTCTTGTGGCTATTCACACCTTCATGGTTCTCGACCTTATCGCTGTAGCGCTGGGACGATTCTATCAACTGGTCACGCGAATGGCCTGAGCTGCTAATTTTCGGCTCTGCGCCTTCGCGTCACTGCGGTACGTATCTCGATCCGTGTCTCGATCCGTATCTCGATCGCGGCCAGGCCATCATCACCTCGATGGGTGCTGCTGTGGTCGTGGTGACAGGCCTCAAGTTGGAACGTCAGAAGCAGGGGGCCGTCCATCCGGGCCGACGGTCACCGGCAGGTGGCCGGTCTTCACCCAGATCGTGCAGCCGGGTTCACTCCAGGGCCTGTGAATGCTTCCGGGTGGGTTGCGCAGCCAGCTGCCGGCGGGGTAACTGCCGTGCTCGTCCTGAAACACACCAGCGAGCACCAGGATCTCCTCGCCGCTGGGATGGCTGTGCGCTTGGAAGTGAGTTCCTGGTGCCCAGCGCACCAGTGCCACGTGTTCGCTGCCAAAGCCATGCAGCGGCATCACCTCCAGCCCATCCACCAGACCCGGCAACCACGGGGCGGAGTGGGTGTCAATCACCAGGCGCGACTGGTCGCCGGGGTGCATCTGCTGCAGTTTCACCAGGATCGTGCAGCCCATTTCGCTGTAGGGAGCATGCGCGGATCCAACCGGGTTGCGGAGATAGGTGCCGGCCGGATAATCGCCGACTTCGTCGGAGAAGGTTCCCTCCAGCACCAGGATCTCCTCGCCGCCGCCATGGCTGTGGAGCCCGAAGGCACTTCCCGCTGCATAGCGAACGATGGAGGTGGCGCGTGCCACCTCTGCACCGCAGCGATCCAGCATCC
>Ga0310334_100252_pt1 | contig 15737 bp, 13 predicted proteins | sample LakMicMIDCLREDC7_FD_195548 | JGI IMG/M metagenome (GOLD analysis project Ga0310334, IMG submission 195548) | Enriched freshwater cyanobacterial communities from Lake Michigan, Michigan, United States - MI23.DCL.RED.C7 (v2) (version 2) | ecosystem: Environmental > Aquatic > Freshwater > Lake...
CCTGGATCTGCTTCAGGCAAGACTCGAAGTCAAGACGAACGTCCTCACGACGGCGCACTGTGTCGAGGTAGTAGCGAGCGATGGTGAGCGCTGTGCGACGGCGGTTGGAGGTGATAAGTACCTGACCGGCTTTACCCGACTGTTCAATATAGCTGTCAATGAGTGAGTTGGCGTCCTGGATGGCCATCCTCAGCTTGGCCACGTTCACCGTGGTGGCCGAGGCGTCCTCGATGTTTGTCAGCTGGATAGCTTCCTTCAGACCGAACGCTACGATGAAGTCGTCAGGCGAGGCACTGCGGGGGTCAGACTGACCAGGAGTCAGCACACCTGAGCGGTTCTGATAGGGAAACCCGAAGCCACCGATAGTCGCACCCAGGTTCGACTGGGAGTGGGAGCCGTCGGTGCTCTCGTCAGGAGCAAGCTGGTTCCGAGCAGCCACGCGGTAGAACGCACGCACTGCGTTCCGCTTTTTTACCACGTCGTTGGAGGTTGGGGGGACCGGGCCACGCAGGCACTGCTGAAGGTCCAGGGGCGGTTCGTAAGACGCGAAGACTTCGTCCCAAGGAGAGAGGAACGAGTCCAACTCCAAGGCGATCATTGTGTCGGAGGCGTAGTTCACGGTAACCACGCCATACTGCCCGTAGTTTACAGTGAATGAGCTCACAGGGGGAGCCACCCTCGCGTCCAAAGGACCATCAAAGTACAGCATCACTGTGTTAGTCGCAGTGACCAGGATTTCTTTAACCTTGGGGATAGCCATGCGTTTTAACCGTAGAGATAGTCGTCTAGGAGGTTGGTTGTGGGGAAGAACTGCTCCGACACCCAGAAAGCGTAAGCCTCTTTATTGACACGAATGAGGTAACCTTTCGAGGTAGGGTACAGGCATTGACGTAAGTAGTTTATGGCGAGACGCAGAGGCCACTCATCTCTCCACTCAACGTTCCAGCTCTCAATGGTTATGGTCTGTCCGATGACCGAATAGTCCAACTGAGCTACGATGTCTCCGCCCCTCTGCTCTGCATTGGAGTAGGGGGGGTTGGAGTAGTCGAAAGTCTCAGAGATGACCGTGTAAGGCTCTCCGTCGTACTTGACCTGTATGTAACGCTGTTGCTCAGTGCCATCCTCAAAGTAGAGGAAGTCTTGGAACAACCAGTTGGGGCTGCTTATGCTCGGTCTGCGGATAGCCATCAGGTTGTTGCCTTAGTGTCATCATTAACCAAACCTTCTCTGTCTCCACGACTGTCGTTGGCTTGTGAGTCGTGAGTGTGAAGACGGTCCATCATATTGACCCACTTATAACCACCACTGCGTTTTAGACAGACGGTCAGCCAGTCAAGGCCTTGGAAACCGCCAGTCTCCACAATGACGCACCCAACGTTCTCAGCGGTTGCATCCGGCAGACTACCTGACGGATAGACCGGTAGGCGGGTCATCGAAGAGTTGTCTGGCATCGCCACCCCCTTTCCCGATGCGAGAGTCTCAGGGTCGTGTAGGACATCCTGAAGCACAGCATACTGGTACTGACCGTTGGAAGCGTTGATGTTTACACGCTTACCAACCAACCCCGGTGCCTGCTTACCTTTAAAAGGCGGAGAGACATCGATCCAGTGCGAGGCATCTGGTTTCTCACCTTCTCTTGGCTCAGACCACTCGCCAGCTCCTGTAACCTGAGGGACGTCGGGATTCATGTCATCAAAGATGACTTTGACTCGCCCACGCTTCTCAGGGTCGTCAACAGAGACGACGGTTCCACGAAGTGAACTCTTTGGGAGTCCAGCGAACTTGGCGTTGGTGTCGTTGGCGTTGAGTGCCGCTGCCAGGTCTTTGACGATGCCGATGCTCGTGAGGTTTGGCGGTTGCATACGACTCTATCAGTAACGGGGAATGTTACGAGGGTGACGACCAGCACCTTCTTTAGGGAGAGCAACAGCAGGGCGGACGTAGGGTTCTGGCTTTTTGGGTGCTTCGGGAGCTTTAACGGGCTCGGGTTTTACATCAGCCTTGACTTCTTCAATAGCCTTCACTGGAGTCTCTACAGCCTCGACAGTTTCCTCGGGGGCTTCTTCCACTTTGGCAACTGGCTCGAAGTTGGTTGTCATTGGTTTACGTCTCTGTGTCATCGGTAGGTTCCGTTTGAGTGGTTTTACCCTGGGACCAGATAACCGGTCTTAGGCAGGTTGACAGGGTATCGCCAAGCAGCTTCTTGCTGAACGTCGAAGAAACCATCTTCAGCGGCTCCCATGTCTGCGGCAAAATAGGCGTAGCCGATTTTATAATTGTTGGCGTCTGCCGAGTAGGTGGAGGGTTCAGAAGAACAGGTTGGGGGGAACTTGTAGATGCTCGCGTCCCAGACCGGAGCCGGGATTTCGGTGACCACCATGTCCCTCAAGTCATTGACCAGGAAACCGGTGACAACCTGACAGGGGTCGGTATTGACATAGATGCCCTCCCAGTCTCCGTAGCCAGAGCCAGTTGTCGAGATCGTGTCAGCTTGACGACTGTGCAGCGGGTCATACTCAATGAGGTCACCTTCGGTAAACTCATCAAACGGGACATCAAACACAGGGAACACACCTGAGTTCACATAGTCCCCGACCTGGTAGAAGTTGAAGTACCCCACATTGGAGTAAAGGTAAGGCTCTGAGTAAACGTAAGTGTTGGTACCAACCTCGTCACCGTACAGAAACAGCTCCTCGTAGATTTTCGGGGTCAAAGACTCTGGCGGGCAAGTCATCAACTCGGGTTCGATGCTGGTACCCCAGTAAGCGAAGTCCTGACAGATGAGGTTGGTCTTCTGCCAGTTTATCTCGTTCCGTGAGTAGGCGGGCGGGAGGCGTACGAAGTACCGCTGCCAGTTGTCCGGACCTGGTCCTGTGTTCTGGTCAGCCAGCAACCCATTGGGATAGTTTTCTTCGGTGAGATGGTCGAGAGTTTCCACCACCTGGAGAGCCTGGTCTTTCCACAGACGCAGTGGGGTCTCACTGTCGAACACATTCGGAGAGAAATAGTACTGGATACCGCTGAAAACCAGAGAGGAAATGTCCTGAGTGTAGGCGGTGGTGAGGATGTCGGAGATGGTGATGGTCGGCAGGTTCAGTTTGCCGTTGGGACTCGTCGCCAAGTAGTCAAAGTCAAATTTACCACTCAGGGGGTTGACAGTGTAGGTGAATTGATAGTCGCTAGTGGAGTAAGAAACACCGTCGGTGAGAAGAACCCCGTCGCAGTAAACGTATATTGTCGTGTAGTCAAGGGCAGCAGGTGGTACTGAACCCTGAGGGTGATAATTGACCATGGCCCAGGTGCCTTCGTAGCTCACTGCAGCAGCACGAGTGGTCCAGTCTGGGTTGGAGTAGTCCCACCACATCTCCCCGTCAACCGGGAGGTAGAGAGAGGTGTTAGCGATGTACTTCAGCAGGCTGTCGGGAGAGATAACCCAGTTAGTGTTCGAGTAGAGTTTTGTGAGAACCGCCGTGACATCCTGAGTGATGGTCACGCTCAGGTTGGACACGTCGTAGTTAGTACCGTTGGTGTAAAAACGCAGAATCTCGTTGGTACCTGAAGCTGTGGCGTTGGCACTCAGGGTGACAAGATTTCCACTCACAGCCAGAACTGTGGTTGCAGGGGGAATGTTGAAACCAGAAACCAACATCCCAACTTCAACCTTTCTATTAGGCAGGCTCATCACAACAGTTGGAGAGCCAGATGTGAGGCTCGTGCTGAGAATCACACTGGGGGAGATGTCAGTGCCGTCCAACACTCTCACTGGCACCTTGTAGGGAAGCAGGAGAGCGTCCGTGTCAAAGGAAGACTCATCAGGGTAGGTGTATTCGATGCTAGTCCAGTAGACGGCAGAGGTCTCACGGTACATGGTCACCGACCCACCGCCAGCCAAGAGACCCTGAAGACCGAGCACATTGTCAGCGATGTCCAAACCTGTCGTGTCTTCAATCTTGACTACCAAACCTTTCAGAATGGTCGGGGCTGCTATTTGGAAAGTGGCGACATCTGGGTAGGTCAAAGCCACAGTGGTTGGGGCGAGTGGCGGATCGCGATATATGGTCTCCACCCAGGGAGAACAGTCACTGAAGTCTTTATACCAGACAGAAAGAGCACCAGTAACATCATTCCACCACAAGTCACCCTCAACTGGAGCACCAGGGGGAAGTGGAGAGACAGTCACCCTCTGAGCGTAAACAAAGTTCAGCAACTGGTCGAAGTCCACGCTACGCTCGACAGGTGCGAGGTAGAGAGAGTCACGCTCAGAGTAGCCATGAATGGTCAGACTGTCAAAGGCGAAATTGAAAGGCAGAGGGCCACCCTTGTCACCCCAGGTTCCGGTGAAGTTTTTGAGAACACCCGACTTGCCCCAGTCAGAAGGGTCCGACCAACGACGGATCGTAACCCGCTTGACCACATTGGTCTGTACCGCTGGGTCGGAGTAGTTCCACACCAGGAAAGCAGTGGGTTCCGTCTGAGTCGCAGTCAGGTTGTCGGGAACCGAGAGGTACCAGAGTTTGCGGTTGGGGTCGTAAAGACTTGGAACGTCTTCAGTGAAAGCCACTGAGTAAGACAGGAATACTGCCTCGTTGAAAAAGTAAGTGGAGCCTGCGAACAGGTTGTCGAACTTGTACGGGAGGGAGTACGAGGTGTCGTAGGTCGGGTAGAGTTCGAGAGCACCATTGACAGCCTTGACCAGGAAGGCGGTGTCTCCGCTCACTCCCACATTTGGGCGGTAGAAAGGCTCAGGGCGAACGGCGGGAACGTCAAAAAGCAGTGGCGAGTTAGCCTGGAGGTCAGTCAGGAAGTCAGCGGTAAGCTCAGCAAAGCCAAGAACGAAACGGCCGTCTTCTTCGGTTGCTGTTAGAACCACGTACTCGTTTATTCCGAGGAACACTCGGGTCCCCACACCCACACCCTCGATAGGCTGAATGACGACCGTGTTGTCCCAGTTTCTGACCTCGTAGACTTCACCAACTTTAAACGAGTTGTAGACACCGAAAGAGCCGCCAAGCAGTTGCCGTTTCTGAGAGACAGTCTCAGGAAGGTTGGTCCAGTAGTTATTTCCCGACCAACCCAGCATCTGGGCGATGAAGTCCAGTTGACCGTTGACCCTGGACTCAACCAGTTGAACCTCAGTCTGCTGCTCGGTCGAGAGGTACGGATTAGTGTAGTTACGGAGTTCCCACTGAAGGGGATTGAAAGAGGGAAGGTTGAGTGTCATATTACTGTCCCAGTGTGGTTGAGTTGGTCACGACGATGTCGTACTGTATGAGTGCATCGTATTCCTGTGTGAGCAGTGTCTCGGGCTTCATCCAGAGCTCAGCATAACCTTTAACTTGCTCGTAAAGGTTGATGAGGTTGTCGTCCCAAGGTTTGGTCAGCCAGTCAGCCACGGGAACGAACTCGCGCTGTGTTATGTTGCGGATGTCACGAATATCTTCAATGGTGTATCCGTCTTTGATGGAAACCAGAGCGAGGTCACAGTAGGTAGGCGTAACCTCCACATTGTTGGCATTCAGTACTGTTTGAGGGATGAGGTTCTCCGGGTACATCACCAAACTTGCCCGAGGACGAGGTGCTACAGGACGTTTCAGCCTAGTGACTGTACCAGTCACGACAACACTCTGAATGGAAACCTTCAGGTCATCAAACTCTACCTTCCAGGTTCTCTGGAATGAAGGGTCGAAGGCGTTGAGACGGAAGTACTGGCTCGTTGTGTCTTTTTCGACAACAGCGGAGCACACCAGATCGTAGGAAGCTGAGTCGGTGTTATAATAGTAGAGTCGAGCTTCGCCCGTAACGGCTGTGTTGGCTGGACACCGCAGGAATATCTCAGAGTAGGCACTTGGCAGTGTACTCTTCCACTGAATGAAAGCCGACGTTGGTTGAAGGTAGGTAGGAAAGTAGCTGTCGTAGTTCTTCCAGAACAGGGTGCCGCTGTTGAGGAATGCATTCACAGCAGGGTCACGCCATCCGGAAAGGATGTCAGTGCTGCTCGTTATTTCGAGAGGTTCGCCAGTGAGGGCGAAGTCGGTCACCGAGTAGAGGGCTTCGAAGGGGCTATCATCGAAGATGAGCTGGTAGCCCAGGAAGTAGGTACCACTGGCAACTTCCAGCTCCTCCAGGTTGAACACCGCAGGAAGTACCGAGGTCATCCCGTACTGCCAGACGATGTTGCCGGCTTTCACCACCAGGTCTTTCAGCGAGTCAGACGCCACGACCTCCATGGAGACTGAGCCAAAAATGCCCTCTCCCCACGGAATGTACACGTAACCGATAGCCTCCTGCTTCACAGCAGCAGCTGTGTTGGGAACATTGACTGTGTTGAAGAAGTCAATCTGGTAGGTTTCGGCTACCGCTGGTAGGCGACGGTAGATGGGCCGACCGTCAATAACCCACTCAGTCGGGCGAGACTCCAGTCTGTTGAGGGCGATGAACTGTTTCGACAGAGCATTGACACGAGGTGTCACCACAGTCGTTTGGACCTGCGACAGTCCCCCATTAGTAGGTATCTGCTGTTGGCTCATTATAGGTTCAGCGTTCCTGTTTTGTAGTTAGGCGGTGTGAACTGGTATGGAGTGCCTGAGTAGTAAGAAAGCTGAGGCACCTCTACTAGGGTTTTGGTATCCTCCCAGACATAGATAGTCTGAGGGCGAGAGTTGTTGTATCGTCCTGAGTCTTTGGGGATCAGGGTGATTTGGGCAATGCCCAATTTGATAGCCGAGACATCACGTCCCAGTTGCGACAGAATGTCCTGTTCACAAGTGTAGAAATTGACATACCGAAGCAGGTTGCCAGCATACTCTTGGACGCGGGCAGTGTCCACAACCTCGGTGGCAGTCCAGTCAACAACTGTCAGTGGCGGGGTGAAAGCACGCATCACGCGGTAGAGGTTCTTCCCATCTTCGGCAAGAATCGTGTCCTCTGCGTGTAGGGCATAGAGGGGGTCGAAGTATGGGATGTACTGCTGATACTCAAATTGCCCAGGTAGGAAAGTCTGGGTTTCCACGAAAGTGCCATTCTGCAGGTAGATGTAGAAGGCGAAAAGTGGGGTGACGTTGGAGGTTGCTGTGTAGGAAATGACTTTCGAACCCTGACGGAAGAAAGTGCGGTCCCCTTCAAAGAAGACAAACATACGAACCGGGGTCTTCACCGTGCCGTCTGCTATCTGAGCACTCAGCAACACTTTCTGTGTGGGCAAAGGTGCAAGTGGGAACACCACACCCTCGCTAAGGAGCTCTTCGATGTTGGTGCTGTTGGGGGTGAAGTATGTAGCAGCAATGAAGTACTGGGGCGGCGTTGTGGAGTTTTGGCGGTACTCGAGGTAGGTGCCGGTCCGGAAACGAGGGCTGTACTTGTAGATGGGCAGACCAGCTTCGCCACTCTGAACAACGATTTCTTTGACGATGCCCTGAGTCGCCAGCTCATCAAAGTACACACTGATGGTTAGCTCATTAGGCTGGTAAGTGAAAGTTGTAATAACATATGCATACTTATTCACCGCACCTTGAGTAAGGTCAACGTAGTTGTAGTACGGGTCGGCGACAGGGTCTGGACCAGAGCCAACCTGGGGAGTGTAAACCCAGGTGCCAGCCGCGTAAGTCTGACCCACGTTCAGTTGCTGTGGCAGAACAGAACCACCGATTAGACCAGCACCCTGAGCTCCAGTCAGGTCATTGGTGGAAGCATTGAGAGTGAAGTTCTGAGCGACTTCCCAGACAAAAGCACCAGGACGCTTGCTGAGGGGAATCAGAGACGTCGGGTCTGGGACGAACTCATCGGGGGCATAGTCATACAGGACAATCTGGGGACCAAAAATGCCGGCAGTGTTATTGACATAGCTGTTGCCCACAGTCCAGGCAGAGTAAACCATCGCAGCAGAGATGCGCCCCTGTGTGATGTACGCCGGGATCTGGGCCTGAGAGTCGATTACAATGTTGGTCAGGATGACGTGGAGCTCGTCATCTCCACCATTGACACTGGACCAGTAGACCACATCGCCTTGAACGTAGGTGCCAGCAGCCAGGATCTGAATCTGTTTCAGCGCCAGATTATTGTAGACAGTCTGCTGGGGCTTCTCGCTAGAGTAAGGAGTGAAAGACGACAGGACCGGGAAGAAAGTATCCACGGGAAGGGTCAACTTCACTAGGTCATTTTGGTTCAGCAGGTACTCGGTGGGCTCGAACGAATAGACCTGTGTGTAGGTCGCTGCCGATGTTTCAAGCAAGGGCGGGGTGTTGTACGCAGCAGTGAGCTCGATGTGCGGGTCGCTGTAGCGAGTGGCGTCGTCGAAAGTGTTGTAGAAAGCAGCGTCAACGTCACTGACGGTGGGGTTCAATGTGATGGGGAAGACATTTCCCGGGGTCAGAATGTCGAACAGCCGGTCACGGAAGCTGAGAGCGGTATTCTGCAGGTTGGCACCGAAAGGACCGTTGGCATCAATCTCCACCTTCAGGTTGTACTGAACCTGACTGAGCGTCATCGGGTACAGGTGTGCGGTGTTCTCCACTGGTGTGGAGAAGTTGACCACATTCTGTCCACGCTGAAGCTGGTCTCTTGTCAGTTCGGTTCCATCGGGACCGAGAACAAAGAATGACGTCTGGCCATTGGCCCTAAGGTAGTCAGTGAGGTAGTTGTACGAACCCTGGTTAGGGCGGTTGGGTTGCACCGAGGTGAGCGTGCCAACACCATAGAAGTCGATGAAGAAGTTCTGCCAGTCTTCCTCGCTGACTGGGTTGCGACGACGGATGAGTGTGAAGAAACGCTCCTGGACTTGCTGGTAGGTCTCTACGTCACTGCCACCGACTGCCGCTTGAGGGTTGGTGACAGTCAGGCCAACAACGTTGATGGCCGAGGCGACAGTGATAGAGTTGGCAGCACAGTTGTACTGCGCACCAACATACTGCGAGGAGACGGGAAGGAAAGCCGAGCTCTCACCAGCAGGGATGCGAAGTTCGGTGGAGGAGATGAAGGAGAATGCCTCACCACCTGTGATGTTCGGGTCGGTGACAAAGGCTGAGCCAACAGGAATGACGGTGATGTCATTCGAGAACGGAACTGTGACCAGCAGACGAGCAGTCGCCGGGGTGCCCAGGCGACGCATCGCGCCGAGAAAGGGCCCAAGCCACTCGATGAGGACGGACTGCGGAAGCTGGTTAGCCCAGTACAGGAACTCTCCCTGAGCAAATGCTTGTCCTTCAAGCAAAGCGGCCAGGGGGTTACCGGCACTGAAGTCGTTCAGCGTCTGGTTGGAAGCTTCGTAAACTCGCTGTGACGCATCCTGAACGAGCTGGGCTTCGGTCCGGGGGTCAATGTTGATCGGAGGTAATGGCGCGTAGCGTGGCACAGGGTTACCTCAGTTAAAGCGGACAGATGACAGTGGAACCGCCAGGTGCGGAGTAGTTATTACAAGTCGGACTACCAGCGGAGTAGTAGAGACCGTTGTCGATTTCAAGGCTATCAAGAAGCTCGGTGATCTGGTCTGCCAGAACCACTTTGGTCACTAGGTCTGGATCTGCCAGAGCAGCAAATTTCTGGGGGATCGAGGGTGTGGGGATGCCGTTGGCGTAGTTGTACTTGTCGTTGGTGGTGTAGCTTTTGGGTGCGTATTGCTTATCGTTGGCAGGGTTGCCGACCACAGACGAGTCGTAGCCGAAGTTCCACAGGCCTGTGACAACCTTGGCACCGCTGATGGGTGTGCCGCTGATGTACAAACCGGCACCATCGATGGTCGGCTGGGCAGTGCCCAATGTGATGAACTCCGAATCCAGGCCATTGGGGCCAGTTGTGATCAGGGAGTTGATGCCCAGGGGGTTGTAGTGATGGTCGAGATCCTGCCCATCAAAGTAAAGCTGTTGGAACCCGTTCAGGAACTGCGAAGTAACGATAACGCCTGAACTGAATGTAGTCTTTGCCATGCACCTCTACAGGTCCTTGTTCTTGTGAAGTTTTTACCCTTACGCGTATCTGGCCATGTAACCGACCACTGTCCTCCTGTCCCCCCACAGCACTCTGTATAGGTCGCACTGTTTAACCCCCAAGTGTCTGGCTGCTGCTCTAACTGTGGCGATAGTAGTCTCCTCCCCAGTGACCTTGCAGGTCAAGACTACCGTCCTACCAAACCTATCGGCGGCGGTTTTACCACCCTTGTGCATACCCTCGATCATCTCGGGGGTCTTGTTGGGTCCACAAACCCCTATCCCTAGAGCGACCATGGTTTGCCTACCTTTGTCCCCTCCCCTTAGGCATTTGTCTTTGTTCTTGGGGTCCAGGATGCCCATGCCTGCTGATGCGACCACACCTTTGTCGGACGCCGACTTAGCCCCTTTTTGGTACAGGGGGGTTACCAGGTCCTTCAACCATTGGGGGAGATACTTGAGGTGACCCCCATACAAGCAATTCCTTCTCCACGCCAAGGTTTGGTATGCAGTGGCAATCGCGTGTTGCTGTTTAGTCAGCCACTGTCCAGGTGGTTGGTCACCAAAAATGCACTGGGGTAGGGTATGATTCCACTCCCATCCTTGGTCAGGGTCTACACCCTCGTTAAACCTGCGGCACCCCTCCAGGTACAGGTAATAGACCTCGAACCAATCCATATAACAAAAAACCCCCAGGAGTTCGTCCTGAGGGTATTGTACCTTGAGGATACAGTTAGTAAACTCAGTCTTAGAATGAGTCTCTTATGTCCTGTCCCAATAATTGACAGTAAACTCAACCTCTATCTCGGCCACGTCGCCGCTTTCACGATCAACCTCACCTGTGGTGATGCTGGTGAACTGGCACTCGTAGCAGATGTACTGACCGCCAGTGGCTGCGTCGCCTTCACCGGTGCAATCACGGGGTGTGACTGTGATGGTGACAGGGTTGCAGTTGTAGGTCAGCCAGAACTGTTCGAGAGTCTTGAAGACGGTCGGGTCGTAGGGCGCATTCAGCGTGACGTTGTCAGCTGTGCGGGGACCAACGACGTGGTACAGACGGTTGCCTGTGCCATTAGCGTAGGTGTTGCTGTCCGCGGAATCTTTGATGCCGCTGAATTTGGTGAACACCGATGTGAGGGTCGGTCCACCTACCGCAGTGAAGGAAACTTCGTACTGCGCCTTTGTGATTGGACGTAAAATAGCCATGATAACACCTCCTTAGTGTCCGATTAGGACAGAATGTCGGTGACCATCGCGCCAGAACCGATAAGACCAGTAGCACCCAGACCAACCAGGTTGATCACGCGCTCAACGGTAATTTCAGCGCGGACAACGCGACGCTCACGGATGTAGTACTCAGGACGAACGGCAGGGGTGCCGGTCAACTGGTAAGTGTAAGCGAAAGCGGGGGTAGCAGCGTTAGCACCACCAGCAGGCATAACGGAGTCAGAAGGACCGTTGGGGCTGTAGAACAACAGGACGCCGTTCTCAGGGAACACGGGCTGCAGAGTTCCATCGGTGGCCAAATAACGACCTTCGGCCACGCGCAAACCGCGCTCAAGTCCGAAGTAACGAGCGAGCACGTCGGTGTCGATAGAATCGGCACTGGTGTACTTGATACGCTCAAGGATCGCCTGGTTGGTCAGCAGTTGGTCGAACACAGCTGTACCGACAACCATCGAGTTAGGACGGATACCGATCTGGTTAGCGACGGAGCGCTTCAGAGTCAGGACGTCTTCGATTGGGTTGGAGGTCAGTGAGGACCAAGGAGCAGGACCGGAAGCGGTCGCGTATGAAACGTTGAAAGTGGTCCAGCTTGTGAAACCGAGACCTGTCTGTGTACCAGCGCCAGCGCTAGCTTCGTAAGGGTTGTAAGCACCGGTGACGGTGACGGCTTGCGAGACTGTGTACTCGTAAGCGTTCATCAGGCGGGACATGGCGTTGCGAGTTTCGATCGCACGCAGGTCAACCTGAGCAGGGCCTTCGCCAGCGTTCTCAATGACTTCTTCAGGCAGTTCCCAAGCCACAACTTCCTGCTCGAGAGCATAAGGCTCAGAGTCATAACGGCTCTGAACGAAGGGAATGTTGGTGCCGTAGGCGCGACGGAAGTCGTTGATGGCGAACTGCTCTTTGCCGAAGCGCAGAATGCGGCCAGCACGAGTAGGGGTGTCAACAACAGGGGCAATAAAGTTGGCGATATTTGTCGCCGGAAGCATGAAACCTTGTGCCAGCGTAGTCAGGATAGGATCTACGCCCGCATAGGTTTGCGAGAGGTTCATCATGGGAGGGAGTCTCCGAAATTAGACTTGTCTTCAAATGGTTGCAACCAGGGCTGGGACTTACACCGAAGATGCCCAGCCGAGGTCAGTCAGTTAGCTATTAGGCGAAGCTGACGAGGGCGAGGTTGCGACCGCCGATGTCCACGAGTTCGCGAATCAGCGGAGTTGTGCCGTCAAGTGTCACGGCAACGCTGGCGACAGTCGAGGCCTGACCCAGTGTGTTGATCGCGAGTTGAGCGTTCAGGGTGAGGGGGGCAGAAGCGGGATCCACTTCAACAAGCAGCAGGCCGCTTGTGGCGACAGTCAGCTGACGAGCTGTGTAGGGTTGGGCCAGAGCTGAAGGCATGTAAGCCTGGTTGATACCAACGATTGTGGTGGGGGGCACGGTGAAAGCGTCACCGGCAGCAGCCACGTTAGGGCCAGCCCAGGTGGCGTAAGAAACAGCGCGGAGTTCGCCGATTTCGACGGTGCCAACGGAACCACCTTGAGTGTTGGTCGCAGCCTCAAAGGTCTCTGCGTAACGGATGTATTGGCGCCCGTAAATGGGAGCAGCATTTGTTGCCATTTTTTTATCCTATAGGGGACTTCAAGTGTTTTAGTTTGCTCTGAGACTGGTTTTTGACTCAGTTAGTGTACCGGGTTTTACCCGTCAGCTGTACTCGATGAAACAGCGGCAGCGGTCGTAGCATCTGCACCCTTTGCCAGGCATCGGGAGAGTGCCGATCGGTTGCCAACCCATTTCACCGTAGTTTTTGCAGTCTGGGCAAGTGCGTTTGTCGTGTTTAGCGACACGACGCATCTGCTTGTTCCCTACTTGCTGTGCGATCATGAAAGACCCCAGAGCGAAGAAAGAGAAAGTCGCAGTAGCGATGTAGCGAGCGACTCGGCCAGCGAGGGAGGGCCAGGTTTTTCCCTGAGCACGTCCCTGAGTCGCCTCCTTGTCGCCGCGTAACTGCGGGTCGTCGTCAGAGAGGAACGAGTCGGGCATCACATCTTCTGGGATCTCTTCGAACTCCAGAGTGTTGTCCCCTAATCGCAACGTCCCATCTTTCAGATAGGTCTCAGTCTCTGACATAAATTTCACGAGAGGTGGGAGCATGTCACCGACGATTGTCGGCCACGCAGTCTCCATCTTCTCTCGCGGTTTTGAATCTTTGGCACCCAGGTAGACTGCTGCGAGAGCAGAGACCAGGGTTTTGTCCATGAGCGACCTTTCGTATTCGCTCCACTTTAGTTGTTTATCACGGAGGCCCTTGACAAGAGCTTTTGACTCTTTGAACATACGCTCTTCAAGAGCCTCTTGCGATCCGGTTTTCTTGGCCAGGGTTTCGGCCTGCCCGTAGTAGTCGGGACGGCGTTTAGTTACCGTGCCTACGGCACTTAAGAGGTCCATCTTTTGGCTATCCTCCGGATTTGGCCCATTGTCACCCCGTATTTCAGGGACAGTTCCGAACAGTTCCCGTTGTTGCCAGGAGAGTAGGTACGGGCTATTTCTAGCCTTTCCTCGTTTGTGAGTCGGGAGTTCCAGTGACTTTCGTTGGGTTTTCCGGGACTCTTCCAGTGCTTGGGTCTGGGAAGTCTCCCTCTTTCCCACCCTTCACCAGGGCGAGTGTGGAACTGACCTTCTTTCTTTTCGTGGTGGTTGACCCACCAGTGGGTTCCTCTCGTAGCGTGAGTTGTTTCGAGAGTCTTCCGGATTTTATCTCGTGTGTTCTGGTCTACAGAGTAACCAACAGTTCCGTCCCCGCCAGTGGTGAGGTTCACCAAGATGCCACCGTCACACTTACGGCCTAAGACGTAGATGAGGTAGACCTCGTGTTTTACCGCCTCGGCCCTAGTGAGGTTCCTTTTCAGGAACAGTATTCGAGAGCGAGGCGGAACAGGGACATGGCGATGGTTTTTATAAGCCCTTCTACCGTAGCCCAACCCGATGTAGTACGGCGTGCCGTCTTCTCTGAGGTAGGCGTAGGTGTAGTAGTCGTTTCTCATAAGAACCATTATAGCCGACTAGCCCCCGGTGTAAACTAGGAGTACATCGAGCGCTTGAGAGCCTCTACATAATCGAGCCCTTCAGTCTCGACCAAGCGGAGAGCACGAGCATGCGGGTCGAGCTCCTCTTCCGAGTACTGGAAGTTGCCGCCAGGAACCATCTCACCGTAGGTGACCATGGGGGGCAGGTTGTTAAGCAGACCGAGCAGCTTGGTGGCTGCGGTCTCGCCTTCGCTGAACTCCAGGGTGCCGAACTCGAGGCCTTCGCAGTAGGACTGCAGCTCGCGTTGGGGCATGATGCCGTCAACGATTTTGCCTTCGCTGTAGAGCGAGTCAACAAACTGAGCGATTTTCTCTTTGCGAGCATTCATCTTGCTCTCTTGGTACTCGCGCTTGATGCGACCATTCTCTTCCTTGAGGGCCTTCAGCTCTTCGAACATGGCACTCATGTCAGGACCTGCGTTCATGGAACGGGCTTGACCCATGGAACCCATGCCGTAGTTCATGCCACAGAAGTCGTCGGACTCGGAGTAGCCAACGTCCTCACCACCCTCTTCGCCTTCCTCCTCGTAGGTGGAACCGAAGCCGGTTTTGGTGTAGGGCTTTTTCTTCTCGGAGTAGGCGCCGCCAGAACGCTCGGCGATCTGGTTGGGGCCACCTTCGAAGTCACCGCTCAGGTTCTTCTTGCCGACTTTCTTGCAGTCTTCGGCGTAGGCACCATCAGGACCCACGGTCTGGTCAGCTTCGTCAACCTTGTCGAACTGGCCAGGCTGGAGTTGCTTCTCCTTGGACTTCTTCTCACCAGGCTCCTCGCAGAAGGCGCCGCTGGGTCCAACGATCTCGTTGTCTCCACCTTCGAACTCACCGCTGAGTTGCTTCTTCTTGCCTTTCTCTTCGGCGTGAGCTGTGACGCCCAGTTCGGAAGTCTCTTCAGCAGCTTCGGGCTCAGCGTGGTCAATGGCACCACCTTTGACAGCAGCACGACCCTGGCTGGAGGTCTGACGCAGAACACGCATGTTCTTGTCGCTCATGACGCTGTTAACGTCCACGGCGAACACGGTGTTATCGGGAGTTTCTTCGGTCTCGGTGGGCACCTTGGTGTCAGAGTCCTCACGACCGGCGGGGTTGGAACCGCTGGCAGTCTTAGGGGCATTGATGCCGTAGCTCTTAGCATCGACGTCGTACTGGTCCATGTTGTTGACACGCTCTTCTGCTTCGGGCTGCCCGTCCCAGCGGCTTACGCCCTCAGCGGCGGCAGTTTCGCCATCAGTGGCTTTTGCCGTTTTCTTACGGTCGGCTTCCTGAGTACCATTCTTGGCAGTGTTCAAGCGGTCGGCGTCTTGATCGCCGTTCATGGCAGTTTCCATGCGGCGGGTGTTGCCGGACTCATCCTCCTCACCAACTTCCATCCGCTTGCCGTAGCTGTCGGTGTCAGAGCGAGCGGTGTCATAACGACCGAACTCGTCATCCTCAGCATGGTCAGCACTGTCTTCAGCAGCACCACCGGTGAAAGGGTTCTTACCTTTGGCAAAAGCATCGCCGATTTCGGAAG
>Ga0310334_100254_pt1 | contig 15712 bp, 16 predicted proteins | sample LakMicMIDCLREDC7_FD_195548 | JGI IMG/M metagenome (GOLD analysis project Ga0310334, IMG submission 195548) | Enriched freshwater cyanobacterial communities from Lake Michigan, Michigan, United States - MI23.DCL.RED.C7 (v2) (version 2) | ecosystem: Environmental > Aquatic > Freshwater > Lake...
GCAGGAGACCCGCCCGCGGCCCATGGGCGCTGCCCCCGAGACCCAACCCGAAGGAGCGCCGCGGGCGGGTCTCCTGCAGGGCTGGCGCTCCCTGTTGCTGTGGCTGGTGCTGGCGCTGCTGCTGCGCTGGGCGGTGATCGAGCCGCGCTGGATTCCCTCCGGCTCGATGCTGCCCACCCTGCAGCTGCAGGACCGGATCCTCGTGGAGAAGCTGCGGCCGAAGCTGAACCAACCCCTGCCCAGGGGCAGCATCGTGGTGTTTCATGCGCCGCCGGCCCTGGTGCAGGCGGGGTACGACCCCAAGGCTGCTCTGATCAAGCGGGTGATCGGCCGCCCCGGCGATGTGATCGCCGTGCAGGGGGGTGAGCTCTTCCGCAACGGTGAGCCGCTGCGCGAACCGTGGCGGCCGGAGCCGATCGACTACCGCTTCGGGCCGGTCACGGTCCCGGAGGGCCACCTGCTGGTGCTGGGGGACAACCGCAATGCCAGCCTCGATTCCCACCTCTGGGGCCCGCTGCCCCAGGCCGAGGTGATCGGCACCGCCGTGCTGCGCTACTGGCCGCCCCAGCGCATCGGCACGATTCGGTTCCCCGACCCCCACGGGCTCGTTCACGACGAACAGCTGGGGTAGGGTGCAGCCGTGACGTGGAGCACACCGGAGATGTTCAACCCGGAGTTCCTGACGAGTGACAGCGAGGCGAGTAGCAGCAACTCGCTGATCCAGTACCTGCAGGAACAGTCCCCCGACGTGCTGCAGCGCGTGGCTCGCTCCGCCAGCGGCGACATTCAGGACATCATTCGCCACAACGTGCAGGGCCTGCTGGGGATGCTTCCCGGCGAGCATTTCGACGTGAAGATCACCGCCAGCCGCGACCATCTGGCCGGACTGATGGCCTCAGCCATGATGACGGGCTACTTCCTGCGCCAAATGGAGCAGCGCATGGAACTGGAGGCCAGCCTGTTCGCCGATGCCGGCCACGATGCCGATCCAGGCGAACTGAAGCTCTGAAGCTCCAGCAGGACCAGCCGAAGCCTGCTCAAAGCGAAGGCCTATCGGGCACCACACCGGCCCGCAGCAACAGCCGATCCAGGCGCGCCAGATAGGCCCAGTTGCCCCCATCGGTGGCCCAAGGGCGCGCTTCGATCGCATCGGCCAGTTGTGCCATCCCTTCTGCCGACGCGGGCACCGGTGCGTCGTAGTGGGCCGGCACCACCCAGCGCAGCTCGGAGGCGCCTGGGCCGCTGGCGAGCTGGCGCAACCAGCGCAGCAGCACGGCACGGGCCCGTGGAAACACCAGCCGCTCGAGCACCGGGGCCACCTGCAGCCGGCCCGGCTGACTGCCGATCAGGCGGTCGAACGCCTGCTCCGAACTGCCGCTCCAGTGGAAGGGATAGAGGCCGAAGTAGCTGCGAGCATTGCGACAGCCGGGGCCGAAGGCCTGATCCAGGAGCTGGCGCAGCGAGGGCACCTGAAGGGCCTCTGGGCGCAGGAACGACGCGAACAGAGCCAGGCGCTGCCAGCCTCGGCGCCGCTGCTCGGGGGTGTCCTGCAAGGGCTGATCGCCGCGCTCGCGAGCGTGGAAAAGCAAGGGCGTCGGATCGGCCTCAAACAGCTCGGGGGGGTCACTGCTGATCGCCACCAGGGCATCGGTGATCAGCAGAGCACCGCTGGCCCGGTGCAGGCAGCTGAATTCCTGGAAGCGACCCAGGCCGAGGTCAAGCGGCCCAAGCGAGAGCCACACCAGCTCATCGTCATGGGGGAAGCCCTGCTCGCCGAGCACACGGGTGCGGCCGGCAGGGAAGCCCAGCCAGGCGGGCGGCAGGGTGAGGGGGAAACTCCACTGCCCCGGTGTGACCCACACCTGCGCCTCGGGGAAGGCCCGGGCCATGGCCGGCACCGGCAGCTTGTGCTCAAGGCCCGAGGCGGTGGGCAGCACGATCGATCGCACGGGGCCATGCTGCTGCTCGAGATCACGCAGAGCACGCAGCACCTCCCCGGTCGGGGCTACCGGGGCGTAGAGCAGGAGGCCGTCGCGCAGACGCGCCACCGTCATTCGGATCGGCACGGCCACATAAAAGATGCCCTGCAGCTGCTCAAAGCTCCATAGCTGGCCAGGGATCAGCTCCCGCACCAGGGTGCGGCGGCGCCCATAGGGGTAGAGCGGCAGCAGCGGCCACCAGGGCCAACGCTGATCGGCGGCGTTGTCAGCCTGTGCCATCGCAGCGTCGCGAGTCACCTCAGCCGGCACAGATCAATGAAACGGATCATCGGAGTCGATCATCTTGTTGCAAGGGATCCTGCCGCCGTTGACCGCTCAGAAGCGGGCCATGGCGCTCACCTTGCCGAGCTTGTCGGCGTCGAGTCCCTGCAGCTCATCGAGCTGGAGAAGGCCCTCCTTCACCAGGCTGGCGAACACGAACAGGATGCCATCAAGACGGAAATCAAAACGACCTTCGATCACGTGGCGCTGGATGCTGAGGAAGTCATGCAGCTGCCAGAGCGCATCGACCGTCTGCAGGGTGTCCACCTGACGTCGCACGGCCTCGATCAGGGCGACGGTGGAACGGCCGTACGCCAGCTCAAAGGCGTCACGGGCCACCGCCTGTTCCTGATCCGTCCAGCCTGCGAGTTCTGTCTCCATGTCGCGGACGCTACTGCGCAGAAACGGATGGCGCGAGGGAGGAGGCAGCCCCTTCTCGGCGACGGCGGGGCAGTTCATGCCAGGCGAGCTGCGGGTCCTGGTGATGCTCCAGGTGGTAGCCGAAGTGATAACAGGCCAGCAACGACAGCCATTCGGGCAATCCGAGGCTGTCGGTGTGCTGAGCCAGATCACTGGAGCGGCGATGGGGCAAGTAAGTTCCCACGACAAACAGCTGCAGGGAGCTGAGCATCAAGGGCAACGTGCAGAACAGCAGCACCGATTGCACGGAGGTGCACCAGGCAAGCAGCCCCCAGGCCGCCAGCAGCAGGGACATCTGCCTGGGATTCAGGTAGCGGGCCATGAAGCGCTGATACCAGGCCACAATCGAGGCCTGGCCTGGGCCATGGAAATCGGGATCCAGGGCGGTACCGGGTGCTCGGTGATGGCGCTGGTGCTGACGCAGGCAGCGATCAAAGGGCAGAGCCGCGTAGAGAGCCAGCACCAGGCCACCGATGCGGTCGTTGAACCGGGGTGCTGCGGGCAGCAGCACCCGATGCATGGCGTCATGGCCGACGATGAACAGCCCCGTCTGCAGCTGGCTGCGCAGCAGCACAGCCAACAGCAGCAACGGCGGCGACCAGCGGCCCCAGTCGGCTCGAAGGACCAGAAGCAGGCTGAGCAGCCAACCGCCCAGGATGAGGGCCGCGAGCAGCAGCCCCCGACGGGTGGCTGGCCTCAACGGGCCAGCTTGAGCAGCTCGGCCGGGGAGGCCAGCAGATCGATCGCCACGAAGTAGATCTTGCCTTCGGGGTTGAGCAGGAAGCGCCAGGCCACGTTCATGCCGATGCCGGCGCCGAACCAGGGGGTCTGCACCTTGCCGGTCACCTTGATCTGGGTGTAGTCGCCCTCGGTGGGCTCGGCGTAGCCGCGCTCGGGCAGCAGGCGCAGGTTCTGGCAGTCCTCGCGGAAGAAGCGCAGGATCGCTTCACGACCCACGATCGGCTTCTGAAAGGGGGGCTGCAGGGCACCGTCCACCAGGAACAGATCGATCAGGGCGTCGAAATCGTTGGCGTTGAGCCGATCCATGTAGGCGTTCACCGTGGGGTTGATCACCCCCTCGATGAACACCTTTTTGCGCAGCTCCTCGGGGGTCGGCGCCACCACGGGCTCCATCACCCGCTGGCCCTCACCCTTGGCGGGGTCGTAGCCCATGTCGACCACGAAGTTGCGCAGCAGGGTGATCTGCTGGCCCTGCTCAACGGCCTTCACGGAGTTCAGCACCGCGGCGGCGTTGGCCGAGAGCTGATAGCCCTCGGGGATCGGGGCCACCAGGCCGGCGGCCATCCACTGACCCAGCTGGTACCAGAAGCCCAGCTTGATGTTGACCGACCAGTTGGCGTAGGTGCGGCCGATGGCCGTGTCGGTGCGGTTGGCCAGATCGCACATCACCTGGCTCTGGGCCTGGAAGTCCATGGCCTTGATCTGCTGCAGCACCGGCTCGGCGAACTGCATGCGGGCGGCACCCGGAGCCGCGATCGTGATCGTGGTGCCCATCTCCAGATAGGCGTACCAGATCAGGGCGAGCTGGTCTTCAGCGCTGAGAAGGCGGAAGCGGGCGGTGATCGCCGGCACCTCATCGGCCGAACGGGTGTTCGGGAAGATCTGAGCAGCCTTCTCAAGCGTGAACATCGGCAAGCCCCGGTTTGTAAAGGAGTTTTGCAGATCCTAGGGGATAACCAGCAGCGATTGGCCTGAAAATGCTAATGAGCGGCCGATGTGCCGCGACTCAGCGCGGCCGTTGCAACCGCCAGCCGTAGCGCACAACACAAAAAAGCCCCCGCCGAGGCGGGGGCCGGACGCTGAGCAGAACTTCAGATCGATCGATCCGGAGATCAGCCGATGGCGGGGGCGGTGAGGGCCACGGGGATGGACTGCACGGCCGCCAGGTCGAGCGGGAAGTTGTGGGCGTTGCGTTCGTGCATCACTTCCATGCCGAGGTTGGCGCGGTTGAGCACGTCGGCCCAGGTGGGCAGCACCTTGCCCTGGGCATCCAGGATCGACTGGTTGAAGTTGAAGCCGTTCAGGTTGAACGCCATGGTGCAGATGCCCATGGAGGTGAACCAGATACCGACAACCGGCCAGGCACCCAGGAAGAAGTGCAGGCTGCGGCTGTTGTTGAAGGAGGCGTACTGGAAGATCAGGCGACCGAAGTAACCGTGGGCAGCCACGATGTTGTAGGTCTCCTCTTCCTGGCCGAACTTGTAGCCATAGTTCTGGGACTCGGTCTCGGTGGTTTCACGCACCAGCGAGGACGTCACCAGCGAACCGTGCATAGCGGAGAACAGGCTGCCGCCGAACACACCGGCCACACCCAGCATGTGGAAGGGGTGCATCAGGATGTTGTGCTCGGCCTGAAACACCAGCATGAAATTGAAGGTGCCCGAGATGCCGAGGGGCATGCCATCGGAGAAGGAGCCCTGACCGAAGGGATAGATCAGGAACACGGCGAAGGCCGCAGACAGCGGAGCGCTGTAGGCCACGCAGATCCAGGGGCGCATGCCCAGGCGGTAGGAGAGCTCCCACTGCCGGCCCATGTAGGCGGAAATGCCCAGCAGGAAGTGGAACACAACCAGCTGGTAGGGACCGCCGTTGTACAGCCACTCATCGAGGCTGGCGGCTTCCCAGATGGGGTAGAAGTGCAGGCCGATGGCGTTGCTGCTGGGGATGACAGCGCCGGAAATGATGTTGTTGCCGTAGAGGAAGGAGCCGGCAACGGGCTCGCGAATGCCGTCGATGTCGACGGGGGGCGCGGCGATGAAGGCGATGATGAAGCAGATGGTGGCCGCCAGCAGGCAGGGGATCATCAGCACACCGAACCAACCCACATAGATGCGGTTGTCGGTGGAGGTGACCCACTGGCAGAAGCTGTCCCAGCTATTGGCGCGGCCGCTGCGAAGGGCAGTGGTCATGGGAATCGCAAGTGCGAGATCAGGACGGATGCCACAGAGGTGGCCTGATAACGCTAAGAAGATGGCGCAATACGCCAGCGGAGCAAAAATTAAATTTGCAGAGCTTCGCGGCCGTTCATGAACGGATTCATGAAGTCGTCATGAAGTTTGTTTAAGCCTGTGTCGCGACGACGGGCTTCGGATGTGGCTCTAAGTCTGTTTCAATCTGGCCCTAGGTCTGCGGCTGGGCCTTGGCCTGAACCTGCCAATCCTGCAACCACTGACGACCCTGCTGCAGGAAGGAACCCCAGTCGAGCCGCTCCTCTTCCGCTGCCCGGGCGACCAGCAACGGCGCCTGCCGCTGCAGCAGCGCCTCCAGCTCCGCTTCGGGAACGCCCACGGCCAGGGCCAGGTAGTCGGCCATGGCGCGGCCCACCACACGGGTGAGATAGGCGGCGCTGAGGGCCTGCAGGGCACCGCCCATCAGCCAGGTGGCCGCATGCAGCTTCACCAGTGAGCCCACGGCCTGGCTGGTCCACTCCACCACCCCCAGGCTCAGGGCCGCCTTGGCCAGCTGGACCGCGGCGGCCTGCAGCTGCTCGAACGACCAAGGGCAGTCCCACAGGCGCGCCATCTCCCGCAGCATCAGCCCATTGGCGGCCGCCAGCACCAGCAGATCCAGGCTCGGCAGTGGGGCCACCACCACGCCGGCAGCAACCGTCCACTGGGTCTGCTGCAGGAGCTGCTGCCAGTGACGGCGACGCAATCCCTCCAGCTCCAACTGCCAGCGGCCGTGGAGCTCCTGCAGGTTGCGCTGCTGAGTGCGCTCAGGCAGCTGGCCGGCGCCCAGGGCGAGCTGCCGAGCCAGGGGAGCAAGGTCCGTCGCCAGCTGGTCCGCCTGCTCTGGCGACCAGGGCCAGCAACGCTCACGGAGCGACTCAGGCAACTGCAACTGAAGAGCCTGGAACTGAGCCGTCCACTCCCCGCCGAGGGGGCGATCCACCAGCAACCAGACAGCCTGGCCCCGGGGCAGGGCCTCAAGCCAGCGCAGGTCTGCCGCCTTGAGGGGCAGATCCAGGCGGTGAATCAGATGATCACAGTGCTGGAAAGGCTCGGGCCACTGCCAGGCGCCAGCGGCGGGTGGCAGTGGGTGGCTGCGGTGCAGCCGCAGGGGCAGGGGAAAGGTGCAGCTCTGCAGCAGTGCGGTCTGGAGGCTCTCATCCCAGCCGATGGAACCCACAAGGGCGATCTCCAGATGGCGGCGTCCCTGGCGCTCCTGCAGCTGGGCCAGCTGCCTGCGCCGGAGCTGCTGGGGCTCGGCCGTCGCGGCCCCCTCACCCTCGGGATCGAGGCGTTCGAAGCTGGCCAGCACCCCCTCAAGCCGCTCGATCCAGCCCTGGCTGCTGGAGGGCAGCGCCACTTTGCCGGGACGCAGGCGGCCAGCCAGCAGCCAGAGACCGCCGGCAGCGGCAGAGAGGCTCAGCAACGAGGAGAGCGGGCCGTGCAGGCTGTCGAGCAGCAGCACGCCTCCCCCCAGGGCCGCCGCGGCAGGCCAGTGGCGCCGAAGCGCCGTGATCGAACCAGCGGCTGAGGTCAGGGAGGGGAGCAACGGACCGCGACCAACACGCTCAGGCGCGACATCTCTAGCTGACCTGGTGATCCCTGCCCAGACCCCATAGCCTGGATAGCGTGCCGGGCCACCGCCAGACATGGGAGTCGCCCACGCCGCCGGGGCCAACAGCGCAACCAGCAACGGCTCAGCAGCCAGTCGCGCCGACAACCGCGCGGCCGTGAAGCGGGTGCTGCTCGTTGCCCTGGCGGTGAACGTGGCCATGAGCGTGCTGAAGCTGGTGATCGGCCTGATGAGCGGCTCGCTGGCGGTGCTGGCCGACGCGATGCACAGCGCCACCGACGGCCTCTCCAGCCTGCTGGGGCTGCTCACCAACGGCCTCTCCGACCCCCAGCCGGACCGGGACCATCCCTACGGCCACGACAAATACGAAGCGGTGGGGGCCCTGGCCATCGCCGGCTTCATCCTGTTCACCGCCGTCGAGATCCTGCGCACGGCCGTGGAACGCATCGCCACCGGCCTCAAGCCGCTGCGCATGGACGCGCACGACCTGGTGCTGCTGCTGATCGTGTTGGGTTGCAATGTGCTGCTGGCGGGCTACGAACGCAGTGAGGGCCGGCGCCTGAACAGCCAGCTGCTGCTGGCCGATGCGCGCCACACAACCAGCGACATCTGGACCACCGTGATGGTGTTGCTGGGCCTCGCCGGTGTGCTGGTGCTGAAGCAGACCTGGTTCGACGTGGCCGTGGCCATCCCTCTATGCCTGCTGCTGGTGCGTGCCTGCTGGCAGGTGCTGCGGGCCAACCTGCCCTGGCTGGTGGATCAGATCGCCATCGCCCCGGAGGCGATTCATGAGGTGGCGATGACCGTGCCGGGTGTGTTGAACGTGCACGACATCGCCAGCCGGGGCGTTCTGGGCCAGCGCGTGTTCATCGAGCTGCACATGGTGGTGGAGGCCGACGATCTGCCCACCGCTCACCGCATCACCGAACTGGTGGAGGAGCACCTGGCGGCTCGTTTCGGAGAGGTGCGCTGCACCATTCACCTGGAGCCTCGTGAGTACGCCATCCCGACCATCACCTTCCGGGGGGCCCATGGCTGAACTGCAGACCCTGCTGACGCCACGGCTTCAGGCCCAGGCTGACCAGCTGTTGGCTCAGCAGCAGCTGGAAATCAGCTGGCACGGCGATCTGCCGGTGCTGCTCCTGGATCGCTGCTGGCTGCGCCTGCAGGTGGTGACGGTGCAGCGGCTGGCCCTGACGCTGCCGCCTGACACCAGCGCCGAGGCCCCTGAGCTTGTGCGCTACCGCAGCCTGCTGCAGCAGGGGCTCACGGAACTGGAGGCCCAGGAGCAGTGCTGGCAGGAATTCGGCCGCGAGGCCTGCGCGGAGGCGCTGCGCCGCTTCTGGCTGATGCAGGAGCAAGGCAACCACGGCTGGACCCTGCCGGCCTACCTGCAGCTGCTGGCCCACTACCGCCAGCAGGTGGAGAGCCCAGGCCCCACCTCGCTGCCGCTGCTGGTACTGGCGCGGCCCGGCAGCAACGAAGTCCATCACCTCAGCTGGTGCTGGCCCACGACACCGCCCATGCGTCACACTTCCCGTTGATTTTTCAGGTGTGCGGCCATGGCCGACGGTGACCTCCAGACCAGCCAGCAGCCGGGCCAGCAGTCGGGCCAACAGACCGGCCAGAACGAGCGCTTTCGTGGCGAAGGCCGTGGCAGCCGGGGTCCCCGCGAGGGTGGCAACCGCGACGGTGGCAATCGCGAAGCCGGTGGCTTCCGCATCCGCCTGAGCGACAACGAAATGCGCGCCGCCCGCGCCGTGCAGGAGGCCTTCGGCCTGCGCTCCACCGTGGCGGCCCTGGGCCTGTCGATCCGCACCGTGGCCCAGCTGCTCGAGGAGGGCAAGCTCGATGAGCTGGTGGCGCAGCAACGTGCCTCAGGCGCTGGCCGCCCACCACGCGAGCCTCGCGAGGGTGGACGAGACGGCGGTCGTGATGGCGGGCGCGATGGGGGTCGTGGTGAACGCGGTGGCAGCCGCCCCAACCCCTTCGCCCGTCCGGCCCGTCCGGCGGCACCGGTGGCCGCTGAGCCCGAGCCCGAAGTGCAACCCGCCGTGGCCGAGGTCGAGCCAGTCGCTGAAGAGGCTGCCGTGCTTGAGGCCGACCCCACCAGCACCGACGTGAGCAGCGAGGCCTGATCGCCACTGGCGGCCCCCCGCCTGCAGGCAGAATCCGGCCAACCAGCAGCGATCTCGGATGTCACGCCCCAGGGTTCTCTCCGGCGTTCAGCCCACGGGCTCCCTGCATCTGGGCAACTGGCTCGGGGCCATCCGCAATTGGGTGGCCCTGCAGGACAGCCACGACACGTTTTTCTGCGTGGTGGACCTGCATGCGATCACGGTTCCCCATGATCCGCAGCGCCTGGCGGCCGACACCCGCAGCACCGCCGCGCTCTATCTGGCCTGCGGCATCGATCCGGCGCGCTCCACGGTGTTCGTTCAGAGCCATGTGCCGGCCCACAGCGAGCTGTGCTGGTTGCTGAACTGCATCACGCCGCTGAACTGGTTGGAGCGGATGATCCAGTTCAAGGAGAAGGCCGTCAAACAAGGCGATCAGGTCTCGGTGGGCCTGCTGGATTACCCGGTGCTGATGGCGGCCGACATCCTCCTCTACGACGCTGATCTGGTGCCGGTGGGCGAAGACCAGAAGCAGCACCTGGAGCTGGCGCGCGACATCGCCCAGCAGCGGGTGAATGCCCGCTTCGGGCCGCGGGACGCCGACGGCGAGGTGATCCCGGTGCTGAAGGTGCCCGAGCCTCTGATCCTTAAGGAGGGGGCGCGGGTGATGAGCCTGGCCGACGGCCGCAGCAAGATGAGCAAGAGCGACCCCAACGAAGGCTCACGCATCAACCTGCTCGATCCACCCGAGCTGATCACTAAGAAGGTGAAGCGGGCCAAGACCGATCCGGTGATGGGCCTGGAATTCGGCAACCCGGAGCGGCCGGAAACCGACAACCTGCTGGGCCTCTACGCCCTGCTGAGCGGCAAGGGCCGCGACGCGGCCGCCAGCGAGTGCGCCGCCATGGGCTGGGGCACCTTCAAGCCGCTGCTGGCGGAGGCGCTGGTGGAGGCCCTGCGGCCGATTCAGGCGCGCCACGCCGAGCTGAGCGCCGACCCGGCCGAGCTGGATCGCGTCCTGAGCAGCGGCCGCGAACGGGCCAGTGCGGTTGCCGAGGCCACCCTGGGGCGCACCCGTGCGGCCCTGGGCTTCCTGCCGGCCAGCGACAGAGCCGCTCAAACCTGATCCTTTGCGAAGAAAACATTAAGGGGGCTGATCGATCGGGCGGTCTTGCGGCCCCGAAGCGCACCGCCGCCCCAGCCGGCCGATCAGAAGGCCAAGCCCGCCGAACCGCCAGAGCAGCACGGGTGGCATCTCGGTCGTCTCAACCGAGGCCAAGGCCGAAGCGAGCCATGCAGCACAGCTGGTCTCATTTGTCCAGGGGAGGGATCCCCGTTCTCGCAGCAGGACTCACTGGACAGCAGGCTCTTCGGACCTTGATTCCGCCGCCGCTTGCCGATCCGCCGTCTGTTCCACCGGGCCCCTGCTCCCACCACCGCCTGCTGCGCCGCCGCTCTGCTGCTGGTCGCCGCCCAGGTGCTGCACAACCCGGCCGAACCAGCAGCAGCCCGCGTGCAGGACACCCAGCAAGTCCAGCCGAGCCGCAAGACCTACGCGATCACGCCACGGCGCCAGGCCCTGCTCAACACGATCCGCTACGCCGAGGGCACCTGGAAGCAGGGCAGCCGCGAGGGTTACCACACCCTCTACGGCGGCGGCCGCTTCGCCAGCCTGGCCCGCCATCCCGAGATCGTGGTCGTGAAGCGCTACACCAGCGCCGCTGCCGGCGCCTACCAGTTCCTGCCGGGCACCTGGCGCGAGGCCTCCCGCCGCCTGCAGCTGGCCAGCTTCCAGCCCGCCAACCAGGACCAGGCCGCGCTCTATCTGGTGGACCGCCGCGGTGTGCTCGATGAAATCGATCGCAGCGGTCTGACGCCGGACGCCATGGCGGTCCTGGCGAAGGAATGGGCCTCGTTCCCCACCCTCAGCGGCCAGAGCGCCTACGGCCAGCCGGTGAAGGCCGCAACAGACCTGGAACGCTTCTACCAGGCCAATCTGGTGGCCAACCAAGGGCAGGACAACTCCGACGACCGTCGCTCGAGCTGAGATCAGCCCCGGTCAGGGGCGCCGCTCCTCGGGCAAGGCAACACCGGCAATGCGCAGCATCGCCGAAAGATTCCAGACCCGCATCATCAACCGGTGCCAGGGGGACATGGCCTCCATGTCCACCGCCATCGGCGTGCTGCAGGCAGCCCGAAGCGAGCGGGTGGCCGCGATTGCCCGCAGGGCCTCCTCCAGCCTGCTGCGCAGCTGACGCTGCTCCGTTGGGGGCAGCAGGTGCTCCGGGGTGTGGTCAAGCAGCACAAGGCCGCGCTGAAACCAGAAGCCGAAGTCTTCGAACAGCGAGTCCAGCAGCTGATCGAGCAGCTCGGCGGACTCCCGCGGCGGGGGCTCAGGAGCTGGCGCAGGCGACGGATCAGTCACCCTACGAGCCTAGATAGGGCGCCGATTCTGCTGCGTAGGATCGGGGTTGCCACCCAGCAGCCGTGACCGCGACCCGCTCTGCCGACCAGCCCCTCAGCAGCAGCGGCAGCACCACCTCGGCAGCGATCCAGCTGCCGAAAACCAGTGAGAGCGAGCAGCTGCTGCGCATCCGCCACTCGATGAGCCATGTGATGGCCATGGCGGTGCAGAAACTGTTCCCCAAGGCCCAGGTGACCATCGGGCCATGGACGGAGAGCGGGTTCTATTACGACTTCGACAGCCCCGATCCCTTCACCGAAGTCGATCTGAAGGCGATCAAGAAGGAGATGATCCGGATCATCAATAAACGGCTGCCGCTCGAGCGCCTCGAGGTGAGTCGATCCGAGGCCGAGACCCGCATCAAGGCCCAGAACGAGCCCTACAAGCTGGAGATCCTGGCCGGCATTCAGGAGCCGATCACCCTCTACACCCTCGGCGAGGACTGGTGGGACCTGTGCGCCGGCCCGCACGTGGCCAACACCAGCGAGCTCAACGCCAAGGCCTTCGAACTCGAAAGCGTTGCCGGCGCCTACTGGCGCGGCGATGAGAACAACGCCCAGCTGCAGCGCATCTACGGCACCGCCTGGGAAACCCCCGAGCAGCTGGCGGAGCACCAGCGCCGCAAGCAGGAGGCCCTGCGCCGCGACCATCGCCGCCTCGGCACGGATCTCGATCTGTTCTCGATCGAGGATGAGGCCGGCGCCGGCCTGGTGTTCTGGCACCCCCGCGGCGCCCGGATGCGTTTGCTGATCGAAAACCTCTGGCGGGAGCTGCACTTCGAGGCCGGCTACGAGCTGCTCTACACACCGCATGTGGCGGACATCAGCCTGTGGAAGACCTCCGGCCACCTCGACTTCTACAGCGAGTCGATGTTCGGCCCGATGCAGGTGGATGAGCGGGAATACCAGCTCAAGCCGATGAACTGCCCCTTCCACGTGCTCACCTACGCCAGCACGCTGCGCAGCTATCGGGAGCTCCCCATCCGCTGGGCCGAGCTGGGCACCGTGTACCGCTACGAACGCCCCGGCGTGATGCACGGCCTGATGCGGGTGCGCGGCTTCACCCAGGACGACGCCCACGTGTTCTGCCTGCCGGAGCAGATCAGCGACGAGATCCTGGCGATCCTCGATCTCACCGAGCAGATCCTCTCCACCTTCGATTTCCGCAACTACGAGATCAATCTCTCCACCCGGCCGGAGAAATCCATCGGCGAGGACGCCGTGTGGGAGCTGGCCACCCAGGGCCTGATCGAGGCGCTCGATCGCAAGGGCTGGTCCTACAAGGTCGATGAGGGCGGCGGCGCCTTCTACGGCCCCAAGATCGATTTGAAGATCGAAGACGCGATCGGGCGGATGTGGCAGTGCTCCACGATCCAGCTCGACTTCAACCTGCCCGAACGGTTTGATCTGGAGTACGTGGCCGCCGATGGCTCCAGGCAGCGTCCGATCATGATCCACCGCGCCATCTTCGGCTCGCTGGAACGTTTCTTCGGGATCATGACCGAGAACTACGCCGGCGATTTCCCCTTCTGGCTGGCCCCCGCGCCGATCCGGCTGCTGCCGGTCACCGATGAGGTCCGCCCCTATGCGGCCGAGGTGCTGGCTCAGCTCAAGGCCGCCGGTGTGCGCGCCAGCGTGGATGGCTCGGGCGATCGGCTCGGCAAACTTATTCGTAATGGGGAGCAGATGAAGATCCCTGTGCTGGCGGTGATCGGCGCCAAAGAGGCCGAGAGCGGCGAACTCAGCCTGCGCAGCCGCCGCGAGGGCGATCTGGGCAGCGTGGCTGTCGCCGATGTGCTCGCGGCCGCAAGCCGCGCCAACGAAGATCGCGCCGCCGGCCTGGGGCTCGCCTGCGCCCCGGCCCCACGGCCATGACCACCCTGCTCGCCGGCGACATCGGCGGTACGAAGACCCTGCTGGCGCTCTACCACCTGCAGGGGGGTCGTCTGATCAAGGGGCGCAGCCAACGGTTCCGATCCGCTGAATGGGACGACTTCTCCCAGCTGGTGAACCACTTCCTTGCAGGCCGTGATGGGGGCTCAGGCCCTCAGGCCAGCGAAGAGGGGCGCCCCGCGCATGCCTGTCTTGCCGTGGCAGGACCGGTCCGGGCAGGACGCGTCAAGCTCACCAACCTCCCCTGGCTGCTGGACGAGGCCGCACTGGCATCGGCCTGCGGCCTGGAGCGACTGGAGCTGGTGAACGATTTCGCCGTGCTGATCTACGGCCTGCCGCACCTGGAGGCGCAGCAGCAGGTGCCGTTGCAGGGCCCTGTGGCTGGTGATCCACAGGCACCGGTGGCGATCCTCGGGGCCGGTACCGGCCTGGGGGTGGCGATGGGGGTGCCCACGCCATCGGGGCTGGTGGCGGTGGCCAGCGAGGCCTCCCACGGCGAGTTCGCGCCGCGTACGGAAGCGGAGTGGCAGTTGAAACGCTGGCTGATGGCGGATCTCGGCCTTGAAAGACTCTCGATCGAGCGGGTGGTGAGCGGCACTGGCCTCGGCGATGTGATGCGCTGGCACCTGGCCATGGATCCCGATGGCGCCGACCACGCCCTGGCCAGCCGTGCTGACGGCGACGACCTGCCAGCCGCGACTGCCGCCGCCGCCGCATCCGGTGATCCCCTGGCCCGTTGCGCGCTCGATCTCTGGCTGGGGGCCTACGGCAGCGTGGCCGGCGATCTCGCCCTGCAGAGCCTCTGCCTGGGGGGGCTCTGGATCGGGGGTGGCACAGCCGGCAAGCTCCTGACGGAACTGCGCTCCTCGGCCTTCCTCAATCCGTTCCTGGCCAAGGGTCGCCTCAGCCCGGTGGTGAAACAGGTGCCGCTGACGGCACTCACCGACCCCGAGGCAGGGCTGTTCAGCGCCGCCTGCCGGGCGCGGATGCTGCTGGGCTGAGTGGGAGACTGACCCGAGCAGAACAAATGGCATGGTGCGCCCCCGGATCGGTCAGGGGGTTGTGGTGGATGTGCCCGCCACGACGGCCAACCTCGGCCCTGGCTTCGATTGCCTGGGAGCCGCCCTCGAGCTGAACAACCGCTTCGCGATGCGCTGCATCGAGGGGGATGGGGAGCGCTTCGAACTGGTGATCGAAGGCAGCGAGGGCTCTCACCTGCGCGGCGGGCCAGACAATCTGGTGTATAGGGCGGCGCAGCGGGTCTGGAAAGAAGCGGGAGAACAACCGATCGCCGTGGAGGCGCGTGTGCGCCTGGCGGTGCCGCCGGCCCGGGGCCTCGGCAGCAGCGCCACGGCGATCGTGGCCGGGCTGATGGGGGCCAACGCGCTGATCGGTGAGCCGCTCAGCCGCGAGAAGCTGCTGGAGCTGGCGATCGACATCGAAGGCCACCCGGACAATGTGGTGCCCTCCCTGTTGGGAGGGCTGTGCATGACGGCCAAGGCCGCCTCCCATCGCTGGCGCGTGGTGCGCTGTGAGTGGTCGCCGGAGGTGATCCCGGTGGTGGCGATCCCAGGAATCCGGCTCTCCACAAGCGAAGCCCGCCGGGTGATGCCCAAGCAGATCTCCATTCCCGATGCCGTCACGAACCTGGGCTCACTCACCCTGCTGCTGCAGGGCCTGCGCACCGGCAACGGCGATCTGATCGCCGACGGCATGCACGACCGCATCCACGAGCCCTACCGCTGGGGCCTGATCCAGGGCGGTCGTCAGGTGCGGGAAGCCGCGATCGATGCGGGCGCCTGGGGCTGCGTGATCAGCGGCGCCGGTCCCAGCATCCTGGCGCTCACGAGCCGCGAGCACGCCTCTGCGGTGAGCAGGGCCATGGTGCGGATGTGGGAGAGCGAAGGGGTGGCCTCCCGCGCCGAGGTGCTGCAGTTGCAGCAGGCGGGCAGCCGCTGGCAGAGCCTTCCGGACGCGCCGGACTGAGCCACCCGGCCGCGCAGCGTCCCTGAGTAC
>Ga0310334_100256_pt1 | contig 15663 bp, 10 predicted proteins | sample LakMicMIDCLREDC7_FD_195548 | JGI IMG/M metagenome (GOLD analysis project Ga0310334, IMG submission 195548) | Enriched freshwater cyanobacterial communities from Lake Michigan, Michigan, United States - MI23.DCL.RED.C7 (v2) (version 2) | ecosystem: Environmental > Aquatic > Freshwater > Lake...
GACAAGAATGCACACTCAATTAAGAGTAATGGCAATCCACATCTAGCCATGACCCAAGACAACAGCGATTGGGCGCCAGACACGCTTCCAAAGCGAAGCAAAAATCAGCATAGTGATACGGCATCAAAAAACAAGAAGTAAACCCAAGGGAGCATGGTGACGCAGATCAGCCGGACAATCAAAGCGACATCACCAAGCAAGCAACAATAAGCACTAACCTGATAAAAACGCTGGCGATACAATCGAAAGCGATACCAGCCAACTGAGTAACCTTGTAGGCCTTAAAAAGGACGGTCAGAGACTGTCGCTTGAAGGGGTACTCACCGGCGCGGCCTTAGGGCTGGTTGTACTATTCCTCCAGGGAGAATCTGTCGAAGCAGCCCAGGCCCCAGGACAATGGCCTGGGGCCGATGATCGTTGGCCCTGGGGCATCGAGGGAGGCAGCGACAGAACAACGGGAGGTTTCGGGCAAAGGGAAATTCGCTCGTGGCGGAATGATGAAGGGGACGAGCAGCAGCAAGTACAAATCGATGAAGCGGGCGCCAACCTGAACTCCCATGGCTTCTCCCATGCAGCAATTAAATTACAACAACTAATCGACACTTCTGGCCCTAGACTCAGACAGTTACTATTCAATGAGGAGCCCTTAAATCCTGCAGCCAGCGATGCCAAGACAGGGGGCAATCAGGCGACAAACAGGGAGCTAGGTTCCAGGAATCGAGCCATCAATAAAGAGCCGGCCCTAACCCTGACGATCCGGGTAGCAAACCAGGAAGAAGTGAGTAGTCGAAGCATTGAAGGAGCCGCAGTTGTGCATCGCTCAGGAATCCAGTTTGGCCTAGCAGACGGAATTCTAGATCTAAGCCAGTCAACCATTGCCAACCTACTCATCCAGTCGGATCAAGGCTTCCATGGACTAGCCCGATCCATCAACAAAACGTCCGATCTATCGCATCACTCATCCAATGCAGCCCTCCACAATGCCCTGGTGATCAGGGGAGCAGAGACCGGCGCAACTTGGATACAGGCTAATCAACTCCTAAGCTTGGCTGCGCATAGCCCTGAAAGACTCCAGGTTGTCATCGATGCAGACCTGGCAGCGATGGAGGCAAGCCGATTGGTTGATCTGGGCGGAGATGACGTGGTCGACGTGGGAGCAAGCCAACAACTGATCTTCAGTGATGGTGCCATGGCGCGGCAGGAGCAGCTCAGTATCGCCATAGGCACCTACGGCTTGGTCAACAGCGCTATCACCATGGGAACCGGCAACAACTGGATCTCGATCAACAGCACGATCGGGCCCTGGCATCTAGGCCTGGAGGGCTTGATGGACCTACTAGCCGGTAGCCAGGACTGGGTTCTGCAGATACGGGCCCGGTCCATTGCCATGGAAAACAGCCGGCTCGATAGCGGCGCTGGTAATGACCAAGTGACGATTACGGCAGCCCTAGATCCATCCATACGAACTCAACTGAAAGCATTGATCGGCAACCCAAGGGCCCAGGTTGAGTTAGAACAGATCGCTGCCATCGATTCAAGCATGCTCATGGGAGCAGGAGATGACAACCTCAAACTAGATGGTGATGTACTAGATAGCTTCATCGATTTAGGAACAGGCGCAAATCAGTTGAGTTTTAGCAAAGGCGCACTTCATACGACCATCGCAATGGGAGATGGCTCGCTCAATCAGATCAACCTGGGTGACCAGCCCAACTCAATCACGTTAAAAGGAGGGACATCTCTGAACCTACGCGGGGGATCAACTTCCGATCACATTGAGCTGAGCGAAACATCACTATCTGGCCTTATAGATGGGGGAGATGGACTTGATACGATCTCAACCACAAGCAACCTGGAGACTAAATGCAGTGTTCTGACGTTAGAGGGGCCGAATCAAGCCAGGCTAGATGAACTCTCGATTCTTAACGTCGAATCGATTCAGTTAGGAGCTGGGGATGACCAGGTCAAGATGTCCTCCGCAGCTTGGTTGACAGGCGAGCTCTCAGGCGGGCCTGGCCTGGACACTCTCGACTTCAGCGCTGATAACTCGCCAGTGACGGTAACAATTCAGCCTGGATCGATCAGCGAACCTGGCAAACCCAGCATGGGGGCGATCGCGGGGTTTGAACGGATACTGGGAGGACGGGATAATGATCTGTTTTATATCGATATGCTATCGAATACGGCTCCCGGGTCAAACGGGGTTGAGATCTGGGGCGGCCCAGGGATCGATCAATTTCTATGGGACAGCCTGCAGCCATCCTGGAGCCATGGCATGGACCCAAGCAACGGTCTGCCGAGCCTGGCAGATCTGCAGTTGACCAACAGGGCGGAAGGGGGAATTGGCTTGAGTGATCAGATTGGCTGGACAACGGTGAACAGGGGTGATCCCAGCCTGGGGTGGGCATCGGTGCGTTTCTTGACCCCTTCCACAATTGAAGGACTTGGCGACAGCCAACTCTTGCCCATCGCCCCAATCGAGCAGCTCCTGGCGGGCCAAGCCAGCCTGGGCACCCATGCCGTCAAGCAACTAGCCATCGGTACCACGTCGACGGGCGCAGAGCTCCTGGCCCTAGGACCCCAGGGCGAGAATGGGGTCATCGCCCATTTACCAGGATTCTTCAACGGATGCTGCGGGTCGATTCAATAAAGCCACCGAAGCGATCACTGAGCAAAGAGATCACCGGCCGGGCACCTAGTTGGATCAAGGCCGACACGGCCATCCCTGGACGCAGGTCATAACGGCGGCCGTGGCGTTCCAATTCACTGCGATCCAATTGCACAATCGCAGGGAAATAGTCCTGGGGATTCTTGGGATCGGCGGGGAGAACATCGGCCCCAACCCGCACCAGGCGGCCCTTGAGGGAGCCAAAATCCGTGAATGGGAAGGAAGTAATCCGCACCTCCACGGGCATACCCGGCGCCAGGAAGCCAATATCCCGGTTGGAAATGGCCAATTCCGCCTCCAAGGCCCGATCGGGAACCAGTTTCAGCAGAGGTCCATTCACCTGCACCGTTTCAGCATTTTTGACGCGCAAATCAAACACTCGACCGCGGCCTGGGGAACGCAAGTGGCTTAGCCGGATGCGCTCATTCAAATCCACCAGGCGGCTACTAAGATCCAACAACTGTTGACGGGCATTGTCATAGAGGGGATAAAGCTGCTTCGCATTGGCAGCCGTGATCTGCTGACGGTTCAATGCACTTTCGGTGACCTTGCGGCGGCTGGCCTGAATCTCCTGTTCATTACGCCGAATCGTGTTCAGCAGATCGAGTTGCCGTTCATTCTGGCGATCGAGCTCGAGCTGGGCCATGGCACCCTGCTTGACGAGGGCTCGCATGCGCTTGGTGATGTTGTCATTAATCCGATACTTCTGGCGCAAAGTGCGCAGGTCACCGACCTGTTGTTGAAGGCTGATCAGGCTGCGCTGACGCTCCTGTTCGGCAAGTTTCACGCGCAGGGCGGTCTCCCCCGTTTCCACCGACCATTCGCGCAGATCCGTACCCCTGGCTGGGCCCGGACTGAGGAGTCCCAACTCGCGCCCCAAGAGGCGAACCTCCTTTTGCCACAGGCGTTGCATCGCCTGCAGGTCCCGGCGTTGCAGAAGCAGGGCGCGGTCGTCGAGGGCGACGAGCATTTGGCCCGGCTCAACCAACTCTCCCTCCTTCACAAACACCCGATGGACCCTCCCGCCCAGGGAAGAGCTGATGTCGATCACACCGCCGATCGGTCGCAACTTGCCATTGGCATTGATGGAGGTATCCATGCGGGCCAGGGAGCCATAGACCACCCCGAAGCCGGTGAGGCCAATCAAACTCCAGACAATCGCCCGACTCCAAACTCGGGTACTTCGGGGCAGGGTGGTACGCCGCTGGCGATGGCCCCGGGGCCTTGGGCTGGTGGGCGGCGATGGGGCCGCTGGCGGGACAAGGAGATCGGAACCGCTCCCATGCCCATTCCCCACGGCAGGAGAATCGAGGACCGCAGGCAAGGGAGCGCGGGCCCCGGTGCCAGATGGGGACTGCCCAAAACGGGTTTCGGCCCGGCCCCCGTTCTCTGAATGGCCATTGCCGCCAGAAACCGAGGTCATGGCGTCACTCCTGGACCAACCGCTAGGGGAATCGGAGGCGCGGCCGTGCTGCCAGCGTCAGAACCAGCGGAGCGACCCTGTTGGCGGAACAGCACGTAGTAAGGGCCACGGGCCTGCATCAACTCGGCATGGCTACCCACCTCAAGGATCGACCCATTGCCCATGCAAACGATCATGTCGGCATTCACGATTGAAGAGAGCCGATGGGTAATGAACAAAACGGTCGATCCCCGCAGGGACTTCATCAGATTCTCACTGACGACCCGCTCCGTTTGGTAATCAAGGGCTGATGTGGCCTCATCCATGATCAGCAGGCGAGGCTTCTGGAGAATCGTGCGGGCGATGGCAATCCGCTGGCGTTGACCACCGGAGAGGTTGCTGCCCCGTTCGCCCACCTGGGTGGAATAGCCGGCCGGCAGGGCCATGATGAAATCGTGGGCGGCGGCAACCGTGGCGGCTTGAATGATCTCCTCGCTGCTCGCCTCAGGATTAGTGAGGGTGATGTTATCCTCAACAGATCCATCAAAGAGCACCGTGTCCTGGGGAACGATGCCAATCTGGCGGCGCAGGGAATAGAGCTCTACCTTATTGATGTCGATGCCGTCAATTAAAACAAGACCCTGCTCCGCTGTGTATAGGCGAGCCAAAAGCTTGGTGATCGTGCTCTTGCCGGAGCCACTGGCGCCCACAATCGCCACGAATGTGCCCCGGGGAATCTCCAGGTTGATGCCGGTGAGCAGCAGGGGCGAAGAAGGCTTATAACGGAAAGATAGATTCTGAAAAGATATATCTCCCTTAATCGCCGGCATGATCAGCCGGTTGGCATTGTCATCAGGGGCCTCCTGTGGATGGTCAATCACATCACTCAGGCGCTCCAGGGAAAGGGCGGTTTCCTGGACGGATTGCCAAATTGAAGTCATGCGCAGCAGGGGACCGGTGACATAGCCGGCAATAATCCGGAACGCAATCAATTCACCCAGGCTCAGGGATCCCTGAAGCACCATGGCCGCACCGGCCCAGATCACCACCAGGCCGGAGAGTTTATTGAGAAAAGCGCTAAAGGTATTCGCCGTAGTGCTCAACAGGGTATTATCAAATCCTTCGGCTACATAATCGGTATAAAGATCTTGCCATTTCCAGCGACTACGCAGTTCGATATTTTGGGCCTTCACCGTCATCATGCTGCTGAGCACTTCCACCAGGTGGCTTTGGGTGCGGGCATTGGCTACGGCACGGCTTTGCAATTGGTTGCGAACCATCGGCGACACGGTGAGGGTGAGCACCACCAGGATCGGAATCACCGACAGGGTAAGCAGGGTCAACTGCCAGCTATAAATCACCATCACGGCTACATAGAGAAGTGCGAAGACGGCATCCAGGATCGTGGTTAGGGCGGTGCCCGTTAAAAAGCCACGCACCTTCTCCAATTCATTGATGCGATTGCTCACTTCACCGACTGGGCGTCGGTCGAAATAGCTGAGGGGCAAGCGTAGTAAATGGTCAATAATCTTGGTGCCCAGGGCCAGGTCAATGCGATTGGTTGTGTCGATGAACAGGAAGGTGCGCAGGCAGAGCAGCAGACCCTCAAAAACGGCAAATACCACTAAAAGGAGGCCCAACACACCAAGGGCGCTGGGGCTATTATTGATGATGACCTTATCGATAACCTGCTGTATCAATAGGGGGTTAACTAGGCCAAAGAGTTGCACAAAAAAGCTGGCTAGCAACACTTCAAACAGCACGGTACGGTGTTGCTTTAGGGCTGGCAAAAACCACTGGAAACCAAACTTACGTTGGGGTGTCAATTGGTTGACGCCCAGCGTCAGCACCTCGCCCGCTTCGCCCCACTGCTCGATAAAGTCGGCCAGATTTAGGGTTTGATTAGTCCCAGCGGGGATACCGAGCACCAGTTCCTTCTGGTTGAGGCGATAGATGATTGCCAGGCCATTGCCCCAGCGCAGCAACAACGGACAGGGCAAGCGCACCAGGGCATCGGCTCTGATCTCCAGCAGTTGGGTCTGGAGACCAATCGATTCGGCCACGGCGCCCGCCAAAGCCAGGGAGGCTTCTCCGTGACGAGCGACTTGATCACTAAACACCCGCCGCAGTAACTCGCGCCGAAAGGGAAGGTCAAGGTGATCGCTAAGCATGCGGAAGGCAGCGATCGGGGATTCCAAAGGACCCACGCCGCGATGCCAGGGGAAATCCTGCGGTAGCCGTTGTTCGGCGTCGCCATCGTCAGGGAGAGAGTCCGACCTAAGGGGTTCAGCTCCATGGATCTCGATGCCATCGCAATCAACCCGCTGCTGTTGCCAGCGCGTCAACACGTGCTGCTGCCAGAGCTCGCCATTGGGGGAGGGTTCGCTGGCGCTCTCCGGCTGGCCCGGTTCCAACAGGGAGTCCAGGGCCTGCTGATCCAGACTTAAAACGCGTAGGCGCTGCTCCGGCGCGGTTGGCAGGTTGGTGGGGAGGGGTCTGCCTAGGGGGAGGGGACCGGCCGCCACCAGGTTCAGGTCGCTGGGATCCCATCGGGCGTTCGCCAGGTCGGGGCCCTCGATCCAGCGGGCCTTGGTGTGGGGCGCCAGGGTAAGGGCGGCTTCGAGCAGTTCCCGGGGACGGGCGCGGGGGTAATCGGCCAGGTGGGCATCGAGAACGGCAAACAATTCGGCCGAATGGATGGGGGCCTGCAGGCGTCCAGCCAGGGCCGGGCAGGCGTCCATCGCCGCCCACATGGCGCCGTGTGGGATGGCAATGACCACGAGTTCGGTGGACGCAATCAGGGTTTCCCAATTCCGACCACAGCTGAGGGGTGTCCAGCCGAGCAGGGCTCCAGAGTCGAGCCGCTCCAAGGTGGTGACGCCCCTCGGCAGGCGCGGCGACATCACCACCGAACGGGCCTGGCCCTGAAGCAAGAACAGCAGGTGCTGCAAGCCTTGATCGAGGCGGCAAATCGGTTGGCCCAGGCTGTAGCGCCACAGTTTGCCCTGGGCTGCCAGTTCATCCAGCTGGCTGGCGGAGAGGTCTGCCAGCAAGGGAAAGCAACGCAGCAGCTCGCCGATCTGACTGGAGTTGGAACTGGGATTCGGGGTGACCAGCATCGCTCAGGCCACCTGCAACAGCTCAGGGATAGCAGCTGGCAGCTGGGAATCGAGGGTGGCCTGAAGGTCCTGCTGAAATAATTCCTGCAGCAACTGTTGGCGGGTGGCCTCATTAAGACTGGCCGGTTGGCGGTGCTCCAAGCGCAGGATCAAGAAACACTGATCCAGCTGAATCGGCGGGTGCAGGTCTCCCACGGTGAGACGTTGAAGCACGGCCTGGATACGCGGATGGGGCTGGGAAATCGGCATCGGACCAAGCAGACCGTGGGTGAGGCGTTCATCGCCGATCGAGAATTGTTGGGCCAGTTGAGCGAAGTCGGCACCATCATCGATCAGCCGTAGATACAACTCTTCAGCCGTTCCCTGGCTCCAGACTCGGATCATGGCAAACACCACCTGCTCTAGCGCCGCCCGCCGTTCCAAAAGGTAGGTTTCAACGCGCTCGCCATACTGAACTTCGAGCCATTTCTGGAGCCTGAGCTGATCCCAGCGCTGGCGCATCGGGATCTGCAACTCAGGCGCCATGGCTTCCAGCCAACCTGCAGGCAATTGCTGCGGCGGATCCTCTCCTAAGCCATCCCAGAGTTTGCTGAGAACGAGCACCTGCTCAGTCGCGGTGAACTGCACAGAGTCCAGCAAGCGTTTCATCAAGAGATCGCGAGCAAGGTTGCGTAGGATGCCGTTCTGATGGAGCAAGACCGCTAGGGGTTGGCTAGCCAGCTCCACCAGGGCCGCCTGGAGGTCAGCTTCAAGGTCAGGGGAAGGCAACATTAAATGGCTTCAGGCGAAGGCGAAATTGCTCTTTTTAAGATCAGAAGCAGTAGTCATATTGACGGTGCCCAAGCTGATCGAGCCCTGCTTCCAATCGCCATCGGCATCAAACATCAACTGATGGGTATCGGTGGCATAGGCAATTGAGGGGGCCCCGATCCCTAGGGATTTGATCTCAGCCAAGCTGTCCACCACCACGCCAAGCTTGGTGTTGGTGCCGCCTTCCAAGACATGCAGGGTGCCACCCACTACATCAAACAGGGCCGTAGCCGAACTGGTCCACAGGCTCTGGCTGATCGACGCCAAAGAAGCGCTCAATTCCAAGGTGTCCCCTGGACTACCAGCCACAAAGTTGGCCATGGTGTCGACACTGCCTAGGGTCTGGCCGCCCACCACATAGTGACCACTCGACCAGAGGTCATTTTTCTGCTGGGCGCTCAAGCCATTCCAGAACTGTTCGTCAGTGAGGACCCTGGCAAAGTCATCACTGCTGGCCGCCTGATAGGCGGCGCCGGCATTGGATTGCACAAACTGGTCCTGGCCCGTTCCGCCAGTACTGAGATCTTGACCGAAGCCGCCATCAAGACGATTGCCATCACCGGCCGCCACGGCCAGGAGGTCATTCCCAAAGTCGCCGAATAAGCTGTTATCGAGACCCAGCTCATCCACCTGGATCACGTCGTTGCCTTGGCCACCGTCGAGGTTGGAGCCCTTCGAACGACTCAGCTCGATCCGATCATTGCCAAGGGATGTGGCCAGGCTGCTGTGGTGACTAGAGCCCAGAATTGTGTCGCCGTCGAGCCCCGTATTGACACTGCTATCACGAATGCCATCAAAGCCCCCTTGCCCTAACGGATTGCGGGCTGAGACGTCGAGAAAGGTTGTGGCCTGGATCGACCCATCGCCATTGACATCCAGGTTGAGGTCCTGCTCATTGAGGATGGCCCCATAGATGGTGTCGCTGCCCGTGCCCGTATGGATGATGGATTGGTCAATACCGGCAGCATCGCGCAGGCCAGGGGTCCCTTGGTTAAACCCGGAGTCGGCGTAGCCACCGCGGCCGACCACCAAGTCATTGCCACGATTGGTATGGATCTCGCTGGCAAGAATGCCGATCCCCTGCAAGCTGCCCAGATTCACCTGGGCTGGCGTCAAGCCTGTCTGGCTGGCATCCAGCAAGGCCAGACCCAAGCCACTCACCGTTGTATTGAGGGTGGGGGCACCAAAAATCAGGCTGTGGTCGATGCCGATGGCATGGCCATTGAGATCGAGCTGTTGGAGAGGACCCGCGGGTGAGCCCTTGAGGGCTAGGCGAGCGGTGGCATCACCGCTGATCGTGGCCTGACCCGTGCCATCACCTGCCAGCGCGGCCGCAATGGTGTAGCCCTCTAAACCCTTGGCATCGGCAGAGGCCGTGGCCTTCGTGCCGATGGGCCAACCAGAAAAGTTGAGGGTGGCATCGGCAGCCACTGTTGCATTGGGTTGCCCGAAGAACACGGGAGTTTGGCTAACCCCATTGCCCTCCAGGCCGCGCACCAACGCATAGGCGTTAAGCGACGTGAGTGGTGGCGGGGTACTAGCCAGGGGTGCTAGTGCGGAATCGCTACCGGCGGTGGCACTAGCTGTGAAGGGATTGGCACTGGTTCCAATCTCAAGCTTGCCGTTGAAGCGGGCCAGGTAGCCCACAGTGGCCAGGCCCACATTGATGGCCTGGGCATCGGCATTGGTGTCACCTCGGCCACTGGCAAAGGCCGTGGCAACGGCGTTCCCCTGGATCAGTCCGCCGCCGGAAACAATCGCGAGATTGGGACTATTGAAGTAGGCGCTATTTTCGGGAGTGGCGTAATAGCGGCTGGCTCCAGCCCCCAAACCGAAGGCCAGGGCCTGGGCAGAGGTGGGGTCCGTGCCTTGCACCGTTCGCCCGGTGGCGATGGCAGACGGAGACGTGGTGAGATTGAGAGTGCTGCCGGCCCAGAACTCACTGTCCGGCGCGAAGCGCAGGGCCAGGGTGCGGGAGAGGGCAACAACAGGGGGGAGCGCCATGGGGGACAACCAAACAGGAGCGCAGGAGAAGCCATTCCCAGGAACCTGGGAGCAAGCAAGGGCAACGGGTGGATCCCGTCGCCACCAGAAGAACTAAGGGGACAGGATGGTGATCACCCTGTCCCCGGACCGGTGGGTGGGAAGAACCCACCCACCACTAAGGATCAGGCCGTCACGCTGGAGGCAGTGACGACGCTGTTGGAGATGGCCGAGGCATTGATCACGCCGCTGCCGAGGATCTGGACGTCGTAGCCGGACAGACCAACCACCGAACTCGTGGCGCTGGCGGTGGCATTGCCGGTGACCGAGCTGGCCGTCACCGTGTTGCTGAGCTGGGCGATGGCATCGAGGTTGCCACTGAGGGTGAGGCTGTTGCCCAACCCGTTGATGCCAAAGATGCTGGCATCACTGCTCGCTGTTGAGTCGTTATTGACCGAGGAACTGGTGGTGGTGAAACGGCCCACGGCCGAACCCAGGATCTGGTTGGTTCCGACTAGGCCCGCGGTGAGGTCGGCATTGGAGATGCCAGAAACCTGCGCATAGGTGCCCGCGGAGGCCGGTCCCGTGATCGTGCTCGACAGCACATCGCCAGCACTGGCCGCTTGGCCCTTGATGTCACCTCCCGTGGGGCCAGCCTTGATCGAGGTAGCCGGAACGGAGGTGCCAAGCGTGCCCGCAATGCCAGCGGCATCGAAGTAACCATTGGCCGTCGTCTGGCCAGTGGTGTTGGTGGCCGTGACCTTGAGGGATTGGTCGAGGGCGCCGGTTGTGGGATTCAGGGTGCCGATCACACCGGTGCCCTGAACACTGCCCTTGTTGCCAATGGCGATGTTGGCTCCGGCAGGCGAGGTGCCAAGCGCGATACCGCGGCTGGCGATCTCGGCTGTAGCACCAACGATCCCGGTCACACCCGACGCAACGGCACCACCATCTTGGGTATTGCCGCTAACCCGGGCGCTGCCGAACGCATTGCCCGTATCGCCAATCGCGATCTTCTCGATCCCCTGCTCAATGCCAGCCGCATCCAGGCCAAGCAGGCTGGTGGCGTTGCCGGTCACCGTTTGGCTCGTGCTGCTGCCCGTTAAAACGGAGCCCCCCTGCACAGTACCGATCTGGCCAATGCTGATCGGGCTGTTCAGGATGCCGCGACCGAGCTCGCTCGAGCTGGCTGTGGCATTTCCCGTGGTGGTGGAGGCATTGCTGCTGAGGTCGCCATTGCCTGTGGCATTGACGTTGCCGCCCAGGCCGATGCTGATCGGGCTGGATTTCAAACCAATCACCTCAGAGCCCGATCCCCCGGCCCAGGCAACCGCAGGTCCAGTGACGGCAGAAGCCAAGGCCCCCAGACCCACGGCACCGCTCGCGGTAACCGTGCCCAAATTGGCGCCGTTGATGACGTATTCGCCCACGGACAAGGAGCCGTGGTTGATGCCCGCAACCGAGGAACCGCTACCTGCGTAGGCCTCCGTTCCTGGGCTTGCGCTCACGCTGGTGGCCGTGGCCCCACCCTGCAGAATCGCCGAGGCGCCGAGGCCAGTGAGGGTGGTGCCGGCGAGGATATCCGTGTTGGAGATGCCATACACATGGTCGTCCGCGGCCACACTGGCGTAAGGATCGGCGCCGCTACTGACCGTGGCAGCGGAGGCCGTTTGGGTGCTGGCTGCCGATGAGGTGATCGTGGCGGCATTGCCAACGGCTAACTTGTCAACGGCAATACCAACAACATAGTCGTTATTGATAGTGGCTTTCACATCATCCACCGCCGACGGCGATGTGGTTGAAGTCGCCGAGGCCACATTGGTGGCGGCGGCGGCGGCGGTCACGATGCCGTTATTGCCAATCGCCACGGTAGAGCCGGTGTTGCTTTCACCCCGCAGGATCCGTTCATCGGCAATGCCGGCCACGGTGCCTAGATCGATCAGGGCAGTGGCCCGACCATTGACGGCCTTGGCCGTGGAGCCCGTGTTGGCATAGCCAGCCGCATTCAAGATGCCATCACGACCGATACTGATATCGATGTGGTTGGAGGGCAGGGGTCCATTAGGACTTGTTGCGTTGAGATTATCGCTGGAGATACCGGCAATAATGCGGGCCTGGCTGGACGAAAGGGCATCTCCGGAAACGGTTTCCGACTTAGAGCTCAAGCCGATGGGCGTGGCAGCTGAACCGGCTACGGCATTGATCGAGGCCGAATCCCCAAAGGAGATTTTGACAGGAGCGCCAAGGGGCGCTGAACCGGTGTTGTAGATCCCGACTACGCGGGTCTCAGGAGCACCGGCGTAGGCATTGGCATTGCCCGGGGCAACGCCACCGGGGAGCCCAACGGTCTTGGCTTCGGAAACGATTGCGGCATTGACCGTCGAGCTGAGGCTCTTCCCTAAGCCAGAAGCGATATCAATGTTGTAGAGGCCCGTTTTTTGGCCAACATCAGCGCTGGAATAGGCGCTGCCACCCGTTGATGTGGCAGCTGCAGAGGCCAGGTTGCTAACAACAACAGCGATCGTGCCGTCCTTGCCGATCGTAATATCGCCTGGGGTATAGCCGCTGTCGTGGATGCCACCTGTGGGGCCCTGATTATTGGCGGTGGCGCTGGAGTTGCCAGAGGTTGTGGTAGCAGCGGCACCCACCACGGAAGCTTCCGTGACGTTAATTGCTGAATTTTCGCCCACCTGAATCGTGGAATTCAGCACCCCAACCTGGGCCAGGGTGCGGGCCAGGGCGCTGGCATCGCCGCTCACCACCAGGTCGCTCGCCAAGGTGCTACTGGGCGTCGCCAGGGTGCCGGCATCGGCATTCAAGGTCAGCCCGTTGCCAACCTTAATCTCCGTGTCTTCAATCCCGACTGTGCGGGTGATGTTTGTGGCAGTCATGTGATTTCGGGTGTGAGGTGGGAAAAGTGCTGATCCCAGGCCGGCCTCGAATCTGCAACGGGCCTGCCCTAGTAACAGTAAGCACGAAATCCCAATTAATCCCCGAATGGATGAGCCCGTCCTGCCGCAGATCGGAACCAAGTCCTTACGTTGCAGCGGATCTGCTTATTACGTTACGAGTTGAATGTGGCCGCAAATACTTTGCTTTTAACAAATCAATTTTTCGGCTCAATTCCCTAGGCCTGGCAAAACAGCCGGCTCACCCCAGGGGCTTGCTAGCGATCACGGCAAAAAACGGATCGCCCTGGCCGCCCAGCCAGCCAAGGGGTCCTGGTGAACGGGTGGACTCGACCACGAATTCTGGCTGGGGCCAGCCCTGGGCCATCAGCACCCGGGCCACGACAAGCAGGTGATCCTGATCACTGCCCTCGAGCCAGATCTGGGGAGCCTTTTGGGCAAACATGCGATTCGAAAACGCCACAATCAGCTGACCGCCAGGGCGCAGAATCCGCAGCAGTTCCGCTGCAAGCGCTTCCGGTTGCTGCAGGTATTGCCAGCCAGCAGTGATCAACACCGCATCGACACTGGCACTGCTAAAGGGAAGGGTTTGATCCCGGTTGAGGTTCTGAACCCAGAAGCGTTCAAGGCGCGGGTTGGCCTGGAGCTCCTCGGCATTGAGGCCATGGCCGATCACACTCCCGTAGCGGATCTCTTCGGGCAGGTGGCTGACCCAGCTGGTCATCAGATCGAGCAGATCAGAGCCGGCAGGGAGGCGTTGGCGATAAAGCTCGGTGAGGCGCTCTCGAAAACCGCCATCGAGGTGCTGCACAAAGCGGGGCGCCGCATAAAAGAGGGCGTCATCGCTGCGATCAATCTTGCGGCGATCCGACTCCGTTAGAACCTGAACGACCATGGCGGCCCCTGTCACTGGAGTCATCCTGGCCCCAACCCTTGAGGGCCGGTGGTGGATGACTGCCGCCGGGCAAGCAGGCCTAGGCCAGCAGGAAAAAGGCCATTGAGAAGAAGCCGCTAGGCCCCTGCCACCACAATGGCCCCACCGGGCCCAGGCTCGGCCAGGCCAGATCCGGAGACGCTTGATGCCAACCCAGGCCAGTGTGGTCTTGGCGGCCGATGACAGCCGCCGCCTTGCCGCCTTTTACGGGACCCTGCTGGGCTGCCCGCCCGAACCAGGATTCAGTGCCAGCCACTGGCGGCTGCCCTGGCCGGGAGGTGGAAGGCTGGAGATCTATGGGCCATCGAGGGCCCGGCCCTTGCCCCGCCAGATCGGCCGGCTCTCCCTTTGCCTGCAAAAGGATTGCGCTGACGAGCGCCCCCTTGAGCTGCTCCAGGGCTGGATCGACTCGCTTCTAGCGGCCGGCGCGAGCCTGGAGCAGCCCCCCCGAGTGGAACCCTTTGGCGCCGAAGCTTGGCTCCTGGATCCCGAAGGCAACCGGTTGCTGTTGTTGGTGCGATGAACTCTTGAGGGTCGAGAGGGACTTGCAGCGATGGGCCGCTTAAGCCAAGACCTGTCCACCGGCGTTTCCCAAGGATCGCTCGGCTCAAGCTTTACCCAACCAACTCGGGAGCAAGCGATCAAAAAGCTGAGTTAACAGGCTTTTAAAGCCTCCGATTGCAACGCCCTAACGATGTCATCCTTACTCGCCCAGATAGCACAATTCCAACAACAAGCGCTGGCCGAGGCGCGCATCAATGGCGCAAAACTGGCGCAGGGCCCGCAGCCTCCGTTCGGCCGGAAGGTGACGCAGATCGTTGAGGGCTAAGGCTAGGCAATGGTGATCCAGCTCGGACATCGGCACCAGAAATCAGCGCATCGATTGAACCGGGTCCGGCCCAACAGTGCCAGGCTTCAGGGGCCAGATCACCAGCCGCCACCGGCTCAGATCGCCCGTAGCCGTTCCACCTTGGCCGCCAAATAACGCAGAAAGGGCGCCGCACTGAGGGGCTCGCCGCAGACCTGCTGCACCAACTCCTCGCCATTAATGCGGCGGCCCAGGGGCCAAACCTGCTCGGCCAGCCAGACGCGCAGGCTGGTCTCATCGGCCTCGGCCACCCGCTGCCCAATCGGCCCGAGCTGGCGCTCCATCGCTTCGGCCAGCTGGGCACTGATCAGGTGGCCCAGGGCATAGGAGGGGAAATAGCCAAACAGGCCCTCGGCCCAGTGGATGTCCTGCAGGCAGCCCTCGCTATCGCTGGGGGGGTTTAGGTCCAACAGCTCCTTCATGCGGCGGTTCCATTCTCCGGGGAGATCGGCCACCGGCAGGTCGCCTTCGATCAGGGCCAGTTCCAGCTCGTAGCGCAGCACGATATGGAGGCAGTAGCTCAATTCATCGGCCTCCACCCGGATCAGGCCGCTCTGGAGCGGATTGAGGGCGCGCCAAAAGCGCTGGGGCGTGCCCCAGGGATCGTCCGCCAGGCCGGAGCGGAAACGGGGATACCAACGGCCGGCAAAGGCCTCGCCCCGGGCTACCCGACATTCCCAGAACAGCGATTGGCTTTCGTGCACCCCCATCGAGGTGGCTTCCCCCAGGGGCCAGGGGAAATAGTGATCGCCGCTGCGGGGCAGGCCCTGCTCATAGAGGGAGTGGCCCCATTCATGGGCCGTGGCCAGGAAGGCGGAGAAGGGCTGCCCCGGCACCACCCGGGTGGTGATGCGGAAGTCCTGGGGACCAACGGTGCAGGAGAAGGGGTGCGCCGAGCGCGAACGCTGACAGCGAACCGGGGCGTAGCCCCAGCAGTCGAGGAGTTCGCTGCAGAGCTGCTCCTGCAGGG
>Ga0310334_100257_pt1 | contig 15655 bp, 13 predicted proteins | sample LakMicMIDCLREDC7_FD_195548 | JGI IMG/M metagenome (GOLD analysis project Ga0310334, IMG submission 195548) | Enriched freshwater cyanobacterial communities from Lake Michigan, Michigan, United States - MI23.DCL.RED.C7 (v2) (version 2) | ecosystem: Environmental > Aquatic > Freshwater > Lake...
TGGCGGCGGTGGAAGTGGTGAAGGTCAGGTGGTTGCCCTGGCAATCAGGTGCAATGCATCACCTGCTCAACTCACACCCTAGGCAGAGCGGGTGGGCGATCAGCAGGAGATGCGGCTGAAATCCGCCAGCACGCCGGCCTGGTTGCGCAACACGCTGAGCAGATTGAGGCGATTCGCACGTACGGCCGGCTCATCGGCCATCACCATCACACTCTGCTCACCATCAAAAAAGGCGGCCAGTGCCTCAGACCCTGCGCTGAGGCCCTCCGCGAGCCGGGCGTACCTTTCGGACCCCGATGCCGTGGCGATGGGTTCAAGACGGTTCAGCACCTCCAGCATTCCCGCCTCACTGCGCGTCTCAAACAGGGACGGATCGACCACTCCGGCGGCACTGAGCACGTCCGTGGCGAGTGAACCCTTCTCCGCCAGCCGGGCGGCGCGGGTCACCACCGCCTGAACCGCCGCCAGGCCGCCGCTGCTGCGCAACGACACCAGCAGATCGGCCCGCTGACGTGCATCGGCAGGATCGCGGATCACCCGCTCGAGGGGCACCGTGTCGCCGGCAACGGCCTGAAGCAGATCGGGATCGACACCCTCCTCCTCGAGCAGGCTCAGCAACCGCTGCCGCAGGAATTCGCCAAGGTCTCCGCTCAGGGCAGCGGCATCCACCGCGCAATGGGGCAGCAGCTCAGCCCAGTGGGCAGTGGAACGTTCCAGCAGCCGCTGCAAGTCGAGACTCCAACCCCGCTCCCAGAGGATCTGCAGCAGGCCGTTGCCAGCACGGCGCAGGGCATAGGGATCTGAGGAGCCAGTGGGGCGCTCACCCTTGGCATAAATACTGAGCAGCAGCTCCAGACGTTCCGCCAGGGCCACCACAGCACCGGCATCGCTGGAGGGCAGGGCATCTCCAGCGCCGCGGGGCAGATAGTGCTCCAGAACCGCCAGGGCAACAGGGCGCGGCTCACCTTCAGCCAGGGCGTACTTAGCGCCCATCACACCCTGCAGCTCTGGGAATTCACCCACCATCTGGCTCACCAGATCGTGCTTGCACAGATGAGCAGCCCGTCGGGCATGGTCGCCGGTCTCCACTGGCAGAGCCAGCTGCTCGAGCAGTACATCGGTGCACCACTCCAGCCGCTCGACGCGATCCAGGAGAGAACCGAGCCCTTCGGCGAAGGTGACGCGGGCGAGCTGATCGCGGCGGTCGATGCTCGGCACACCGCGATCCGCCTGAACAAAGAACTCGGCATCCGCCAGGCGGGCCTTGAGCACCCGCTCGTTGCCGCGACGCACGGTGTCGACAGAGTCCGCAAGACCGTTGCCGATGCAGAGAAAGCGAGGCAGCAGGTTGGCGCGGGCATCCAGGGCCAGGGGATCACTGGCCGCGTCCCGGCGATACAGAGGCACGTAGCGCTGATGGGCGCGCATCACCGTGCTCAGCACTTCAGCCGGCAGCGAAAGGTAGTTCTCGGCGACGCTGCCCTCAATCAGCAGGGGTGCCTCCACCAGATCGGTGAGCTCCTCGAACAGATCGTCGGGCAGATCGGGCGTGGCCTCCAGGGCAGCCGCCGCCTTCTCGACGCTGTGGCGGATGACGGCGCCCCTGGCGGCGCGATCCACCTGCACTCCCACGGCCGCGAGCGTGTCCGCATAGGCAGAGGCGCTGGGGATGACGACCTCCTGATCCTGCAGGCGATGGCCGCGGCTCACGTTGCCGGCATTCACCGCCGGATCACTGCCGGGCAGCGCCACGGGAATCACCTGGGCATCAAGCAGGGCCACCAGCCAGCGAACGGGCCGCGAGAAGCGGCAGTCGCCATCGCCCCAGCGCATGAATCGGCGCCCCTGCAGAGCGGCGATCCACTGAGGAACGACCTCAGAGAGCAGATCCTGTGCCGTGCGACCCCGTTCCAGCACGCGGGCGAACACGAACGGTCCCTTGGGGGTCTCGCGTACCTCGAGAGCCTCAGGTTCAATGCCGCAGCGTCTGGCGAATCCCGCGGCTGCGGGAGTCGGGCTGCCCTCCTTGAAGGCCTGGGCGGCGGGAGGGCCCTTGCGATCCTCCTCCAGGTCTTCGGCGGCGGCGGCGAGGCCGTCCACCTGAACCACCAGGCGCCGGGGAGTGCTGGTGCAAGCGATCCGCCCATGAGGCAATCGGGCCTCCGTCAGATCGCGTCGCACGCACTGCTCCAGCTGCGGCAGCGCCAGTCGGGCAAAGTCGGCCGGAAGCTCCTCTGTCCCGATCTCCAGCAGAAAGGTGGACACGCCCACAGGCCTCGGCAGCCAATCACTGTATTGAAAAGGTCACCCGCCAAATGAGCTGCGCCGAAAGCACTGCAGCCGTTTCGCTACGGTCGATCCAGCACCAGGACGAGCGTGTGACCGTGAGGGCAGGGAAGAGCGCGAGCACCGGCAGCGGATCCCCCCCGCAGGAGGCCGATGGAGCCGGAGCGAAGCCGTTGTCTCCCTGCATCGCGAACGGTGCCGAACGCAGCAAGTTCGAGCAACTCAAGGCGGACAGCGCCTACCTGCACGATCCCCTCGCCGAGGAGCTGGCCAACGACGCCAACCACTTCACCGACGGTGCCGTTCAGCTGCTGAAGTTCCACGGCAGTTACCAGCAGGACAACCGCGAGAACCGCCAAAAGGGGCAGGACAAGGACTGGCAGATGATGCTGCGCCTGCGCAGCCCGGGCGGACGCGTGCCCGCATCCCTCTACCTGGCCCTGGATGAACTGGCCGACCGCCTGGGCAACGGCACGATGCGTGCCACCACCCGCCAGGCCTTCCAGTTGCATGGAGTGCGTAAGCAGCACCTGCGCGAGGTGATCGGCACGATCGTGCGCGGCATGGGCTCCACCCTGGCCGCCTGCGGCGACATCAACCGCAACGTGATGGCACCAGCGGCGCCGTTTGAGAAGGGTGCCTACCCGGCGGCGCGTCAGCTGGCGAACGACATTGCCGATCTGCTCACCCCCCACGCCGCCGAGGGCTCCTATCTCGATCTCTGGGTCGACGGAGATCTGGCCTACCGCATCAAACCGAGCACGCCGGTGAAGAAGGTGCGCCAACGCCAGAGCGAGGGCGGCCTGTTCAGCGGCGACAGCCAGGAGCCCCTGTACGGCTCCACCTACATGCCGCGCAAGTTCAAGTGCGCGGTCACCGTTCCCGGTGACAACTCCGTGGATCTGTTGACCCAGGACATCGGCCTGGTGGCCTTCGCCGATGCCGCCGGAGCCCTCAAGGGCTGCAACGTCTACGTAGGCGGAGGCATGGGCCGCACCCACAACAAGGAGGAGACCTTCGCCCGCACCGCCGATCCGCTCGGCTACGTGGCAGCGGAGCATGTACTTGATCTGGTTCAGGCGATCGTCGCGCTCCAGCGTGACTACGGCGACCGCCAGACACGCCGCCATGCGCGGATGAAATACCTGATCCACGACCAGGGCATCGCCTGGTTCCGGCAGGAACTCAAGGCGAAGTACTTCCCCCATCCGATCAAAGGTCTGCGGCTGGAGCCGAAGACAAAGTTGGAGGACTACCTCGGCTGGCATCGCCAGGAGGCCGGCAAGTGGTTCGTGGGCCTTCCCCTCCTTTGCGGCCGTATCGCCGGAGAGCTGAAGACGGGTCTGCGACAGCTGGTGCAGACCTACCAGCTGGAGGTGCGTCTCACCCCGAACCAGGACCTGCTGCTCTGCAACATCGGCACCGCCCAGCGCGCCAGCGTGCGCGAGGCCCTGGCAAAGCTGGGCCTCACCGATCCGGATACCCCGCCGCGGCTGCAGCGCCACGCCCTGGCCTGTCCGGCCCTGCCCCTGTGCGGTTTGGCCGTCACTGAAGCCGAGCGCACCCTGCCGGATGTGCTGGAGCGACTCGAAGCCCAGCTGGATCGCCTGGAGATCGAGAAGTCGATCCTCGTGCGCATGACCGGCTGCCCCAATGGCTGCGCTCGTCCTTACATGGCGGAGCTGGGGCTGGTGGGCGACGGCGTCAACCAGTACCAGCTCTGGCTGGGGGGAACGCCGAACCTGAGCCGACTGGCAGAGCCCTATCTCGAGCGCATGCCGCTCGATGAACTGGAGAGCACGATCGAACCGCTGCTGCTGGGCTGGAAGGCGGCCGGTGGTCGCCGCAGCTTCGGCGATTACGTGGCGAAGCTCGGGCACGACCAGGTCAAGGAGCTGCTGGGAGCCGGTTGATGACCCCACTGCCGGCCGCCAGGCTGAGCGCGTTGCTGCTTGTCATCGCAGGCAGCATCCTCGGCCCGTTGTCCGCCAGAGCGGTGGACACCAACCGCATGCCACCACCGCCGGCCTCACCGGTGGAACGCCATGATCCCGACCTGAAAACCTGCACGAGCGAGAACCTCCTGCGGGCCTGGAACCAACAGCTGCAGGCCTACACCGACCAGCCTGCGGCAGTGCTTGAACGGCTGAGGCTGGTGCAGCGCGACATGGCGATCGTGACCCTCAATCGCTGCATCCAGCGAGGGCTACTCAGTCGTGCTGATGCCCGGCAACTGGCGATCCAGATGGGGCTGGAGACGGGATCACCAGCGCCGACCACCCCCGCGGGACAGACCCCGGCAGGATCCACGGCAGGATCCAAGGCAGAGCCTCAGGCGCCCAGCCAACGGCCGTAGCAGGCCTGGCCCACCTCGCTCCGCCAGGCCCAGAGCTGATCGCCCCAGCTGAAATGCCACCACTCGTTGGGGTGCCGGATGAAGCCGGCAGAGGCCATCACTTCAGCCAGCAGGGCGCGATGGCGATGCCAGCTCAGTGCCTCGTCCCGCCGGCTATCACCATCCGGCAGGCTCTCGGCCAGCCGCAGGAAGTGATCAGGCTCGGAGACGACACCGATGGCATCGATCGGCGAGCCCATGGCCACCGCATGGCCGTGGCCATCGACCAGGGTGAGATCAACGGCAGCCCCGGTGCTGTGGGGTGGTGGCGTGGCGAGATCTGCGCTGGGTGGTGCCCAGAAGCGCCCGACCTCGGCAACCACCGCATCGCGCTCTGGGGAGGGCTGCTCAGGATCGATACCGCGGCTGACGCACTCCTCCGCAATGGCGTGCTGCACCATGAATCGCTGAACCTCCAGCGGTCGCCAGGCGTCGAAGATCGCCAGCCGCCAGCCGGGACTGCAGGCCTCCAGATGGCTCTGAGCCTCTAGCAGCCGTGTGATCACAGCGCCGCGCAACCGGAACGGCGAGCCACAGGAGCCGTAGGGAGCTCCGACGGCGACATAGGGGTGTGGTTCCAGGCAGAACAGCTCCGCCGGCAGGGGAAGCAGCGGATCGCCGTTCTCGACGATCGGAATGGAGCTCCAGCTGCGCAAGGCCATGGGATCGGACGACGGGCGGCGAGGGGTCAGTTCAGGCGAGCGCCCTGGGCCAGTCGATGGCGCTGCTTGGTGAGCACGGCGGCAAGGGCGGCATGACGCTGCAACTCCGGATCCTGCTCGAGAATCTCGCGAGCGACGCGGCGTGCCTGCTCCAGCACCTCACCGTCCTCGCTGAGACTGGCCAGGGCGAGATCGGGCAGGCCGCTCTGGCGGGTCCCCAGGACCTGACCGGGCCCCCTCAGGCGCAGATCCATCTCGGCGATCTCGAAGCCGTCGGTGGAATGCACCAACACCTCCAGGCGCTGACGGGCCAGGGCATTACGGCTGTCGTTGACCAGGAGGCAGTGGGAGGCGGCGGCCCCACGGCCGACACGGCCACGCAGTTGATGCAGCTGCGCCAGGCCAAAGCGATCGGCATGCTCGATCACCATCACGCTGGCCTCGGGCACATCCACCCCCACCTCCACCACCGTGGTGCTGACCAGCACCTGGCAGGCACCAGTGGCAAAGGCGTTGATGGCGGCCTGCTTGTCGGCACTGGCCATCCGGCCGTGCAGCAGGCCCACCACCAGCTCAGGGAACACCTCCTGGCTCAGCTGGCGGTGCACATCCACCGCTGAGCGCAGATCGAGCTTGTCGCTCTCCTCCACCAGCGGCAGCACCACGTAGGCCCTTTGGCCGAGGCCGACCTGCTCACGGATCAGCTCGTAGGCCTGCTCGCGATCACCCGCCCCCACCAGCTGGGTGCGGATGGGGGTGCGGCCCGGCGGCAGCTCATCGATCTGACTCACCTCCAGGTCACCGTGCAAGGAGAGCGCCAGCGTGCGCGGGATGGGCGTGGCCGTCATCGTCAGCAGATGGGGCTGCAGGCCCTTATCGAGCAGGCGGTTGCGCTGGTGCACCCCGAAGCGATGCTGCTCGTCGACCACCACCAGGCCGAGACGGTTGAACTGCACCGGGTCTTCCAACAGGGCATGGGTGCCCACCAGCATCTGCAGATTGCCATTGGCGAGATCCGTGAGCAGCTCGCGCCGGCGCCGCATGGGAGTGGAGCCCGTGAGCAGAGCGCAACTCACATGCAGCTGCGGCAGCCACTCGCAGAGCTTGCGGTAGTGCTGTTCCGCCAGCACCTCGGTGGGAGCCATCAGGGCGCCCTGACAGCCGGCATCAATGGCGGTGAGCAGAGAGGCGATGGCAACAACGGTCTTCCCGCTGCCCACATCCCCCTGCACCAGCCGGGCCATGGGCTGATCGCGGACCAGGTCATCGTTGATCTCCGCCAGCACCCGACGCTGGGCTGCTGTGAGCCGGAACGGCAGCAGGGCAAGGAAGGCGCTGACGCGGCTGCTGCTGGCGCCACCGTGGAGCGGTGGCGCGGGGCGGCTGGTGAGCTCGCGTCGTCGCTGCAGCAGACCCAGCTGCAGCAACAGAAACTCATCGAACACGAGCCGGCGACGGGCGAGCGCCAGGCTGTCCCGATCACTGGGCCGATGGATCTGCCAGAGGGCTTCCCCCAGAGCCGGCAATCCCTCCCGTTGCAGCAGTGCTGCCGGCAAATGATCGCTCCAGCCGCGGGCCGCCTCCAGCAGGGGCCTGAGCAGGCTGCGCAGGCGATCGGCACTCAGGCCCTCCGTGAGGCCGTACACCGGCAGCAGGCGACCGATCTGCTCGCTCTGGATCTGGGCACTGGGATTGCTCAGCACCTCCATCAGAGGGTCCTGGAACACCGGGCCGTAGGGGGTCTGCTTGACCAGCCCACTCACCGCTACCGTGGCCCCGGCCGGGTACTGCCGCTGCTGGGCCTTCAGCCAGCCGGGGGAGCTGAACCGTTTGCCGGCGAAGAACTTCGACACCCGCAGCCTGCCGGTGACATCCGAGAGCTGCAGCTCAAGAATCGAGAGGTTCGGATTGCGCGGGCTTGTGAAGCTGTGGCTGCGGCGCACCGTTGCCACGATCGTGGCCGTGGTGCCGGGCTGCAGGGCAGCGATGCGGACCAGATTGGCGTAGTCGAGATAGTCGCGCGGGTAGTGGCGGACAAGGTCCTCCGCCAGCCACAGATCCAGAGCCGCAAGACGCGTGGCTGCCTTGGGCCCGATGCCACGCACCTCCCCCAGGGGGGTGTCGGGACGGATGGACTGAGGGGGCGACTGCGTGCTCCCGGCACCAGAAGGTGCCGCTGCATCAGGCAGCAGGCGAAGCCGGGGCGGTGCCACCGGTGAGGCTGGCCGGTGCGCGCACTGCAGCTGATGCAGGGTCTGGCGGCTGCGGCGGATCAGGCTCTGACGCCGGGCCAGGCTGAGATCGGCATAGCTGACATAGGCCTGGCTCAGTTCCGCCAGCGCCTGCTGCTGGTGAACCGGCAGTTGGAAAGGCGGAGAGGACAGCTCGCGGGCGAGGAAAGCGCTGAAGGTCTCGCGGCGTCCCATGAGATCGGCGAAGCCGCGATCCGCCTCAAGCTGCAGGGCCTGCTGCAGCGGACGCAGCCATCCCTCCAGCCCTAGCTGGGGGGCAGCGGCCGGCTCTGGAGCTGGGCACTGTCCTGAAACCACTGCTGCTCTGCCTCCAGGGCCGTGACCCGGCGCTGCCAGATGCGGTAGCGCTTGGCCATTGTGCGCAATGCACGCCGCCGCTGCTCGAGGCGCTGGCGGCAGGTGCGCAGACGCGGCTGCTCGAACTCGAGATCGCCCGGGCGCAGCAAGAGGGCAAGAACCTCGGTGGGGCCTCCGTGGCCACTCGGCAGCGGCAACGGCAGGCGCAGCAGATTGACAGGGGCCGGCAGGGCCTCAACCTGACCCTCCAGCACCGCATCCAGCAGGTTGAGCGGTAACAGTCCCTGGGCGAGGCCCAGACGCATCATCTCGACGTTCAGAGCGTGGGAGAGATTGCGCAGCCGGCGGCTGAGAGCACGGTCGAAGTGCCGCCACCAGCTGACCTGACGCAGGGGATCACGGGGCAGACCACTACCGGTGAGATCCGGATCGAGAGGCGAGGCCGGCTCGAGCGCTGCGGGCATGGCGAGATTGATGCGGCCGTCTGCGGGCTCAGCTGCGGCAGCGCCAGGGGCGACCTGGTCCTGGGGCAGCAGTCCCTCGTGGCCAAGCTCTTCCGCTGCCATCTGGAACAACGACTGCAGCATCTTCAGCTCGCTGCGCCCGGGCGGGACGTCGTCATCCACATCAGCGGAATCCTCAGCGCGCTCCCCGGCCTCGGATGGCTCCAAGGCCGGAGGCTCAAACAGCTCAGGCTGTTCAGCTGCACCGGGCAGGCCTGCAATGCCACGGTCAAACAGATCCGCACTCAGGGGCAGATCAAGTCCGAGGTGAATCGAACCTGGCGCATCCGGGTTCTGGGATGGTGGCCGTCGTGTGGCTGACGGTGGGGAGGGAGCGGCTGCCGCCTGCGGGGCCGGATCATCGTCGTCAGCCTGTGCTTCCGCACCCTCCAGGAAGGCATCGAGCAGGCGCTGGCGGCGCACGCTGCGATGGCGATGATCACGGCGCTGCTGCTGAGCCGCCAGCCCCATCAACTGTTCAACTGTGAGCAGGGCATTGCAGCGCTGCACCAGGGTGGCGAGACGCTGCTGAAAGAGGAGGCGCCGTTCTTCGGGCAACTGGCCATAGCGCTCAGGGACGACCTGCGTCGCCAGATGAAAACAGGCCTGCTGCACAGCGGGCAGCAGGCCTTCGCGCAGCACCTGGAGGTAAAGGGCGAGGTCGCGATAGAGGCCGGGTGCCAGCTCCTCCTGCTGCTGAAGCAGCAACTGAAGCTGGCGCTGCGCCTCTTCAAGGGGCTGGGCGTTGGGATGCAAGGGGGAACCCCGCAGACAACCGGGATCAGGCGGCCTGCATGGCGGCAACTTCGGCGGCGAAGTCCAGCTTGTCGACCTCGATGCCTTCGCCAAGGTTGAAGCGCACGAAACGGCGCACCTGGATGTTCTCGCCAACCTTGCCGGCAACCTGCTTCACCATCTCCTCAACGGTCACGCCGCTGTCCTTGATGTAAGCCTGATCCATGAGCGCCATCTCCTTGAGACGCTTGCCGATGCGGCCGGCGACGATCTTCTCCTTCATCTCCTCCTTCTTGCCGGCGAGGTCATCGCGGCCCATCTCGATCTGCTTCTCGCGCTCCGCCACGTCGGCGGGGATGTCGTCCACCTTGACGTAGTCGACGCTGGGGCAGGCGGCGATCTGCATGGCCACGTTGCGGATCAGCTCCTGGAAGATCTCACCGCGGGCCACGAAGTCGGTTTCGCAGTTGACCTCCACCAGCACACCCACGCGGGCACCGGTGTGGATGTAGCTGCCGATGGCGCCTTCAGCCGCGGTGCGGCCGGACTTCTTCTCGGCGGAGGCGATGCCCTTCTGACGCAGCCACTCGACGGCCTTGTCCTTGTCGCCCTTGGTCTCGGACAGGGCCTTCTTGCAATCCATCATGCCTGCGCCTGTCATGTCGCGCAGTTCCTTGACGAGCTTGGCGGAGATCTCAGCCATGGGGAGAAGGGGGGTGGAGAGGGTGTGAAAGGGAGGGGAAGCCGGGCTCAAACGCGCAGGAGCTCCCCCTCAGGGAAGCTCCAACGGTCCGGGGTTTGGGGTATTCGGGCTGACGCAGGAGCGTCGCCGCGACGGGAGGGACTCAGCCCTCTTCGTCGTCGTAGCCGCCGCGCTGATCCTGGGCGCCATGGCGGCCCTCATTGATCGCATCGGCGAGGCGACCGAGCACCAGCTGCACCGAACGAACAGCGTCGTCGTTGCAGGGGATGGGCACGTCGCAGAGATCAGGATCGCAGTTGGTGTCCAGCATCGACACCAGGGGGATGTCGAGCTTGCGGGCCTCGAGCACGGCGTTGGTTTCACGGCGCTGATCCACCAGCACCACCACGTCGGGCAGGCGACGCATGTTCTTCAGGCCGCCCAGATACTTCTGCAGACGCTCGAGCTCGCGGCGCAGCACAGCCGCTTCCTTCTTGGGACGCATGGCGATGGCGCCGGAAGACTCCATGCGCTCCAGATCCTTGAGGCGGTCGATGCGGGCGCGCATCGTGGTCCAGTTGGTGAGCATGCCGCCCAGCCAGCGCTGGTTCACATAGGCGGCACCACAGCGGGTGGCCTCGATCGCGATGACCTCGGAGGCCTGCTTCTTGGTGCCGACGAAGAGGAAACGCTTGCCACTGCGGGCGGCACTGCGGGTCCACTTGTAGGCGTTGTTCATGCAGACGGCGGTCTGCACGAGGTCAATGATGTGAACCCCGTTGCGCGCGCAGTAGATGTAGCGCGACATCTTGGGATTCCAGCGGCGCGTTTGGTGCCCGAAGTGGGCACCCGCCTCCATCATTTCGGCGAGGGTGACAACAGCCATGTTGAGTTGTGGGGTTTCGGGTTTGCCTCCACCTGCCAGGGACAGTGCAGTCGGGATGAATCCAAAGCGTTTGCCCGGAGCGAGGTCCGGTGCATCTGCCTGACTGCCGTCACCCGAAACGTGCAGGTGTGCGGTGTGATTGGGACCCTGGCACCTTATCAAACGGCCGGGCCGCGAACCTCCGCAATCGGCTGGCCCACAGCGGATCTGAAGCAGCCCGGAGCTCAGGCCCGGAGCTCAGGAGCGGTGTTCAGGCCAGCCCCTCGGCACGGGCCTCGGCGTAGAGAGCGCGCACGCCGATGCGATTGAGCGGCAGACGCAGCAGCTCCATGGCCAGACCGGGCTTGCCCTTGCGAATCAGCCAGGCCAGCAAGGGGCGCAGGCTGCGTTCATTCAGCAGACCGCCGCAAGTGAGCAGCTCCCACAGCAGGCGATGCAGAACGGTGAACTGGATGATGAAGCGCACCCTGCGGGTGGGGTGCTTCCGGAAAAACACCAGGCCCATCTTGGCCCGTTCGCCCTCCACGGCGATCAGCCGTGGCACCTGGTCCAGGCTCAGGGGGGGGTGCCAGTGGTAGCCCACAGCCTCCGGACAACGCACCAGCACCACGCCCATGCGGCGCAGGCGCTCGCCCAGCTCCAGATCCTCCCAGCCATACAGCCGGAAGCGGGTGTCGAACAGACCGCTGCGCTCGAGTACCTGCCGATCGATCGCCACATTGCCGGTGGCGAAGTAGGCCCAGGAGAGGTCACGCAGCTTGTGGGGCTCGCTGGTGGGATCGTCGAAGTTGGCGGTGTTGATCACCGCGCCATAGGTGAAGCAGAGGCGATCGCCGCGCTCCTGCCAGCTCTGCTCGAGGCGACGGGCGTGGGCCAGCAGAAAGCCGTCCGTCACCACCAGATCGCTGTCGATGAAGACGATCACATCGCCGCGGGCCTGGTCGACACCGCGGTTGCGCCCCTCCGCCGGGCCGCCATGGTCCTGCAGCACCAGGCGCACATGCGGAAACGCGTCAGCGTTCTCCCGCAGCCAGCTCACCGTGGCGTCGGTGGAGCCGTCATCCACCAGCACCACCTCATAGGCGCTGATCGGTGCCTCCAGCCGCTGCTGCTCGAGGGCCCGCAGACACTTCTGCAGGATCGGCAGCCGGTTGTAGGTGGGGATGACGACGCTGAAGAACATGGCCCGATCGTGACGGATGGCAGGGCACAAAAAGAGGGACCCCGCAGGATCCCAGCTCCCAGGGCAGAAGCGGCCGGCCGTTCACAACAGGAGGCCAACCGGTTCAGCCGCTGGATCAGTCGGCGGCGCCGCCGTTGTTGGCTGTGCCGGTCACGCCGTTGCCGGCACCTTCACCGCGGCCGTCGTTGCGCAGCTTGCGCTTCTTGAACTTGCGGGCGTAGGCGCGGTTGCGCTCCTGCTTTTCCTTCTTGAGGTTGCGGCGCTTGGCCATGGAGGCGATCAGGGATCTTGGAGATCCCTCACCTTACTGAATGATCGCCGGGTGCATCGGGGCGGGTTCCCCCTCCAGCAAGCGGCCGTCCTCCATGCGCACCAGTCGATCGGCGATATCGAGGATGCGCGGATCGTGGGTCACCATCAGCACGGCACACCCCTGCTCGCGCGCCAGCCGCTGCAGCAGCTCCACAACCTCGCGACCCGTACGCGAATCCAGGGCGGCGGTGGGTTCATCCGCCAGCAGCAGACGCGGATGGGCGGCCAGGGCACGGGCGATCGCCACCCGCTGCTTCTGGCCACCCGAAAGGTCGTGGGGGAGCTTGTTCAGTTCATCGCCTAGGCCCACCGCCCGCAGCCACTCGCGCGCCTGATCGCGGCGGGCCCGGTAGCCGAGCCCTGGCAGCAGATCGGAGCCCATCTGCACGTTCTGCTCCGCCGTAAGGCAGCGCAGCAGGTTGTGCCCCTGAAAGATCATGCCGATCGAGCGGCGCAACCGCTGGCGGGTGCCGCGGGTTGCCCCGTTGAGCTGCTCTCCCAGCACCGCCACCGAACCCTGCTGCACCTGGCGCAGGGCCCCCACCAGCGTGAGCAGCGTGGTCTTGCCACAGCCGGAGGGCCCGGTGAGCAGCACCACCTCGCCGGGGGCCACTTGCAGGTGCACGCCCTGCAGCACCTGGCGGCGGGTGCCGCCGGCGCCGTACCAGTGACTGAGTCCCTCCAGATCGATGGCACGTAAGGGCATGGTCTGTGGAGGAATGGCGCGGTGAGGCTGGGCGCTGGGTGGTTCGGCGCTGGGTCGCTCCGCGCTGAATCGAGGCTCTGACGAGGAGTGCACCATCAGAAGATCTCTGCCGGATCGGCATCCGCAAGCCGGCGCATGGCCAGGGCCGCGGAGGCCATGCACATGACCAGAATCATCGTGAACACAGTGACGGCCCGGGTCGTGTCCATCGCCACGGGCAGCTGCGTGGCACCGCGAACGAGCGCATAGAGGCCCTGACCGGCGGCATAGGCCGGCAGATAGCCAAACGCTGCCAGCAACAGGCCTTCACGGGCCACCACACCCAGCAGGCTCGGGAGTTTGTAACCCATCGCCATCAGCGTGGCGTACTCCGGCAGGTGATCGCTCACGTCGGAATACAGCACCTGATAAACGATCACGCAGCCCACCACGAAGCCCATGGCAGCGCCGAGGCTGAAGATGAAACCGATCGAGGTGCTGGTGCGCCAGTAGTCCTGTTCGAAGTTGATGAAGCCCTGCTTGGTCAGCACGGTGACATCGTCGGGCAGCAGACGTTTGAGCCGCTCAATCGCAGCCGCGGGGTCCGCCCCCGGCTGCAGACGGATCAGCCCCACCTCAATGCTGCCGGGGGGTGTGTTGGGCAGCAGCTCGAGAAAGGTTTCGCTGCTGGTGAGCAGGTTGCCATCAGCGCCGAAGGAGGTGCCCAGACCCACCAGCCCGGCCACCCGCACACGCTTGCCGGCAATCTCACTCTCCACGGTGCGGCCGGACTTGAACCACTTCGCCACAGGGCCGAACTCGGGTCGGGACTGCTCATCGAACAGCACTCGTCCCTTCTGGGTGAGCAGCCGGGCCTTGGGGGCCAGCGCGGGATCGGTGAACAGCGGATCACCGGGTTCGAATCCGAGAGCAAGAATCGAGCGGGTGCCGCGGGTCTGCGGATTACGCCAGAGCAGCAGGTTCCAGTGCACCGGCGTGATGCCCTCCACCGCAGGATCTGCCATGGCCTGCACCAGGCGACGACGCGGAAAGCCCGCCATGCTCACCGAGCTCGTGGAGCGAGGGCTGATGAGAACAAGATCGGCATCAAACAGCCGATGGATGGTCACGCTGGCATCAAACAGCCCGTCGCGGAAGCCGAGCTGCATGAACATCAGGATCCCGGCGAAGCTGATGCCCGCCAGGGCCACCGCCAGACGCACCGGCTGGCGCGTGAGCAGCAACCAGGCCAGGGGAATGCGTCGCCCCTGCCAGAGGGTCTGCAACCAGCGCCAGGGAGTCACGGGCTGAAGCGGGCGATGATCTTCAGGCCGGCCAGATCGTTCACGCGGGCGGCTGCTTCCGGATCAAGAGCCAGACGCACTTCCACCACGCGGGCATCGGCATCACCGGTGGGATCGGTGGAGAGCACCTGGCGCTGGCGCACCTGCGGACTGATGCGCAGCACGCGGGCCTGCAGGCTGCCGTTGAAGCCGCCGTTCTCACTGAGCAGGGTCACTGTCTGGCCGACGCGAACCCGGTCGATGTCGCTCTCGTAGACCTCAGCGACAGCTTCCATGCGATCGGTGGCCCCCAACTCGAGGATGCCGGCATCACCGGGGCGCTCGCCCGGGTAGGCCGTGATGCGCAGCACCGTGCCGTCGATCGGGGCGCGCAGCTCGCTGAGCACCAGATCGGTCTGCACCTTGGCCAGCTGGGCGCGTGCCTGGCTGAGCTGACCGCGCAGGTCGATCAGCCGGATCTCACGGTTATCCAGATCGCCGCTGGGGGTGACGCCGCCCTGGGCCAGGCGCCGGTAACGGGCGGTGTCGCGCTCGAGCAGAGCCACCTGCTGGCTGAGGTTGGTGATGCGGGTCTGCAGAAGGCTCTGATCAGCCAGCAATCCGGGGCGCGTGTCGAAGCTGGCGAGCAGCTGGCCGCGACGCACGCGATCACCCTCCTGCACGAACAGAGCAGTGAGGCGGGGGCTGCCGCCCATGCTGCTCATCGGTGCCGCCAGCTGGCGCACATCACCGGCTGGCTCCAGCCGACCGAGGGCCGACACGGCTTCGGCCGCTGCGGGCCTGACCGGAGCAGTCGCGCCTGAGGTGGTGGAGGCCGGCGGAGATGCAGGCCGCTGGAGGAAGCGGCCCAGCAGCAGCAGGGCCGCCAACAGGGCGACACCGACCACCACCAGCTGCCGGGGATGGCTGAGCAGACGCTGCAGCATCAGGCCAGGGGCAAGGGGTCGTCGAACAGCAGCTCCTCGATGTAGCGATCCGCCCACTGGGGGTTGAACGCCTTCTCGAGGACCCGCCTGGTCTTGTCGTTTTGCTTCTGCTGCCGGCAATAGGAGAGCTGACCCTGATGACGCAATACGGTATCGGGGTGATCGATCGGCTGCGGCTCCGCCTCGCGGCTGGCGGCCGCCAGAACGGTGAGAAAATCAGTCACCACGGCGATGAACTCTTGCTCTTCGGCTGCATCAGCCGGGCGCACGAACCGCACGTACGGGGAAAAGATCGTTCCCCAGGCGGGCAGCTCACGCTCCTGGGAAAAGTGGCGCGCCTGCAGGGCCTCCAGCCGCCGCACCACCGCCTCGGGCAGGGAGCCGGTTACGGGGGAGAGGTCAACGATCGCGGCTGAGACCACGCCGCGTCCGGCAACGATGTCGGCCCCGAACACCGGCAGGTCGTAACGGGGGTCGGGAAAAAACACGCAGTGGAGAATCTGCAGCCCTGCCCCCAGCCGCGCCGTCTCCAGATGGAGTTTGCGCA